>Ga0181523_10003491_pt1 | contig 14285 bp, 7 predicted proteins | sample PEATcosm2014_Bin_43_FD_119752 | JGI IMG/M metagenome (GOLD analysis project Ga0181523, IMG submission 119752) | Peatland microbial communities from MTU Mesocosm Facility, Houghton, MI, USA - PEATcosm2014_Bin05_30_metaG | ecosystem: Environmental > Terrestrial > Soil > Wetlands > Peat | place...
AGCGCTGGGAGACCTCGAAGCCCGCGAGCTCGCCCCTGGCGAGCAGGGCCTTCTGGACGTCGGATAGGTCGACGGCCTCGTCCCTAGGGAAGCCGTCGAAAGCGGACGCTCGGAAGACGCCCAGGCCGTAGTCGATGTGCCTCATGCCGGGCAGCCTTTTCGCCTTGTCATAGGCCCTGATGGCGCCCCCCTCGAACCAGACGTTGCTGGCGTCGTACTGTCCGCGGTTCTCGAATACGGTCATCATGCCCAGCTTCCCGGATTCGATGAAGCCGCGGCCGACCGCAGCGTAGTCGATGGGCAGGTAGCTGTCGCCGTAGAGTACATAGAAGGCCCCGCCCAGCGCCGGCAGCGCCCGGATCAGCGCCCCGCCGGTCCCGAGGAGCCTGGGGCCGTCGAAGGAGTACCCGATTCTGACGCCCCACTTGGAGCCGTCGCCGTACTGCTCCACGATCCGCTGGCCCAGGTAGCCGGCGCAGACCACGATCCGGCTCAGCCCCGACTTTTGAAGCAGCCGGATCTGGTGCGAGAAAAAGGGTTCGCCGGCCACCTCGACGAGGAGCTTCGGCACCTTCTCGGTGATGGGCTTGAGGCGGGTCGCCAGTCCGCCCGCCGGATGGCAACGGGGAGATCCGAGGCGTTCAAGCGGCGGTCAGTTCTGCGCGACGACCTTGGTGCCCTCGAAGTCAAACCTGAAGCGCACCTCCTGCAGGCCCTTGTCGCGCATGGCGTGCCGCAGGCGCTTCTTGTCGCCCGCGTAGAACATCAGGAAGCCGCCGCCCCCGGCGCCGATCAGCTTGCCCCCGAGGGCCCCGTTCGCCATCGCGTGCGTGTACCACTGGTTGATCTGCGAGTTGCTCATCCCGACGCTCCTCGCCTTCTTGCGATGCCAGTGGACGTCCATGAGCATCGCGAACTCCTCCAGGTTCCCGGCCTCGAGGCACTCGAGCGACTTGTAGCCCAGTTCCTTGGTGAAATGGAGGTTGTCGAGCATGGACGAGTCGTTCTTCTTGGAACGGTCGTCCTGGTCCTTCAGGATCGACGAGGCGCTCCTCGAGTACCCGGTGAAGAAGAGAAGCAGGTTGTCCTCCAGGTTGTAGATCGTCTCCTCCGTGATCTTGCAGGGCCGGAACTCCACGCGGCCGTCCTTGTGGAAGGTGAACGCGGTGATTCCGCCCACCGCCGCGATGTACTGGTCCTGCTTGCCGATGGGCTCGCCGAGCCTGTTGATCTCGATCTCGCAGGCCTGCTCCGCCAATTCCGCGGGAGAGACGAGGTTCTTCTTGAAGGTGTGGAGGGCCTTGAGGAGCGCCGTCGTGAAGCTGCCCGACGAGCCGAGCCCGGTGCCCCCGGGGATGTCGGCCATCGAGGTGAGTTCGATGTGCGGGTCCGTCACCCCCGTCAGCTTGAGCGCCTCGCGGACGATGGGGTGCTCGATCTGGTCCACCGACCCGACCCGCTCCAGCTTCGAGTACTTGACGATGATCTCCTCCTGGAAGGTCGTGTGCTTGGTGATGTAAACGTACTTGTCGATGGCCGCGGCGACGAGGAAGCCTCCGTGCGCGCTGTAGTAGCTGGGGAGGTCGGTGCCTCCGCCTCCGAGTGAGACGCGCAGGGGCGAGCGTGTGATGATCATGGGGTGGGGTAGCCGCTCTTCTTGTAGATCGACTCGACTATTTCGAGAGTCCTTATGCCCTCCTGCAAGCCCGGCGAGGGTGCGCGCGCATGCCGGATGTCGTCCACGAACGCGGCGGTCTCGGCGGCCCATGAGCCGTCGCTTCCGGCGAAATCCCAGGTCGTCGTCTCGGGAGGCCCCATCTGAGGAAGCATCCGGTAAAGAGTGGTCCGCTCCGCCCCGTAGCTTCCTCCTAGGCCGTCGACGCAGACCTTGGCGTTCCGGCCGTAGATCTCGAGCGAGAACATGTTCTTCCACTCGGTGCAACTCACCTGCAGCCATGCGGTCTGGCCGGTGGCGGTGCGCAGGCTCAGGAACGCGTTGTCGTCGACCTTCATGTCCCAGAAGTACGTGGCCGCATGGCCGCTTACCGAGGTGAATTCGCCGAGGAACCACGAGGCGAGGTCGATCAGGTGCACCCCCTGGTCGATCAGCTCCCCGCCGCCCGACAGCTTCGGGTCGGCCCTCCACTCGCGGTCGTAGCCCTTGCGGCCGCCGTGGCCGTAGCGGCCCCGGATGAACATGAGCGGCCCGACGCCGCCGGAGTCGACGATCTCGCGCGCCTTGGCGATACCGGGGTGGAAGCGGTGGTTGTAGCCGATCCGCACGCGCACGTTGCGGCCCGCGGCGGCCGCCTGGACCTCCCGGAGCCCCGCGGCGCCGAGCGCGCCGGGCTTCTCGACGAGCACGTGCTTTCCCGCCTTCGCCGCCGCGAGCGCGATGGGCGCCAGCGACGCGTTCAGGGTCGAGACCACCACCGCGTCGACGCCCTCGTCGTCGACCACGCTCCGGAAGTCCGTGGCGGTCGCGCATCCCGGGGCCATGGCGGCCGCCTCCGAGGCACGTTTCGCGTCCAGGTCGCATGCGCAGCGCAGGCGGGCTCCCGGAACCTGTGCGAGCGCCGCGGCCCGCCTCTTTCCGATCAGTCCGCAGCCTATGACGGCAAAGTTGAGCAGCGCGTCTTCTGCGGGGGACATGCGCGACCAGCGTCTGCCAATGCGGGGACGAAGATCAACCCGAAAAGCCCTCGAGGGACGCTGACCGGCAGGCAGGCGGCCGACGGGGACCTCGCGTACTGGAAATCCTGACGCGGCCTGGACGCCGGGCTCGCGGCGCGATCGGAGAGCCGCGTTGAGTCTTGTCAGGGTTGGCGCGCTCCGGTTTGGCTGTGAAGGGTGCCGACACGTTCTCCAGAAGCTGAAGGTCTCTCCGGGATCGACCGCGCGGCCTCCTTTCGCCTGTTGCGGTTCGCGTGCGTGGGCGGGGCCGTGACGGTCTTCTTCATGGCGCTCAATGCGCTGCTCGCCCGCGGCTTCGGCTTCGGCGCGCAAGCCGCGTTCCTCTCCTCGTATCCGCCCGCTCTGGCGCTGCATTTCACGCTGAACAAGATCTGGACGTTCGGGGACCGCCGCGCGACGAGCGCGCGGCACATCGGCGAGTACCTGTTCTCGGTCGTCGCGACCTTCCTCATCCAATGGCCGGCCTTCACGCTGCTGCACGGGCTCTTCGGCATTCGGGGGTGGGTCGCCGCCGGCGGCGCGAATGTCATCCAGATGACGGCGAGCTACCTGTTCCTGCGGCACAGGGTGTTCAAGGCCGCGCAGGATGGGCAGGAGGCCGAGTCAGCTTCGTCCTGGCATCGGCTTGCCGCCCTGCTCGCGGCGATCGGCGCATCGGCGCTGATTGCGTGGACCGCCCTCGGGGCGTGGAGACTGCCGGAGTTAGGCCCCAGGCAGTACGACTATTTCAACCTCCTGGTGTCCGGATTCAGGAAGGGAAGCCTGGCCCTCGACGCAAAGGTGCCCGACGCGCTGGCCGCATTGAAGAATCCGTACGATCCGGCGGCGCGCCCCCCGGGCGTCGCCCTCCATGATGCCAGCTATTACAAGGGGAAGTACTACCTGTACTTCGGGGTCGTGCCGGTCGTCACCCTCTTCTGGCCGTTCAGCTTCCTCACTGGATGCGACCTTCCGATGCCGGTCGCCGCATTGGTCTACGGGCTCGGTGCCTTCTGGGTGGCCGCATGGCTCTGGCTCCGGGTCGTGCGCGACAACTTCCCGCGTGCGAGTCTTGCCACAAAGCTGGCCGGGCTGCTCGCCGCGGGGCTCGCCGGCGGCCAGCTCGTTCTCGTTCGCAGGACCAGCTTCTGGGAGATCCCCATAGCCGCCGGCGGCTTCCACATGATCTGCACGGCGGCGGCCGCGTACCTTGCGCTTAGGTCGAGGCGCCCCTGGCCGTGGCTCGCGGTCGCGGGCCTCTCGCTGGGGCTCGCGGCGGGCTGCCGCCCGACGCTCGCTGCCGGCGGCGGCGGAATGGCCTTCCTCGTCGGGGCCGTTTTCCTGCGTGAATGCTCCGGGGCGCCGCGCGGCAAGCGGATCCCCTGCCTGCTTCGCTGCGTTCTCTCCGCGGGGATCCCGTTCGCCGCCGTGGTTGTCGGCCTTCTTTGGTACAACGCGGCCCGTTTCGGCAATCCTCTCGAGTTCGGGCTCAATTACCAGCTGACCGGGGGCGGCGACGAGATGAAGGTGCGGCACTTCAGCCTGTCCTATGTGCCGTTCAATCTCGCGGTCTATTTTTGGGCGGCTCCGCAGTGGGGACGGTACTTCCCGTTCGTCCACCCCATACGCCACATGGCGATTCCCGGGGGATACTACGGGTGGGAATACGTCTACGGGGCGCTCGTCGTCTGCCCGGTGATCTGGCTGTGCGCGCTTTCCGCTCGCTGGCTGGTCCGGCGAAACCCGTGTGGACCCGCGGCGTTTGGGTGGTTCCTGCTCTTGGTCGCGCTGGGAACGACGGGCTTTCTTCTCTGCTTCAACACTGCCGCCGGCCGCTACGTCGCTGATTTCCTGCCGTGGTGGGTATGGCTCGGCCTGCTGGGATGGGCCGTGCTGGAGAGGGACCTGCTGGACCGGGGATTGCGCGGGACGGCCGGGGCGCTGGCGGCCGCCTGCGGCGCATGCGCGGCATTCTCATGCGCGTTGGCATTCTTTCAGAGCGCGGACATCCATGAAATCCTCAAGTTCGAGAATCCGTCCGCCTACATCAGGCTTTCACGCTGGTTCGACATCCCCGCTGCGATCTGGGAGAGGCACACGGGCCAGCGCATGGGGGCGCTTGAGATGGACGTCATGTTTCCCGAGCGGCTTACGGGGTCGTATGCGCCGCTTGTGGTGACGGGCGTCGAATACCAGGCCGATTACGTGTGCGTTTTCTCGAAGTCGCCGCGGCTTGTGCAGCTGGTGTACGCCGCCTCCGGCAGCCCGCCGGTATTCAGCGGCGACATCTCGGTCGAGCCGGGACGGCGGTATCATCTGCGCATCGAGATGGGATCGCTTTTCCCGCCCGAGGGCCACCCCGCCTACGACGGCTGGAGGTCGTTCGAAGTGAGGTCCGTGAAGGACTGGGTGACGATCGCGGTGGATGGCCGCCCCGTTCTCGAGAGCTTTGGGGAGGCCCGCGAGGCGTCGCCCGGCACTTTGCAGATCGGACGCGACAAGGGAGTCGGCACGTACGGGGCGCGGTTTGGCGGCCTCATTACCAATGTGCGACGGGATGAATTCCACCGGCCGGAGAATGGGGACAACAAGGAGGGGGACGTGCGCCTGGAATTCACGTTCCCGAACGGAACCGACCCGCTGACCCAGCCTCTCATTGTCGCGGGAAGCCCGGGTGCGGCCGACCTTATCGGGCTGCGAATGATCGACCGGGATCACTTCAGGCTCGCCTATGAGAGCTGGGGCATCGGCGTCGAGGAAAGCGGTGATCTCGCGGTGCCGCGAACCCGCGACGCCAGCCTGCGCGTCCGCATGGGCGAGCTGTACCGGGCCAACGGCGGGTTGCCAGGCGCTGTTTTGGGCGACTCGATCGTCGTTTGGCTCAATGGCGCCCCGGTCTGGTGGCTGCACAGCCGTGGGGCGATCGGCGCAAATCCGCCGCTGGAACTCGCCACAAACGCGATTGGCTCGACCGCGATGGCGCCTTTCTTTGGGGGTAGGGTCCGGGGGTGGGACAGGGGCCCGGTCCCGTCGGGCTGGCTTCCCGGGGCGTTTGGCGCGGTGGAACTGGATCTCGCCGGGCGCGGCGAGGGAAGCGAGCAGTTGGTCGCAACCGGGCCGCCGGGTCTGGCCGGCACGCTTGCCGTGGAGTGGCTTCCGGGAGGGCGTGCGCGCCTGGCCTACGACCATTGGGGAGCAGCGGCGGTCTACAGTGCTCCCTTTGATTGGAGCGTCGACCGGATCCACACCGTGCGGCTCGAATTGCCGTCGTTCCCGCGGCTCGACTCCCGATCGCCGGCGAATTCCGGGACGGGCCGCCTCATTGCGCAGCTCGATGGCCGCGGGATCTGGGACGAGACCGTGCAATACAACGTGGCCCGCTCGGACACGCTGGCGATTGGCCGCAACGCCGCCGGCTCGACGATGGCCGCGCCGCGCCTGACCTGCGTCGTGGTGGACGTCCGCCAGGAAGGGCTGCGGGTGGCCTCCGAGACGAAATGATCGCCTTGCGCAACCCCCGGCTCGTGCTGCCCGCCGCGGCGCTGGCGCTCGCTGCATCGGTCCTTTTCTGCGCGTGGACGGTGTCGACGACGGGGTACAGGCTGGAATTCCTGGGTCCGAAGCGGGACTACTATAACCTGCTGGCGCAGGGGTTCCGGAGAGGGCACCTGTACATGGACGCCGCGCCGGATCCCGCGCTGCTGGCCCTGCCTCCCGGCGAGCGACCTGGAAACGCGCCCTTCCTGCTGGATGCGAGCCTGTACCGCGACCATTACTACCTGTACTTCGGCGTCGTCCCGGTGGTGCTCCTTTACCTCCCGTACGCGGCGCTGACCGGCCAGGGCCTTCCCGAGGCGGCAGCCGCGCTGTTCTTCGCTTCCGCAGGCCTAGTTTTCGCGGCGCTCTGGTGGTTCGACGCCCGCCGCCGCCTCTTCCCAGCGTTGGGAGGCGCATGGACCTTCGTGAGTATTCTCGGGATCGCCGTCGGCTCCGCGGTGCCGTCGACGCTTCGGCGCCCCATCTTCTACGAGGTGGCGATCACGGCGGGCTACGCGTTCATGATGCTGGCGCTCTGGTCGATCACGAGGGCCCGCTACGCACCCGCGCGCAGGACGGCCTGGCTCGTGCTTGGGGCCGTGGCCGCGGGTCTCGCGGTCGGATCCCGCGCAAACCTCGCACCTTCGTGCCTCGTGCTTGTTGCCTGCGGAGCGGTCGCCTCGGGAGCCGGCCGCAGGCGCGGCATTGCGTCCGCGCTTGCCGCGGGAGGCCTGGCATTCGGCGCCGTTGTCGCGGCCCTTGGGGCCTACAATGCCGCCCGCTTCGGAAACCCGCTGGAATTCGGCCACACCTATCAGATAGGCGTGGAGCCGAGGCAGCTGTTCCACCTGGACAACCTCGGGCACAATGCCCGGCTCTACTACCTGAGGCCGCCGGCGATGAACGGATTCTTTCCGTTCGTGGCGCCGGCACCCGAATCGATCAAGCCGGATGACTACGTGGGCCGCGAGAGCGCGCACGGCGAATGGGTCTGGCTGCCGCTGGCGGTCGCCGGCCTTGGAGCATGGATGTGGGCGTCGGGGGGACGCGCCAGAGAGGCCCAGCGGGAGGCCAGGTGGATCGTCGGGCTGCCGGCCGCCGTGTTCGCGGTGAATTTCATCGTGACCGCCTCCGTTGGGGTCCGGGCGAACCGCTACATGCTCGATTTCCATCCGATGCTGGTCCTCGCGGTGCTGGGCGCGCTCGGGACGGGCCTGTCGGGGGCGGGGCGGGCGGCGCGCGCGGGCTCGCTGGCCGCCGGGGCCGCCATCCTGGTGGCCGTGGGATTCAACGTGCTTGGGAGCATGCAGGCCCAGGAATTCTTCCGGTTCACCGACCCAGTGACCTATTCGCGCGTCGCGTCGGCGGCCGACCATGCCGTGTGGCCGCTTCTCCGGCGGGAGCCGACCGTGGGAGACCGGGTCGTCCGCCTCCGCTGGCCCGTGCATCCGACCCGCGGCGCGCTGGAGCCGGTCGGCTCGGCGGGAACCCCCGGATACGACGATGTGCTGTGGGTCGAGTTCGGCTCGGGGGGGCAGGCCCGGTTTGTCTACCAATACTGGGAATACGGCCGGGTCTTCGGGCGATGGTTTGCGATCGAGCCCGGAAAGGCTTCGGAGTTGAGGATATCGGGGGCGTTCCTGCTGCCGCGGCCGGGCCATCCTTGGTTCGGCGATCGGCCGATGGAACAGCAGGGGATTCTCAAGCGATCGCTTTGCGTCTCCGTGGACGGCGTGACGCGGTTCGAGCGCGACGTCCCGAGCCACGACTCGTCCCCCTCCCTGCAGTCCTGGGGCGCGTGGCGGCATGCCGACGGCGCCGAGCATGCCTTCAGCGGCGCGATCTTGGGTGTCAGGAGCGAGCCCGTGCAGGATCCGGCCACCCTGCGGCGGGTTGCGGCCCGGGGGACGGTCCGCATGAGCCTGGTGTTCTCCCCGCTCTGCTTGGGGACCAGCGAGCCGCTTCTTCAGAGCGGGTCGCCCCGGGCGTTTGACACCCTTGTCGTCCGCTATGTCCGCCCGGGCTTCGTCCAGCTCATCCACGATCAGCTCGGGGGCGGGGCCCGTTCGTCCCCCGAGTTCGGGGTGGACTATTCGAGCACGCAGCATGTCGAGGTCGATCTGCCTTTCGCGGACGACCGGGTCGACTGGCTACCGGGCGGCCCGGCGTTCCGAGACAGGAGCACCGCGCGGATGCGGGTCACATGGAATGGCCGGGTTGTTTTTGAGCCCGAGGTTCCTCCCTTTCCCGCTGACAGGCGAGGCGTCGCCCTTGGCGCGAATCTCCTGAACTCGAGCGTGGCGCGGGCCACGTTCGAGGGCGTCCTGGAGCCTGAGCCGTCCAGGAGGGAGCTCGGGGCCGTCGGGGAGGGCAGCCTCGAGTTCATGCCGGAACCCTCGGCCGCGTTCGAGGACCAGCGCGGGATTCTCCTGCGATTCGACCGGGGCGACGGCGGCGCGGCCGGGGTCGCCTGGCGCAGGGGCGAACCGGCCGGCGGCGTCTTCCTGGGCTGGACAGAGGGGGGGGTATCCACGTGGTCCAGCCGTCCGCTCCCGGAAGTGCGGAGGCCGGTCGTCGTGAGCATGTCCAGGGACGGGGCGGCGATCGGGGACGCCACCGCAGGAGGAGCCCCCGGGTCACTTGGGCGCCTCGTGGTCGAGATCGGGCCCTCGGTGGTGCTCGCGACGCGGACAGGCTTCTTTTCCGGCGGGTCAGTGCGGGCGGATGCCTCGGGCGGCGGCGAATGGTCCGGGACGGCGCTCCCGGGGGGGCCCGGATCCGGCGCCGCGAGGTCGTCAGCCGCGCAACGCCCGACGCTTCCCGGCAGGATCCTCCTGGGCTTTTTGACTCCGAGGCAGGGCCGGATCTCAAGCTCGCCGCTGGTGGAGGCCGGCCGGGTGGGGGCCGCCGATTCCGTCTACCTGCGGGGTCTTGCCGACGGCCGATACGTCGTCGGGCTCGATCACTGGTCGGTCGGCGCCATCGAGTCGGCGCCATTCGACTTGGCGGATGGCGAGATACACTCGATCGGGATCGAGATGGCCTCGCTCGATGCGGACGGGAAGACCCCCGGCGGGGCAGTCCGGATAGCACTGGACGGGCGCATGGTCATGGATCGCCTGACCGCACTCTACGCCGTGCGGCCGGGCGAGGTTGTCGTCGGGGCAAACCCCCTGGGCATGTCCACGAGCGCGAGCACCTTCGAGGGCGACCTGATACTGGCCCGCACGCACCAGGCCGCGGAGGACCTGTTTCCCGGGAACCGGTAGCGGCGGCGCGCCTACGCCTGCCAGCGCATGCCCCTGTCCTCGGGGAGGACCCGGCGCAGCATGTAGACGTCGCTGGCCGACAGCGCCCCCGCGTTCTTGGCGAGGCCCGGCCAGGGATCCCACGGGGCGCTCAAGAGCCTCCCGCTGATGCCGTCGCTCTCCGGGGAGAGGAGCCATTCGACCAGGTCGAGGGCCCGCTCGAGGGCGGCTCCCGCCGACGTCCCCTGCTTCAGCGCCGCCTGGTACTCGGCATCGCCGACGACCGCCGGGCCCAGCGCGATGACCTCGTCGGTGAGGCGGGTGTGGATGGCCCCGGGGGCGACGGCGTTGATGTCCAGCGCCGCGGATTTCTCCTCCTCCGCAATCGTCTCGACGAGCCTCACGACGGCGGTCTTCGCGGCGCCGTAGGCCGAGAACCGGGCGCGCGCCTTGGTCGCTCCCCCGCCGGAGAAGCAAACAATCTTCGCGCGCCGCGGCGCGCGGGACAAGAGGGCGTGAAACGCGCGGATGGCGTTGAACGATCCGTCCAGGTTGGCGCGCACGGTCGCGCTCCAGCGCGCCGGGTCGGCGGCGACCGCGCGCCCAATCTCCCCCTGGAGGCCGGCGCACGTGACCAGCCCATCCGCGTGCTGCCAGAAACCCGCGACCTCGCTGGCGGCGCGCTCGATCTCCGCCCACTGCGCCACGTCGCAGCGCGAGGAGCGGAACTGGCCCTTCTGCTTGCCTTCGGGAGCCGGCTGCTCCCTGCGCGCGAGGCCCCAGACGCTGTGCCCGCGGCCGACGAGCCGAAGGGCGAGGGCCCGGCCGATGCCCGAGCTGCTTCCTGTGACGACGAGATTCAAGGGGCCGAGGGTTTGTAGCTGAAGCGCGGAACCGCGTAGTCGGGCATGACGCTGGGAGCCTTGCCCTCCTTCTCTGGCGAGTGATCCAGTATCCAGAACGCATCGACGCGCGGGTACTTGAAGCTGACCTCGTCGCCGAGGAGGACCTCGAAGGAGATGCTTGTGGACGCCGGGCTCTCCGTGCGCCGCACGGACACGATCCGGAAGCGCGTGCCCGCCTTGATGACGTCGAGGATGCGGACACCTGGAAACTCGGCGCCGATGTTCTTGGCGTCCACGGATTCGGGGAGCGCAGGGACGGTGGCCCTCGAGGCGATAAGGGGCCAGTCGCTGCTCGCCCGCTTGAACTTGAAGAGGTAGCAGTCGCGCTCGAGGAAATACTCCCGGCCGGGCAGGGTGCTGTACGCGGGCAGCCCGTTTACGTAGGACACCTTCTCCGCCCTGGACTGCCAAAACAGGAGCCCTGCGACGAATAGGGCGGCGCCGGCGCCGAGGATCCATTTCATTGCCTGGATATAGACTGCGCGCGCGGAGCTTGGCGACACTTTAGGCGCCCGCGGCGCCGGGCTTTTCGATATTGATCGCAATGAACTTGAACGGTTTGCTCGCATTTTCCAGGAATGACCGAGCCGCCTCCTCCGACCCGAATGGCATGGCCAGCCCCGACGGCCTTCGGCCTGCGCGAGGGGCCCCTGCTGGCCCTGGCCGTGGCGATCGTGCTCGGAGCCTATGCCTGGCTAAACGTCAAATCGACCGTTCCGGCGCCCGACCGCGTGCCGCAGTCGTATTACCAGCTCCTCACCGAGGCCCTCCTCTCGGGAAGAACGTACCTGAGCCTGGAGCCGGATCCCCGGCTCAACGCGCTTCCCGATCCATGGTCGGGGGCCCAAGGTGTGCCGCGCGCGCACGATGCGACCTACTACAACGGCAAGTACTACATCTACTTCGGGGTGGGGCCTGTTCTGGTCCTCTTTGGACCGTGGCACCTGCTCACCGGGACCTACCTCAGGGACGGCACGGGGACCGGGGTCTTCTGCGCGGCCGGGTTCCTCCTCGCGGCGCTTTTCTACCTGCGGTTCAAGCGCCGGTATTTTCCGGAAATCGCGCCCGGATGGACCTTTCTTGCCGTGGTGGTAATCGGCCTCGGGTCGTTCATCCCGTTTGTCGTCTGCAGCGCGAGGATCTACGAGGTGCCGATCACATGCGCGTTTGCGTGCTCCATGCTGTGCGCGAACGCCGTCCTGTCGGCGGCGGCCACTGACCGGGCGCGAATCCGGGTGGCGTGGATCCTGATTGCGAGCGCGGCCTGGGCCCTGGCGATTGCGGCGCGCCCGAATTATGTCTTCGGGGTGATCCCCCTCTGGATCGCCGCGGCCGTGATCTTGCGGCGGGCGCGCAGGCAATCCGGCCCGGTCCCGGGGGCGGGCTTCTGGGTTGCCGCCGTCGCCCCAATCGCCGTCGTCGGCGCGGGCCTCGCGCTCTACAACTACGCTCGGTTCGGCAGCCCGCTTGAATTCGGGACGTCGTACCAGTTCTCGGCGATGGACATGCGGCGCACCAAGCTCTTCGCCCTCTCAAACGTCCCCTGGACCCTTGGGGAGTACCTCCTCGCCGGAGTCCACCGCTCGGCCTACTATCCGTTTCTCAACCGGGACACCGACGTTTTCGGGGTCATACCGTGGTTCCCGTTCGCGCTCCTGGCACTGGGGCTTCCTCTGACCCTGCTGGCGCGCCGCACCCGCGACCATGTCTGGGCCCCCGTCCTCGGGTTTGTTGCCGCCGCCTCCCTGGTCAACCTCGCCTCCCTGTTGTCGCTGCCCTTTGCGAACGCGCGCTACGAGATCGATTTCCTTCCGTCGGCGACGCTTCTCGCCCTGCTCGTCGCCTCGGTCGGCCTCTCGGCGCTTGGCGATTCGGCACCGTGGGCCCGCATGGCGCTCGCCTTGGCGATCGCGGCCGCCCTTGCGCCTTCGCTCTTCGACTCGATCGCGAGCGGCCTGCCGGCTGCCGAGTCCGGTCGGGGCACGCGCGCGGTGGCCCGCCTGCTCAACCTTCCTGCCGAGGGCTTGGAGCGCCTCAGGGGGGTCCGGCAGGGGCCGGTCGAGTTTGACGTGGAGTTCACCGGGGGACCTGCGGGCCGGCGCGAGCCCCTGGTCGCTACCGGCGGCGGGGGCGACTTCGTGTTTGTCGAGTACCAGTCCCCGGGGCGGGCGAGGTTCGGGTATGTTCACCTCGGGGATGCCGCGCGACTGAGCGAGTTTGTCGACGTGGGCACCGCCCGGCACCGGATGAGAGTTGAGATGGGCGGCCTTTATCCGCCGGCCGAGCACGCCGCGTTCTCGGGCTGGTCGGACGACGATATCGCCGCGCTGCGCCGCCGGGTTGAGGTCAGGCTGGATGGAAAGACGCTCCTGAGCGCCTCATCGGCGTTCTATCCCTCGGACGCCTGGCAGGCGACCATTGGCTCCACGTCGGCTCCCGGAGGGGTGGAGGCCAGCTTCTCGGGGCGCATCTCGAACCTATCCCGCCTCGGGATCCCCAGAAGGGCCGACCTCGCGGCCGGGCTCGGCACGGGACCGGTCCGGCTGATCGCGCGTTTGCCCGAGTTCCGGGCCATGGTCGGCCAGCCGCTGGTGAGCACGGGCGTCCACGGAGCCGGCGACCTCGTCTATGTTTTCTATCTCGCCCCGGGAAAGGCGCGGTTTGTGCACGATTGCTGGAACTATGGGCCGTTCGAGACCGACCCCGTCCTTTTCGATCCGGACGAGGACCAGGCCATCGAGATCGACATGGACTCCCTTCACGCCGCGCCCAGCGGCGGCATCCATCCGTTCAGGCTGCGCTTCAACGGGCGCGACATTGCGTCCGTCCAGAGGCCCTCAAACCCGTCCAACCCAGAGGAGGTGGCCTTCGGCTACAACCAGATCGGCGCCAGCACGGCCGAGATCCTGTTCAGCGGGCCAAAGCTTGACGCCCAGTGGCTGCCGTCGATGCCCTCGGGGCAGCCCCCGGCGGGCGCCATCCACCTGGTCCTGAAGCTGCCGGGCGACCGAAGCCGCGGGCCGGAGCCGCTGCTCGTCACCGGCCGGCAAGGGGCCGCCGATTTCGTGTACATCGCCTATCCCGACGCCGGCCACGTGCAGGTCGGATATGACCACTGGGGCACCGGGGGGCCGATAAGCGGCAGGATTGCCGTGCGCGGAGGCGAAAACCTCGAGGTGCAGGTCAGCCTGGGCTCGCTCCATTTCGAGGAGGACCCGCAGTGGGCCTTGCTGAGCGCCGCCGATCGCGCGAGGATTGAATCCACCGTGGTCGTGCACGCCAATGGAGCCAAGGTTCTCGATGCCAAGGCCATTCCGTACGCCTGCGACCCCAGCGAGATCTACGTTGCCGCCAATCCCCTGGGGGGATCGACGTGCAACAGGGAATTCACCGGGACGGTCATCTCATCCGTGAGAATTGGAGCCCTCTACCTGAGGTAGGCGCAAATGCCGAACCCCGCCCCATCCTGCCGTGTCGTGGTCGTCGGCGCCGGACCCGCCGGGCTCACCGCCGCCTGCGGCGCGCGGGAGGCGGGCATGGACGTCACGGTTCTCGAGAAGGACCCGGAATACGTCGGCGGGATCGCGCGGACGGTCAAGAGGGGCGGATTCCGCTTCGACATCGGGGGTCACAGGTTCTTCAGCAAGAGCGAGGAGGTCACGCGCTGGTGGAAGAAACGGCTTCCTAACGACTTCATCCAGGTCCGCCGGATGTCCCGGATCTATTACAGGGGCACGTTCTTCGACTACCCGCTCAAGCCCTGGAACGCGCTGCGCGGGCTCGGGCTGTTCACGAGCATCCTCTGCGTGGCCAGCTACGGCTGGGCGCGCCTTTTCCCGCGCCGTCCCGAGGACTCCTTCGAGGACTGGGTGACGAACCGCTTCGGGCGCCGCCTGTTCGCGATCTTCTTCAAGACCTACAC
>Ga0181523_10003494_pt1 | contig 14280 bp, 13 predicted proteins | sample PEATcosm2014_Bin_43_FD_119752 | JGI IMG/M metagenome (GOLD analysis project Ga0181523, IMG submission 119752) | Peatland microbial communities from MTU Mesocosm Facility, Houghton, MI, USA - PEATcosm2014_Bin05_30_metaG | ecosystem: Environmental > Terrestrial > Soil > Wetlands > Peat | place...
AAAAACATTCAGGAGCCACAGAACCACGGCAATGATCACGACGCCGTTCAAAATTGACTTGATGGTCCCCTGCATGGGAATGAAACGATTCACCAGCCACAGGAGGACACCCACCACGATCAGGACCTCCAGCAATTGAATTAAAGGCATAAGTTTGACCTTCCTTAGTTTTCCGGGCTAACTCCTCTCATCCGCCTGGAGGAATTGCCCTAACTTGGCGTTGCCCTAACTTTGTGTTGCCCTGACTTGGTGCTGCTCTAACTTCAAGGTGCGAGACTGTTTAGGGTCGAATCGTGTCCCGCCGCGGGGTTTCGCGGCGCACACACGGATGAAGATTGCCGATTGGCTGGATGTGGTCGCCGCGCTGTGAGTTGATCAGAACTCAACCCGCAGCGACCTCAGAATCAAAGCCACGAATCAGCGTTCGCGGCTCCGTCTACACACTCAGGAGAGTCAACAATGACAGGTGCGGACTTTCTCGTCTGAGCAAGATAGCTCACTTATTAAGACCCAAATCGCGATGCCTATGCCGCGGCCGGATCAACTCACGCTTCATTTGGCCGAACGCCGAACATTGTTTGGCTTGACACCGTTCGGCATGGTTGACTTGGCGCGGTGGAAGCGGCACCGGTGAACTAGCGGCAACACTCGACCGTGTCGTGTACATCTGCGCCCATGAATACCCGAATTCCTGCCCACACTTCAAGCAGACCTGATACGTCCGTTTCTTGATCGTGAATAAACTACTGCGATGGCGGTGACGGCACCCGAAGGAAAACTGGAAACTTTGGAGCAGCGGTTTCATAAATCCTCCGCTCGCTTGCGGCGCTCGCAACTTCCGTTGGCATCCAGCCAACCTAGCAGAGCGCGCAAGCTAGCCCTAGCCAGGGCGATCGAGCAATCCGCGGCTCCGTAATAGATATTGATGGTGTCGCCATCAGGGTCCATGGTATAGCCGCACGGGAACACGACGTCATTGACGTCGCCGTGGCGCTCGTAGTGGGCCTCCGGCCCAAAGATCCACGAATCCCCTCGCAGCAAACATTTTTCCGGATTCTCAATGTCGAACAGGGCCACGCCCAGTCGATAGAGACAACCCGAAGGCGTGTGCCGCACTCCGTGGTAGAGCACGAGCCATCCTCCGGGAGTCTCGATGGGCGGCGGCGACAAGCCGACCTTGTTTGCGTCCCACCAGGCGCCCCGGCGAGCTTCTAACATCAGCCTGTGTCTGCCCCAATAGCGCAGGTCGGGAGAGTAGGAAATCCACATATGCGCCCCGAGTGCTGTCATGGGCCGATGAATCAGCGCCCAGTATCCATTGATTCTCCTCGGCAAAAGCGCGCTATCTTTGTCGTCCGGTGGCATGATGACGCCGTAGCGCTCGAAGCAGCGAAAATCCTTGGTCAGGGCCAGAGAAACTCCTGGGCCCCCGCGCGAATACGAAGTGTAAGTGACCACATATTGCTGCAGTTCAGGCACGAAAGTGATGCGAGGATCCTCAATGCCCCATATCTCCTCCGGATACTGCTGCGGGTTGGGCATCAAGGTCGGTTCGCGATCAATTTGCCACCCATCGACACCATTTCGAGAACGGGCAGCGCACAGATGCGACAAGCCGCGACGGTCTTCGACGCGGCATAGGAGTAGAGTGGTTCCATCCGCCAGCAAGGTTGCGCCGGCATTGAATACGCTGTTGATGGAGTACGGCCAATCCTTGCCCGTCAGGATGGGGTTGCCGGGGTAACGCAGAAGAAGTGGCGGGTAGTGCGTGCTTTCGATGTTGAAAAGGGTTGTTTCGGGAGCAGTCATGACGGGTTCTCCGGCCGTTCCGATTTTTCCAGTGAGTTCATTTCCGAGTGCATTTCCAGGAGCGCCATCAAGAACGACAGCGTTGATTCCGCTCCCTGATTCTGATTGGCGCGTTCGGGATGTAAGCCGTCCCGGCATCCGCCGGTGACCGAATCATAAAGAGGGAGCTGCAGATCGTTGTCGCCCAGGAACCAGTTGAATACCGACCATGCTGGGCTGCGCCAGTGGCTGTCACCGGTTACGCGGTACGCTTCGAGACACGCAGACACCGCGCCAGCGGCCTCAATTGGCTGTTGATCGAAGCGGGCCTTTTCACCGCCCTGGTGATAAAAGCCTTGCGAGCCGATCGGCACAAAGTGGTGGTTGGTCTCGCAATGCTGAGTTTTCAGGAGCCAATCCAGCGCTTCAAGGCCGGCGGAAACCATGCGATCATCCGAGCACGCTGAGCCCACCAGCAGCAGGGCTTGCGGTAATCTCGCGTTGCCGTAAGCCAGGACGTTCTCGAACCACTTCCAATCCGGGCTGCGGACCGACTCGTACATTTCGAGTAAGCGGAGGCTGAGTACAGATCTTACTTTCTGCGCGTCGCGATCTCCCGGATACGAATTTAGATATTCCTGAATCCCGAGCAGAGTATAGGCCCAGGCACGAGGGCTGCTGAATTCCAGAGCCGCTGGGAGAGAAAATTCCAACAGACGCCCGGCCGCACTTCTCAATCCCTGATCTCCGGACCTGCCGAGCACCGTTCCCAGGCTCCACAAGGCGCGCCCGTGGCAGTCTTCGGAGCCAACCGGTTCATTCCACCGGCGATCGTAGCTGAAAAAGTTTCTGAACCTGCCGCTTCCTGGATTGAACGCATGCTCCAGGAACGACAAATACCGGTACGAGAAATCTGGAGTGACCGAATCTGCCCGGCCAAGCTGATCTTTCTCCGGACCGAGTTGCGCCAGCAGCACGGTGAAAATCAGTGCGCGTGCGTTGTCGTCGGTCGTATATCCCTCTGCTCGATTAGGGATGGTAAAGATCGCGTGCTGCAATATTCCCGTGTCATCGGTTAACCGTTTCACGTGATCGAGTTTTAATTCAGGCAGTTGATCGAGCGCTTTGGGAGTGGCACGAGCTGAGAACTGAACGCGGGGATTTTCCATGCGATCGCTGCGAACCCGGGCAAAACTTTCCATGTAACCCTGCGCAACTTTCTTCCAGACCATGTCCCGCGCGTACAGATAAGCGCGTTTACGCATGGCATGGCGAATCGCGGGCGTGTTCAAGAGTTCGATAGTCTTGTGCGCGATAGCACCGGGATTCTGGAAGGGGACCAGCGCGCCCCGGCGGTCATCTAACAACTCAATCGCATGCCAATAAGGAGTCGAAATGATTGCCTTCCCCGCACCTAGCGCATAAGCCAGCGTTCCAGAAACCACCTGCGCTTCATGCTGGTACGGAGTGATGTAGATATCGGCGGCGCCAATAAACTCGGCCATTTCCTCCGGACTGACAAAGCGGTCGTGGAATATCACCTGCGATTCCACTCCCACTTCCTTCGCCAAGGCCTGCAGGCTGGCTCGATACTTGTCTCCCTCGCGTCGAAGAATATGCGGGTGAGTAGCGCCGGCGACAATGTAGGCAACATTGTTGTGTTTGGACAAAATCTCCGGCAACGCCTGAATGACGTTTCCGATTCCCTTGTTCGGCGAAAGCAGGCCGAACGTGAGCAGCACCGCCTTTCCTTCCACGCCGAAGCGTTCCTTAAAGAAGTTGGGATCGAGAAAGGGCAGGTCTGGAACGCCGTGCGGAACCATGTCGATCTTGCTCCCGGGCACTTTGAGGACATCCTGCAAGATCTGGGATGAGAGCTGGCTCATCACGATGAGGCGATCCGAAAGTTCTGCGATCTCTTCCATGACCATCAGCTGATTAGGGTCGGGCTCGCGCAGAACCGTGTGCAGAGTAGTCACCACGGGCATCTTCAAGCCGCGCAGCAGATGCAGAATATGGCTTCCGGCCTCACCGCCGAAGATTCCATACTCGTGCTGCAGGCAAACCATGTCGATGTTGTTGAAGTTCAGGAACTCGGCCGCCTCTTGATACGACTTGACGTCGTCCTGGACGAGCGACCATCTCACCCGTGCGGGGTAGGCATATCCTTGTTCGGTGTCATTGACTGGCAGGGCTAACAATCGAGCGGTTCCGTACTCAGCGGATATGGCCGCGCACAGGTCGGTGGTAAACGTGGCAATTCCACATTGTCGCGGAAGATAATTTCCGATCACCGCGATCCGACTGGGCAGAGACGACTTCGACTTCGGCTTCGACTGCAACCTTGGGCGCGCGGCTAACATCGTCTCTACTGCGGAGCCTGAGGGGACGACTTCCAGCAGTCTATGCGGAAGCGCGGCGATTGGTAGCGACATTGGCTCCTCACTTCCCTGAGCACAGGTATTGTATTGACAGAAGCTGGTTTGCAGACGAGTTCCGCCGACTTGTAGTTTGTGTGTTTCGTCCAACCTGTAATTCGCTTCGCGTTAGTATTCAACAGTATCCAACGTACGAGGACTTCAGGACTGGTCAAAATTGACCAGCTCTAGAAACCCGCCTCCTGCTGACGCACGCCGTCGGATCTTTCCCGGAAAGATGCGGCGCAGCTCTCTGCTGCTGCGCCACCGGAGGAGCAAGACAACGCGGCACGGGGAATCCGCATAACCTGACCAGTCTGAGTTGAGCAATCTTGACCAGCATTGTGGGAAGGCCCCTTATATAAATGATTCGCATGCGCACTAGTAACACTCTCCTGTGCATACACCGGGATCCAGATCAACTGAGTCTGTTGAAAGAAAACGGATACGAACTGGCAACCGCTACCAGCGGATCCGATGGACTGCGGCTTTTCATGTCGCGGCCCGTGGACGCAATTGTCCTCGAACACCATCTGTCCCTGCTAAACGGCACAGCCATCGCCGATGAGATCAAGCGCGCGCGGCCGGAGGTGCCCATTGTCATGCTGGTCGACCACATGGAATTTCCTGTCACTGCGTTGAAGTCGGTAGATGCGCTCGTGGTCAAGTCCGACGGCGTTCATTTCCTATGGGCGACGGTTCACTTTGTGCTGAATGTAAAGCCGGCCCAGAGAGATGAAGCAAACCGGAGGTCCCAAACGCCCAGCCATCGGCGGCGCCCGGCGAAGTCGCGGGGAGGTAGGCAGCGTGCGCAGGCCATCTCTTCCCATTTAGCAACTGCCGAGAAGGACACGCCTTTTTCGCTAGAAGTCTGGCGAAGCATTCGGGACGGGACTCTACAATTCTGACCAGACGCCAGGACGATCGCCGCCGAAGCGCAAAAAAGCACTACGGTCAATATTGACCAGTAATCCCACCGACCACACTCGATACTCGACATCGAACCGCTCTCGACGGTTGAGGAACAGCCGGGTTTTCCGGCTATAGATCTCTTGTGAGCCGACATCGCAGAGAGTTCTCCCAGAGCAACCACCGCCGCGCGAACTAGTGGGAGAAAAGTACAGGTCAAAAACATGAAAAGTCTCAAGACGTTGGCATACGTCGATCGGATAGTGAATTGAAGATCTTGAAGACAGGCGGAAGCCAGAGAAGACAACAACAAGTAGATCAATAAGATTACATTTCGTCAAGATTACGTTTCGTCCAAAATCGGCCCTCAATCCACGCAACCCGCGTCAGCACAGCATCACCGGGCAAGCGAGGGATGATGGACCAGAGGAATCACACCATGCATATTCGTTTGATTCGTAGGCTGTTGTTCGCGCTCGTCGTGCTGTCGATGTCGGCAGCATCGTTTGCTCAAATTGGCGTGGCCATTCGGATCGGCCCGCCGGCGCTGCCTGTCTATGAGCAGCCGATTTGTCCAGGCGACGGTTATCTCTGGACACCCGGCTACTGGGGCTATGATTACGATGTGACTGATTACTACTGGGTGCCAGGCACCTGGGTGATGGGGCCGGAAGTCGGTTTCCTGTGGACTCCGGCCTATTGGGGTTGGGGCGGCGACGGATTTGTTTTCTATGACGGCTACTGGGGTCCGCAAGTAGGTTTTTACGGCGGAGTCAATTACGGCTTCGGCTATTTCGGCTCGGGCTTTGAAGGCGGACGTTGGGACGGCGGTCACTTCTTCTACAACCGTTCCGTGAGCAACGTGGACGTCATCAACATTCACAATGTCTACAACACCACCGTGATCAACAACAACGTGAGCCGCGTCAGTTACAACGGCGGCAATGGTGGAATCAGCGCGCGTCCGACACCTGCAGAAGAGGCTGCGGCGCGTGAGAGACATATTCCGCCGGTAGCGGCGCAAACTCAACATGCGCAGGCGGCCCGAGCCAATCCGCAGGAGCGCGCGTCGGCGAACATGGGCAAGCCAAGCGTCGCAGCCACACCCCGGCCCGGAGATTTTAATGACCGTGGCGCTGTGCCAGCCAAAGAGGCAGGAGCGCCTTATACTTCGGCCAATCGTGGCGGAAATCAGGGGCGTTCCGAGAACAGCGCCGCTCAACCGAGCACGGCTGTCCATCCTCGCGACCTTCCAATCCTGGCAAAGAGCACTCCAAATACGGGCAACCCGAAGCTGGACAGGAAGTACCAGCAGCAGCAGGATAAGCAAGTTGCGAAGCAGCAACAGGAACGAGACAAACTCCAGCAGAAGCAGGACGAAGAGCACGTGACAATGGATAAACAGAAGGTGAATGACACGCAAAGGCAGCAGGTGGAGCAGAGCCACCAGCAACAAACGCAGCAGCTGCAGGAAAAGCACCAACAGCAGTCGCAGCAATTGCAGCAGAAACAGCAGCCAGCGAACCGGGAGACGTCCAAGAAGTAAGACCGTCTTCAGGTCTGCAAACAGCAAGTTTTACTCAACGACTCCTCCGGCGTCACGCGTCATACGAAGGCGGAGGGACCGATCCCCATCCCTGCAATTGTGCGATCGCGGGCAACAACTGACTGGCCAAACGGTCCTTAACTATGAAAGCGTCTACCAACCGCAAGGCTTGCTCAGGAACATCCGCTGCTGCGGAAAGCATGATGATTAGCGCTTGCGGCCTAAGCAGTCTCATTTCGATCGCAACCTCTGGCCCGTTCATCTCGGGCATGAAATAGTCGACGATCACGACATCAACCGAATGGATGGAAGCGAGTTCCAGTCCCTTGCTGCCGCTGGGGGCGGTCAAAACGATATACCCAAAAGTCTCGAGGAACGCCCTTTCGCATTCCAGCACATCTCGGTTATCGTCGATGCAAAGGACTACCCCGCCTGAGAGTTGTGGAAAAGCCGATAGTGGCATGGTTCACCGTCAAGAACCGATTTTCAACACTCGGGCTCAGAAAACTGTTCAAAATTGCTCAACTGACGCCTTCTCGCTCGTCGGCGGTCCTGTGCGACACCCAACTAAAGAAAAATGGCGCAGCCTTTATCGCCGCGCCATCATTGGAGCGAACGACCCCGGCGACCTCTGGAGCCGCGTAGCTCGTTGGAGTATCAATCTACCTTAATGACAATTTGGAAATCTGTTCAAAATTGGACAATCTTGAATTAGGGGGATTCCGGCCCGGTCTGGATTAGACACGGCGACACGGGTTGACTGATTCAACGTCGCCTTGAGGGTGTGCGCTCCAGGTTCGCTAGTCGTGCAGTACAACATGGAGCAGTGAGCTGTGCACTTGCAGACCGCCGTTGTAGTGAATAAATCCCAATTTTCTGAACCGGTTCATGAAGAAGCTGACCCGCGAGCGAGTGGTGCCGATCATTTCCGCCAGCGACTCCTGACTGATCTTGGGGACTACGGCTTCAGGTATACCATCCTTGCCGAAATGCGCAAGCAATAAAAGGATTCGGGCCAGCCTCTTTTCGCTCGAATTGAAAAGCTGATCAACCAGATCCTCTTCGTAACGGATGTTCCGCGCCAGCAAATAGGTCACAAACATGTCGGAAACTTCGTGTTCAAGATGAAGTGCCTTCACCATGGCTTTCTTTTCGATTCGCACAACCACGCAAGCCGTCATTGCCATGGCAGAGCCCATGCGCAGAGCTTGACCCGCCAGCGAACCTTCGCCGAAAAAATCTCCCTCACCTAATATGCCGATCGTTGCCTCCTTGCCAGCCTTCGAGACCACGGTGAGTCTCACCTTGCCGGCCTGGATAAAAAACACCGCATCGGCGGTGTCCCCTTGGACAAAGATGGTGTGTTTCTTTGGGAATGCCAGAACTTTCCTGCCCTCGCCGATGATTGCAAGGAATGCATGAGGATCGAAATCGCGCTTCTTCTTGGCCGTTGCCCTGGGAGTCATGGTTGGGTGCCCCCTCGAGAGCGTCAGGACGATTGCCGTAGCATCGCTTACCTCCCGAGCGTCTCAACACCCATACCGCAGTCATACTAGCGCGGCTCACATCATACGGGTGAACTCTTAGCAGGTTTTAGTGCAACGCAGACGGCACATCTTACTGAAACCACTGAACTTAACGTATTTATATATAGTAGATCGCAGCAATACCCTGAATTCGCACAGATTTTTAGTTGCAGCATACGGGTTTTCACAGTAGGATTTCGCGCGTACGGATACGATTTCTGAGGAGAGGAGTTCCCCGAAATGGGACGAAACGGAAACGGCAGGAACTATGAGTCGGTAAATCGGGCTGACGTTCCGCAGGGCCGTAAAGGAAAACATCGCAAGGCGGTGGCGGACATTCTCTCCGACCTTGCAAGGTTGAAGGCCCAGCAAGCGGTCAAGATTCCGCTGAGCAGCCTGAACGGCGAGAAGATGCAGAATCTTCGCTCCGCTTTGAACCGCGTAACGCGAGAGAAAAATATCCCCGTTGTAACGTCGAGTGACGAGAAGTTCCTCTACGTCTGGAAAGCCGACCCACCCCAGAATACGGGAGCGGCCGAGTAGCGGGTCACAGCGCGCAAGAGTAGCCGCGCCTTTGCGAAGAACGTGCTCCTTCTGGGAGTTGGGCGACTTCCCTTTGTCTGGTGGGTCCCGTTTCTTTCCAGCATTAACCACGTGAGGCTACTGCTCTCGTTCAGCTTCACGCAGCAAACTCAAGATGTGCAGTGCCTGAGTGATAGCGTCCTGCTCTTTTCCATTGTTGCCTGGCGCGTTTAACGAACTTCGCGATCGTTTGAGAATCGCAGCCTCCGCATTCTCGATCCGCCGCAGCAACTTGCTCCGGTCAGACCCGAGGACCGCGGCGCGGTAAAGCCTTTTTCCCAATCTTGCTTGACATAACAGCCTGACCGCATGTGATCGGTGTGGTCACAATGACAATGAGCAGAGCACATCTTGACCTCCGCGTCAGGACGTATGACAGTCTGAACGATTCATCGTTCTTCCTCTTTATGCCCTTGGCTCTTTGGGCGATCGGCGCAAACATGCAAGGTAAACTCTTTGTCGCGCTGCAACTCGAAGTTGCGCATCATTTCATCGAAGGACGCGCCGGCGGGCGGACCAGAAGGTTTGAACCGCCAGCCACATTCGGAGCAACCAAAACCCCGAAAACGTTCTTGTTCAATCCACACCAGCTTCCGGCTCATAGCGCGCGCAAATCGTACAGGCGCCAATTTGAATCGTCTGTCGCCCATCCTACATACACAGAGGATCTCTGTTCTTGATCGCAGGTGTGGGCGCGGGCGACTCGCCCACGCGTTCTCCGCGCCCGATCTCGGGGCCTCGTTTGGGGTAGTGGAATCACCAGAGTGTTGGTTCAGGTTCCCTGCGTCTTGAAGCGGTCAGTTTTGCTCAGCATCAGGATCGTATCGAGCTTAGTGTTGACAGGTCGTCGATACGAGGCTCACCACGCCCTCCGAGAATCTACCCGGTTTCGAGCAGCATGGCAGGCGAGTTCATCTCCGCGTCTGCAGGGGTTTTCGGTTCTGAACCTAATCTTTTAAGGATGGTTGTGGAAAACAAAGGCCTCCAAGTCGTGCGGTCCGGCGAGCGCACAAACACCGATGGGAAACCAGTCAGCAACAAAATACTTCTATCGATCTCCGATAGCGACTACAACTCACTGCGTCCTCATCTCGAATACGTCAGCTTGCCAAACCATCTAGTCCTCCACGAAGGCGGTGGAAAGCTGGAATTTGCGTATTTCCTGAATCGAGGTTTGATTTCTCTTGTCGTGGTAATGAAAGATGGAGGGAGCGCCGAAGCCGGTATAGTTGGCAACGAAGGCTTCACAGGAACACCATCGGCGGTTGGCCTGAGCAGGAGCCCGCTTCAAGCGGTAGTACAAATCACGGGGGATGGGTTTCGGGTAGAGGTCGCAGCTTTGCAAGAGACTTTGGAATCCACTCCACAACTGCAATTGCTGCTGAGCCGCTATGCCATAGTTCAGGGAATGCAGGTGGCACAAACAGCCGCGTGTAATCGCCTGCACGATATTATGCAGCGCCTTGCACGGTGGTTGCTGATGACTCAGGATAGAGTCGATTCGGAGTCGCTGCCCATCACCCACGATTTTCTCGCAACCATGCTAGGGACAGATAGACCTAGCGTGAGCTTGGCAGCTGGTGTTTTGCAGAAGAAGAAGATCATCGAGTACACCCGTGGTGCCGTGAAGATCGTGAACCGCAAGAAACTTGAAGATTCCGCTTGTGAGTGTTATGGAATTAACCAACAGTACAACGGCGAACTGGGCTTGAAATAAATCCGCGTGTGCAGACTCGTCCTGTTCTTATTGAAGATTTCCTATTTGCAGTGTTATCGCTATTAAACTATTGATTACAGTCGGGGCGTAGCGCAGCCTGGTAGCGCACCTGCCTTGGGCGCATAATGATTCATTCCAACGGTGTCATTTCCTACTTTGGTTTCTATTGCTTTCAACAATTTGGGGAATCTGCCGTTCGTTCAAAGTTACCCAAATGGCCTGAATCTCGCTCACAAGTGCACGGTTTGTGCACGCTAGTGCACCGGCTGAAGTTGTGTCGACGTGCGAAGCGCGAGACTCGCGTTGCGCGTGGAGGACCCTATGCTCTCGATTGTGGCGATATCCATTCACACCCGTTTTCATCCTTATTCTTATCCAAAGGTCTCCAAGTTTCATGTCGATCTCGGTACGGTCAGTTCGTGCACCGAACCGCTCGTGATCGCGATCTGCTGGTTTCTGGCGCTTAAGTCCCTCCGCAAGGCCCCGGCCCACCGCATTCGATCCTCCTCATTGCGGGCCATCGCATGCGGCCGCGGCGACCGGCACGAGCGTTCGGGCGCCGCCAACCTTTTTGCCAGCTCGTCCAGAAGCGAATAGAATGTGACGAGGTCTTGCAGTCGTCTGTCGCGCTGGCTTACATGCTTTCTTTCCAGACCTGCTGCCACGCCTCGAATTCGCTCGGCCGGATCTGATAGCGCGCGAAGTTTCCTTCGTGAAGGCTCACGAGTTCCGCCTCGGCGATGTCCCTGAATTTTTCGCGTTCGGCCTCCGGGATGTCGTTCTTCTTCACCCAGGCCGCGACATAAGCCGCGGCTGCCTTCCTGTCCATCCGCCCGCGCACCACCTCGCCGACGATCTGCCGCAACGCGGCCTTGTGCTTGAACCTGAACGGATCGGGCTCCCCCAGGGACTGGCGGACGGCGGCATAACGTGCCGCCGACCGCTCATACGCCCAGATGAATACATCCCTCAGCAGATCGACCTTGTTCAGTTCATAAACGCCCAAGAGCGCGTCGGTATAGAGCCCGCGCGGCACGTCGATGAACGACAGTGGAGAGAGATTGCGCTTGATGAACGGGATGTTCGCCGACAGGCGCGAAACGCGCTTGTTCACGTCGTCGAACGGCTGGAGGTACGGCAATTGCACCATCGCAAACAACGCCTGCTCGAACGGGTCCTGAATCGCGGCGGCGGTGTCCAGCAGGTGGTTGAAGCACTCCTCGATCAGCGGCGGCAGTTCCAGAGGATGGAAAGTGGACTTCCCGATACCGACGCCCATACGGCGCAGCCTGCCGGGCGCGCCCGGGTCGGGCAGGAGGTTCTGCGCCAGAATCCCGTGAAGATTGAGGATCGTGTACCGGTTAAAGCCGATTCCCTCCGACTCGTTGACGAGGAATTCGATCGCATCCTTGTGGTTGACGATCATCTGCGTTTCCAGCCGGTCACGGCCTTCGGCGGCTTCGCCGAGTTCGATCAGCCGCGTCGTATCCAGGAGCGAGTAAGTGTTCCCCTCAAGGCGGCTTGAGTTCCACGACAGATCGATGAGCAGCCGGTTCAAAATCTGTTTTGCATGAGTGCCGGCCGCCTGGTCCGCGAAATTCGGTTTGCCCACCTGCGCGAGATGCGCGCGCTGCTCCTCCGAAAGATAAAACGTCTCGTTGGGCCGGTACGAGTCGAGGAATTCACGGTTGTAGCCAACCGGCTTTCGCACGTTGACGCTCTGGCTCAGATAGGTGCGCATTTCCTTGCTGGCCGGAGACAGGGGCACAGCCTTCTCCTCCGTCTTCTCGGCTGCCGCGGGAACAGCCGCAGGCCTTTCGGACGCCAATGCCTTTGCCTCCTCCGCCGCTGGCAAGCGGTATTTCGCCCAGCGATCATCTCTCACCTTCACGAGCCGTCCGGCATTCACGAGGTACTTGAGCCTGTATTGCAGCGTTCTTTTCGGTGCAGCCGGTTTCAACGCGTTCGCGATCTGGGGCAGATCAGCGCCCTCCGGGCGCAGCCGGACAGCGTCTTCGATTGCAGCCAGGGCATCCTCCGGTATTCGCTTGGGCAAGGTTAATTTCTCCCTGTTGGTTGCGTCTGTCGACATAGACGCAATCAAACATGCATAGGAGCAATTAAAACATAAATAGACGCAAGATTCAAATGTAGACGCAACATTATGGTTGCGCCTTAATAAGATAGCTGCGTCTATGTCCCATAATTGCGCCTTGTGAAGGCTGCACAGGCCCATAGCGGGGCAAGGGCGCCGGGGAACCTCTCCTCCTTGTATTACTACCTCGACGATTACTACTTTCGAAGCGTCACTTCTTGAAGTAATAAGTCCAACTCAGACTGACGTAGGATTTCAAAGGAACCCCCACGATGCGCTCAACGGGGAAGGATCGGTTGGGAGGGCAAGAGTTTCGGTCGTTTGACCAGTGTAGCCGTTGGCGAGCAGAAAGTTGGCCCCGATCGACATGCGATTTTCGAGGAACGGTCTCAGCACGGCGCCGCGAATCTCTCGGACGGGTACGCCAGTAAAGCCGTCACCGAGGGGCTTTGCTTTCACATATTCGAACTCGGCACGCACTTGGAGATGGAATGGCAATTGATTCTCCGACGCAACAGCATCCCAGATCGTGCGGGGAGCTTCCGGCACCGGCTCGCCTGTCTGGGTGTCTCTCGCGTCCGCCTGCGAATAGGAGACGTAGACCGCCCCGTGAGAAAAGTTTCGTTGCAGTGAAACCGCAAGGACCTTATTGAGGGAAGGACCGACAATCTCCTGCAAGCCCGTGTCGGGATCAATTTTCGTCAATTCTTGGGAGTTCGACACTCGCCGGAGAGTGACGTAGAACTGAGTTTGCTTGACCACCTTGGAGAACACAAGCTGATAGGCGCGCGAGGGTGACAGCAAGGTAGGTTGTCCTGTGCCTATGCCGATTCGTGGGTCTTCGGTGTGAAACGCTTCGCCCGTAGCTGATGCCACCATCGGAAGATACCAGCGGTCTGGTGGAAGCAGCGTGAGCGTCCCCTCGGGACGATGGGACGAGAGTGCGCGATCATTCCCGATGAGAGTGACCAGGAGAATGGTCCGAGCAAAAGAGTTGCAGCGTCCGGGGCATCGAGAATGGCTCGCATCTCGGATCGAGAAAGAAAGCCGAGGAGCGGTCGAAGCGCTTCATCGGAACCGCGAGCACCCGCTGGATGACGGGCAGTGCCGCCGGTTCCCTGAAGGTCGCAAAATGGAGGAACGAACAGATGGCCGTAAAGCGGGGCATTGCGACAGCCTGTCAGATGTGACAGTAGCCGCAGATCGGCATTTGCATTGAAGTAGTGTGTTGCGAGAAGATCGGCTTCAGGGACTCCTGGAGCGAAAGGATAAACCGCCATGATTGGGAGAAGAGTTGTGGCAAACACGTTACCTGTGTCCCTGCGCTCGGCGCTGCTGCTCGTTCTTCTCGCCGTAACCGCACTCGCCTCGGCTCAGAATCAAAAGAATTCAAGTACCCCTGCAGCCCGCGGATCCGCTCCGGGGAAGCCCGCTGCGAGTGCGTCGCGCACAGCCCCAGCGCAGCACCCGAGCGGAGGCCCCAGTGGCGGACAGCGGCCTGGGCCGCCGGGCGGCACGAACGCCAACAGAGGCGGCGCGACCGGTGCAAACAAAGGCAGTCCGGCGAACGCCAACAGAGGCGGCGCGACCGGTGCAAACAAAGGCAGTCCGGCGAATGCCAACAGAGGCGGCGCGACCGGTGCAAACAAAGGCAGTCCGGCGAATGCCAACAGAGGCGGCGCGCCGGGTGCGCACAGAGG
>Ga0181523_10003495_pt1 | contig 14279 bp, 17 predicted proteins | sample PEATcosm2014_Bin_43_FD_119752 | JGI IMG/M metagenome (GOLD analysis project Ga0181523, IMG submission 119752) | Peatland microbial communities from MTU Mesocosm Facility, Houghton, MI, USA - PEATcosm2014_Bin05_30_metaG | ecosystem: Environmental > Terrestrial > Soil > Wetlands > Peat | place...
CCACGACTGCTTCACGACTTCCGAATACATGGCGATCGACCATTTCGGGCTGACCAAGCCGGGCGAGTCGTGGAAGGCGATCGAAGAAGGCGTGATCGGACTCGGCGGCAAGCTGCCGATCAATCCAAGCGGTGGTCTGATCGGCGCGGGCCATCCGGTCGGCGCGACCGGCGTGCGCCAGATGCTCGACTGTTATCGCCAGGTGACCGCCACGGCGGGTGACTATCAGGTCGAGGGCGCCCAGCGGTTCGCGATGCTCAACATCGGCGGCAGCGGCACGACGAGCTGCGCGTTTGTGGTCGGCCGCTGATCCCTCCCGCTGGTCTGTTCAAGGAGAGGTGTTTGGGCGCATGCTACGAGCAGGTCGCGCGGTGGTAAGTGGCGGAACTACTTAAAGTCATCCTGAGAGCTTGTGAATTTTTCGATTCTCGCAACAGTGCCTCTGGTGTCATCCTGAGCCGGCGAGCAGCGCGAGCCGTGTCGAAGGACCTGCGCGCAGCGCTTCCCCAGGCCCTAACATGTAACGCCTGATCTATTTCGAGTCGTACGAAGACGTGAACGAAGCATCGCGCGCGAGAAGCAACTTAAAGGAAGAGCAAAGAAGCTCACGCTTATTGAAGCACTTAACCCAAAATGGTCTGACCTCAGCCGCGAACTGAGCTGAAGACGCTGCGCGCAGGTCCTTCGACACGGCTCGCGCTGCTCGCCGGCTCAGGATGACACCAGAGGCACTGTTGCGAGAATCGAAAAATTCACAAGCTCTGAGCGGAGTCTGCGGAGCGAAGAATCTCGCGCCAGCAGGGCCAATGTCATAGCCAAACTGATTGCCGAAACTCCTGAGCAGCGAGATGTCCCGTTCTTGTCAAACCGCGTCCCTTCACGCCATTCTGGGCGCAGCTAAGAAGCTCTATCCGGCGAGGTAAAGAATCATGGCCAAGGTGATCATCGAAGCGGCGATCAACGGTAATGCGTCGAAGAAACTGAATCCGCATATCGGCTACTCGTCCGCCGAGATCGGCAACGACGCGATCGCGACCTGCAAGGCGGGCGCCGCGATTATCCATTTTCATGTGCGCGATCCGGAAACCGGCAAGTGGGTCCACGACGTTCCCTATTACGCCGACGTCTACCGGCGCTCACGCGCGGCCTGCAAGGCGCTGCTCTGGCCGACCTTCCCGATCGAAGGCGACGCCGCCAAACGCTTCAGCCATTTTGTCGAACTGTCGAAGGACCCGGCGACCAAGCCCGACCTCGGCGCCGGCGACATGGCGTCGGTGAACCTCGTGGCCTACGATCCAGTCACCAAAAAGATTCACGGCGATTCGACCGTCTACCAGAATTCCTACGAGACGATCCGCTATTTCCTGACGACGTCGCGCGAACTCGGTTTGCGCCCGACAATGCAGATTTTCGATCCGAGTGGCGTGCGCGCCGCGCTGATCTTCCTCGACCAGGGGATCCTGACCGAGCCGCTGCTGTTCAAGTTTTACCTTGGCGGTCCGGAGCTGCCATTCGGCCTGCCGCCCACCCTGCGGAGCCTTGAGGCCTATCTCGACATGCTGAAAGGGGTCCGCACGAACTGGTTCGCGGCGACGCTCGGCGGCGACAATCTTCCCATGGTGCCGCTGATCGTTAGTCTCGGCGGGCACGTGCGAGTCGGCCTCGAGGATTACCAGTACGCGCGTGACGGCCAGTTCAGTAATCCGCAGATCGTCGAGCGCGCCGCCGCCACGATTCGCGCGATGGGCCACGAGGTCGCGACCCCCGACGAGACGCGCAAGATTCTAGAAGTGTGAGCAAGCTTCGGAATTCTCCGATCGCAGTGACCTAACCCCTAACCCCTTCCCTAAAAAGGAAGGGGACTGGAATTGGACCCTTTCCCCCCTTTCCTTCATAGGGAAGGGGGATAGGGGGTTAGGTTTGCGAGTCCCGTGAGACTCGCTCCCTCTTGCGCACGGCCATCCAATTATGGTGATTAACTCCACTGGCGGCTCCAGAGCCCACTCTACACACAACGATAAAAGCGAGGCGCGTACGTCATGAAAGCAATGGTATTCGAAGAAGTCGGCAAGCCGATGGTGGTCAAGGATTTTCCGGAGCCGCAGTGTCCCCCCGACGGCGCGATCGTGCGCGTGGAAGGCAGCGGGATCTGCCGGTCGGATTGGCACATCTGGCAGGGGGATTGGGTCTGGATCGGTCTCAAGACCAAGCTGCCATGCGTCCTCGGCCATGAATTCGCCGGCGTGATCGAAGAAGTGGGCAAGGACGTGAAGACCGTCAAGAAGGGGATGCGCGTCGTGGTGCCGCTGGCGCAGGGCTGCGGAACTTGCAACGACTGCCGCACCGGCCACGCCAATCTCTGCATGAGTTCGGGCATGACCGGTTATGCCCGCTATGGCGTGCTCCATCATGCGGACTTCAACTATGCACCCCTGCCGGACAAGATCGATTTCGTCGAAGCCGCCTCGCTGGGATGCCGCTATGTCACTGCCTATCACGGGATTCTTGATCAGGGGCAGGTGCGCGCCGACGAGACGGTAGTGGTGTACGGCTGTGGTGGCGTTGGCTTATCGGCTATCCAGATCGCGACGGCGGTGGGTGCGCGGGTGATCGCGGTCGATCTCGATGATCGCAAACTCGAGCTCGCCAAAAAGGTCGGCGCCGCCGAGGTTATCAACGGCAAAACGACCGACCCGGTCAAAGCGACGCTCGATCTGACCCGCGGCGGCGCCGACGTCAGCGTGGATGCGCTCGGGATTGCCGTTACTTGCCGCAATGCCGTCTCGAGCCTGCGCAAGCGCGGCCGGCACATCCAGATCGGACTTACCTCGCAGCTCGAAAAGGGTGAAGTGGCGCTGCCGGTTGATCAGATCGTGTTCAAGGAGATTCAGTTCGTCGGTTCGCTGGCGATTCAGTCCTTCCGCTATCCGTCGATGCTGAGCATGGTCGAGCGCGGACAGCTCCAGCCCAGGAAGCTGATCACGGAGACACTGCCGCTCGAAAAGGCTTTCGGCGTAATCGAGCAGATGTCGAAATTCGAGAATGTCGGCATGAGTGTAATCAATCAGTTCTAACGTGCACACAGTCTGACGCGGCGTGAATGCCGCTGAGGTGTTTTCCTTGGATAGATCCAGTCGGCCTCAGCGGCGTTCGCGCAACCGCCTGACGATTTCCACCGCCGCATTGTTGATCGCGCTGTCGCTCAACGCCTGTGCGGAAACTCCGGCCGAGAAAGCCCAGCGGCTCGATGCCATCCTGTCTGCCGCGGGCTTCCAGATGGTCCAGCCCACCACCCAACAGAAGCAGGGGATCTTCGCGTCGATGCCGCCGCTCAAGATGAATTACTACGTCGGCAAGGATGGTCAGGCGCGTTATTGGTTCGCCGATCCTTATCAATGCAACTGTGTTTTCAAGGGCGACGCCAAGGCCTATCAGCAATATCAGAATCTGCGGATCCAGCAGCGGATCGCCGAGGAACAGGAGGAAGCTGCCGCCCTGAATCAGGACGCCGCGCTCCAGATGAATACGTTCGACCCGTTCTTCTTTCCGTACTAGTGGCCTGACGGCGCTGCGCTGCATGCTACAATAACGGTGCTGGAGTGAGCCGGGCGATCGCTGCGGCAACGCGGAGGAAAGTCCGGGCTCCACAGGGCAGGATGGCCGCTAACGGCGGCGCGGAGCGATCCGCGGAAAGTGGCACAGAAAACAAACCGCCCGCAAGGGTAAGGGTGAAACGGCGGGGTAAGAGCCCACCGGCGCGCGAGTGATCGCGCGCGCATGTCAAACCCCATCCGGAGCAAGACCAAATAGGAGGGAGGAGCGGCCCGCTCGTTATTCCTCGGGTATGGTCGCTTGAGCCGGCGCGTAAGCATCGGCCCAGAGGAATGATCGCCACCCGCAAGGGGACAGAACCCGGCTTACAGGCTCACTCCGGCTTTTTTCATGATTGCGCCCGCGAGGACGATTACACCGTTTGTACCTGGATTCCCGGAATGGACATGAAATCCTGGTCCTGCGTATAAACCACCAGATCGTGCGCCGCGGCCGTGGCTGCGATCCAAAGGTCCATGATCTTCGGTTTTCGGCTGAGCCGGCGCGCCGCGCTGACGAGTTCGGCGAAGGTCCGTGCAACGTCGGAATCGATCGGCAGCGGTTCGAACGCGTTTTGCACGGCGGTCAGCGTACGCAAGCGCAATGTCCTGACATTCGCGCCATGCGCCATCAGGACACCCAAGTGTAACTCGGCCAGCGTTACGACCGAGATCGCAGAGATATCGGGCAACTCGCCCATCGGCCGGCCAGCTTCCCGAGCGATGAAAACTGAGGTATCGAGGAGGCCCTTCCGCACGATCGACGAGACTTCCGTCATTACAGATCGTCGATTGTCGCGTTCAAGGCTTCGAGATCCCGCTCAAACTTGCGGTCGAGCGCGGCCCGACTCAGCAGCGCCAGCAGTTCGTCCCTTGGGACAAAGGTTCGTCTCACCCCGGTCAGCGGCACGAGCTCAGCCACCGGCCGGCCGTCAACCGTAACCCGCATCCGCTCGCCGGCTTCGACTTCGCGGAGCACGCCACTGATTCGATTGCGCAACTCGCGCTGAGGGATAGTTTTCATCTTCCGTAGCAAATCCACTACAGAGTTTAATCTCTTCGCGAGCGCGAGACAATCGGCGGCAGTAAAGATGGAGACCGCCGTTGAAAAAGGCGGGCGGGTCGGCAAGACTACCGGGCTCAGGAGCGAACCCGTGCAACGCCCATCGTGGGACCAATACTTCATGACGATCACGCGGCAGGTGGCCGAACGCTCGACCTGCACGCGCGCCAAGGTCGGCGCCGTGATCGTGCGCGACCGCAGCATCCTCGCGACCGGCTACAACGGCGCGCCCGCCGGCCTGCCGCATTGTCTCGACGCCGGCTGCCTGATCTACGAGTCGCGCACACCCGACGGCGAGCTCGAGCAGAACTGCTATCGGACGATTCACGCCGAGATCAACGCGATTACGCAGGCCGCGCGCAACGGCAGCGCGATCCGCGACGCCGATATCTACGTCACCCATACCCCCTGTATCCATTGCCTGAAGGTGCTGATCAACACCGGCATCAAAACGGTTCATTACGAAAAGCCCTACAAGCTGCATACGATCGCCGAGTTGCTGACCTACGCGCGGATCAAGCTGGTGCAGGTACCGGCGGAGGGCGCTGATGCCGCCCGCTGACGAAGCGGGCCGCCCCTGCGGAATCTGCGCGCTAATCGAGCGGATTCGCGCCGGCAACTTCCTGGATTTCGTTGCCGAGTTGCCGCGGAGCTGGATGATCCTCGGCGACGCGCAGTTCTATCGCGGCTACTGCGTGCTCTTCGCCAAGCGTCACGTGACCGAGCCCCATCTGATGCCGCGGGGCGAAGCCCATGAGTTGCTCGATGAGATGCTCGCCGCGGGCCGCACGATCAATGCGGTCACCCGTGCGCTGAAACTCAACTACGAATGTCTGGGGAATCAGGAACCGCACGTCCATTGGCATATCTTTCCGCGCTATGCGGACGACGCGATGCGGTTGCAGCCGGTCTGGCTGCGGTCCGAGGCGGAACGTAAAGTGTCACTTGAAGATACGTCACGACGGGAATTGATTGCGGCGTTGCGCATCGAGCTGGTTCGTTACGTGCCTGCCGCCCGCTGGAACTCATCAAGCTGAGTACTGCCAATATCTAAAGTGTTACTTGAGATGTTGTCTAGCGTGAGGACGCTGATGATCCTCGGCGTAACCGCCTTGACGTTCGTCGGCTGCGACCGGGCGCTGCCGGAGGAGGGCGGTCCCGCCGCCCGGCTCTACACCGCCCGGTGCGGATCGTGTCATCAGGCCTATGCGCCACGCTCGCTCACGGCGGCGATGTGGGAGATACAGGTCACTACGATGCAGGCGAAGATGGCCGCGGCGGGTCAAGCGCCGCTAACTCCCGAGGAGAATCGGACGATTCTCGACTATCTGCGGCGCAACGCCGGCGCCCAGTAGTTTGGAGGGTAACCGCGGACGGGACGATCTGTGCTAGGAATTGGCTCGCAACCCTTCGCCGGAGGCCGCGTATGAAACTGGTAACATTCACTCATCAGGGATCGACCCGTATCGGAATCGTCAAGGACAACGCGGTAGCCGATGTCTGCGCCGCCGCGGCGAGCCTTCCGCGCGACATGATCGCCTTGCTGAGCGGTGGCCCGGACACCCTGGACGCAGTCCGCCGCGCGGCCGAAAGCGCACCGCGCTTGCCGCTTGCGCAAGTGAAGCTCGAGGCCCCGGTGCGCCGTCCGCCCGAGTTTCTCGCGGTCGGCCTCAACTACGCGGACCATATCGCGGAGACCGGGATGGCCAAGCCGACCTTTCCGATCTTCTTCAACAAGCAGAGCAGTTGTGTGAACGGGCCATACGACCCGATTCATCTGCCGCGCGCCTCCGAGGCGCTCGACTACGAAGGGGAGCTCGGTTTCGTGATCGGGCGGCGATGCCGGCATGTGCCGCGCGCCCGGGCGAGCGACGTGATCGCGGGCTACTTCATCGTCAACGACGTGAGCGTGCGCGACTGGCAGCGGCGTGCGCAGACCATGACGCTGGGCAAATCCTTCGATACGCATGGGCCGACGGGACCGTGGATCGTGACGCCCGACGAGATCGGCGACCCGCATTCGCTGGAGCTCAAGACCTTCGTCAACGGCGAGCTAAGGCAGCATTCGAATACGCGCAACCTGATCTTCAACTGTTTCGAGCAGGTGGAAATTCTCTCCACCGTCTTCACGCTCGAGCCGGGCACGCTGATCTCGACCGGTACGCCGAGCGGTGTGGCCGCGGCGATGAAGCCGCCGCGATGGCTCAAGGCGGGCGACGTCGTACGGATCGAGATCGAGCGCATTGGACATCTCGAAGCCCAGGTGATCAACGAGCCCGCCGATACGGCGCGGATCTGAGGGCCGCCTCCGCCCGGCGGCGCCCGAATAATCCGTCGGCACTCATGAACGCGGCCGGCCAGGGCGTGGGCCGCTCAGATAAGCCAAACGAGGCCGGCCGCCAGCATCGCGTAACCGCTCACCCGAGCGATCAGGCGGCCCCCGGGCAGTGACTTTTCGAGCACGACGAAAACGCTTAAAGCGGCGACCCAGACCAGATTCATCACGCCGAACACGAACAGCAGCAACATCAGCATAGAGCAGCATCCGACGCACATCGCACCGTGATGCAAGCCCATCAGCAACGCGCCGGTCGACCCCTCGCGCCATTCCGTCATCAGAAAGCCGAGCGGTGAGCGGCACTTGCTCAGGCAGGCGTCCTTGAGCGGCGTGACCTGATAGAGCCCGGCAGCGATCAGCAGCGCCGCACTCACGATCGGCGTCGCGGTGAGGGCTCCGCTCACCATCCCGGCGCGCTGGAGCATCACCTGGGCGGCCGTCGCGGCGGCGCTGAAGCCGGTCCAGATGATCACGTAGCCGGCGGCGAAGAGCCCTACGCGATAGCCGGGGCGCGGACCGCGGCCACTGGCGATCCGTGCATAGGTTTCGATCATCGGCGCCGCGCTCGGCACCATCATCGCGACCATCATCACCGCCCACATCATGAACATCAGGGCGGCATCGGCGGCGCCGGGTGAGACGGCGCCGAGGAGGCGCGCGGCCCGCCCGCCAAAATCACCCGGCGACATGGGCATCCAGACCAGGTAAAGCCAGGCGAGCGCGGTGATCGCGCCGAGGGTGCCCCACAGGATCGCGCGCTCACGCCATGCGATCGCCGACGGGGCCGGCGCTGCGGTCGCGGCGGCTGGGCTCTCAGCCATTGGTCCAGTTGATCGGCGAGAAATGGCCATTGCGGCCCGCATTGTCGAAGGTCAGGCCGTGGTCGTGGTAATGACTCTCGCCGGCCTTGGCGGCGGCCAGCCGATGCGAGAATGGATGACCCACGTTGTCCAGCCAGACCACCTGGTTGCCGGCGCCCGTGACACCCTCGATCGTGACCTCGGTAATCCCCGGAATCGAGACCTTGCAGCGGCGGCCGTCCGAACTGAAATCGATCTGCGCGACGCGGGTGGGCAAGCGCCGCGTGACCATCCCGGCCAGCAGCGACGGCGGTCCGCCCGCGCGTCCGGTGAAGATCGCTTCGAGCGCGCTGCGCTGGTCGTCATTAGCGCGACCGTCAACGTATACCGCCAGTGTGCCATTGCCTTGCGCCATCGGTCCCGGGGTGGTCAAGGCCTGCACCGCCCTGAGCCCGCCGAGATCGACGCCGCCGCAGTCGCCCTTGGCGATATTGATCGCGAGCACGACGTCGCAATGCCCTTCGGTCGGGCGCGCCTGCGCGTGCGACAGCAGGCAGGGACAGAGCAGTTCGCAATTGCAGGATTCGAAATAGTCGCCTTCAATCCGCCACGGTTTGAAATCGCTCATTATCACGTCCTCCATCGTCCACGCCGAGTCGCCAGCCATTTCCAATAGCGCGTCGCGCTACTTTTGCAAAGCCGCCACGCGCGCGGCGCCAAGCCTTCTCAAAGCCGGAAAAGGCAAACCTGAACGGCGCAGATCGGGACATCCGTATGACGCTATGTCGCACGGCCTGCACGTCATAGAGCAAAAAATCCTACGATTCACCGCGTATGCGTAACTGGCATGCCGTGTGCTCAAAGCATCGCCAGCTACCACGGAAGCCGACGCGGCTTCCGCAATTAAGAAGAGAAGGGTAACCGTAGTATGAATATCGTGACTACACTGTGGGCGACGGTAAAGGGTTTCCGCAAAGGTCAGACCATGACTGAGTATGCACTGATTATGGCCGCAGTGGCTATTGTCGTGTTCGCGACCTATCAGGTGATGGGCAATGACATCAACTCGTTGGTTAACAAGGTTAATACCGACCTGACGAGCGCAAGCTAAAGCGGCTGACAGCCGGCTGAGGCGATTTCCGGGGGGGGCGCGGACGACGGCAAGTGGATCGGTCCGGCGGGAGGCGGACGATAGCATGGACGACACCTACACGGTTCAACTGGTCGGCGGCAGCGACCCGCAGCGGAGTCAGCTCCAGGCCTTCCTCGAGCAGTTAGCGCCGCCACGCCTCGAGGTCGTCGAGGACTCGCCCGAGGCCGAGGGCGAACGGCCGCAGGTGGATGTGGTGGCGGCGATCGTGGATGAGAATCCGGCCGTCGTGGTTGATTGTCTGCGGGGATGGTCGGACCGCTCGCCACGCCCGCTCCTGATCGCCTTCCATCGCGAATGGCCGCTCGCGCTGATGCGGCAGATCTTGCAGGCGGGGGCGGACGAGCTGGTGTCGATGCCACCGAATGCCCATGAGCTGGAGTTGATTTTTCTCAAGCTCACGGAGTCCCGGCATCCACGGGAGCGGGGCCGCGACGGGATGGGCCGGGTCTACGCGGTCACCGGACTGGCGGGTGGCGTGGGTATGAGTACAGTCAGTGCGAACCTGGCGCTCGCCCTGAAGTACACGATGAACCGGCGGGTCGCGATCCTCGACCTCGACTTGCAGAACGGCGGGATCAACCTGAGCCTGCATCTCGATCCGACCGAGACAATCGTCGCGCTGCTCGAAGAGCTCGAGCGCCTGGATTCGATCCGGCTGGAAACGGCCCTGACCAAGCATCCGGCGGGAATCTATTTGCTCGCCGCGCCCAAGCGGATCGAGCAAGCCGATCTGGTCTCCGATGTCGCGGTCGCAACCATCCTCGACATGATGCGCCAATTATTCGATGTCGTGGTGGTTGATTGCGGACGGCACGTGACCGACAACACGCTGGTCGCCTGGGAGCGGTGTACGCAGGTGCTCTATGTGACCGACCAGAGTTTGTGGAGCGCGCGCCGGGTGCCGCGCTTTACGCAACTCTTTACGAGTCTGGGTCTGCGTGGCGTCAATGCGCGCCTGGTGCTGAATCGTTTCGTGGCGGGTTCAGGGGCGACCCGGGACGAAATCGCCGGGGCGGCGCGGGCGCCGGTTTTCGCCTGCATCCCGCGCGATGACCGGCTCATGGAAGCGCTGCAGTTGCATAACGAGGATCTCTGGCGGGTTTCGCCGTCTTCCCGTCTGGCGCGCGCTTTCGAAGATCTCGCCCGGCGGCTCGAGTCACCGGATGCGACCCCGGAGGCGCCACGGTTCGTCGAGCGCCTGATGAGTGCGATCGGAGTGCGGACGTGAGCAGGGGTGGGTTTGCGCATGAGGCTGATTGACCGTTTATCACAACAGCAGCAGAACACTGAGGATGCCAGTGGTGGTTCCTCGATGGTCCGCAGCCTGGCGCGCAAGCGCGACGAGGTCGCCGAAGGCACGCGCAAGCTCAAGATGCTGGTGCACAATCGCCTGCTCGAATGCCTCGATGTCTCGAAACTCGATGCGCTCGAACCCGCGATGGTTTCGACCAAGGTTACGGCGGCGATCAATGAAACCCTCGATCGCGAGGGCCGCCTGCTGACCGATTTCGACCGCGCCCGGCTGGTCAACGAGATCAAGGACGAGCTGCTGGGCCTGGGGCCGCTGGAACCGTTGCTGAAGGACGACGCGGTGACGGACATCCTGGTCAACGGCCACGGCCAGGTCTATGTCGAAAAGGGCGGCAAGCTGTTTATGACCAGCGTCTGTTTTCAGGATGATCAGCATCTGATGCTGATCATCGACCGGATCGTCTCCCAGGTTGGCCGGCGGGTTGACGAAGCGTCGCCGATGGTCGACGCGCGCTTGCGCGACGGCTCGCGCATCAACGCGATCATCCCGCCGCTGGCGCTCGACGGCCCCTCGCTTTCGATCCGGCGATTCGGCAAACGCCGCTACGATATCCAGGCGCTGATCGAGAAGAATACGGTCACGCGCGAGGCGGTGCGGTTTCTCGAAGCGATCGTCCGCGCACGGCTCAATGTCCTGGTGTGTGGCGGCACCGGTTCGGGCAAGACCACGATGCTCAATTGCCTCTCGGGGTTTATCCCGGAGGACGAACGGATCGTGACGATCGAGGATTCGGCGGAATTGTCGCTGCAACAACCGCACGTCGTGCGGCTCGAGACCCGGCCGATGAATCTCGAGGGCAAGGGCGAAGTAACGCAACGCGAACTGGTGAAGAACTGTTTGCGGATGCGTCCCGACCGGATCATCGTCGGCGAGGTGCGCGGGGCCGAGGTGCTCGACATGCTGCAGGCGATGTCGACCGGCCACGACGGCTCGATCGCGACGATTCACGCCAACAGCACGCGCGAATGTCTCAGCCGGCTCGAAATGATGATGCTGCTGTCGCGGTTCACGATCCCGCAGCGCGCGATGCGCCAGCAGATCGCTTCGGCCGTCCATCTGGTGGTGCACGTCAGCCGGCTGGTCGACGGCTCGCGCCGGGTCATGCGCATCTCGGAGCTCACCGGGATGGAGGGCGATGCCATCATGATGCAGGACCTGTTCGAATTCGTCCGCACCGCGACCGGGCCGAATGGCGAGGTGAGCGGCCAGTTTCGCTCCACCGGTATCCGCTCGGCCTACACCACCCAGCTTGAAACCGTCGGCTACAAGTTCGAAGCCGCCAAGCCGCCGCGCGTGGCGCCCCGCTAAGCCATGGACCTGGTTATCTCGAGCGGGATCTTCGCGTTCATCCTGGCGATTTCGCTGGTCGTGCTGACCAGCGGCCGCAGTGGACGGGACCGGACGAGGGCGCGTGAGCTGCTCGAAGGGGTCACGCGGGACGAGGACGAGCAACGTGCCATCGAGCTGATCCGGGTGGATCCCCGGCGCCGGGCCAACGGCTCGGCGGCGTTCGCCGCGCTCGCCCGGCTGAAGCCGTTCCAGCGGCTCGAGCAGAATCTATGGCAGGCCGGACTCTATCTGCACATCTCCGAGATGCTGCTCATCATGGTGCTGGCGACGGGCGTTGGCCTGGCCGCCGGTCAGTTGGCGACGGGCGATCTGCTGCTGGCGAGCGCCGCGGCGGTGGGTCTGGGCGCTCTGCCGCTGCTGTATGTGCGCTGGCGGGGCAAGCGGCGCATGCGGGCCTTCACGCTGCAATTGCCGGCGGCGCTCGACCTGATGCGATCCTCACTCGAAGCGGGGCACACCTTGTTGCGCGCGTTGCAGGTGCTGGTCGAGGATTTTGGCGATCCGCTGGCGAGTGAGTTCCGCGTCGTGCTCGAACAGGCCCGGCTCGGGATGTCGCTGCCACGCGCGTTCGACGAACTCGTGCGGCGCGTCCCGGTGGAAGACCTGCGGCTATTGGTCATCGCGATCAAAGTGCAGAGCGAAGTTGGCAGCGCGCTCGCCCAGATCCTGGAACGCCTGGCGGAAATTATCCGCGCCCGCCAGCGCTTGCAGGGGCAGATCCATGCGATGACCTCACAGGGCCGCATGAGCGGCATGATCGTCGGCCTTTTGCCGTTGTTCGTGCTCGCGGCTTTCAGTCTGATTCAGCCAGACTACGTGCACGTGCTGTTTTACGACCCGACGGGAATCAAGGTGGTCAAGGCGGCCGTCGCGCTCGACGCCATGGCGTTCTTCACGATTCGCCGGATTTTGGCGGTCGACTTTTGATCAGCCGCGGTCCGGCAAGGCGCATGCAATGAGTATCATGGCGGCAACCTGGCTGGTGTTTATCCTGATCGCGGTCGCCGCGTGCGCGGTTTACATGGCGCTCTACGGCTCCTATCAGGGACGGCGCAATCGCTTTGCCGAAACGGCGCTCAAGTACCGCGGGTTTGACGCCGCGAGCGACATCGAAGCCGCGAGCCGGTCGGGGGCGTGGCTGAAGTGGGCGATGGAGCGCATGCCGGCCGAGCGCGATCCCGCCGCGGCGGGGCGCACGGCGCAGATGCTGGGGCGGGCCGGACTTTATCGCTCGCAAGCGACGATCATCTTCCGGCTGGTGCGCTTGCTCACGACGATCGCCGGCGCGGCCATTGGCCTCGGCGTCGGCTACCTGCTGAAGCACACCGGGACCGAGGCGTTGTTGATGGCGGTCGGTGGCGGGTTCGCCGGGTTGACCGCGCCGGTGTACCTGATGAACCGGCGCGGCCGCAAGCGCCAGCGTACAATCGCGCGCCAGCTCTCCGATGTGCTCGATCTGCTGGTGGTATGCGTCGAGGCGGGTCTGGGTCTGTTCGAGGCGCTCAAGATCGTCGGCCAGGAGACCGAGCGGCAGGGCCAGGAAATTGGTGGCGAGCTCATGATAGTTTCGGGTGAAGTAGCCGCGGGCAGCGCGCTGGGACAGGCGCTGCGCAAGCTGGCGGAGCGCACGGCCGTCGAGGATCTCCGGCCGCTGGCGTCGACTTTGATCCAGAGCGAACAGTTGGGCGCGCAAGTCGGCCCGGCCCTGCGCTCGAGCTCGGACATGCTGCGCACCAAGCGGCGCTTGCGGGCCGAGGAAGCGGCGCAAAAAACCACGATCAAGATTCTGTTTCCGCTGGTGCTTTTCATCTTGCCCGCGATGCTGCTGGTTATTCTGGCCCCGGCGCTGATTCAGGCGATCCATACGCTCAGCATGTAACGCCCTCCGCTAGCGGAGCGCCGTCGCGCCTCGCAGACTCGGCCGCCCCCCGGAGCTGCGTCAAAAATCTTGAGTTAGCGGAGTGAGGCTTGGCGAACGCAGCGCTTGACCACGGCCACGCAGGCGCATAACGCTCAAGCTATGGCTGAACCGTCCCGCAGGCGGCGGGCGCTCGAACTCTGGCGCGAAGGATATACCCACCAGGTGCGCGGGGATCTGACGCGCGCGGTCGCGCTCTATTCGGAATCGATCACGACACTGCCGACCGCCGAGGCATTTACGTTTCGCGGCTGGGCGTATCGTTTCATGGGCCGGATCGACGACGCGATCGCCGAGTGCCGGCAAGCGATCGCGATCGATCCCGACTTCGGCAATCCCTACAACGATATCGGCTCCTACCTGATGACCAAGGGCGAACTCGACGCCGCGATCGAATGGCTGGAGAAAGCCAAACGCGCACCGCGCTACGAACCGCGCCACTTTCCCTATATGAATCTGGGCCGGCTCTACGAGGCCAAGGGAATGGCGCTGCAGGCGATCAAGGAATACACGGCGGCGCTGGAAATCGCGCCCGGTGAGCCGACCTGTGTGCACAGCGTCGCGCGCTTGCAGGCGATGCTCAATTGACGCTAGCGGCGTGAGGCTTGGCGAACGAAGCGAGCACAGGGGGCGCACCAGCGGAGCCGGAGGCGGAGCGAGCAGGTGAGTCTGCGAACTGCGTTCAGGAATAGAGTCTGAACCGAGGCTGAGCCTCGCAGACTCGGCCACCCACCGGACGCGCGGTTATCTGAAGG
>Ga0181523_10003496_pt1 | contig 14277 bp, 9 predicted proteins | sample PEATcosm2014_Bin_43_FD_119752 | JGI IMG/M metagenome (GOLD analysis project Ga0181523, IMG submission 119752) | Peatland microbial communities from MTU Mesocosm Facility, Houghton, MI, USA - PEATcosm2014_Bin05_30_metaG | ecosystem: Environmental > Terrestrial > Soil > Wetlands > Peat | place...
TACCCCACATACACCGGAATCGGGATATCCGGCGAGTCGCCATCATTCAGAAAATGAGACAGCCGAATCTCCATGGGGATCGAACTGATAACTTCGCGGAACCGTGCCATCTTCAAGTACTTCACTCGCCAGATCTCGAGCATCAACGAACGAAACTCTTCGCTAATGAAACCCATCCTGCGATCTCCCAAATAAACGGCGTCGAAATGCCGTGTGCCGAGCGCCTTCCGAACAGCATCGTCGGGCAGAGAGAACGCATATACGAGGTGAAACACATCCGCGAGATCGCCCCATAGCGTTTTCTCTTCGAAAGCACTGAAGCGGAACGAGGACGCACCGCGCTGCTGCACCGCCCGCGCGTGATCGCTCGGGCTGAGCCCGCGATGCCCCAGTTCGCCACGAAACCATTGCAGTCGCTGCCGGGCAAGGTTGTGCCGAAGGAATTCTATCGCGTAAGCGTTCGGCAAGTAGAGCTTGGGATCGGCGTCCAGGCGAGCCAGCCACGGGAGCCAGTCCTTCTGTTCCAGTAAGTCGAGTAACTCCTTAACATCCGCCAACGTAACCTCGGGGTGATACTTCACAGCCTGCCAGAAGTGCTCGGTCGAATCGTACGTCGCGCCGTAAAGCTGGATGCCTTCTTCAATCGGGTACCAGTTCGACAGCACGCGTCCGGAAATCGAGGGTGAAGCACTCCAGCAGTTCAGCGAATGCTTCCATTTCTCCTGCACTGCCAGAAACGCCTCGCCATACCCTGGCAAGACCGGTTCAGTCACGCGCGCGAGCGCCTGCCGCAATTCTTCGCCGGTGTGCGTGACCAAAGTCTCCAGCGGCCGCTCGTCTTCCATCGAGAGCACTCGGCTTTCGATCCCGCGCCGCAGCAATTCGCCCGCCAGTTGCCGCCGCTGCTCTTCAGCCAGGCCGTCCAGAACATTCCAGCGCTGCGTTTGCGACTCGATGTACGTCAATAACTCGGCCAGCGATTTGAACTCGATGAAGCCATGGAGCGCGAACGTCACCGGCCGGCCATCCTTGATGATCGTGGTGGAAGGAGTGACCAGCGCCTGCAGCGAAACAGCCTCCGCGCACAGCGGCGAGGTCACACTGACAACTGTCATAGCCGTACATAACATGAACCAGGACACCACTCGTATCTTCCTTACGCGTCCGCCCACAATCTCCTCCACACCTTAGTACTAGCGACTTAGTAACTGTCAATTCAACCGAGAGAGCAAGTCTCACCCCGCCCGCTCCACCCAGCACACATCCCAGTACTTCCCGAGCTTCCGCCCATTCTCGCGGAATACCCCACCACCTCGAATCCGAATCTCGGATGCAACGCCTCGGTCGCCGCCTTCGGCAACGCATACCCCGCCACAAAACGATGAATGTCCTCGCCCCTCAACCTGCAAACAACTCCGCATACAAACCCCTCCCAATGCCCTTCCCCGCCGCCTCCGGCGCACAATAAATCGTCGTCTCCACCGTCGTCTCGTACGCCGCCTTCGGGCGGAACCGTGTCGTCCCCGCGTACCCCACAACCATTCCATTTTCCTCGGCTACCAACAGCCGATGTCGTCCCGTGACGCTAAACTGCCCGAACCATGCCTCCCGCCGCTCCACCGTGTAGGCTTCAACATCGAAACGTCGCAGGAGTATTCAGAACGTAATCGTTATAAATCTCGGTGATCCACGCCAGATCCCCACGCTCCCGCCGTCCGAATCAGCATCTTGCTCATTGCCGCCCTCAACCCTGAAATCTGCAAGTTACCGCATGAACCACCCGACAACCGCCGCTGCCACCGTCAGCCAGGCAGGGTTCACCCGAAACCGAAGCAGTGCGATCAGGCTCACGGCGAACACGGCCAGCGTTGTCCGGTCTATAATCGACGCCTTCCCCAACTGCCACGCCACCACCGCCATTAACGCGAGGGAGCCCGCGACCACGCCATCGAGCGCTGCCGCCGCCACTGGCGATCTTCGCAGTCGCGGTATCAGCGGGCCGCTCACCGCCACCAGCACGAATCCCGGCAGGAAAACTCCGACCGTTGCCACCACCGCGCCCGCCCAGCCCGCCACCACGTACCCGATAAACGTCGCTGTCGTAAACACCGGACCGGGAGTAAACTGCCCCACCGCGACCGCGTCAATCAGTTGCTTCTCGGTCAGCCAGTGCAGACGCTCCACAAACTCGGTCTGAAGAAATGCCAGCAGAACATATCCGCTGCCGAACACCACCGATCCAATTTTCAGAAACGACAGGAACAGCCGCACCAGTCCGACCGGAAAAGCCGTGCCCACAGCCGTGACCGCCATCGCTGCGGCCACAAGTTTCCTAAGGCCGAATACTTTCAGAAACCCAACCGCACCCAGCAGCCGGTTTTTCGTCGCCAAAGCCGCCGCCGAGACCAATCCGGCAAACACCAGCACCAGAACCGGACTGACTCCAAGAGCACTCAGTCCCGCCGCCAGTACGGCAATCACCGCCAGCAGAGCCGTCCGCACTCCCGTTCGTCCCAGTTTCCCCAGCGCCTGAATCACGATCGCGACCACGGCCGGCTTGATCGCCGACAGTATGCCTTCGACCTTCGGCAGCGAGCCAAAGCGCACATAGGCCCAAGCGATCGCCGACACAAGCAACGCCGCTGGAATGATGAAGCAACAGCCCGCCACGATCAGTCCACGCCAGCCGCGCTTCATTTGGCCCACAAAAATGGCGACTTCGGTCGAACTCGGCCCCGGAATCAAATTCGCCGTGGCCAGCCGGTCCAGAAATTCGGCGTGGGTAATCCAGTGCCGGCGGCGCCCAAACTCTTCTTCCATCATTGCCAGATGCGCCGCCGGCCCGCCAAACGCAATCGTGCCCAGCTTCAGAAACACCAGGGCGATCTCCCCCAGCGACGCTTCCCGGATTCCCGTGGACTCAGCCATTGCCTGTGTGGCGCGGACACCCTCGTCCGCGAACTCTCCGTTCGAGCGGAGAATTCGAGGTACTGCATCAGTTGATGGATTTCTTCCCGTAGAGACACGGCTGGCCGCGCCTAAGACGGGGCAAGCCCCGTCTCGACAAGTGAAGGTGGTCGCCGTCTACTCCCCAAATACCGCGCGATAGAATCCGCCCGCCAGCGCTCCACCCACAATCGGAGCCAGCCAGAACAGCCACAATTGCGAGAGCGCCCATCCGCCCACAAAAATCGCGGGTCCCGTGCTGCGCGCCGGGTTCACCCCCCGAAAGATTGGTCACCGGAATTCCAATCAGGTGAATCAGCGTCAGTCCGAGTCCGATCGCGATCGGCGCAAACCCCGCCGGAACTCCCCTTTTATCGGTCGATCCCATGATGATCATGAAGAAGAAAAACGTCAGCACCACCTCCGCCACCAGGCACGACAGCAGCGTATAACCACCCGGCGCCAAACACCAGCCAGAAGGTTCCGGAAAATTCTGCGATGGCCCGTTTCGATAGACTCAGACTGCCTCCTCAGTGAAAACTGTTGGTGAGCGTACTTGCGAAAGTCGACTGCGAAATTGCCAGCGATTGTACCGCAATCTCCCGAGGATGTTGCGAGTCTGTAATATTGGATTGCGTGAGTATGCTGACGGCATTCGGGCTGTTCGCAGTGACCGCGATGCTGGTCACTTATGCGCTGGAGAGTCGGAGCACATGGTTCATCCTGGCATTCGCCGCCGCCTGCGCGCTCGGCTCTGTGTATGGTTTTCTGCAAGGCGCGTGGCCCTTTGGAGTGGTCGAGGCGATCTGGTCAGTCGTCGCCGTGCGACGTTGGTATCAAGCAAAGCAGTGAGAGCGCAGTTCGCCTAGGGTGGCGGGGGCCTCGCCCGCCGGACAGCCGGGGCGGCTGTCCCTACGTGGGGGTGGACTTGTTTCAGAGTTTATTCAAACCGTCGAGCGCCGCCACCTTATAGGCTTCCGCCAGCGTCGGATAGTTGAACACGGTATCGCGAAAATATTCGATGGTCGCTCCCATCGTCAGCACCGCTTGCCCGATGTGCACAATCTCCGCCGCACGATCCCCGATAATGTGCACGCCCAGCAGCTTGAGCGTATCCGGATCAAACAGAATCTTCAGCAGTCCCTGATCGTCGCCCAGCATCTGCCCTTTCGCGAGCTCCGAGTAGCGCGCCAGACCGCTCTCATACGCAGTCTTGCTGAGCGTCAACTCCTCCTCGGTGGCGCCCACCATGGAAATTTCCGGAATGGTGTAAATGCCGTACGGAATCAGATGCGGCAGCATCCGGCTGGGCTTGCCGAACATGTGACAACCCGCCAACCGGCCCTGCTCCATCGAAGTGCTGGCCAGCGCAGGAAAGCCAATCACATCGCCCGCCGCGTAAATGTGCGGCGCGGAGGTCTGAAAGTGCTCGTTCACCGCCAGCTTCCCGCGCGCTTCCGCCGTCAGCCCTGCCGCTTCGATTTTCAGCTTGTCGCTGTTAGCTTTTCTTCCAATCGTGTACAGCAGCGCCTGCCCACGAATCTTCTTTCCACTCTCCAGCGTCGCAAACACTTTATCCCGATCTTCGTCGAAGCCGACCGAAACCACTTTCTCCCCGACTCGGAAAACCGTTCCCAATTGCCGCAACTGAAAGCACAGGCTTTCGATAATCTCCCGGTCCACAAAATTCAGCAGCGTCGGACACTGGTCGATCAGCGTTACCTTCACCCCCAGCGCCGCGAACATCGACGCGTATTCCAGCCCGATAATCCCCGCGCCCACCACAATCAACTCGCGCGGTATCTCCTCCAGACAGTGCACCTGATCCGAATCGAAGATGCGCTTCCCATCCACCGGAATCCCGTCGATGTGCGCCGGCCGGGTGCCGCAGGCAATCAGGATTTTCTCTCCTCGAATCTGCTGCACTCCGTCTTCCGACACGATTTCAACCGTATGGGGATCGGCGAAATGCGCGTCGCCTTCGAGCACGGTCACATAATTGCGCCGCAGTTGCGCCTTGATCACGTCCACTTCCCGCGTCATTACCGCCTGCGCCCGCAGCACCAGATCCGACATCCTGATCCGGTCTTTCACCACGTAGCCGCGCCCATAGAACGACCGCTGCCGCAAGCCGCTCAGGTAGAGCACAGCCTCCCGCATGACCTTGCTCGGGATCGTCCCGGTATGAACGCACACCCCTCCCATGGCGAGACGCCGGTCGATGACCGCGACTTTCTTGCGCATTTTCGCCGCGCAAATCGCGCCCTTCTGCCCCGCGGGACCGCTGCCAATCACCACTAAGTCGTATTCGTTAGCCTGCATAGTGCGACTCGCTGCAGCAAGAAATTACCATTTTCTGTCTGCGCGCGGAAGCTATCTTTAGTATCGACCCGAGAATTCCTTTAATGATTTGTAAGTGTGGCGCGGGCCCTCGCCCGCGAACTCACTTCACGCAGAACGCAACGATGGTTCGCCCCCGCGGACCACGCGTCTTCTCCAGTTTCCTCAGCAACTTCGATTCCAGGTCATCGGGATCAACAACCATCTCGCATGCAGCAATCTGTTCATCGGTCGCGCCGTGAAAGCACAGCTCGCAAACTCCAAGCCCACCGTCCGCGCGCACGGGAGGACCAAACGTGCGGCAAGTCATCGGCCTCGCATCGTAGAGATCGCACAATCCCGTCTCCGGATCGAGCCCCGGACACGGCTCATCGTTGGCAAATTCCGCGAAGCGTTCTTGCGCATCCGAGCCTTCATCAAACACTCCTTCGTCGAGCACGCCCGTTTTCGGATTGCCCGGAAAATCCGGCGCCAATCGCTGAATCGAATCTCGCGCCCGCTCGCGAATCCGGCCCGCCCGCCGCGGGTCCGTTTTTTCCAAGTCAGCCAGCCCGCGCTGCAACCGCACCGCATCCAGTTGATTGATAGCAAACACACCGACGCAGCACTGCGTGCATCCCGGACGACACGCCAACCACTCGCCGCAGCGGCGCGTGGCCTCGGCCAGCGCGGCATCGACGATCTGGATTAGCGCCGAATCTGCACCTGGCAGTCGGCGCATGGGCGATCGTCGCGGTGGCATCCCGAAAGCATACCGCATTACCCAGCGCCAGGAGGGTCCCGCCCTTGCGCTCCACCGGTAAATAGTTTTTGATAATCCAATGACAATTTCTTTCCGCCGATGCTTGCCGTGGCTCGTCCTCGTCGTCATCCTGTCGCTAGTGACCGTCGCCGCCGCCAAGGAATCCCCAAAGAACAAATACCTCCTCTTCGTCGGCACTTACACCGAGAAGGAGAGCAAGGGCATTTATGCCTATCGCTTCGATGCCGCATCCTCCGAACTAACTCCACTCGGTGTAGCGGCAGAAACGACCAATCCCTCATTCTTGGCGATCGACCCGAGCCACCGGTTCCTGTACGCGGTTAATGAAGTCCAGAACTATAAAGGCGCCAGCAGCGGAGCCGTGAGCGCCTTCGCCATCGATTCACTGACCAGCAAGCTATCGCTCTTGAACCAAGTGCCATCACGCGGCGCCGACCCGTGTTACATCGCGTTCGACCAGACGGGTAAGTACGCTCTGGTCACCAATTACACCGGAGGAAGCGTCGCCGTATTCCCGGTTCAGCCAGACGGCACCGTCGGCGAACCCTCTGCGTTCGTTCAGCACCGAGGGTCGAGCGTCAACAAAGAACGCCAGGAGGGCCCGCACGCTCATTGGATCGAAACCACGCCCGACAATCGTTTCGCGATCGCCCTCGATCTAGGCCTGGACGAGTTACTCGTCTACCGCTTCGATGCAAGTAAGGGCTCCCTAAGTCCAAACGATCCTCCTTACGGCAGCCTCGATCCCGGAGCCGGACCGCGCCACCTTGGCTTTCATCCCAGCGGAAAGTTCGCCTACGTGGTCAATGAATTGCAATCTACCATCACAGCTTTTAGCTATGATCCGCGCCAAGGCGCCCTCAAGAAGCTGAAGACGGTCTCGACACTCCCAAAAGGATTCTCGGGGAGCAACGATACCGCCGAAATCAAGGTCCATCCCAACGGCAAATTTCTATTTGCCTCCAATCGCGGACACGACAGTATCGCCGTCTTCTCCATCGACAGTCACACCGGAGCCCTCACTCTAGTGGATCACTTCCCCACACAAGGCAAGACGCCGCGCAACTTCGAGATCGATCCCACCGGCACGCTCCTCTTCGCAGCCAACCAGGACACCAACAACATCGTGGTTTTTCGAATCGACCCCAACAACGGAAGACTAACCCCCACCGGCCAGACCCTCCACGTCCCATCTCCAGTGTGCCTGAAGTTCATGATCGCCGAATGAAGCGGTGCTCTAGACTCAGAACAAAGGGCCCACAGAACGCCCTTTCTTCCGAGGCCCGCCCACATCACTGACACTTGTGATTTCAGTACACACAACACGTGACGCGGAGCACAGCGCTCTGTGCATCGTCTCCTGTATCTACTTGAGAGCGACATTTAGCCGGAGGGCTGCAGGCGAGTCTCCGGCGCAAACCATCGAGCGCTGGAACCAGCATGAATGCTTTCAAAGATTCCGGACACCTCTTGCGATTGGCAGCGGTTCTTGTCGCGGGCATCCTTGTGTTCCTGGTCATCCGCGGCTTCCTCGTCCCAAAAAGTTTCGGAGAATACGGGCATTACCGCGGGGATGCGATATCCGACGTCGCGGCAAGGCCCGTCAACTTCGCCGGCCATGAGACTTGCGAGGGGTGCCATAGCGATGTTCTCGACAAGAAAAAGGATGGCAAGCACGCCCACGTCAGTTGCGAGGCCTGCCACGGACCACAGGCCAGGCATGCCGACGACCCCGCCACGATTCAGCCCCCGAAGCTCGACACGGCTCTACTCTGCGTGAAGTGTCACGAGGCCAACGCGGCCAAACCGAAAAGCTTCCCGCAGGTCACTTCCGCCGACCACTCCTCCGGTCTCGCCTGCGATACCTGCCACCAGCCGCATAGCCCGGCCATAAGCGGAGAAACGAAATGAGCATTTCCCGGCGCCATATGCTTCTGCTGTTACCCGCGGCGGCCGTCGCATGGAAGCACGTTCTGGCGGGAACCCCGGAGTCCGCCTCCAACTACACCATGAGCCAGCATTGGTGGGGCATGTTGATCGACCTGACCAAATGCATCGGCTGCGGGAATTGTGTCCGCGGCTGCCAGGCCGAAAATGACGTGCCCGACGGATACTTCCGAACCTGGGTAGAGCGTTATCACGTGACGGATTACGACATTGAGAATCCTCACGTGGACTCTCCCGATGGCGGCATCAAGGGATTTCCCCCAACGAAAGAAGAGGACGGGAAAAACTTTTTTGTGCCCAAGTTGTGCAACGAGTGCGCCGACTCACCTTGCACGCAAGTCTGTCCGGTGGGCGCCACGTTCATAAGCCCGGATGGCGTGGTGCTGATCGACAAGAAATACTGCCTCGGATGCCGGTATTGTGTGCAGGCCTGCCCCTACGGCTGCCGCTTCATCAACCCGGCGAGTAACACCGCCGAGAAATGCACTCTCTGTTATCACCGGATCACGAAAGGCCTGACCACCGCATGCTGCGAGTCCTGTCCAACGGGCGCACGGCAACTGGCCGACCTGAAGAATCCCAACGACCCGATTCACGAGTTCCTGAAGACCCACAGCGTGCAAGTTTTGAAACCTTACATGGCGACCCACGCCAAGGTGTTTTACAACGGCTTGGATGGTTCCGTGCGATGAGCAGTGCGGTGAACACGCGATGAACGGCGCGATGAATGCGTCGATGCAGCAAGGAGAACTGGTAAACCGATATGCCTGGCGTTGAAGGCTTCATGTATCCGAACGAAGTCGAGCTCCAGTGGAGCGTTCTGATCGTGCTGTATCCGTTCCTCACCGGGTTGGTGGCGGGCGCATTTATTCTGGCTTCGCTGGAGCGCGTTTTCCAAGTGCAGGCGGTAAAGCCCACCTACCGGCTGGCGTTGCTGACGGCCCTGGCCTTCCTGTTGGTGGCGCCGCTGCCGCTGCAACTGCACCTTGGGCATCCGGAACGGTCTTACGAGATGTATCTAACGCCGCACAAAACCTCGGCGATGGCCATGTTCGGCTTTGTTTACCTGTGGTATCTGATGGCGGTTCTGGTGTTGGAGATCTGGCTCGACTATCGGCACGACATCGTGGTGCTGTCGCAATCCACCACCGGATGGAAGCGTTGGATCTACCAGCTGATGACGCTGGGCTCAAGCAACATAAGCCCGCGCGCGCTCGAGATTGATGAACGCGTGGGCTGGACGGTCACCCTCATCGGCATCCCTTCCGCCTTCCTGCTGCACGGATACGTCGGCTTTATCTTCGGCTCCGTCAAAGCCAACCCGTGGTGGTCGTCGCCCCTCATGCCGGTGGTGTTTATTTTCTCAGCCATGGTGTCGGGGATCGCCGCCGTAATGCTGCTCTACATGCTGATGACGTGGTCTCGCAAAGAGACCATCGACATGCGTTGCGTGGACACGGTGGCCAGCTACCTCTTCTACATTTTCATCATCGATTTCAGCCTGGAAATGCTCGACCTGATTCACCGCATCTACGAGGCCGATGAAAGTTTCCGCAGCCTCGACTTCATGGTTCACACCAAACTGTACACGTCGCATATCGTGGTCCAGATTGTTCTGGGCACCGTTACTCCTATTTTGTTGCTCGCCTTCACCCAGGTGTTGCGGCTCGGTGAATTGACCCGCAAACGCATTTACGTCCTGGCCGGATGCCTGACCCTGGTCGGTATTTTTGCCATGCGCTGGAACGTCGTGATTGGCGGCCAGTTGTTTTCCAAGAGTTTCCTGGGATACACCACTTACAAGATGGGCTTGATCACGCGCGAAGGACTGCTCGTGGCCATTGTGCTGACCGTTCTGCCGCTCGCGATCCTGTGGGTACTGGTGAAGCTCCTGCCACCATGGCCGGAGAAACATTCGGGCGCACTTCCCGACGCCACACCCGCGCACTAAGTACGAGGACGACGATCCAACAATTTCGGGCACGACAGTTTCGAGGACGACGTTCGACCAGTATTCGTTGCCAGTTCCAAAGCGGTGGAGATTATGGACGATCTTCTCGACGCTTCAGCGCGGCTAGCCGACCGACTGGAGCAGCTAGAGCGCCGCGTCTCCGCCCTGGAATGCTCCTCCGCAACCGCCCATTCTCGCCCTTCCCCAGCAATCGCGCCGGCCCGGGTAAGGCCTACCGCTGAAGAATCCGGCATTCCGCGGACTGAAGGAGTGTTTCCGGTTGTGGGTAAGGCCATGCTCGGAATTGCGGGGGCCTACCTGCTCCGGGCCGTCAACGAATCGGCCGCTTTGCCGCAGTGGGTGGTCGTAGCCCTTGCCCTTGCCTATGCCGGAATGTGGTTGCTATGGGCAGCTCGGGTCCCGGCAAACCTTCCTTTTGCCAGCACCGTGTACGCCGTTACATCAGCCTTGATTCTCGCTCCCATGCTCTGGGAACTCACACTCCGTTTCAAGATATTGCCAGTCGCCGCGACGGCTGGCATATTGAGCGCGTTCGTGGCTGGCGCATTGGTCCTGGCATGGAAACGCAATCTCGCGCCGCTCGTCTGGGTAGCCAGCGTCACCGCCGTCTTCGCCGCCCTCGCCTTGATGATTGCCACGCACGATCTTCCGCCTTTCATTGCGGCGCTCTTCATCATGGCTCTGGCCAGTGAAGTCGCGGCGGATCGCAATCGCTGGGTGCGTCTCCGTTTTCTGGTGGCGCCTGCCACCGACCTTGCGGTCTGGATCCTGCTCTACATCTATTCCCTTCCCGTACACTTCCGTTCCGACTACCCTGACCTCCGGAGCGCGGTATTGCTCACGCTCCCCGCGGTTCTGTTTCTGATCTATAGCGCGAGCGTCACGGTGCGCACTACGTGGTCGCAACAACGGATCACCATCTTCGAGATCGTGCAGACCGTTATCGCCTTCCTACTGGCCGCCTTCAGCTTGTTTTGGTTCGAGCCTGTTCTTCGCGCGGGCTTGGGGATTTTCTGCTTGCTCTTCTCGGCCGCGTGTTACGCAGCAGCGTTTATCCGCTTCGACCGTCTGCCGGAACAACGCAACTACTACGTGTATTCCACCTGGAGCGCCCTTCTCCTCCTGGCCGGCAGTTTTCTTTGTCTCCCGCCGTTGCTGCTGGTGTTGTTATTGAGCGCGGCCGCAATTCTTGCCACTGTGGTTGGCGTCCGGAAAGATCGCCTGACGCCTGAGTTCCACGCCCTGTTGTACCTGGCCGCGGCGGCGTTTGCTTCTGGCTTGCTGGATTATGCGGCCAGTGCTCTGGCCGGAACCTTCCCAAACGCGCCCGGCTGGATAGTCTGGCTAGTGGCCGCTTCTGTGCTTCTCTGCTACGCCATCGGAGGACGTTTCCCAGGAGAACAGTGGAAGCAACGCCTGCTTCGCTTGCTGTCGGCAATTCTGGCCGCTAGCGCCGCCGCCACCCTGCTCGTCTCTGCCTTGGTCTGGCTGGCCGCAGTCGCCATGCATCCCGGAGCTCCTCATATCGCCGTCATCCGCACTCTCATTACTTGCACGCTGGCGCTCATCCTGGCCTTCGCCGGCTCCCGCTGGCAGCGCATCGAGCTTGTCTGGACCGCTTACGGCACTCTGGCCTTTGTCACCGCCAAGCTTCTGTTCCAAGACTTGCCCCACGGCCACTCGGGATCCATCGCCATCTCCTTCTTCCTTTACGCGGTCGCTTTGATAATTGTTCCTCGCATAGCGCGCCTCGGCCTGCAACGCAGAGCAACCGAGGCCCGCGCGCCTGCATTTTCGCGTTCATCTCAAGTTTGAAGACTGCAGATTCTTGCAGGCTGCACATTCAAGGGAGCAGCCTCCTTCTCCACGCACCCAGATATGAAACACGCTCCAGCCGCCTTGCAACTCGAAGTTAGTCTCCCGCCACCGGCTCGCCAACTTGCTCATTCCTTTTCGCGGCGCCGTTCCCATTTGCCGGAGCGAGCGCTGCTGTGATGGCGCCCAGCGGAATGAATCCACCTTCATTCGACGTGGCCGGCTTCTCCTTCAGGACAACTTCCCTATAGAGCTGCGCCATGCGGGCGTCGTAGGCGGCATTGTTCTTGACCTTATTGGTCTCGGATTTCTTGTCGCGGGCCCTGGTTTTTTCCTCGCGTGCCGTCTTCGCAATCCCCAGCTTGTCCAGATCGTGTTGTACTTCGTGGGTCACGATCTCGTCCCGCAGGTACAGCGCGTGTTCTTTGTCTTCCATGTTGACTTTCTTGCCGCCCGCGAAAATCTCGTGACGTCCGTGCTCCTCGTACCACTTGGTGAGGGTCGAAGTCATGTGCATCTTCTCAATAATGTTGCGCCAGCCCACGCCCGTGTTGTAGGCGCAGAAACTGATCTCGCCTTCCTGCGTGGCATACGGAATGATGCACTGTTCGGTGCGACGGAAGTCGTAGTTAAACAGATCCTGGAACCACATCCCGGCGATGAACAGGAAGTTCCATCGGTCCTGACGCCGTTTCATCACGTCGTCAATTGTCCGGTCCGGACCGACTTTGCCGTAGTTCTTTCCCGTCGCGTTGAAGTTCTTGTCGAACTTCTTGAGCAGGTCGATCATCCTGAAGTGCGTGGGCGACTGGAAGGGGTCGTAGTTTTTCATCAGACAAAGAGCCATGCCAAACGCCGTCCAGAATTTTGAACGCGCCGCGTCATTGACCCTGGCGATGTCCTTGGCGAGCTGATCGCCCTTCAAGAAGGCCGTCACCGGCACCGCTTCTTTGGTTTCCTTGTCGATCATCATCGCCATGCCGGTGCCGCAATTGGGATGACATCCGCAAGAAAGTTGGCCCCAATCGTTATTCGCATCCTGGGAGTGCAGGACATCGGCCCAGTCGGAGAACGTGCTCATGAAACTGATGGGGAACCAATCGCGCGTCGGTTCGCCGAAACCGGTTTGATTTTTTACATCGTGCGCGAGGTGTGCCAGCGTGTAACGCTGCGCCTGGCGGCGTTCGTCGGTGATGGCTTCATCCCGGCCGGTGAACGAAACCGGTTGGAAGCTCAGGAAGCCGATCTTCTTCGGATTGTCGAGCGCGAACTGAATGATGCGTCCGACTTGCTCGTTGTTGATGCCGTTGATAATGGTGATGACCGGAACGATTTCGCAACCGGCTCGGTGCAGGTTGTCGATGGCTTTCAGTTTTACATCGAACAGGTTGCCTACGGCGCGGTGTTCGTTGGCAGCGTTGCCGATCCCGTCAAACTGCAAGTACGCGTAGCGCATTCCCGCTTCCACCGCTTGTTGGCAGAATTCAAAACTCTTGGCGAACTCGATGCCGTTGGTCGCGGCTTGCACGCTGTTGTATCCGACTTTGCGGGCGTAACGAACCGCGTCGAGGAAGTAGGGCGACAAGGTCGGCTCGCCACCGGAGAACTGCACCGACATCTGGCGCTTCGGTTTCACGGTGATGGCGTTGTCCAACACCGTCTTGATTTCTTCCCAGGTCAGTTCGTGGACGTATCCCACCTGGTTCGCGTCCATGAAACAGGGATCGCACATCATGTTGCAGCGGTTGGTGAGATCGACGGTGAGCACGGCGCCGCGTCCGTATTTCACAGTGGACGAACCGTGATGGTGCAAATGTTCGTCCTTGTGGGCGCGGATATCGCGGCCGGGGAAAACTTCTTCCAGGTGTTGCGAAAATGCAGTGTCGATCGACATCAGGTCTTCGAAGTGGCCGTGCTTTTCGCAGTCCTTGACCATCCAGATCTTGCCGTCGCGTTCGACGATCTGGGCCTTGATCTCTCCCACTTTTTCGTTCATCAGAACGTCGACTGGGAGATGGCCATCGACAATCTGCTGACGAATTTCAGGCACGCACTTGGGACAAAGCGAATCGGTGGAGCGCGGCCAGCCTAGGGGCGGCTTCGACTTCTCCCACGATTTGAGCAACGGCTTGTCGGACCACTTCGGAGTCGGCGACGCATTCGGAGCGATGCGGTTAAGGCGTTGAAACACTGCCCATGCGCCGGTGGCGGCAACGGTCACGACCTTCTCAACGTATTTAATCGGCTTGTGCATTCTGCTCTCGCTTTCCTCAGCTCGGGAGATTAGAACTGTCCCCGCGGCCCCGCTCACGGGAACCTCTGTAAATAGACTTGTCCACGAAGAAACCTGGAAGTTTCGATGCGTGGAGTTGGTCACACTGATGCTATTGAATCCGTGAGATTTAGGCACGCAGAAGGCAATGAAGGGGAGAAAAACGGGGTTAAGCGGGGAAATGGGGGATTTTTTGGAGTTAAGTTGTTGAAAAGGCAGGGA
>Ga0181523_10003498_pt1 | contig 14273 bp, 6 predicted proteins | sample PEATcosm2014_Bin_43_FD_119752 | JGI IMG/M metagenome (GOLD analysis project Ga0181523, IMG submission 119752) | Peatland microbial communities from MTU Mesocosm Facility, Houghton, MI, USA - PEATcosm2014_Bin05_30_metaG | ecosystem: Environmental > Terrestrial > Soil > Wetlands > Peat | place...
GTCTTTGACTCGGCCGTTGTGGAGAATGATGATCTTGATGTCCTGACCGCCCACGTCGACGATGACGTGCGGATCCTCATAGAACTTGAGGGCCGACTCGGTATGGGCCACCGTCTCTACCAAGGCGACATCTGCGTGCAGGACGTCTTTCAGAATGTCTTTCGCGTAGCCGGTGGTGGCTACTCCCAGGACTTCCAGCTTTGCATTCTGCGCTTCGACTTGTCCGCGCAGGTTCTCGAACATCTCGATCGTGTCCTGAATCGGGTTTCCGTTCGAGAGCTGGTAGGCCTTGCACAGGATGTCGCCGCGCTCATCGAGGAGAACGGCCTTTGTGGATGTTGAGCCTCCGTCGACGCCGATAAAGCCGCCGACGGTTTGACCTTTCTGGAATACGGCGGGCGTAAACTTCTTCCGGCGGTAGGCTTCCTTGAAAGTGTCGAGTTCCCCTTCTTTTGCAACCAGCCCTTTGGCGCCCGACTTCGCTTTTTCCTCCTGGCGGCCGAACTCGATGTAGTAGGTCAGCTTTTCGTAGCCCATGTAGCAGCCGACGCAATCGTCTTCGCTCTTGCCGAATTCGATCGCGCCCAGGGCGGCGAAGTATTGCGCGTTATTGGGAACTTTGATCAGATCTTCCGGCTTCGCGCCGTCGGGAATGGCAACCTTGCGCTCCTGCCACATGCGCGGAATGTTCGCCTGCCACGCCTCGCGCATGCCCTTGATGAAGCTGTTCGGACCGCCCAGCAGCAGAACGTGGGGCCGCAAGGTGTGACCGCGCGTCAGAACGCTCAAGTTCTGCAGCACGATCGCCTCGAAGAGCGAGGCCATCAATTCGTCTGGAGGCGTTCCCACCTTCTGCAGGCCATTGATGTCGGTCTCCGCGAAGACTCCACATTTGCCGGCGACTTTGTGCAGTTTGATCCCGAAGTAACCTTGCATCGCCAATTCGGCTGTCGGGATCTTCAGCTTCGCATTGATCTTGTCGATGACGGCCCCGGTGCCGCCGGCGCATTTATCATTCATCGACGGAATTTTCTTCTTGCGTCCGGTCTCGTCGTCATCCTTGAAGACGATGATCTTCGCGTCTTGTCCGCCGAGCTCGATCACGGAGTACACTTCTGGATGCAGCTTCTCGACGGCCAGCGAAACGGCCGTCACTTCCTGGACAAACTTCGCGCCAATCTGCTCAGCGATCCCACCGCCACCGGAGCCGGTCATGAACATGCGTGTGTTGTGGCGGTTGATGCCGACTTCGGCTTCCATGCGGCGCAGGAATTCCAGGGTCTTCTCGGGCTGCTTGGTCTCGTGGCGCTGGTAGTCCTGCCAGAGAATCTGGTCGGTTGCCGCGTCGATGACGGTGGCTTTGACCGTGGTCGATCCTACGTCTAGCCCTACCATAAATTGCGTGTGGTGGTCGTGCGGCTTTTTGTAGGGAGCCGGTGCGATCTGCAGCAGTACGGGCGGCTGCTGGCTGTGTCCACTCAAATGGTCGTGCATTCAATTTCTCCGATCAGATACCAACGAGAAAAAAAGCGGGCCGGCGGCCTCATCTACTGCCGGCCCAGATCGGTTATGCAGCTTTTGCGAGGGCGATTCCCGGCACACGCGCGCGCCGCCAGAGCCGGGTTCCCTTGTTCATGCGGTCGTTCACGTGCAGGATAAACTGCGCCGCCGTTCCGGCAATCCCTTCGCGATGCGGCACGTGATAAAACGGCCGCTTCAGTTCGGGATGTTCCGCAATATATTCGCGAATCTCGTCGAGGCTCTTGCCGGTAGACTTCAGGCATTGCTCGAACTCGGTTTTGGCCTTTACCTTGGCCTCGCCCAGCGCCATCTGCACGCGGCTGTGCGCGTTGACCTCGCCCTCGCCGGAGGTCTCGATCGGCAGGAAGATCATGTCCTTGAACTTATTGATCACCGCCGATTGTACGCCGTCGGATTGCGACGACGGCATGCAGCCGAAGGGCTTCAGCGCCAGCACCATGTGGCAGAGATGGTGAACAGTGTAATATACGTTCTTGCCGACCTCGAGATGCCCTTCTCCGCCGCGCGCAAATTGGTTGTAGAACGGATGCGCCATCTCGGCCAGCTCGGTCTGCGGCACCAGGTGATGCGTAATCCCGCCGAGATTCTTGATCGTCCGGTGATAGAGGTAGTTCCACATGATCTCGCCGGCGCCGATGCCCATTAGCTTTTTGCGCAATCCGAAATCGTTCGCCAGGTGCTTCTTCAATTCCCACCACTGAGGATTGCGATGCGGACGATTCACTGGCCACTTGGCTTTGGCGTGCGCCTTGGCCTGATACAGCAAGTACGCCACCCAGGTTGCGATGGGCTCGACCTGCACTTGCGCGCCTTCGCGCTCCAGGAACTCGAACATGTGGAAGTTGCCGTCGCCCTCGGTGATTTGGGCCCAGAACTCGCCTGTGATTTTCACCACCGGCTTCACCTTCGTGCGGTCGACTTCGATGCTGTCCATTTTGTCGCGCGCGGTGGATAGAGCATTGAGGTAGTCTTGTCCCCACAAGTGCTCATGCATCTTGCCGAAGACGTTGAAGGTATTGCGCAGGATCTTGTTGCTCTTGAACTTCGGCTTGGCCCAGTTCGGCGCACGCTGCTCGATCTCAAACGAATCCCGATTCCTGAGGTCGTCGCAGAGACCATCCACCGTCTCGCGAAATACGCGATCGGTTTCGCCCTTTTTCACTTCAAACGGCCGAATCTGGTAGATCATGTCGTTGAACACGTCGCCCATGTGCATGGCGTTTAACATGCCGAAACCGAAGTCGATGGTGAACTTCAACCCGGGCTCGCCCGACGCCGCCTTGATGCCGTCGCTGTCTTTGAACAGCAGCACGCGGAAGCCGTCGAAGCCGGCATTCTTCAGCGCGAAACGGTACTCCGCCTCATACATACCAAAGCGACACGGACCGCATGAGCCCGCCGTAAAGAAGACGTAGTTGTCCAGAATGTTTTTGCGCGAAACGCCTTCCCGCTCGAGGAACTGGAGGTACTGGACCAGGTTTCCGACCGTGAAATACGTCGGGTTGCACTGCCCGTTGTTGCCGTATTCCTTGCCGATCTGGAAGGCGGGCACATCGGGCACGGGCAGCTTCTCGCAACGATATCCGCAGCCCTGGAATACGGCGCGGATGAGATCCTCGTGCTTCCAGGTGAAACCGCCAAAAAGAATGGTGACCTTGTTGCGCTCCTCGGCCGTGAACGCGCGCTCTACCGGCCGGTGGAAATGAGTGGGCCGGTCGAGGCCGGCAATCTTGCGCAAGCGCATGCGCTCCGCTTCGAGACGCTGTTGGATCTCAACGTCATTCTCAATTTGAACGAACCTCGTGGCCATACACTCCTCCTGAGTGATTTCGCAGCAACGCTCAAAAGATGTAGACTCCCCCAAGGACTTCTTCGATTTATGCCACAACTGCCCTGCCGACGGCAAGTCGGATTTATGATTGGAAAAATCCAAAACTTGTATTGTTGGACGGACTCGCACCTGATAACAATACAGCTGTCACTGTATTGTGAACGTTCACACCCTGCTGCCCCCCTCCTGCGGTGCGGCATCTATCCCGGTAACATGGCCAGTTCAGTATTCAAATCTACACTCCTGTTGTTGGTTCCGGCTTGTGGCTAGTATTCTCACGAAAGAAACCAGCAGCGGCGCCTCCAGCCTGCCGCTCTACCGACGTTTGCCAGAAGAGCTTTTTGTGCCTGCTCAATCGAGGCGCATGCCGAGGAATCGATAATTGCTATGAGGAAAAATATCTGGAGAGCGGTGATCGAGGTAGGTTTTATTGTCTTCCTGTTTTATTCCAATCTCCTGATGGGAGAATTCGAGCGCTCTGGCTTGGGGCAGAGGAAGGGTATAGCTTGGGCAATGGAAGATGTTTTTACCGCTGCCAATTTCGGAATTGCCGCGATAGCCGCGCTCGTCGCCTATACGCTTTTTGAATACCTTCGAAAGCGATCCTAAGGTGATGCCCGCTTTACTCGAACCGGTCGACTAGGCACAACTACGGCACCGTAGGTCTTGAGAGCCGTTGAACACAGAAGCGCACTAATCGTGAGGGTTAGATGGTGAGCGCGGAAGGAATCGAACCTTCAACCTACTGATTAAGAGTCAGTTGCTCTGCCAATTGAGCTACGCGCCCCACTGCCTCCAGCAACGCAGAAACAAATTTTAATTGTACCATCCGATTTGCGCCCGCTTGGTCCCGGCTGAGATCGACTTTGTGCTATATCACTGATCGCAATCTTCATGAAGGGCACGGGGGCACATCGACAGGTTCCCAACTCGGATTCCCGGCTCAAATTTCGACGATCACGTTTCGATGATCAGGTGCTATCGCACGTGACGCAACCGCGTATCCTCCTTTACAATCACTGTGCAGCGATCCGCGCCATGCTGGGTTGGGTCCTCCTCAGGAGAGATCTTTATGTCATGGAATAAGACTGTACTTTCAGCGCTGTTTGCCGGGGTCATTCTCTCGGCGGCGCTTGCCGAAACCGCGATCGCCCAGGTTCCTGTACGTATCGGCCCCTCTGTTGGGTCCAAGCCAATCTCAAGACCCGCGCAGCAGGAGCCTTGCTCGGAGGTCGCCGGCGTTTCCAAGTCGGCGATTCAGCAGCGTCGAACGATTAGCCAGCAGGCGCGCCAGGAAGTTGAGGCGGTATGCGCAAATTCATCGCTTTCGATGCAGCAGAAGCGGCAACAGATCCAGCAGATTCGTCAGCACGAACGGCAGGAGATCGAGGCGATCATCACGCCCGCACAGCAAGAGGCTATGCGGTCGTGTCAGGAGCAGCGTCATCCCGTTCACAGTGGCGGCGCGCATGTCGGAGGGGGCGGACCCTGCGGCGAAATGCCGACTGGGCACAAGCCCATTCCGCAGCATGAGGAGGACGAAACGCCTCCGAACGATGCGACTCACCCGAATTGAACGTGAACACAACTGGAGTTTGCGACCAACCTGAGATTGTGCAGTGCCATCGCACTGCCCTTTGACAGGCTCGCAGTTATGCTGATGCAGCTTCGCGGCTTTGCTCCGCCACCGCGGACGTCGAACCCGAAACCGGTTTGCGAATCGGCACCACCTCGGCCTTTGGCGCCGCGCGCCGCTCCACTCTTCCGATGACCGGTCTGTCTTGCGAGCCCACTGCCGCTGACGACACGAACCTGTCCTCGTTCCACAACCGATCAATCAATCGGCGTTCCCACGGGCGCAGGACTTGGTGTGGCAGCGAGAAAAAGTTTCGGAACGTCCATATCAAATACGCGCGCTCTAGAAGATTCGGCTGTACATATCGCGGTCCGATTGGCGTGTCCAACTCAATCACGCCATCCGAGAGTTTTTCAATCCACATGTCCGATCCCACCTGAAAAGACGGCCCACTTCCGACTTTGGTTTAGAAGCGGGCCATTATTGCACCGGAGACGGGGCAATGGGAAGCAATCTTTTGTATTTGAAGAGAATTTCTTTGCGTTTCCAGGCTCAATTTGAGATCAAATTGAGAAAAGGTGCCCCGACCTCGCGCCAGGTTGACGACGATCCCCTGGTCGTCAGCCGATCTCCGGCAAGCGTGCAATGCGGTCGATGGTAGCGGCGATGCCCATACCCTTGCCATCGGATTCCTCTACGCGCACGACCGAAGCTTCGCAGAGCGTCCATCCACCGGGCCCCAATCCCAGGCCGGGAGGCAGCATGATGACCAATTCCAGTTTCGAGCCCGCCTTCATACCCGACTCGGAATAGAGAAAAATTCCCGATGAACTCAGATCGCGCGTCAGGCCCTGATGCTCACCGCCTTCGTGACGCACCTTGACCGGGACACGAACGGGCACCCGCTGGCGCGAACGCCTTTCTTCGGATTTGGGAATGGAAGTGGTTTTCTCCGGCATATTTGTGGAAGTGTATCGCAGTTTGCGGGGCAGGCGTGAACCGGATTGTCCGCAAATGAAGTGCTCCTCCCGCAGGTTGGCGAGAGGAGCGGAGAAACTTGTAAGGACTAGAAAGAAAACTTGACGGCCAGTTGAATGCCGCGCGGGCCTCCGCCGCCGAGGAACGGGTTGCCGATGCCGACGTCGCCGGTGGCGGTCAGGTGGTATCCGGGATTGTTCGGCTGGCCGCCAACTTCGTTCCCGTTGAGCAACTGGAAACCGCACCCGCAGCCGGTACCGAGCGGGGTGAGATTGGATGAAGGATCGGCGATGAACCCAGGCAAGAGCGGGCTGGAGAAATTCGGATGATTCAGAACGTTGAAGAACTCGGCCCGCACTTGCACCTTCACTCGCTCGGTGATCGCGGTGTTCTTGTACAGGGCCAAGTCCCATTGTTTGTATGTCGGACCGACCAGCGAGTTGCGCCCTAGATCGCCGTAGTGACGAGTTCCGGGAACACAGTCGGAAGCAAAGCCCGAGAGGCTCCCGTTGTTAGTGCAGGGCATGGCGAACGACGTTAGGTCGATGTAGTCATTGACGTCGTGCTTGTGATACACGATGGGGCCGACCACGTCCGGACGATCATAGCCTTCGCCGCCGCCGCTGTAGTCGTCCTCGGCGTTGTAGTTCAGGGTAAAGGGCTGGCCGCTTTGAAGGGAAACGGTGCTGTCGAAACCCCAACCGTTCTTCAGCTTCTGCAGGCTCCCGCCGCGATTCGGCAATTCGTAGGCGAAGACCCAGGTGAAGCGATTCGGAATATTGAAGTTCGAGGGCCCTTTTTCGAGCTGAGGGTTGTTGCTGTCCTGAGGCTGCGCGGCATTCGGTACAAAGTCCTCGAGATCGCTGGAGTTGTCGAGTGATTTCGAATAGACGTAGTTAACTGCCGATGTAATTCCGTGCCAGCCGTTGATCTTGAGGCTGATCTGCAGTGAATTGTAGTTCGATTTCCCGGTGGACTTTTCCTGGAAAACGTAGATCGCGCCCTCCGGGGTCAAAGTGCCCGCGCCATACGGGGAACTGAAGGGGCGCGGGACTGCGAAGTCGTTAATCGACCCGGGGACGCAGCCGGGGAGTACTGTGGGTAGACCGGTATCGCACTGCGTCACGATCGCGTTCGTCGGCTGATTGATGTCGTAGAAGCGGAAGAGCCGGTGTCCCTGCGAGCCTACGTATCCCACCTGCAGCGTAGTCTTGTTCGTCAATTGCTGCTGGATGTTGATGTTGTAGTTCTCCATGTAAGGAGTCTTGATGTGCTGGTCGACGCCGAAGATATCGCACTCGACCTGGATGTTGCAGCCGGACGTTCCGTAGACGGGAGTGCCCGCGCTGATGGTCGTGGAGTTCGGATTGAGGCCAGCCGCCGTTATCGGGCTTGGTCCAAAGTTCCCGTAAGCCGGGCCGGGAGCGTAGTAGGGCGGATAGGGCAGATGGCCGAGGAACATGTCCTGTGAAAAGGCATCGAAGAAAAGGCCTGCTCCGGCGCGGACGACGGTCTTGCTTTTGCCGGTCACATCCCAGGCCACACTGGCGCGGGGTGAGAAATTCTTGTAGTCCGGTTGGTACAGTTTGTTCAATCCGTTCGTGCCCACCTGGGTCAGTGCCCCCGTGCCGATATCGGTCGTGGGATTGAAACTCGACACCACATAGTTCGCGAACAGATTGTTCTTCTCCTGGACAACTCCGTAGTAGTCCCAGCGCAGACCGTAGTTCACGGTGAGGCGGGGGGTCATACGGAAGCTATCCTGCAGGTAAAGACCGTAGCTATTTTCGAAAGTGTGACGCGCGGTATCACTGCCGGAGTATTGGAGGCTTCCAAATGCACCTCCTTCTGGCGTGCCCGCGAGAAAGGCGTCCAGGTCCGCGAATTTCAACCGGCCGCGAAAGTACTTCTGGAACTCCTGCTGATTAATACTGGTGCGGCGGAACTCAAAGCCCATCTTGACGTCGTGCTTGCCTATCTTCCAGGAAAAGCTTTCCACAAAATGGTTATTGGTGTCGACGCGGGCACGCGGGTCGCCGGAGGTAGCGCCGGGTTGGGCGAAGAAACTGTTTGCGCCCGTGGGAGTCACGGAAACCAGCAAGATGGGCAGGCCGGAGTCGTGGATGCCCCCCCCGCGCAATCTGCCATTGAACTTGCGGCGCAGAGCCCTACCGAACTGGGATGAAAACTTTGATCCTGCGGGAAGAAGCCTTCCGCGAACCGGTTCCAACCGTAGCGCACCTCATTGACTTTGTTGGTGCCAATCGTGTGCACGTATGAGATAGCGACCAACTGGACTCGGGTTGGCGTAATCGTGTTGAAGCCGGGAAGTTGGCTGCCCGAGGCGGTTAGCGCGAGCGGGAAGGACTGGGTGCTGTCGCCGAAGAAATAACGCCCGGTAAGATTATTGTTGACATTGAAATTGTGGTCAATCTTGGCGATGACGCTGCTGAGGTTGTTCAATGATGGAGTAATCAACGATGCGTTCGGGCCGTCCGGACAACCTAAATCCGTGGACTGGACACCCGGGATGTTGGGCGCAGGCCAGGGATTGTGTTGCGCGATCAAGGCAGCAATAACGGGATTGCTGGCATCGCTGGGACTTAGGGCTCCGCCTGGACCCGAGCCTTCCGGTACGCAGGCAAGCGTTACTGTGCCTACGGTTTCGCGCTGGCCTTCATAGTCCATAAAGAAGAAGGTTTTGTCCTTCACGATCGGGCCGCCGAGCGCACCGCCAAACTGGTTGTTATGGAACGGCGCACGGTGCTCATCGGCCAGGTTGAAGTAATTGCGGGCATCGAGGCCATCGTTGCGGAAATACTCGAACAACTCTCCGTGCAGAGCGTTCGAACCGCTCTTGGTCACGATGTTGACGACCGCGCCGGCATTGCGTCCATACTCAGGCTCAAAGTTGGAAAGCACCTTCATCTCGTCGACAGCGCCGATGGGCAGAATGGCGGACGGAACGGCGAACACGCCGCCCTGGTTGATGGCGGGATCGTTGCGGTATCCGTCATTCATGTCGGTGCCATCGAGCAGGTAATTGTTGGAGCGCCCGCGGGCGCCGTTCATCGAAAACTCGCCATACGATCCCGGCGAGTCGGTGATCTGATCGGGCGAACCGGCGACGCCGGCATTCAGAAAGATGAGCTTGGTGTAATCGCGGCCGTTGATGGGCATATCCTCAACCGCCTTGCTAGTCAGCACGCCTCCCAGTTCGTTGGACTGGGTTTCGATTTGGGGCAGGTCGCCGCCGGAGACCTCGACCGTCTGCGTAACCTGACCGGTTTTTAGCTGCGCATCCACGCGCCGCTCGGTGGCCACGTCCACTGCGACCTCGTTGGTGATCGCGGTTTGGAAGCCAGTCAGCGACACAGTGACTGAGTACGTGCCGATCGGCAACTCAGGAACGTTGTAGCTGCCGTCGGCGCTGGTTACAGTCGTGCGCTCGAGCCCGGTTGCCACGTTACGCACTTTGACGGTTGCTCCGGCCACAAATGCTCCGGAAGGATCGGTCACCGAGCCAAGGATTGTCCCGCGAAACGTTTGGCCCACAATCACGGCTGTCGAAAGCAGAACCAACGTCACCAATAAGCGCAGTTTCATTCCCGGTTCTCCTTAGTCGTCGCGGGCGCTGGAACACTCCTGCGCTTCGCGAGCGGCAAATATACACGTCTATTTGAATTTCGCGGAATTATAAACGAGTGCGCGCGAAAGATCAGTGTCGAATGTCATTGAAAGAGTTGATGGAAGGGATCACTGATAGAAGGGTCGGTGACAGCAAGGATCGGTGCCGGAACCTTGGGTGGTGCGGCGGCGACGACGGGCTCGTGCTGAAGGAGATTCTAGAAGCTGAAAGCCACGCCGCCGCGCACCGAACGCGCCGATTGCTGCACCAGATAGAGCGTGTGTCCGTCCTGTCCCATTACGGGTACATAGCCCTGCGCGAGAAGATTTCGCAGGTCGAGGAGAAGCTCCATGTGTCCGGCGAGGAAGCTGGCTGGAATCGGCTGCCGTAGGCAGAGGTTCAAATAAGGACCAGCCTGGCCTGCCGAAGTATTGAATTCATCGACCGGCGTCAAATCGTGGCCACCCGCATAACGATAGGAGGCGATCCAGCGCATCCTCATCTTGGGCATAGTTCCACTGAGCTTGGCCGCCACAGCCTGGCGGCGCTGCGCGCGAATCCACTGCCGCGCGTCCTGCAGTTGGACATCGGGACGCGACAGGTCGAGCACTCCTCCGTAGGCATAGTCGAGGGTCGCGGTCAGGTCGGACAACAGCTTCCGCTGCAGCACCGCCCGCATCCCGCGCGTCGCGAAATCATTGCCCTGATAGCTGAACGTGCCCGAGTACACGTCCGGCAGCACTTCACCCGATTCAGCGATCAATCCTCCCGGCGTCATTCCGCCAACTCCGGTAAGGACGGGATCGACGATGCTGTCGGAGTAGAACGCGACCTGCATATTGTTTTTGCCGATGCGCTGGGAGATCGACGCTTCCTGGTGATGAGCCCGCTCTACCGCCGGTGCAAACGCGGTTATGCTCATGCGCGGCGCGGTTTCGCTCAGGTCTGCCGAAGTCGAATCCAAGTCATCGCCCGTGTTTCCCAAACGATCTGCCAGTCCCAAATTCGGGACCGAACTTGCGTATTGGTACTCCAGTACGGTATTGGGGGTGACGTGCAAATCGACCGCGGCGAAGGGCTTGAAGGTATTTACCCGGCCCATAAACTGGATCGCCTGTAATTCGCTTCCCAGCTTCATCTCGATCATATCGCCGAGAACCACGCGATCCGAGCTTGTCACCGACAGCGCTTGCAGCGTACCTGCGGGCATCGAGTTCTCGGGCGGAGTCAGCCGGAGAGCAGTAATCGCTACCGAAGGCTCAAAAATACCGTTGAAACGATTGGTGTAGGTCGTGCGGAGCACTGCCGCCGGGATGCCCTGCCCGTCGGATTCATAGCCGACGTTGCCGTTCAGGCGTACGGTGCCGCTCGATAACAATGAGCGCTCCACGGCAAAACCGGCAGTCATATCAGAGGAACTGCCGAAACCCTGTCCGGGCGATCCGGCCAGGAAGCTAACCGTCCCTTTCAAATCGTGGCCGGCTGATTCCCCTCGCTGCTCGACCACGGTGGTGCCGTCCTCGAGCACACGCAGAATCGGCCGATTGGCCACCGAGCGCAGTGTCCACTTCCAGTCGTCGTCGTCCACCGGGCTGCGCAGCGGAACCAACTGGATGGCTTCGAACAGCGTGGTCAGGGTGATGTTCACCATCAACCTGCCACCGGCACGCACGCCGATCTTCTCGCGCAGCGAAGGAAGAAACGAAGGCGCGCTCACTTTGACGCTATAAGTTCCGGGCAACAGACTCGATACCGAGTAGAAGCCATGCTCGTCGGTGAAGACTTTCAGCGCCTGGGCGGCCGAACCGAGTATTTCCACCGCCGCCCCATCTGAGGCACACCGCTGCCGTCGCGAACGTATCCAGATATCGCACCCGAGATCGCGCCTGAGGCGTTTCCGCACCAAGCCGGAATTGCCATGCTCGCGACGACGCTGATCACGACCACCAGGAACCCGAGCTTTCGCAACATCGCGCCCACCACCTCTGGGGAACCAGGCAGCCGTTTACTCCACCGCGAAGGTCGCGGTTGGATCCACGGTCTGCTTGGAAAGGTTGTCGTTCACTTTGATCTCGATCTTATACAAGCCCGGCGGCAGGTTCGCGGCGGAAAGCGTCTTCTGCAGCGTGACCTGCTCGCCCACATTGCCCATCGTGTCTGTCGACTCGACAGTATGAATGACGGCCTTGTTGTTGGCGTCCGTCACATTGTATTCGAAAGTGGCCGAAGGCTTGTGCGTTTTTTCGTCCACACTGAGATTGTAAACCTGCATCCAGAAATTCAGCTTCTGATTGCGTTTGAACGAGATCGGCTTGCCATCGGAGGACGCCACGCGTGGACGCACTTTCATGGCCCCGATCACGAAATTGCCCGTGCCCACGTTCTTGGCCGCGACCGCTTCCATCTGGTCGGCGATGATGAGCGTTGAGCTGCTCAATTTGTCTTCGCTGAAGTCCGGAATCACGATCGCGTGCTCCCAACTGCCGGTGCGATCTCCGTTCACATCCTTCACGACAACGTCCAGACGGTAGCGATTTTGACTGATGCGCAGCGGGATTGCTTTCCAGTAAACCGAGGCATTTTCGGCGACCTTGGGAAGCAGTTCCGCGGGCACATCGACTTGCACCGGCTCTTCAAAAGTCTGCACGATCTTGCCCGTGAGCGTGGTCACACGCATGAAGATATTGACCGTTCCGCGCTCCACGCCGTCCTTGTTCTGGAAGGTAACGTCGCGGTTCTTGATCTGAACCGTGACCGGCACGAGCACTGTGTCGCTAGTGACTCTCACAAAGTCAACGCGCACATCAAAGGGCATCAGGTTGACGCTGATCTTGTGGCTGACCACCTCTTCCAGATCCTTGAACTTCACCGCAGGAGCAGCCTGCAGTTTGGCAAACTGATCCAAGCGGTCAAATTCCTTGGTCTGCAAATCCTTATTGAACGGTGAGCTGCCCAATTGCTCGATGCCGCTGCCGCCAGTGAATCGGTTCGCCTTTTGCGTCATGCCCATCTGTTCGTACAACGTCAGACCGGCGTTCGGGGTGTACTTCAACGCGTCTTTCTCGGAGCGATCCATCGTCATGTGATAGTCGCCGCACATGCAGGTATCGACGAACTCGATGATCACTTCCTGTCCGATCCCTTCCAGGTAGCGATATCGCCATTGCTCGAACGGGAAAGTGGAAGTTTCGCCACCGCCCTCTTCCATGGGCCGCTCGTAGCTGCCGCCCGAGGGATGAGACTCGATTTCATCCGCCGGACCAAACACGATATAAATCCGGCCGCGATCGGTCTTCCAACCTGGGATACCTGCCGCGTAGTGCTCGTTGGCGTACGCGATGCGCCGATAGTGCTCTTCCTTGAATTCGTTCTCCTCGGTGTCCGGCGTGGGATCGCGGCGTTGCCAGAAGGCTTCAATGAACTGGTCGCGTTCTTCGTCGTTCGAGAGTTGCATGAAGGCGGACCGCTCCTGGTCGGTGATGATCCAGCGCACGTCCTCATCCAGCCACTTTCTGTAGGTCTTGCTCAACTCAATCTTGAGCGCCTTGGCATTCGCCTTCCTTTGTTTTTCCGGGATCGCGCGCTTGAGAGGATCTACCTGGTTCCCCTGGGCAGCCGCGCCACTGTCATCCGAACTCTTTGCGTCTTTGGCGTCTTTGTCCTGGGCCAGGGAAACGGCGGAACCACCCAATGCCATCACACCCGCCAACAAGCCAACCGAGCATCGATTTCGAAAACCTGCGGAGAACATAGAAGGGCCTACCTCACGCCAGACTTCAGTAGCCTAATTCTATGTTCATTGGATACAACAACGCAAGAAGAAGTGGCCTGTCGGGAAAAGATTTCCGGCACGGAGCCCCTCATCTAAACACCTTAAGAATGCATATCTTGCGCTCTGGCCGCTTCTGGACCAGGAAAGAACAGGCCCGGTTCCCCCACTCACCTTCCCCCGCCGGGCGCGATATAATGAATTTCGCCCAACGTTTCAACTCCGTAAGCCCACCGGAGCGCGATGGGTGAGACCTGTTTCGCGGGGACTCGGAACTTTCCCCCTCGTCTGAACGTAACTGTTCATACGCAGCTACGGGTGCGTCTCGCCGTTCCATGTTGCGGAGAGACGCAAGAACCTGATCATCATCATGAAGACCTGGAAAAAAGTGTCGATCGGGATCGGCGGAGCCCTGGTGCTCGGCATCATCGTTGCCGTCACGGTCTACCAGAGCCAGAAAAACCTGGTGACGGTGCAAACTGGGAAAGTCCAAAAGCAGAACCTGGCCGCAGTGGTCAGCGCCTCGGGTGAGATCAAGCCCAAGACGTACGTCAACATCGGAGCCAATGCTTTCGGCAAGATCGTCCGGCTGCACGTCAAGGAAGGCGATCGCGTAAAGAAGGGACAGTTGCTGGCGCAGCTTGAGAACGTGCAGTCCTCGGCCGACGTCAATGCCACTCGCGCGTCCGTGCAAGCGGCTGTAACCGACGCTGTCGCCGCCGATGCCGCCCTTAACACTGCGCTCGCGGACCTGAATCGCGCAAAATCCGACGCCGTTCACGCCAGGCTTGACTGGGACCGCGCCCAAGGCTTATATAACGCGGCCCTCATCGCCAAACAGGATTACGACGTTAAGAAAGCCGCATGGGAGACCGCCAACGCCGGATTAGCCCAAGCCGAAGCCAAGGTGGCTCAAGCCAAGGCACAGAAAGATTCGGCGGACAAGCAC
>Ga0181523_10003499_pt1 | contig 14273 bp, 13 predicted proteins | sample PEATcosm2014_Bin_43_FD_119752 | JGI IMG/M metagenome (GOLD analysis project Ga0181523, IMG submission 119752) | Peatland microbial communities from MTU Mesocosm Facility, Houghton, MI, USA - PEATcosm2014_Bin05_30_metaG | ecosystem: Environmental > Terrestrial > Soil > Wetlands > Peat | place...
GAGTACAACCGACATCATTTCAATGGGATTTACGAAACTGGCTTACTTTTCTTGCCATTATCTGTTCCCGCATTAACCTCATTTACCTCGCGAGTTTCATGCACCTTCACGGTCGGGGACTCCGCGTTCATGCCGTGACGGCAAGTGAAATGATGTCTGTTGTACTCACACCTAAAAGGCCTTCGCTCGCCGAAAATCCGCCAGGCACTCTAAATGGGGGAAACTAAGGCACCAAGAAACGCGTTTCCACACAGCCCATCTCGATCCTATATAGCCGTCCTCGGTGACCGTCTGTTATCGGGAACTCGAATCGTGGGTACTTTCCGCTGCGCGGCGCGCTCCACACCTGCGGGAAAAAATTTGCCGCGCTGCTCGCCGTGATGGCGCACAGCGCGGCTCCGCAATGGACTCGCGCAAGAACCTTACTGGCCGGCGTGAGCCGCCTGCGCCTTCTGAATCGCCGCCTTGACGGCCTCGAGGTTGAAGCTCGCCCCGGGTTGCATGGGCGGGAACTCGATCGCGGTCTGTGCGACCTTGGCGACCTCCTTCTGTACGAACTGGAAGCGCCAAAACTCCAACGCGAACCAATTGTAGTAGGCCAGCGATCCGTTTAGCCCACTTCGCTCGAAGGGATCGAGGCGAAGATTGGTAAGAACCGGCCAATCGAGCTTGACGGTACCGCCCAGCCAGCCTTGCGGCTGATCCGTGAACCGATACTTGAAGTCGTCGATCCGCACCGCCGCGAGCGTGCCTTCCGTGAAGTAGAAAATCTCGTGGCGTTCCGACGGACCCTTGCCGGTGATCACGTTCGTCTGATTGTAGCCGTCCAGATGGACCTTGTACGTTCGATCCCCGAGTTGCTTGCCCTTAATCAGTTCATCGACAATGTTGGGGTCGCCGGCCGCCGCAACGAACGTCGGGAACCAATCCATGCCGGAAATGATGCCGTTCTCGACCTTGCCCGCCGGCACCTTGCCCGGCCAACGCAGGATCATCGGTACCCGGAACCCACCCTCGAGGGCCGTCCCTTTGCCTCCGGCGAACGGAGTCTGGCCGCCGTCGGGCCAGGTGAAGTTCTCGGCGCCGTTGTCGGTCGTGAACCCGACGATCGTGTCGCGGTCGAGGCCATTGTCCTTCACGTACTTCATGACGGCGCCGACGATGTCATCGAGCTGAGCCATGCCGGCTTCCTGGATGGACCAGTTGTTCTCCGGGTTGCGCAGCGCTTCGTACTTTGGCGACAGGTGCGTGAGCACGTGCATCCGCGTTGTGTTGAGCCATAGGAAGAACGGCTTGCCGTCCTTGCGCGCCTTGTCGACAAACTTCAGCGCGTTATCGAGAATTTCATCGTCTACGGTTTCCATCCGCTTGGGACAAAGCTCGCCGGCGTCCTCGATCCTCTGCTTGCCGATCTTGCCCCAGCGCGGTTGCACGGTCGCGTCATCGACGTTCGTCGCCCAGGAGTGCACCATGTTGCGCGCACCCACGGTCGCCTGGAGCGCGGGTGGGTAATTGGCGTGACAGTGGTCCTCCATCGCGTCCAAGTGATAGAGATAGCCATAGAACTCGTCGAAGCCGTGGAGCGTCGGAAGGAACTGGTTCAGATCTCCCAGGTGATTCTTGCCGAACTGGCCGGTGGCGTAGCCCATCGACTTCAGAACCGTCGCGATCGTCGGCGCCTGCGCCGGCATCCCGATGGTCGATCCTGCCTGTCCCACCGTTGTCAGACCGGTGCGGAGTGGGATCTCGCCGGTAATGAAATTGGCGCGGCCCGCCGTGCAACTGGCCTCGGCATAGTAGTCGGTGAAGCGCATGCCTTCCGACGCCAGCCGGTCCAGGTTCGGCGTTTTGCCCGCCATCATGCCTTGGTGATAGGCGCCGATATTGAACCAGCCCACGTCATCACCCATGATCATGATGATGTTGGGCTTATTCTGCTGCGCCATCGCAGCGCCCGAGACCAGCGCCAGCGCCAGCGAAGTGGCTACAGCGAACAACAGCGTTCCGACGTGCTTCATATTGATCCCCTAATTTGCGAAATAGCGATATCCGCATGTCCTGAACGAACAACAAAAGACGCTACCCGAACCCGCTCGCCTTCGCTATCCGGAAACTGCAAGCGACCGCCTGCCTTGTCGAAGTGCGACGGACTATTGGGGCGATAGCCGATCGGGACGAGGTCTCACGCTACGATTCATCGTCTTCATCCCATGCGCTGGTGACTGCGGGTGGTACCAAAACGCCACCACAACGACGGAACACTCGAGGGATCACTTTTTGCGTGGTGCCACGCGGGTTGCCTTTCGCCAGGCCGATGCCGGCAAAAGTGCAAACTCGATCGCTTCGCGCAGCATCGCATTTTCGAGCGCATTGCGCCCCAGTTCCCGCTCTAGCTCGCGGATGCGCCGATTGGCAACGGCAAGTTCCGAAATGGGCGCGCCCCGATCCATGCCGCGCAGCTTCCCGGCCCGATAGCGTCTGCGCCATTGGGAAAGCTGGCGCGGATCGACACCGTTTTGGCGCGCGACCAGCGAAACGAGCGCACCCTCTTCGAACGATTCAAGGACGATTCGGATGCGATCAGCATCTGTCAGAACGGGCGATATGCGGGTTTGGACCGTCACTAGCCCCCCTTGCAGTCCGATGTGCAAAGTCCTCGTTTCCGCTTTCAAACAGTGTCGCTTGGATCATTCCAGTCAAGTGGAGAGGAAGAACTGCACTGCAGGCTGGAAACACAGATTGCCTAAAACCACGCTGGTTGACTATCCGCAAACCGCAATCCTTAATCCACTACCTGGCAGTTGCATGGCTACGGGTCATTTGAGGCCTCGAATCAATTCGCGCCCGTCAAGGCTGGTCAACTGGCAGTTCGGAATGTCGCTTGATCCCGAGAACGTCGCCTTTCGGGCAAGGATTTTTGATTCTCGTATGTCGGGTGTTGGCCGAACCCGGCCTCACGATCGCGATGTACTGCGGACAATTCAATAACAGCAATGCACCTCGGACTGGACGTTAGCGATCGGACTATCCGAGCGGTCAGCCTTCAACGCTATTGACGCCTGCCCCTGAATTACTTGGGACGCGCAACGCTGAAGACTGGAGGCGAGAGTCGGAATCGAACCGGCCTACACGGATTTGCAGTCCGCTGACACGACAAGAAAATCAATGCCTTAGCGAACTTGCCGCCCTTTTTTGGGTGGTCGCGCTGATTCAGTAACAAATATTTCGTAAAGCGGAATTTTTGGCCAATGCTGTTACAAAATCGGCGGGATTAGAGTTTGGTGCGCTCGGTTCGCAGCCAAATAATTCCGCCTAACGCATTGATATTTTTAACCTTGTTGCCGACCCATTCGTCCGCAGTTCCGCTCTGTACAGGACTGTGCATGACAGTACGAATCCCTTCAAAGTCCTTAGCAATTTCGCGGTCATTTCACAGGTGAAATAAACGCAACTTCCCCGGTGGGCCCGCCTCCGCTCGATTCATCGGCCAGCGCGGCTGCGCGCATCAACGCACGGGTGTAGTCCGTCTGCGGCCTCCTAAACAGTTCCTCGGTCTCCGCCTGCTCGATAACCATGCCGTCCTTCATCACCATGATCCGATGCGACATGGCACGTATCACGGCGAGATCGTGGCTGATGAAGAGGAAGCTCGTGCCGTGACTCTTCTGCAACCGCGTCAGCAAGGACAGCACTTGACGTTGCACGGTGGCGTCCAACGCCGAGGTGGGCTCGTCCAGCACCAGCACCTCGGGCCGCACGATCATCGCGCGTGCCACCGCGATGCGCTGGCGCTGCCCGCCCGAGAATTCGTGCGGGTAGCGCGCAAGCAACCCAGGCACGTCGCTCTCGTCCAGGCCCACCTCGGCCAGCATCGCAACGACGGCTGCGCGCCGTGCCACGCGATCCAGCTCGGGGGCGTGTACTTCAAGACCCTCTCCGACGATCTGCTCAACCGTTCGACGCGGGCTCAGCGACGCGAACGGGTCTTGGAAAACAACCTGGATACGCCTGCGCAACGCTACCAGTGCGCGCCGGCCGGCGTCGTCGACGCGCGCGCCGTCGAGCCGCACCTCGCCGGCGGCGAGCGGCTGCAGTGCGATCAGCGCCATCGCGAGCGTGGTCTTACCCGAGCCGGATTCGCCAACAATGCCAAGCGTCTCGCCCCGGGCGAGCGTCAGGCTCGTCTCGTCCACTGCCTTGAAGCGCTGGCGGCGCAGGTGGCCGGGGGTACGTACGGCAAACTCTACCCGCAGCCTGTCGGCCGCCAGCACGACCGCTCGGTCGTCCGCGAGCTTGTCCAGATTGCGCCGCGGCCGGCTGTCGACCAGACGCCGCGTGTAGGGATGCGACGGCCGCGTCAGCACGTCGACCGCGGTGCCGATCTCCACCAATACCCCGCGCTCCATCACGCCTACCCTCGTCGTGAATCGGCGCGCCAAGTTCAGGTCATGCGTTATGAACAGCAACGCCATCCCGAACTCGCGCTGCAATTCGTCGAGCAGTTCTAGCACCTGTGCCTGCACCGTCACATCGAGCGCGGTCGTCGGTTCGTCGGCGATCAGAAGCTTCGGCCGGCAGGCGAGTGCCATTGCGATCATCGCTCGCTGGCGCTGACCGCCGGACAGCTGGTGAGGAAAGCAGCTTGCGCGCCGCGCCGGCTCCGCAATGCCGGTCTTCTCCAGTAGCTCGACCGCGCGAGCGCGCGCCGCGCGAGCGCCCATGGCCTCGTGCGTCGTCATAACCTCAGCCACTTGATCACCTATGGTGTAAAGCGGATTAAGCGAGGTCATTGGCTCCTGAAAGATCATCGCGATCTCGCGCCCGCGCACCGCCTGCATCTGTCGCGGGCCATACTGCAGCAGGTCCTGCGACTGGAAGCGGATCACTCCCTCGTAGCGCGCGCTCTCGACCAGTCGCAGGATCGAAAGGGCCGTCACCGACTTGCCCGAGCCCGATTCACCGACTAGGCCCAGCTTTTCCGCTGGCCGGATCTCGAACGAAACTCGATCGACAACCCGCTGATCGCCAAAACAGATCGATAGCTGCTCGATCGATAGCAGGGGTGAAGCTTCGGGCTGCGTCATGATTTGCGTGTGTCATAGGCATCGCGCAGCGAGTCGCCTATGAAGGTGAGCAACAGCAGGCTGGCGACCAGCAACGCAATGGTCGGCAGCGAAAGCCACCAGGCATCGAGGTTGTCCTTGCCCTGGCGCAGCAGATCGCCAACGGAGGGTACCGAACCCGGCACCCCGAGCCCGAGAAAATCGAGCGCGGTCAGTTGCAGCAGGCCCTCGCTAAGACGAAATGGCAGGAACGTGATGACCGGTGTCAGCGAATTCGGCAGTATGTGGCGCCACATAATGCGCGCGCTCGATAGACCCAGCGCGCGCGCTCCCTTGACGAATTCGAGCCCCCGGTTGCGCAGGAACTCGGCGCGAACGTAATCGGCCAGGCTGATCCAGCCGAACAGGGTGAACACGCCCATCAGCAGCAGAAGACTCGGCGTGAAGATCGCGGCCAGGATGATCAAAAGGTAGAGCGCCGGCAGCGCGTTCCAGATCTCGGTGAAGCGCTGCACGCCCAGATCGACCCAGGCGCCGAAATAGCCCTGCAGCGCGCCGACCAGCAGCCCGACCGAAGTGGTCAGAAGGGTCACGCCGAAGGCAAACAGCATGCCGATGCCGAAGCCATAAAGCAGGCGCGCGAACACATCGCGGCCGCGGTCGTCGGTGCCCAGCCAGTTCTCGGCCGAGGGCGGCGCCGGGTGCGCGCGCCTGGCCGAGAAATTGATGGTCGAGCCGGAATAGTGGTTGAACGTAAACAGTGCCCAGTTGTCCGGCTCGGCAAAGCGCCTCCGGATGAACGGGTCGAGCCAGTCGGTCGGGGTCTGGAAATCACCGCCGAACTCGGTTTCGGGTGGGTTCGACAGGATCGGCAGGTACAGCTTGCCGTGGTAACGAGCGAGGATGGGTCGCTCGTTGGAGATCAGCGGCGCGGCGAAACTCAGCAGCAGCAGGACCAGCATGAGGCGCAGCGACATTATGCCGATGCGATTGCGTCTGAAGCGCCGCCAGGCCCGCTGCCCCGGAGAAAACGATACGGCCACCGCGCCCGGCGCCGGGCTCGATCGGCTCATCGCGCCGCCTGTCCGAACTGGACCCGCGGATCGACCAGCACGTAGAGAAGATCCGCGATCAGTTTGATCGCCAGCCCGATTAGCGCGAGCAGGTAGACGGACGCGAGCACGACCGGGTAGTCGCGCCGCACGATCGATTCGTACGACAGGAGGCCCAGGCCGTCGAGCGAGTATAGGGTCTCGATAAGCAGCGCACCGCCGAAGAACGCGGCTACCATCGCCGACGGCAGACCGGTGACGATGGGTAACAGCGCGTTACGGAACACATGCTTGTAGAGCACTTTGCGCTCCGACAGTCCCTTGGCACGTGCAACCAGCACGTACTGCTTGCGGATCTCCTCGATGAAAGTGTTCTTCGTCAGCATCGTCAGCGTCGCGAAGCTGCCAATGGTCAGGCAGATCAGCGGCAGCACAAGGTGCCAGAAGTAGTCGCCCACCCGCGCGGGCCATGACAGTTCGGACCAGTTGTCCGAGGTCAGGCCGCGCAAGGGAAACCATTCGAGGAAGCTGCCGCCGCAGAACAGCACGATCAGCACGACGCCGAGCACGAAGCCGGGCAGTGCGAATCCCGCCAACACCACCAGCGACGACAGTGCGTCGAAACGCGAGCCCTCACGCACCGCCTTGGCCACGCCCAGCGGTATCGACAGCAGGTAGGCCGCCAGGAACGACCAGACGCCGAGGCTGATCGACACCGGCAGCTTGCCCTTGATCAGTGTCCAGACGTCCTTGTTGCTCTGGAAGCTGGTGCCGAAATCGAAGCGGGCAAACGAACTCACGGTCAGCCAGTAGCGCGCGAGCAGCGGCTTGTCAAAGCCGTAGAGCTTCTTAATTGCCGCGACCTGGGCGGCGTCGAGTTCGCCGCCGTGGCCCGTTGCCTCGCGTTGCTCCCGCAGTTCGGCGATCGCCTGCTCGACCGGCCCGCCGGGCACGAACTGAGTCAGCAAGAAGGTCGCCGTCAGCACGCCCAGCAGGGTCGGCAGCATCAGCAGCAGGCGGGTCGCGACGTATCGGATCATGGCTTGATCCCCAACTGGCCGTCACGCGGTTCGTACCACCAGTTCAGGATCGGCCAGGGATTGGCGTTGTTGGTGTCGCTGGTCAGGGTAAAGTAGCGCGGCGGGCGCGCCGGCACGCCGAAGTGGTCCCACCAGCCGGCGTTGAACGCGGGCCGCCGCGACCATGGAATGACGTAGCGGCTTTGCATCATCACCCGGTCGAAGGCGTGCGCCGCGTCCAGCATCTGCGTGAGCGTGGTCGCGTCCTGCATCGCCCGCATCGCCGCGTCAAGCGCCGGGTCGCGGATGCCGCCAAAGTTGGATGCGCCTTCCCGGTCCGCCTGGTCGCTGCCATAGATCGTCTTGAGCAGCGACGCCGACGGCATCAGGAATTCCCCGTCGTTGATCTGCGTGATATCGAAATCGAAGGTCTCCAAGCGCTTGCGAAAAAGCGCGAAATCGACCTGGCGGATCGCGGCTTTGATGCCGAGCTTGGCGAGGTTGACCAGCCATGGCTCGATCGAACCCAGGATGTCGGCATCGGTGTTGAGCAGCTCGAAACTGAAAGTGTCGCCGTGGGCATTGCGCAATACGCCATCGGCGTCCGGTCGCCACCCGGCCTGGGTGAGCAGGTCGCGCGCCCGTTTTAGGTTGTCGCGCAGCGCGGTCGGTCCGGTGTCCGTGCGGGGATTCTCATAGGGCGGACCGAAAACCGCCGTGGGCAGACGGTCGCGGTAGGGCTCTAGGATGGCGAGCTCGCCCGGTGTCGGCAGGCCGGTGGCCGCAAACTCGGAATTGCTGAACGCGCTATTCACGCGCGCGAACAGGTTGAAGTTCTGTGCGTTCAGCCACTCGAAGTCGAACGACAGTTGCAGGGCTTCACGCACCCGGATGTCCTGGAAGATCGGGCGCCGCAGGTTAAACCTGAGCGCCCGCAGGTAGGTGCCCTGCCCGGTCGGCAGCGCTTTGACGATGATTCTGCCCGGGCCGAACTTCGCGCCCCTGAACTGGCGGCCCCATCGCTTCAGATTGGTTTCCCAGAAGATGTCGATGTCGCCCGCCTTGAAGGCTTCGAACTGCACTGCGTTGTCGGCGTAGTAGCGGTAGACGATTCGGTCGAAGTTATAGAAGCCACGCCGCACGCCCTCGTCGCGAGCCCAGTAGTTCGGATCGCGAACCAGATCTATCCGACGCCCCGAATAGGTCTTCTCGACGAGATAGGGGCCGGTCGCAACAGGCAGGTCGTCGATGATCCGGTCGAAGGGCTTCGTTGTACCGTCCGCGCCCATGCCCCATTTCGGGGAAAACACGAACAGCGACGTGCCTAGCGTGTAGATCGCTTCGCGGCTGTGCACCGCCAACTCGAATCGCACCGTCCGCGGATTGACGACCACCGCGCGCCGCGCCATCGCCAGCGACACGGCCACGCTGGGGCTGGCCTTGTCGCTGGTCAGGGTGTCGAAACTGTACTTGACGTCGGCGGCCGTGACCGGATCACCGTCGTTGAAGTGGGCGCGCGGATTGATGCGAAACGCGACCCAGGACAGGTCGGGCGACACCTGGATCGCCTCGGCCACTAGGCCATACATGACGTCGGGTTCGTCCTGACTCGGATCGCACAGCGCTTCAAACGAAAACAGGGCCGTCGCATAGGCGCCGCTGCCCTTGAGCAGGAAAGGATTGAGCCGCGTGAAGCTGGTGCGACGGTCCGGGTTGCCCAGTCTGAGGGTGCCGCGCTTCGGCGCATCGGGGTTAACGTAGTCATAGTGGGCGAAACCGGCCGGGTACTTCGGCGTGCCGTAGATTGCGAAAGCATGCGACCAGACCGCGGCGACCGGCACCGATACCCCAGTCGTAGCACCTGTGGCTCCCGTTTCGGGGCGCGCTGCACCGCCATAAGCGCCGGCCACAGCCCCGACGAGAATAACAGTGCACGTCATGCGACGCCAGAATGAACTCATGCCAACCCCGAGGCCGCCGAGGTATGCACCTGCGCCGGCATGCCGATGTACGAGGAATCGATCCGCAAGGAAAGTTTGTGTGTGCGGTCTGCACCAAGGTTGGGCGTGCGGCCTGGCGGAGTCAAAGCGTCAGTCTGAAGCCCTCGACCACTGCGGCCGGTGTGGTAACTGAGCCGAGCTGGCGAGCACCAAAGATGTAACTGTTGGGTGTAAATTCGGGGGCGTCTGTGAGGCTTATGAGGCCAGCGCCGAACATGTGCAGCGCGTCGTCATCGAAGCGCATGACGTTAACCGGCGCAACCAGCTTGCCACCCTCGACCCAGAAGCAGGCATAGCGTGTCATGCCGGTCATGTGGCACGCCTGTCGGTCGCTATAGTTCAGGTACCAGAGATTGCTTACAAAGAGGCCCGTGTCGAGCGCATGCAGCAGGTCGCCCTGGGCGATCGAACCGCCCCCAAGGCGCAGCGCCTCGGGCGATTCCTCTTCGCCGGCACCGTTGGCTGCCACGCCGTACTCAGCCGCCGAGCGCGGCGAGTTTAAGGTGCCGCCCGAGACGGGCAGCTTGCCGGCCTCGACCAGCGCGACGCGTGCCGGGCGCACGAATCCATCGGCGGTGAAGGCTGGTGAGGTGCCGAGAGCGAAGGCCTCGTCGAGATTGAAGCGGGCGTCGAATAACGCCTCGCCACGTTCGAACCGCATCAAGGAGCTGACGCCTGTGCGACGCGACTTAAGGGAAAAACCACTCCAACCCAGGGTTCCGAGCAGCTCGACCATCGCCGACGCAGAGAAAGCGGCGCGATAGGTGCCGGGGGCCAGCGTATGGGCCTCGCGCCCGAGCAGCGGCATCCGGCGCGCGCCCTCCTCGACCTTGGATGCAAAGGCGCTATCGTCCCACCGCGTGCCAGCGTACGCCGTCTTCACCGCCTTGTCAGCCCGGCATATAGGCACCAGTCGAAGTGGTAGCTCTCTACCCGGTGCCAATGACGCGAGCCGAGGCTGTCGGCAAACGCATGAACCACCGGGCCGCCGGCGTAAAAACCAACAAAATCTTGCTTCAGTTTGACGCCGGCCAACTCGTGGACGAGCGCGATCACGTGATCGGCTTCGGGCAGCGAACCTTTGTCCTCGCGGGTGCTGTGCGCCGCGGCGCCTGGGCGCGCCAACCAGGGATCGTCGGAGATCAGGCCAAGCTGGCTCACCAGTAGCGCGCGCTCGACCCGCAATCGCTGCGCGTCAAGTGCCGGTTCGCCACCGAGCGTGAGCGTGCTCTCGGCGCGGCGCTGCCCGCGCTCGACGGCGATCGTCAAGTAGGCCTGCTGCACGGTCGTGGCCTGGCGCAGCGCCGCTTGGTTGAAGCGCAGAAAGTCGCTCGTTTCGGCGCGCAGGTAGAGGCTAGTGCGATCGACAGACGGATCCACTAGCGGCAGCGCATTGACTAGCGCCTCGAAGTGGGACGGTTCCGTGTAGGCGCGAGAAGGGAGACTTCGTCCGCTGGTCATTATCGGGTTGCACCCATCACGCGCGGGGGGTCGGCTCGAAGGGGTCGCCGTCCGCTGGCCGCATTCGAGCAAACTCGATCCTCGCCCCGCCGGGCGTTACGCCGCGCATTCTCAATGGGCTCCTCCGAACACATCGACATCGGAGAACTTGCAGGCCGGCGACGCGTGCCCGACATGGATCAACTGCATGGGCTCGCCCTTACCGCAGAAAGGCGTGCCCATCACTGCGGCAGTACCAGAATTGCCAACCATTGACAGCGAGCGCCAGAACGTGGCGCTGATACCACGGTAGTTAGGGTTGCGCACCACCTCGGCGAGTCGGCCACCTCGGACCATGCGTGCATATTCGCAGCCGAACTGAAATTTGTTGCGCGAATCGTCAATACTCCACGAGCAGTTGGTGTGCATCACAATGCCGCACTCGATACTCGAGATCATGTGCTAGAGACTGCTGCTACCAGGTTCGACGTTGAGGTTGCTCATGCGATCGATTGGCGCGCGGTTCCAGCTTGCCGAACGGGTTGTCGCCACCCCGCCGACTTCGAAGCCCTGGGCTCGCGCACGCGCTTGCGAGAGGGTGCCACCGAGCGCTCGCTTGAGTAGCCCGCGCTCGATCAGCAGTGCACGTTCAGCCGGCGCGCCATCGTCGTCAAAGGCGAAGCAGGCAAATTCATGCTCGCGGCCGGGGTCGAAGCTGACGTTTAGCAGGGCGCTGCCGTACTGGTAGTGGCCGAACATGTCGAGTGTAACGAAGCTGGTGCCGGCGAAGTTGCGTTCGTCGCCGAGGATGCGATCCAATTCCAACGGGTGCCCGATGCTCTCGTGGATCTGCAGCATCATCTGGTCAGGCATCAGGATCAAATCCATCTTCCCGCTGGGGCAAACAGCGCCACCGACCAGCTCAAGCGCCTCGCGCACCACACGTGGCCCTTCGCTTTCGCGGAACCGGGCACGCTCGAGCACTTCGATGCCACCCTGCTGGCAGAAGCCGTTGTACTGGCCCGCGCTTGAGCGCACCTGGGTCACACCATTTGCGTGCGCAGTAACCTCCACCGAGGGCGTCATGAACTCCCACTCCTGCTGGGTGCACGCGGCGTCGCTCGTGAAATAGAGCTGTTGGGTTCTGACGCTCCGTAGCGTTACACGGCGGTCAACGATACGCCCGTCACCTCCGGTGGCGGCGCAGACATCCTGCAGCCAACTGATCTTCTCCGGTAGCGTGGCGCTCGATAGCGGGCGCTCGACCAGGCTCGTGTAAGTGCCCGAAGCCGCAGGCCGCGCGATCCGCCCGTAGTCAATCACGGACCGTCCGGCACCGGCGCGCGCCAGCGTGTGAGCCCGCTCGAAGGCAATGGCCAGCCCGGCTTCAGAGATATCCGAGGTTGCGGCATAACCCAGGCCACCGTCGACCACTGTGACCATGGCGCCTTCGTCCTGGGTGCGGCGCGGTGCCTCGGCTACGTCTTGGCGGACGCTGAGTTGTTCGGAGAGTTCCCGCACGCCGCGCACCGCCCAGTGGCGGATGCTGGCGGGCAAGCGGCCTACTGCGCGGTTGGCGTGCTCTTTTAGGACGTCTAGCATATTGGATGAGGGTTTTCGCCAGCGGCGAATTTGCCGGACGCTACTCGCAGACTTTTGCCCACGCAACCAGTAGCGAACAGCCGGTTGCACAAATGTCCGCACTCAACTCGGCTGACCGCAGTTGGCCCGCGTCCTGCCGATCAATGGCGAGAATGTTACGTGCGGCGAATGACCGCCACCAGCTTGATACCCGAACGTCAGGAACCTTATCCCTCCATCGGTTAGACGCGACCCGAAGCCGCCAAACAGGGCTGTCTGCTTTAGGGACGTCCCGTTACTACTTCTGCTTTGAGGTCGGTTCATGTCCGATCAGTTTCATTGAACGATGTTCAACTGCCAAAGAATGAAGGCATATTCGAGCGCCGTGTCATCGAACCGCTGGAAGCGGCCCGCTTTGCCGCCGTGTCCTGCGGCCATGTCGACGCTGAAGATGAGTGGATGGTTGTCCGTCTTGATAGCACGCAGCTTGGCGACCCACTTCGCCGGCTCGTAGTACTGCACTTGCGAGTCCCAAAGACCGGTAAGGATGAGCATCGCCGGATAGTCCTGCGCTTTGACGTTGTCGTAGGGCGAGTACGAGAGCATGTAGTCGTAACTCTCCTTTTCTTTCGGGTTGCCCCACTGCTCGAATTCATTTGTCGTCAGCGGAATGCTCTCGTCAAGCATTGTGCTAACAATGTCGACGAAGGGGACGTAGGCGATGATCGCGCGGTAATCCTTTGGCGCCATGTTGGCGATCGCCCCCATGAGCAGGCCGCCGGCACTGCGGCCCTCGGCGATAATCTTGTTGTCCGCACCATAGCCGTGCTGCACTAGGAAACGCGTCACATCGATGAAGTCCGTGAACGTATTGAGCTTGTGGCGCAACCGGCCGTCCTCGTACCACGACCTGCCCAACTCCTGTCCTCCGCGCACATGCGCAATCGCAACGACAAATCCACGATCCAGCAGGCTCACCCAGTCCGAGCGAAAGGTCGGGTCCGTCGAAGAACCGTAGGAGCCATAGCCGTATTGAAATAGCGGAGCGCCGCCATCCAACCGGGTGTCCCTGCGATAGTTCACGGAATTTCTGCACGCGCCAGCGCGCGATGGCCAGCTCATCCCGGTCTCCGTGGTCTCCATGCGGCGGCCTTGCACTGGTTCCTTCCACACGCTCGTAAGCACTTTCTCGCCCTGCCACGAAACATCGCGCGGAAAACCGACATTCACGGATAACAGTCGAGCCATTTTTCAATCTGTCCCGTTCACGGCCACGGCTATTGACGCAGTTTCTTGGCGCCACTCACGTGTGCATTACCGGGTTCGTAAAAACGCAACAGCCGATCTGCATCGCGGGTGATGCCGATGCGAGCGCTTTTGCCGATCCTGCCAATCCTTTGTGGGGTTGTGGCCAACCAAAGCGGGCCGGCAGCGCACAGGTCCAATCCGTCTTCGTCAAGATCAACCTGCAATGCCTTGGTCAATCGCCCCGGACCCCTGCCGAGGTCCGTCAGGCGTGTCGTGCCGCAAGAACCGGCCATCATTGAGTCGATCCCCTCCAGTGGCTCGATGGCACGCAACAGAACTCCAGCACCCACCGCCGCCACCTCGCTCGTCACATTCAACAGGAACGATGTCCCATAACTGAGATACACATAGGCGTGCCCTCGTTCCAGAAAGAGCGACTGATTGCGCTGCGTCTTTCCATGGAATGCATGTCCGGCTGCATCACCAACCGGATAGGCTTCCGTCTCGACAATACGTCCGCTTAACCTGCCAGAGTCGGTGTCATGGACCACGACCTTGCCAATCAAATAGCGCGCCAACTGCACGGTATCCACTGGAAGCGCGGCTCGACGGAGACGCCGCAGCCGACAATCGGGTCGCGTTCGATCTGAGAGCTTCAATGTGAACTTCATAGTCCGATGCTGCGACGCGGGCACCAGTGCCGCCCACCGGCACGCTCAACGGTTTGATGCGGCGCCTCGATAATGGGAGCCGTATGACGCGAGAGTGTCACGTACGGTTCTGCAAGAGGCTAGGGGCGCAACTCCCCCGGCCTACTTACCAGGTCTCCCCTTTGAGCGCTCCTGAGTGGCGGCCTATCACTTGCGCCAA
>Ga0181523_10003500_pt1 | contig 14259 bp, 11 predicted proteins | sample PEATcosm2014_Bin_43_FD_119752 | JGI IMG/M metagenome (GOLD analysis project Ga0181523, IMG submission 119752) | Peatland microbial communities from MTU Mesocosm Facility, Houghton, MI, USA - PEATcosm2014_Bin05_30_metaG | ecosystem: Environmental > Terrestrial > Soil > Wetlands > Peat | place...
CCAACCTTGTAGCGCCAGATCTCCGCGGGACAAGGCCGCCGCGACCGCAGGATGCGTCTGCAGGTTCTCCAGCTGCGTCAGGACGTTGTACTCCGTCAGCAAGCGCAGCTTCTCTTCCGTGGAAGCGTCGCGATGATCGCGCAGCAGACGTTCGCGCGAAGCCAGCGAGTGTCGCATCCAGCTCTGCAACGCCGGCATTCCGGCGGCTTGCTCCGGTTCCAGCAGCGCTTTCACCACGCCACAATCGGTATGTCCGCATACGATGATGAGCGGCACATGCAACGCCAGCAGGGCGAATTCCACACTCGCGGTCACGCCGCCCACGTGATCGCTATACTTGGGCGCGATGTTTCCCGGCGTGCGCTCGATGAAGATCTCGCCCGGCCGGCTTTGCATTAGCATCGCAGGATCGATGCGCGAGTCAGCGCAGGTAAAGAACATGGCAATCGGCTGCTGGCCATGTTTCACCTGCTCGAAGAGCTGGCGCTGCGCCGGATAGACTTCCTGTTGGAATCTCGTTACGCCTTGCACGATTTTCGCCAGCGCTTCCTCACTCTTCAAGTTTCCTCCATTCTCAAGTAGGCATTCCTGCTGAATACACCCCGGCTTGAAGGGGCGCACCTTAAGCTGCGCCGTTACGAATCCCCATTTTGTTATTCCGAGCGGGCTTCAGACCGCGAGGAATCTGCTGTTCCGACTTTTCCCCCAGCCTGGGCATAGCTGCGCTTTAGTCCGCTTCTGTCCGCTGCAACATCAGAACACATTCTTTCCGGTAAACGTGTGCCTTCCAAAACACCACAGTCTTCCAGTTCAGATGCATTACGTTGCGCGTGTACTCCACGATTTCCTGGATGTCCTCGTCAACCCAGACGTGGTAATGGATGCTGTAATCGGATTGCAGAAGCTGTGCCAGTTGCTGATCGAACTCGGGAGTTCCTCGACGACATCCCACAACGTGTTCGACCCAGTCCGCAAAATGCGTTCGCTTGTCGAAGGCGCCATCGTCCTCATCTTCCCCGATCAGGTGTTGCAACGTAGTGCGCGCGCGTTTCACGTCGAAGGTGTATCGCTTGTCGGGAATCTTCAGCAGCAGAACGCCTCGCGGCCGCAGCACCTCGCACCAATGACGCAGCGCCGCCAGCGGAAACGGCAGATGCTCCAGAACGTGGCTGGCGATCACGAAGTCCAGGCTGCGCGGCGCAAACGGCAATCGCATCGCATCGGCGACCACATCAGGATTCACGACCGGAGTGCTGACTTCTGCATAGTGCTGCCGCAGATCTTCATTCGGCAGGCGATCGACGTAATACACGGTCGCGCCATGTGGGACCGGAAACTTCCGCCACAACGCACCGATCTCAATGCCTCGTCCGCGCAGATGTCGAGCCAGCAGCCTGTTCTCCACCCATCGCAGCGGCGCGCCTTTACCCATGCGACCACTATAGAACAGCAATTTGCGTGAACTGCGTTGGGGAGAACGCGCTTCAGAAAGCAGTGGTGACTCTGTTCGCTGCTGATCAAGGGCTGCTGACATCTATGCTCAGCCGCGACACTCCCCCTGTAATTGCCTCTGTAGGTTACTGAAAACAGGCGAAGATGCGAAAAAACCGCTAAAAGGTTCTCTCCATTGGGCTTACAGGTAACCGTTCTAACAAACGACTTGCGTGGCAAGAACATGACAGTCCAACGTTCCAAAACGGGTTTGTTACATCGTTAAGTGACTACCGTCATGCTCTCCTCAAGCTCTCGTCTTATAGACTGCGGACATGACAGGGAGCGATAAGCGTCTCACTATCGCTTTGGCAGGACTGTTGGCTGGGCTTATTGCGGGTTTGTTGTCGGTAGTAGTGCCCCCCTCTGTCAGTCAGCTCGACTCGCCCTTCATTAGTGCGCTGTTTGGAGACCTTTTTTCTGCTGCCGGCATTTTTGGGATTGTTCTCTGCGTTTACTTCTGGGTCTTTCCCCGCCGCAGATCTGTCTTTGGATCGATAGGGTTCGTCCTCGCCTCCACTGCTGCTTACATTCTTGCGTGGTTCACGACCGCCAGCTCGTCCATGTATAGCCCGTTTTTTCGAAGCATGGACACGGGCTCTATTGCAGGAACCCCGGTGTTGGCGTTCGTGTTGGGCGGCACTGTCGGCGCATTCGTCGTATTGCTGGCGGCTCTTCTCTTCTTTTCTGCCGAAAAGAGTGTATTTCGCAACTTCTTGCAGGCCCTGATGTGGTCCCCGGCGGGTGGGGCTCTCGGCGCGCTCGGGTGGGCAACCGGGCCGTCCCTCGGCGTACAGATTGTTACCGCGATGGGACAGAAGGAACTTCTAGCTTCTCCGGGTACTGCCGATACAGGCTATTATTACTCGCTCTACCTGGTTTGGCAGGCGGGCATGGGCCTTGCCATAGGCTGGCTATTCTCGGGCCAGCCGGTGGAGGCGACGGCCGGTTCCGCTGTACCTCCGGTGTTTGCCTCCAATCGGGCCACGCGCATCGCCAGAATCGCCCTCTTCGCAGCCGCTGCGCTCGTATTTTGGAAGTTTTCTCTCAGGGAGTTTCCTCAGCGCTATCAGAGTGCCGAGTGGCAGCGCGCTTACAAGAAACACCTCGCCGAACGGCCACCGATGCCGAACCAACCAGCCGAAAAGCCACCGGCGGAAAATCTGCCAAACCAACTTCCCGAAAGGCCGTCGCTGGCAAATCTGCCGGAGATTCAGCTGGTAGCGCCTGAGAAGATGCTGATCGTGCGTCAGTTCGGCGAATACGTCCCAAGCGGCGTGCGTCCGGAGCCAATCCCGAAGGCTCCCGCAACTACGGTCTATTTGGTCACATATGCCCTTCCGGGCGCAGCCACCTTTCGGAAGACGGGCCCGGTGAACGTGCAATTGCAAGTGACTGAGTATCCCAATGCTGCCTGGGCACGATACGAGATCTTCCAACTCGCGAACGGTTTAGATTTAGCCAAATCATCCAGACTGGTTAAGTTTGGCAATCGCGTCTATGGTCAAGCAACGGATGCGGCCGAAGGGCGGCATGGCTCTTACACTTGGCTGAGTGGAAATCGGCTTATCGCTCTCTGGTTCTATTCTGCTGACCCGGACAAGATTCTGAAGGCATACCTGGAAAGGTTTCCATCCGCAGAAATGCCATCGCTGGAAAGTGTGGCGAACCAGCATCCCGAACAGCCGTCGCTGGAAAATCTGCGGGAGGTTCAGTTGGTAGCGCCCATGCAGATGCTGATCCTGCATCAATTCGGCGAATACGTTCCGGGCGGCGCACGCGCGTTAAAGACAGTGTCCCATGGCGCCCCAGGGGAGCCCAAGGGTATCAAGCCGTCCAGTCCGAACGCTCCGGCAAAGCAGACCTATTCGGTTAAGTATGCCGCTCCGGCCGTACCCCCGAGTCGATGGAGATTCGGGCCTACAGTCGAAGTGCAAGTTGATGAGTATCCCAATGCTGCCTGGGCACAATACGGAATTTTCCAACACGCGCCCGGCCTGAATTTGGCCAACGTTGCAAGACCGGTTAAGTTTGGCTTTCGCATCTATGGTGATGCAACTGACGCGGCCATTGGACAGAATGGCTCTTACACTTGGGCGAGTAAGAATCGGCTCATCATTGTGTCGTTCTCTTCAGCTGAGCCAGACGAGATTCTAAAGGCATACCTGGAGAAGTTTCCACCGCCGGAAAAGACGTCGATGGAAGATCAGCTAAAGGCTCAGCCGGTCACCCAGCAGATGCTGGTCCTGCATCAACTCGGCGAGTACGTACCGCAGCGCCCGTACTCGGGAACGACGGTGCAACCTCCGGCAGCTAAGTACTATAGCGTCCGATATGCCCTTCCCGGCGCACCCACGATGGGGAAGACCGGTTCCGTTGTAGACGTGCAAATCAAAGAATATCCAAATGCCGCCTGGGCACAATACGAGATTTTCGAACAGGGGGACCAAATAAACTTAGCCAATCCTGCAAGACCGGTTAAGTTTGGCAGCCGCATCTATGGTCATGCAACCGAGGCGGCCATTGGGCAGAATGGCACTTACACCAATGGGCAGAATGGCACTTACATTTGGGTGAGTGGAAATCGGCTCATCACTATGCTGTTCTATTTTGCCGAGCCGGACGAGGTTCTGAAAGCATACCTGGAGAAGTTTCCACCGTCATCGTCCACCGATCGGCCCTGATATCCATCGCCGCGCGTCTTCCGATTCTCCCTGCTAGACTGAATCCTCATGCCGGAAGCTACCAACTCTTTAGCGCACGCGTCGTCCGCCTATCTTCGCTCGGCCATGCATCAGCCCATCCAGTGGCACGAGTGGGGTGAGGAAGCTTTCGCCGCCGCGCAACGCGAGAACAAGCCCATCCTGCTCGACATCGGCGCGGTGTGGTGTCACTGGTGCCACGTCATGGACCGCGAGTCCTACGAGAGCGCGGAAACCGCTGCCATTATTAACCGCGAGTTCATCGCCGTGAAGGTCGATCGCGACGAGCGTCCCGACGTGGACAGCCGCTATCAGCTTGCGGTCTCGGCCATCTCCGGTACCGGCGGCTGGCCGCTCACCGTCTTCCTCACGCCCGATGGCCACCCATTTTACGGTGGCACGTATTTTCCGCCGGTCGATCAGTGGGGACGGCCAAGCTTCACGAAAATTCTGCTGGCCATTGCCGATGCCTATCGCGAGCGCCGCGACGAGGTGCTGAAGTCCGCCGACGAAGCCATGAACGTGCTGAGCAATGCGGAGAGCTTCGCCAGCCAGCAAACCGAGTTTTCCCCGCGCCTGGTCGGCGTCATGGTGCAGTCGGCGCTGCCCATCTTCGATGAGAAGAACGGCGGCTTCGGTAGCGCGCCCAAGTTTCCTCATCCTGCCGCGCTCGATCTGCTGATGGACTGGTACGTTCGCACCCGCGAGGAGCGGGTCGCTACCGTCGTCACCACCACGCTGACCAAGATGGCGCAGGGTGGCGTGTATGACCAACTTGCCGGCGGCTTTCATCGTTATTCAGTCGACGAGCACTGGACCGTCCCGCACTTCGAAAAAATGGCGTACGACAATTCCGAGCTGCTGAAGAACTACGTGCACGGCTACCAGGTCTTCGGCTTCGAGTTCTACGCGCACGTGGCGCGCGACATCATCCGCTGGATGGACGAGTGGCTCAGCGACCGCGCCCATGGCGGCTTCTACGCCTCGCAGGATGCCGATATCGACCTTGACGACGATGGCGATTACTTCACCTGGACGCGCGATGAGGCCAAAGCCGTTCTGACCGATGACGAATTCGAGGCCGCCGCTCTGCATTACGACATCGAGCAGACCGGCGAGATGCACCACAATTCCGCCAAGAATGTGTTGTGGTTGCGGGCGATGCCGGAAGAGGTTGCCTCGCGCATGGGCGTTGATGTCGCCAAGGCGCTCGACCTCCTGGCCTCGGCCAAGACGAAGCTGTACGCCGCGCGTTCGCAGCGTCCCACACCGTTCGTGGACAAGACGGTTTACGTGAACTGGAACGCGATGTGCGTCTCGGCATACTTACAGGCGGCGCAGGTGCTGCGCCTTGATAACGCGCGCAAGTTCGCACTGCGCTCGCTCGATCGCATCCTGTCGGAGGCCTGGGACGACGGCCGCGGCCTGGCTCACGTCATCGCCTACGCCGACCCCAGTGCCGGCAAGCGCTTCATCCGCGGCATGCTGGATGACTACGCCTTCACCGTGCTGGCTTGCCTCGATGCCTACGAGGTCACGGGTGCCATCAGCTATTTCAATTTCGCGCGAAGTATTGCGGACCAGATGATCACGCGCTTCGCGGATTCCAAATCCGGCGGCTTCTTCGATACTGAAGCGTCGCTGGAAGACAAGCTCCAACTCGGCGTGCTTTCCACCCGGCGCAAGCCGTTTCAGGATGCACCAACGCCAGCCGGAAATCCCAGCGCCGCGATTGCGCTCCTAAGACTGCACGCCTATACCAATGACGCGAAGTACCGCGAAACCGCCGAGCTCACGCTGGCAGCCTTCGCCGGAGCTGCCGAGCAGTTCGGCATCTACGCGGGCACTTATGGGATCGCCGCGACCTGGCTGTCGCGGCCGCACACGCAGGTGGTCGTGATTGGTGAAGATGACAACGCAGCGGCGCTCCTGCAAGCCGCGATCGCTCCGTTCGCCGTCAACAAATCGGTGGTGCATCTCACTGACAGCGAAGCCGTGGCGCAGAACCTGCCGCCGGTGCTGGCAGAAACCGTCCCGAGTCTGCCTGCGCTAAAGGAGAAGAAGTCGGTGGCGATCGTGTGTACAAATTTCGCCTGCCAGCCGCCCGTCGAAAATCCCGAGGAGTTATCGAAGATGCTTCGGGAATTGATCACCGCTAAATAGACTAGAACCTCTCCTGCGCTGTTGGCATCCTCGCATCTCCGCGCGTGTGCGCGAATAAGTTTCGAATGGCGCCGCTCGAGTCCCCACTTTGCGGGACGGAAGATCATAGCTCAGCGCTTCAGCGCTGGGTAGACTGCACTATCAAAATTGAGCCCCTTCAGGGGCGGCACACAGGACTTTAAGGGGCGCGGCTTCCGCTGCGCCGGTGTGGGCTTGTCATCACGAGGAGGGCTTCAGCCCGACGAGGGATCTGCTTTTCGGGTCTTATCCACCGTGATGCGGGATGTGGTGTACCGGCGTCTCGGCGATAATGCAAATGCCCGCCTCGTTCGCTGCTGTCAGCATGGCTTCCTTGTCCAGCAGCAGACACCGTCCCGCATCCAGCGCCAGGCAAGTCGCCCCCGCCTGCTTCATCGTCTCGATGGTGCGCAGTCCCACGACTGGCACATCGAAGCGCATGTCCTGATTCGGCTTGGCGACCTTCACCACGGTCAGCGCGCGGCTCAAAGTTGAAGGCTCCTTGCCCAGCGCCGGCGACTTCATGATCTCGCCGGCGCGCAGGATGGTCGCGTCGGTTCCTTCCATCGCTTCCACCGCGATGCAGGCCGCCTCGGCGATGACCACAGTCTGCCCAATGTCGAAGCGCGACAGATGATCGGCAACGGCGTGCCCGTAGGTGATGTTCGTTCGCTCGGAGTCGCTGGGCGCACGCACCGTGAGCACGCCATCGGCTGCCAGCATCGGCTCCAGTAATTCCGTTGAATTCATCAGCGTGATGCCTTCGTCGGCCAGGACCTTGCTGACCGCGCCGATCAGCGAGTCGGTGTTGCGCGTGGTAAGCGAGAGCAATAGCTTGGCCAGCCGCCAGTCCGGCTTAATGCTGCTGAAGATCTGCCTGTGCTTGACCTGGCCGGCCATAATCGCACGACTGATATTTTCCTGCTTGAAAGTTTCGATGAGCTTGGACAGCTCGCCCAGCGATAACCAATAAACGGCGGACGCGCCGTGCTGCTCGATCTCGGGAAAAGCCTCTTCCTTGATCGCAGCGACGACGACCTGCAAACTCTTCGAGCGCGCAGCATCCAGCACGAGAAGAGGAAACTTCCCATTGCCCGCAATTAAGCCGATTCGATCAGGCAAGTCAGTCATCAGTCGGTGTCGATATTCTCTGTGCTTCGTGTGCCGTGCCTACGGCACTCGCATCCTAAATAATCTGCTCACCCAGCGCTGAAGCGCTGGGCTATCATCTTCCGTCCCGCAAGCTGGACTCGATTGTCGCTGTTCTGTTTTTCACTATCCACTGACCACCAGGCGCTAGCTTCTACTTGATGATTCCGCGTTGCGAGCTCTCGATGAACTTCAGCAGCGCTTCCACGTCTTCGCCCTGCGCGCCTTGAGAGCGCAACTTCTCCACCGCCTGCGAGGTGTTGAGCTTCGACGCCAGCAACACCTTAAACGCATGATGCAGCGCAGCGATGCGCTCAGTCGAGAATCCGCGGCGTTGCAGGCCAACTTTGTTCAGCATGTAAGCATGGGTCTCGCGCTCGGCGCTGGTCATGGAGTACGGCAGCACATCCTGCGTGATCGTCGTGCCTCCTCCAATGTAGGAGTGCGCGCCGATGCGCACATACTGGTGCACCGGGCAGAGCGCGCCCACCACCGCCCACTCCTCCACCGCAACGTGTCCCGCGAGAGTGGCCGCGTTGATCAGCATGGAATGATCGCCGATGACGCAGTCGTGTCCTACGTGCGCGTACGCCATGATGAGGGTGTAGCTGCCAACGCGCGTGACGCCGCCGCCCTTGGCTGTTCCCCGAGTGATGGTGACATACTCGCGGATGACGTTGTGGTCGCCGACCTCAAGGCGCGTGGGCTCGCCCGCATACGTGATGTCCTGCGGGTCCATGCCCAGCGCGGCGAAGGGATAGATCTTGTTGTGGCTGCCAAGGCGGCTGGGGCCACCGAGCACGACGTTCGCCACCAGCTCACAATGCTCGCCCAACTCAACCCCGGCGTGTACGATGCAGTACGGCCCAATGTTGCAGGACGTGGGAATCTTTGCGGAAGGATCGACAATCGCCGTCGGATGGATACTCATGCTTGCGGTGATGAGACGTGCTCTGCCGGTTCAGGCTCGGCTGCCTCGGTATTTCGTTTGGGCTTCCGATCGAGCAGTCGGCAGGTGACCACCGCCTCGCAGGCGACTTTGCCGTCGACGTATGCCTTGCCTTGCAGGCGGCCGGCGGTTCCGCGAAAGGCGAGGACGTCGACTTCGATGCGCAGCTGATCGCCGGGCGTGACCGGGCGGCGAAAGCGCGCGCGCTCAATTCCGGTGAAGACCAGCAGCTTGTTGTCGCGGTCGAGAACTTCGGTGAACAGCAGCGCCGCGCCGGCCTGCGCCATGGCTTCCACGATCAGCACGCCCGGCATAATGGGATATTCGGGAAAATGTCCGCTGAAAAACGGCTCGTTGATCGTAACATTCTTAATGGCGACGATACGCTTGGTGCGGACCATCTCCACCACGCGATCAAGCAGCAGCATGGGATAGCGATGCGGCAGCAGCTTCATCAGCTCGCCGATGTTGAGCTGGAGATCTTGACTGCTCGCAGGTGCGGAATGGGCCGGATCACTCATGGACGATGGTGAGAACCACGATTATACATTTGACGATTGCAGATGGTGGGCGCAGGGCGAATTTTAGCAGGGTGAACAGATTCATAATCCGTGTGTCGCGGACAAAACATGCGCAAATCGAAGCGAGCTGACTCTAACCTTAACGAGATTCTACCCTGGCTCACGGCGCGCCAGGACGAGATGATCGCCAGCGTGCGCGAGGTGGTTGTGCGCGAGTCGCCCACTCAGGACAAGCGCGCCTGCGACGAACTATGTGCTCACCTGGCCAGCGAGTTCGCGTGTCTGAGCGGCGAGATCAGGATTCACCGCCAGAAGGTGGCCGGTAATCACCTGCAAGTGAACTTCGCCGGAGCGAGCCGACGCGCGCCGTTGCTGTTGCTTGGACACTTCGACACGGTGTACGACGCGGGAACGCTGCAGAAGATGCCGTGGCGACACGAGCGCGGGCGGCTATATGGGCCGGGAGTTTTCGACATGAAGGGCGGCATCGTGCAGATGATGTTCGCCCTGTGGGCGCTGCGCGAAACAGCGGGTGGCCTGCCGCGTCCGGTGAAGGTGTTGCTGGTGTCGGACGAAGAGATGGGCAGCGCCAGTTCGCGCGCCATCACGGAAAAGCTGGCGAAGCAGTGCGCTGCGGTGCTGGTCTGCGAGCCCGCGGGACCGGGCGGTGCGTTGAAGACCGCACGCAAGGGAGTGGGTTCATTCACCCTGAAGGTGACAGGAACGCCGGCGCATTCCGGACTCGATTTCGAAAAGGGCCAAAGCGCGATTGTCGAACTGGCGCATCAGATTCAGGCCATCTCGCGGCTGACCGACCTGGAGCGCGGCGTCACCTTGAACGTCGGCGTCATTCGCGGAGGCACGCGCACAAACGTCGTCGCCGGCGAAGCGGTCGCCGAACTGGATCTTCGGGTGGCGCACAAAGATCACGGTGTGGAGATGGAGCGCCGTGTCCGCGAGCTTCGCCCAGTCAATCCGCATTGCCAGCTGGAGATCAAAGGCGGCATCAACCGTCCGCCGCTGGAGCGGACGGAGCAGGTTGTTGCGCTGTTTGAGCTGGCGCGCACCATCGCGCGGGCACTGGGATTCGGACTGCGCGAGGTCGCGGTGGGCGGCGGCTCGGACGGCAACTTCACCGCAGGCATCGGTATTCCAACGCTGGATGGTTTGGGAGCCGTAGGCGATGGCGCGCACGCCGCGCACGAACACGTGATCGCCACGGAATTGCCCCGCCGAGCGGCGCTGCTGGCCGGGTTGATTCAGGCGATTGAATAGGTGAGCGCATTCGAGGACTTTTTGACGCGTCCCTTGCCAAAAGCCTAGAATCTGCTTAGAAACTTGTTGTCCGTTGCCTGATCGCTGACGCACCGGGCCGGGTTGAGGGAGGGTTTATGGAAGGTCTATTCCAGCCCATGCACTTACTGGTGATCCTGGTAATTGTTCTGCTCATCTTTGGGCCGAAGAAGTTGGGTGACTTGGGCAAAGGGTTAGGGGAAGGCATTCGCAATTTCAAGTCGTCGATGAACGAAGGCAATAAACCTGATACCACCACTACCACGACGACGTCCACTCCGCCCACCACGACCACGCCGGATGAGAAGAAGTAGCAACCTGTGCCGCACTTGAAATTGATCCAGGGAGATCCTGATCAAGTCGCGGCGAAGCCCGCTGCGGCTAAAGCCAACATTGATTTTGCTGCATTCGTCGGACGGCCTGAAGAGACTGTGTCGCAACCGGTGTCGCCGCTCCGCGGCTCAGTTCAATTTCCCGCTTTACCCGGCGCTCACGCGCCGGGCTAACTGCACTGCCGCCGCTTCGCGGCTGGTTTGATCGGCTTTCGGGCAGTTTATCCCACCGCAAAATTCTTCGGCCGGTTGCGACACAGTCTCTGAAGGCCGTCCCCTCCGAAAAACCAAACCTAGTCAGAGTTGCCCTACAGCAATATCTTCCGCGTGGCCGCTTCGGCGGCTTGCAATAGCTGATAGACCCGCGGCATCGGCAATCCCACAACATTGAAATAGCAGCCTTCGATGCGCTCGGCCCAGCGCGAGGCGATGCCTTGTATGGCGTAGGCGCCCGCCTTGTCCATCGGCTCCCGGGTTCGGACGTAGGCCGCGATCTCATCGTTGGAAAGTTCGCTGAACGTGACTTGTGTTACCTCGGCCACGCTTCGCTCAAATCCCTTGGCTAAGACGCAGACGCCGGTGATCACCTGGTGCGTCCGGCCTGAGAGCAGACGCAACATGCGGGCCGCGTCTTCAGCGTGGGCCGGCTTCTCCAGCAGATGTTCGTCAACAACTACCACGGTGTCGGCGCCCAGCACGGCATCTTCGGGATGGCTCGCGAAAATGGCCGAAGCTTTGTCGCGCGCCAGGCGCTGCGCATAATCCAGCGGCATCTCATTGGGCAGCAGCTCTTCGCGAACATGAGCCGGGACGACGGCGAAGGGAATTCCGGCGTTGCGCAGCAGTTCGGCGCGGCGGGGCGAGGCGGAAGCGAGGATCAGCATGCTCTCCGATTTTATCGGTTGTCTGAGGCAATGCATCCCTATGGGCTGTTCCCACGTCTGATGTGGCGTGAAGACTGTGACACAGCCTTTGCCGTATGGAGCCACCCTAAAGGACGGGCAGGTGGAGTTTCGCGTGTGGGCGCCGTGGCAGCGTGAGATCACGCTGCGTCTCCGGCGCGCTAGCGCTGCGCCGCAAAACTTGTCCATGCGCCGCGACGGTGAAGATTTCGTCGGCATCGCTACGGCATCAGCGGGCGATCGCTATACCTACGTTCTTGCTGACGGCACGGTTGTCCCTGATCCCGTATCACGGTTTCTGCCGGATGGTGTGCACGGTACAACTGAGATCGTCGATCCAGCGGCCTTTCGCTGGAGCGATGACGAATGGCGCGGGCTCGCTCTGCGGGATTATGTCATCTATGAGCTGCACGTCGGCACCTTCACTCCCGACGGCACGTTCGACGGCGTCATCGGCAAACTGGAATACCTGAAGCGGCTCGGCATCACCGTGATCGAGATCATGCCGGTAGCAGCCTGTCCCGGGGCGCGCAATTGGGGATACGATGGCGTCTCGCCTTACGCGGTGCAGGCGAACTACGGCGGCCCGGATGGATTGAAGCGGCTGGTCGGCTCTGCACATTCCGTTGGTTTGGCCGTTGTGCTCGATGTCGTATACAACCATCTCGGGCCGGAAGGAAATTACCTGCCGAAGTTCGGGCCGTACTTCACCGCGCATCACCAAACTCCCTGGGGCGATGCGATCAACTACGACTGCGACGGCTGCGTGCACGTGCGCCGGTACGTCGTCGAGAACGCGCTGCACTGGATTCACGAATATCACCTCGACGGCTTGCGGTTGGATGCGGTGCAGACCATCAAGGACGATTCGCCGAAGCACATTGTGGCGGAGATTCAGGAGCGGGTGCAGGAGTTGGCGAGCGAGTTGAATCGCACGGCTTACGTGATCGCCGAGACCGACGAGAACGATACACGTTACGTGAAACTGGCAAGCGACGGTGGATACGGCCTCGACGCGGTGTGGAGCGACGACTTCCATCATGCGGTCCACGCCTTCTTCACCGGCGAGCGCCAAGGTTATTACCGGGACTTCGGCGATCCCGAGCAGATTGCGCGCGCCCTGCGGGAAGGCTACGTCTTCCAGGGCCAGCACTTTCGCTACTGGGATGCGCCACGAGGAACAAGCGCGACAGACGTTCCGCTGCCGGCGAATGTTATTTGCATCCAGAATCACGACCAGATCGGCAACCGCGCCAAGGGCGAGCGGCTGACGGCGCTGGTCCCGAGAGGCGTCCGCAAGCTGGCGGCGGCACTGTTATTGCTCGCGCCGCATACGCCGCTGCTCTTCATGGGGCAGGAGTACGACGAGGCTGAGCCATTTCAGTTCTTCGCGGACTTTCAGGATCCGGCGCTGAAGAAGGCCGTCAGCGAAGGACGCCGCAGAGAGTTCAAGGATTTCGATTTCAACGAAGTACCTGATCCGGAAGACCCCGCGACCTTCGACCGGTCGAAGCTTACCTGGGCGGACGGCGCAGGGAATCGTGAAATGCTGGATTGGTACAGACAGCTACTGCAGTTGCGCAAGCAATACGTTACCGACGGCGAGCGCTCGGCGGATGCGAGATATGCGGATGGTGTGCTGACGATGCAGGTGCCGGCAAAGGATCCGAGGCTTATGGTGCAAGCGAGCTTGCATCCCGCCCCTCGAACAATGTCTCCCGCCCATTCGCCGAACGAAGGCGACAGGTTAGGGCAGGCAGGGGAAACTTCCTGGCGCGAGGTGCTGCACTCCGACGAAGACGGCTATGAGGTCAGCGTGCGAACACGTAATCTCCCTGCGTGACGCCTGCCATCTGGACTGCGTCTTCCGGTTACGAAAACGTGATCAGCACAGAATCCTGCTCGCCCATTCGTGAATCCTTTCTTGGATGGCAACCAAAGTGGATCGACGAACTGTGGACCTCTCGCATTATCCCGAACTCGTTGTCATTTACCTGGGCATGCGCGTGAACCGGCTTACCGGATTGAAGACCCTGTTGGGCTTCGGTCCGAAAATCACCGCATCGGTGGAAGCGCAACCGGCAGGACTTCTTCTGCATGAGGTGATTATCTATTTGATGTTTCCGCCCCATGTAGGCATGCGGCAATACTGGCGAGATATGGAGTCGCTGCTGGCCTGGTCGCGGTCCGAGCCGCATAGGGAGTGGTGGAAGGCGTTCTTGAGGAATTCAGGAGGAACCGGGTTCTGGCACGAGACGTACCTGATGAAAGGCGGCATGGAGGCGATCTACGACGACGTCCCCCGGCCGATTGGATTTCTGCGATTTGCTCCGGCAGTGCAGGCTCGCGGAGCGATGTTCGGAGCAGCGCATCGCGCCGGGCAGACGAGCGCCGCAGGGGCTGTTCTGTCCGAATCGGACCTGTACGACAAAGGCAGCTAGACGGGCGCAACGCTCATGCTCCATCAAAGTCATCGGCAGGATGTTCCCTGCTGCCGACGAAGGCCCGCTACGAAATCGATGTTTCATTTCGCCTGTTAGAATCAAAGTAGCGCTCCGCCGCTCGCATGGATCCCTCACTCATCCGAAATTTCGCGATCATCGCCCATATCGATCATGGGAAGAGCACGCTTGCCGACCGTCTGCTGGAGCTGACCGGCTCGCTGACGGCGCGCGAGATGGAGGCCCAGGTGCTGGACACGATGGACCTGGAGCGCGAGCGCGGCATCACCATCAAGGC
>Ga0181523_10003501_pt1 | contig 14259 bp, 13 predicted proteins | sample PEATcosm2014_Bin_43_FD_119752 | JGI IMG/M metagenome (GOLD analysis project Ga0181523, IMG submission 119752) | Peatland microbial communities from MTU Mesocosm Facility, Houghton, MI, USA - PEATcosm2014_Bin05_30_metaG | ecosystem: Environmental > Terrestrial > Soil > Wetlands > Peat | place...
ATCTGGCTGCCCGATGCCAGCGCCAACTGTTCCGCCACTGTGGAATCGATTTGATAGCCGACGGCTATGATGCCGACCTGGCGCTGAGTATTACCACTGCCAGCCAGAATGGTATGTAGAAAGACCCGATAGAGTTGGCCGTTGCCATACCACCAGGCAGAGTCGTCTTCCCGTTCGATGGATTTTTTCAAGTCCGCTTCAGCGAGACTTGCATCCCATCCGGGCTTGGACACATGAAAAGCAAAAACTCGGCCGTCCGGACTGGAAAGCACGAAGAGCTGGCTTCCTGCCAGCTTCCAGAATGGTTCGGATGCATCCTGAATCGTGGGTGCATGGCCTAAAGGCATCATGGCCTTCAACGTGGGCAATTCAGCCAGCAAAGCTGCGGTTCGGGAAAGTTGCAGATCGCGTTCCTTCTGGACATTCTCAAAGGCATGGCGCGACGCGTCTGTGCTTTGCCGCACTCCCTCCACAATTGCCGTTCGCGCGGTATTGCGGACGAACATAAGAAGGGTTCCGAGGAAGCCGCAGATAATCAGGAGCGTGGCAATAAGAAGTTCCGTGCGTAATCGCAGGCGCGCCATGAATCTCCTGGCAGTCTTATTTCCCGGGGGCGAGACCCAGATGTCCGGGCACGAATTTATATCCGGTGCCGTACATCGTAAGAAGGTAACACGGGTTTGCCGGATTGGGCTCCAGCTTCTGCCTCAAGCGAAGTACGTGGTTATCCACCGTGCGCGTGGATGGATAGTTTTCGTACCCCCAAACCTCATTCAGCAATTCTTCTCTGGAGATAACGCGGCAAGGAGAATTTGCGAAGTACTTCAAGAGCTTGAATTCCTGAGCGGTAAAGCTCAGCGGTCTTGAGCCGCAAGCAGCCACCATGCTCGTGAAATCGATACGGACTTCGTCGAAAGCGAGGACGTCATGTTGGACCTGGGAACTTGTGAGCGTGGTCACGTCTGGCCCTTGGTTAGCAGCGCGCCGCATCGCGCGGCGCACACGCGCCAACAGTTCCTTGGGGCTGAACGGCTTGGTGACATAATCATCCGCGCCGAGTTCGAGTAGGAGCACTTTGTCTTCCACTTCATTGTCCGCACTCAGGATAACCACCGGCACCGATGCGGCATGGGCTTTGAAGGCCCTACAGACTTCTTTCCCAGGCAAGCGCGGAAGCTTCAAGTCCAGCACGGCAACGCTGGGAGTTTGCTTTCGAAAACTTTCAACACCTTCGAGGCCGTCCGCAGCAATTTCCACATGGAGACCGCCCGCCTCGAACAGGCGCTGGAGAGTACGCTGCATCGGCCGGCTGTCTTCGACAACTAATACTGTGTTCATGTGATCCCTTCGGATGGAAAAGCATATTTCCTATCGAGCAGATTTCCTTGGCTGGACGCTGTACCGTTATTTTATCGCCGCCCCGCTGCGGCAATTCTTGGGGTCCATTGCACGCAGCAGGGCCGGCGCTCGTGGTTCAGAGATTGTTCCTAGTGAAGAAGGTTCAGCGTATTTGTGGCGTCGTCCACAAACACGACTCCGCGGCCAGGTACGTGGATAAGCCCGAATAACGCACCGGATCCCGGCGGCGCGCCGGTATTGTCGAGAAGGGTCTTGGCGATCTGGGCGCCTTCGGGTGTTATTTCCGTGATGAAGCCGTCGCCACCATTGACGGTGAGAATGTGTCCACCTTCCGTGACCGTCAGCCCGAGCGGAGCATTCAGACTGCCAGCCTTCGTGAGCGTGGTTCCATTTCCCGCGGAGTTCGTCCGGGAGAGGGCATGGGAAATCACCGTAACGCGATTGTTGAGAGTGTCCGCCACATACAACACCGGTTCACCATGGCTTCCCCATGCGTCACCGCAGTCATCTGCGTCCGAATCGGCGCAATTCGGGCTAAGCCCGACTCCCGTCGGCCCAATGACCAACGCCGCCGGATCCGTGCGCTCAGAGAAGCCAGATCCAATCACGGTCATGGATTCGATCCAGGGCATCTGCTTCGCGGAGACGCCGAGATTTATACGTACTACGGTCCCTTGATGCACTACAGAGCCGTTCGCCGCTACCGTCCCGTTGAGCACATTCGTGACGAAGAGCGATGCCTGATCTCCACCGTCAAAGGCCGTCATGTCCCATGGACCGTTGATCAACGAACCGTAGAAGGTTTCCACGGGAGTGCCCGTGCTGTCGAGAACGATCAAGCAGCCGGCCTGCGCCGTTGCGGAGGTGCCGTCTGAAGTCGGCAAACTACCCACAACCACCCATCCGGAACGAAGAGCAACAAGAGCGGTAGTCAGCCCAACGCCTCCGGTACACGGACCAGGAAGCGTGGCCGCATTGATTTGGGAGAAAAGACTGACTGAACCGTTGGGCGCCACGTCGACGATGGTGGTGCCTGTACCTTGAAAATTGGAAACATTGTTGAAGTTGCTCACCAGGATGTGTCCCTCGGTGAGGTTTCCAATCGTGTGCTTCACCTTTGCCACGCCGTAGGGGTTCACATCCTGGTTCGAAGGGACAGTGGATGCGATCGTGGATACCGTGTGCAGATTTTTCAGAATATCGTCATCGTCCGCTGCGACGGCGAGCGAACTTGCCACAAAAGTGGCCAGCAAGACAAACAAGAGCCCGTGTAGAACACGCAAGTTTCTCCGCATCTAAGTCTCCTTGAAGTTCAAAAGTCGAATTCGTGGACCCAGGCGTAAGCATTCTGGGACCATGCTTCGCCAATTGTTCCGGGGAAAGAATCGGGAGCTCAGCGGAAGTCATGAGGCGATGCACGTTTGCTGGATCCCGAGTATGTCCCCAAGAAAAGGTAAAGGAGTCCGAAACTGGCCATGTCAGGGAGCTGTCTACTCATTGTCAATTGTGGGTAAAATCAACGGCTACCGTCAGAATAAGCCCCGTAAATCCTCGTCGCTGGCATGAACAGCTAGAGTAATTTAGGGGCGATCGTAATCGCGGTTTGGCGGGGGAACGTAGTCCAAGCCGTACTTGTTTTTGTGAGTAGGCGTGAAATTAGGATTCTCAAGGACGCGAATTTGCCCCAAAGTACGAGTGGAGCTTGATATCTCCACCACCCGTGTCAATCCTTTCAGGAATTCCGGCATGCTGCGTTCATACCAAACATTCAATTGATAGCGCCCATCCGGAACATTGGGAATGATCACATTTCCGGAGCGATCCGAAAGACCAAAATAAGGGGTATCGACCGAGAGCACTACGGCGCTCATTTCCGCGTGAATGTTGCAGAACAGGAAGCTCACGCCAGGGCGGTCGAAAAGGACGGAGCGCGTAGATCCGGCTTCGTAAAGGCCGAGATCGAAGCGCCGCCCATCGTAAAGAGAAAAAATGTTGTGAAAGAATGGGTCCTTGTTTGGGAATTCAACCCTTGTACCAACGCGCACGACGAGAATGTGCGGCTCGAAGGTTTTGTTCCGTTGAAGCAGCTTGGGCAGCTTCTCCGATGAATCCGGGCCAGAGGCATTGATCACGGGACGATCGAGAGGAGTGAGCCACACCGCGACATTGGATGCGTCCGGCAACTTTCTAGCCGCTTTCTTGGAAGTGGTTGTCTCCGTTTCAGTAATGGACACATTCAGGGAGACAGACCTCTCTTGCGCCCGGATTTGCGCCCCGATGTTCGAGGCAGCCAAGAGAAGCAAGTAGCTCGCAATTTTAAAACTTCGGCTCATCGGCTCTCACACGTCAAAACAAATAACCCAGGTTGATGCCAATCTGATTGGCGATATTGGCGTTGCTGTCGAGCACATAGGTCTGCAGCCTTCGGTATTCGATAGAAAAGAGCACATCGGAGCGTACTCGATAAATGAAATTCACGAATGGGCTGAAGTTTCGCGAGAGTGAGGAGGAATAATAATAATAGGCGCTTGCAGGATACGCTCTCAGTTCACTGGCAAATGGGTTATCCTGCCCAAAGGCAAAATTCACCTCGAAATTGGTCTTCGGTTTGTACTTGAGTTGGATCCAGCCTCCCATGGAATCGAGGCCATGAATCGAAGTGGTTGGATCTGTGATGGCGCCCGAGAGAAGGATGCTTTGGCCAATTCCACCACCCAGTCCTCCAATCGCCCGTCCGCGATAAAATTCTCCGGTCAGATCGAATTGGTTACCGAGCGGGAGGGTCACATCGGTTGTGCCGGCCCAACCGTCGAGATATCTGCCACTTCCCCAGTTCTGGCGCCCATAATACCCACCAAGACCAATCGTCAATTCCCTGCCAAACGTGCGACGGTTCCAGGCAATACGCGCCGCGTAGGCTGGTTGGCCGGATTGCTCGCCCACGGTTGGATACCGGTAATCGACGTAAGGAATGTCTCCGGTCATTGAATCCAGAATACCCGCTTGCATCAGCAAACTGGAATTGTCGGATAGTGCCTGACGACGCTCGATGCGGATTTGCGGTGTCCAGCTCCACAGGTTACCAGCATAGGAAAGTGCTGGAATCGCGAGAGAGGACAACGATGTTGGGGTGAGGGGAGCAAAGAAAATAGAGTCTTGCCCCACGACGAGTGAGGTTTGTTCCCAGTCCAAACGGATCGCCCCGGTGCGTAAGCGAACTACGCCAAACGCCGCACCATTAGGCACGTTCGGAAAGCCGCCTGCAAAATCAAATTTAACGTTGGCGCTAGTGCGCGCTCCAGCGATGTCTGGCCCGAACGCTTCAATTCCGATTTGCGATTGCCGGAGTGATCCTGAGAAAGCTCCTGATGTCCCAGGCGTCTCCGGTGGCATCGCAATTTGCGGGAAATCCAGGTTGTCAACCGAGCCGCGCGTTATGTCTGTGTTGAGAAGTACGATTCCGGAGAGGCGTACGCGGTATTTCGACCCGCTCTCGACTTTAGTTTGGCTCTGCTCGGTGATTTTGTCGTTCATCACGCCTTGGTCGTCTTCTAGCTTGGAAACTCGTTGATCCAGGGACGTGCCCTGTGTTTGCATCCCTTGCGATGGAGTGACGGTTAGAGACGAAGAGGACGGCTGTGATGGAAGCGTCTCAGATGTCGTGGGCTCGACACTCGCAGTCGAGACTAACGGTGCTCTTGTACGATTCAACTCGGCGCGAAGCTGTTCTGCTTCGAGCAAGGCCTGGTGTTGAGCCGTGCGCAGATCACGCACTTCAGAATTCAGCGTTTGCACCTGGGACTGAAGTAGACTGACGGACGCCGCCAGGGACTTGAGATCCGGCGCCAACTCAGTGGAGTCGGGATTGTTCACACTTTGGCTTCTTGCCAGGAAGGGCGAGAGGAGCAGTACACCCGCAGCCATGAGCGAGTTGCAATAAAGTAGAGTACGCCGTTTGATCTGCATCGTGGACCTCCTTGGCAATTCGACTAAAGCTCGACGACTCGAGCACATCAATTGGGAAATATAGCCCGTGATTTGTTGGGTAAACAAGCACACGTGCTGCAAACGAACGCGCTCACCACCTATCTGCCATGGCGGAATTCTGAAAATCGCTGCAAGGCTGACCTCGAATCACGGCGGCTTCGCCAAGTCCCGGGATACGAAAAGTTCCGCGAGGGTTCGCCATACTCACAGACGCGCACCGGACGGAATTTCTCTACGTTGGTGGAAAACATCGCTACAATATCTCGCTGTGTCTGGTATTCAGCCAGCATTTTATTTTTTGTGGCGATTTCCGTCTGCGAGGGATTCAAGGAGATTTCACCCTCCTGGGTGTTCCGAAACTTCTGAAAAACGTCTTGCCCAGTTTCGTCTTTCCAGTAGAGCGGAAATTCAAAATGCTCCAATGAAAGTGTATCTGCAGCGTGTTTCGCCAAAAGGTAGCAGGCATCGTGATCGATGTGTCCACCTTCGTAGGAATGGGAAACAATCGCATCGGGCAAGAACACCCGGGCAATGCTCACTAATGAATCAGCTGCCTCTTCCAAATGCGCGAAGAGCTGACGGTCGGGAAAGTAGGTTCCGCTTCGGGTATTCAGCCGTCGAAATGAGCTATTCCGCGCCAGACGCAAAGCACGGCCCGCCTCGTTGAAGCGCTCTGCAGAATAGGATTTGAGGCTTCCGAATTTGCCCTCTATGCCATAGCCTGCCGGCGCGCCATCCACGGCAAACACAACCAAGGCAGCGGGCACGCGCTGCAGAAGGACTCCACACCCGATACTTTCATCATCCGGATGAGCAACGAAAACCAGCAGGCGCTTCGCATCTTCAACGAGCATACGCCACCTTCTCCGGCCCCATGCATTCCTCTCCAGTCTGCCTGTGCATGCGGCCAGCGATTTCCGATTGTCGGACAGCCTCAGCGACGTCTGCGTCTTCCGCATGAAACGCGACCACGTCGCAAAATCCACCTATCTTTGCAAAGTATTGATGAATATCTTCGAGAACGGTCCATTGCCAGGATTCAACGCGAAGCAGATATCTTCCGGTATTTTCATAAATCATCACGATCGAATATCCAACTTCGAAAAGTCGCATAAATACAGGAAATGGGTCATATCCGGCGGCTGCGCATAGTGGGGGATGGTACTCAAAAAAGAGAAGAGGTTTGTTGCGCGCGAGGAACTGGGATTCGCAACAGATGATTTTGCAATCGAAGCCTTCCGCGTCGAGTTTCAAAAACTTTGTGCGAGCGAAACGGGGATGCCGTGAAATGACCTCCGTCAAGGTGCGCAGGGGCAGCCGAGTGGATCCGGCCCCTAGTTCAATTCGAGCTGTGCCTCGTTCGAGATGCACCGCACTGGCTTGATCGCCATCAGCACCGAGAAAGGCGTGCTCCAGTTCAATGTCGAACAGATCCCGGGTATTTGCTTCGAGGAGCCGAAAAAAACGATCTTCGCCTTCAACACAGAGAATGGGCACGTGGGTATGCGCACGAACTATCGCTACGGAGTCGCCTACGTTAGCGCCCACATCGATCATCGTGAGATTGCGGTATTTCCCATGAGCAATCTCGGCAATCATCCCCAAGTTCAGGGCGTATTGAGGCAAGTTCCTCCGGTAAAAAGGCAATTCGTGGGACAAAGGCAGGATTAGAGTCAATTTCTCCAGACGAAAGCGAACCAAGGGGTCAGAGAAGCACAATCGAACGTGGCGCATTGCAGATAACGAGCGAAACCACCCGCGGCTCAGTATTCGGTTCTTGGGCGCGGCAACAAGAAGGTCAAGTAGCCATTGATCCCATTTTCCGGTTCGCAAAGTTTTCCGTTCAAGCATCTGGCGGCCCGCAAGTTCTGGCTTCTGATTTCGAATCTCCCGTTCGGGCAAAACGCAAACGGCTTTCCCTCAACCGCCTGGATACGCCGACTGGAAGAAAACTCAGTCCGCATTTGACCCATGCACGCCAATGGATCGGCCAGCGTCGCAAGGCTTCGGCCAATTTTGTTCGTGATTCATAGGGGAGGCCGGTGACGAGTAGATGGGAACCATAGACGTAATAACGTTCTGCAATCGCTTTTTGCAAAGCGCGAGCTTGGCCCGGAGAGAGTCTGTTGCAGGACGATTTCACATTTTCCAGAGCAGCTATTCCATTCTCCAAATAGATTTCTGGCCGAGTGCTCAGTGACAAGCCTTCTGGCCGAGTTTCTCTGACGGCGAGTACTCCCGGAACCACGGCAATCTCCCAGCGGGCCGCAATGCGCAGCCACAGGTCGAAATCTTCACTGACTACCAGTGATTCGTGGAACAGGCCCACTTCTTCCAGGCACTGACGGCGCACTACTACAGTTGGAGTAAAAACAAAGCATTCGCGCGTAAGCCGAGTGAAGAGATTTCCAGTGCGCGGTGGTTTGCTATTTGCAAAGTACGAGCCTGCCAAGGTTCCGTTTTTTATCGTGGCGCAATCCGAGGAAACGAGTCCCACGCTCGGGTTCCGTTCCAATACAGCAATTTGTCGTTCCAGTTTGTCGGGCAGCCAGTAATCGTCCGCGTCGAGAAAAGCGATGTAAGTGGATCTGGACATGCGGATGCCGAGGTTACGTGCAGCCGCTTGGCCTCGGTGCTCCTGCCGCAAATAAAAAGCGCAGTCCAAATAGTGCTCCAGAATAGTTGGGGTTTCGTCCGTCGAGCCATCGTCAACAACGTAGATGTGGAAATTGGGGTGCGTCTGCGCCAGAACACTATCCAGCGCTCTCGCAAGGTAGTTCGCGGCGTTATAGCAGGGGAGGACCACAGCTACTTCGCAAGGTTGATTGGAAGCTGTCAACGGGGAATGCAAATTGATGGTGCCCAAATCTGTCCGTGGCTACATTTGTGTTCCATGGACTGCAAGGTGGGAATGATAGAACGAGCCGAGGAAAACTTGTCATCGCGAGGTAACGGCGATGTCATTTCTTGCCCCGATGCTGGACGCACAGCGGGAAGCACAATCATTTTGCCTTCCAGAAGTAATGACCTTGATTTGACGTTCTCGTGACACATCCAGTTTGTTGGCTGATTACTCTTTTCTCCGTGAAGCACGGGAGCCACACGGTATGAGAAGAAGCCGGTACCTGCATTATTGGGCAGGTCTACTACTCGTGGTATTTGGAGCAAGTCCGTCCAGAGGACAGGATCTTGTGCCGGTGATTACGGGGTCGGCAGGTTTTATCTATTCAAAAGATGCCGGCCAGACGGCATTGCAGCCCATCATTAATCCCATATTGCTGTTTCCCCTCGGATCCAAATTCCTTGTAGAAGCTGACGCTTTTTTGCAGGGGTACGTGGCGCGTTCAAGTCCTGGCGGCTCTTATGAGTGGCAATCGTTCAACTCCATTGAATACTTGCAACTCGATTACGTCGTGAACTCACACATCACCATCGTGGCGGGGCGTTTTTTGACGCCGTTCAATATTTACAACGAACGCCTCGGCCCCATCTGGATTCACAATTTCCAGGATGATCCGATCATCTATCCTATCGGAACGCGCACAACCGGCTCGAGCGATGGAGGAATGGTGCGTGGCGTGGCAGTTTCCCGTCCTGATTGGCTGCTGAACTACACCGCTTTCTTCTCTGCACTCAGTAACACCAGCCACTTTGGAGCGGGCCGGGCATTCGGGGCCCGCGTGGGAGTTTTTCTGCCCAAAGGCAATTTGGAAATTGGCACTTCCTACCAACGCTTCCTTCAGGAGCAGCACGCGAATTCCTATGGTGCCTATCTTGCCTGGAAGCCCTTAGCTCTTGTCGACGTCAAAGGGGAATACGCGCATTCGCCGCAGGGCCAGGGCTATTGGATCGAGGGCGCATACAGATTCAGCGAATCGGCACCGTTCGGACGCGTTCTTAAGAATATTCAGCCGGTGATCCGTGGCCAACAGTTTTTCCGATTGGCGCCTGGCATGAACGACCAGTTGCCGCAAGCGAATACCCAGCGAGTGGATTTTGGGCTCAATTATTATTTCCCGCATGAAATTCGTTTGAACGGTAGCTACGGGCGGCAGTTCAGCAGCACCGGCAATTCCAATAACTGGACGCTCGATCTCACATACCGTTTTCTATTTCCCATGCCGTTCTGGCCCAAAGGTGGACAGTGAAACTTTCAAGCTCCAAATTCGTTGTGCTAGCTCCGCTCTTGCTATTGTCGTTTCTGGCGCTGAGAAGCAGCGCCCGGCCGCAGCAAGGGAATGTGCTCCCGCGAAACCCCGTGCCCAAAGTAGACGAAGCCAAGGAAGGCGAAAAACGTTTTCAGACGAATTGTGGACGCTGCCATCACCCTCCAGAAGATTTATCACCTCGCGGAGCGCGCGTTGTGGTTCGTCAAATGAGGGTTCGCGCCATGCTGAGTGCCGAAGACGAACGTCTCATCTTGAAGTTCCTGGCGCCCTAGGGCTTGTGGGCGTAACGCGCTCGCATCCCAAAAAATCTGTTTTCATGGTGAGCGAGCCTACCGGCGGTGAACTACGAACCGACCGAACAGCTTCGGCGGACCAACGCAAGACAAGAGCTATGTAGAGTGGGCAATGCGGTGAATGTCGCTCGACTCGCTTCTTGTTTGTGGCGATCTTGACAAACGCCTTCAACATGGTACCATGGTACATAGTTACCTTGGTAGTTAGGAGGCTTTATGATCGAAGTCGAACGGGTACAAACCGGTGTGCGGATGGAGAAGGGGTTGCTGAAAGTATTGAAGGCGTTTGCGGAGTTGAAAGACATCACATTGGGCGACCTGCTGGAAGGGATCGTGCTACATGCGTTCGAGGGTAAGGCGCCGTTCGGCAAGGGGTCGCTCGCGCAGATCGGGGAATTGAAGAAGATTTATGGGATGACGCTCTGCGCGACGGACAGCCACAAGCTGAAGGAGAAGGCGTCGTGAGGGGCGCGTGGCTGTTTGTGTTAGGGGCAGTCTGCGGAGTGGTAGCGATGGCGATACCCAGAAGTTTCTCCCGATTGCACGCTGCGCTGCTCGGAACTCATGGTGGCATGGCTTCGCCTGGTGCGGAGCGAGTGCACACGGAGCAAAAATTTGCATTCACAGCGCGGGCACCAATGGGGGAAGTGACACCCCTGTTTGGCGCGGACAAGGAACGCGTATGGTCTGCAGGATGGAATCCGCAGTTTATCCATCCGTTCCCGGCGGCGGATGAGCAGGGCATGGTATTCACAGTGGCCCATGACCATTTGAAGTCTGTGTGGGTGAACACGGAGTTTGATCAGAAGAATGGCCGGATTCAGTATGCATATGTGATTCCTGACGAGCTGGTCACCGTGATTACACTGCAATTGACCCCACATGGGAACGACACGCTGGTTGAGGTGCAGTACGACCGCACGGCGCTGAGCGTGGAAGCCGCTGCCCATGCGCGGCACATGGCCGAAGGGGATCGAGACGAGGGCCCAAACTGGGAAAAGTTAGTGAATGGGTATTTGGAGAGAGTCAGTCGTAGGTAAGGGAATAAGGAGCCGGCAGTCGATCGCCGAGAACGGATTACGCTTTGCAATACTGAGTAAGGAAACGGGATGGGCTAAGAGGCTCGCCCCTTTTTATTTTGGGCGTGTCCGCGGGGGAGGTGATTAGGATAAGGTGGTGGGAGCAAGTAACTCCTTGGGTGAGAGAGTCCATGGCGAAACTGACATTTTTGGGTGCGGCAGGCTGTGTCACGGGTTCGAAATACCTGGTGGAGGCCGAGGGAAAGAAGTTGCTAGTGGATTGCGGTCTGTTTCAGGGGACGGAAGATCTTAAGGACCGGAACTGGAAGCCGCTGCCTGTAGACCCAAAAACGATTGATTACCTGGTGCTGACTCACGCGCACCTGGACCACACCGGCTGGCTGCCGGTGCTTGTGCGGGATGGTTACAGTAAGACGATATTCGCAAATCCGGCAACGATCGATCTGACCGGGTTACTGCTGAAAGACTCTGGGCACCTGCAACAAGAAGAAACCGAAGACGCGCAGAAACACAAGTGGAGCAAGCACCCGCAACCGCAGGCGCTTTATACCTCCGAGGATATCGACCCAGTGCTGCGACTGCTGCAGCCCATGACGCGCAGCGGCGGATTCGATATTTCGCCGGAATTTCATGTGGAATCGTATGACGCGGGACACATCCTAGGCTCATCTAGTTTGGAATTGACGATTACGGAAAATGGAAAGAAGAGCGTAGCGGTGTTTTCGGGCGACGTGGGAAGGTACGGCCAGCCGATCCTGAACGATCCAAGGACGCCGGGTACAAAACAGATCGACCTACTGTTGTGCGAATCGACGTATGGCGACCGGGAGCATGAAGCGGGCGATCCGCTGCAAGTGCTGGGAGATACGGTGAACCGCGTGGTAAAGCGCGGCGGATCGATCGTGATTCCGGCGTTTGCGATCGGGCGTACGCAGACGTTTATGTACTACCTGAAGCAACTGGAAAACCTGCAACGCGTTCCCAAGGTGCCCGTGTATGTAGACAGTCCGATGGCGCTGAGCGCGACGGATCTTTATTTGAAATATAAGGAGGATCACGACGCACAGTTTGCGCGGGACGAGCAAAATGACGGCGACCCTCTGAGCGTGCACGAATTCCATTTGGCGCGGAGCGTGGAAGATTCGAAACAGATCAATAACGTGAAGGCACCCTGCATCATTATCTCCGCAAGCGGGATGGTGACCGGCGGACGCGTACTGCACCACCTGGCGAACCGGTTGGGAGACGCGAGGAATTGCGTGATCTTGGGCGGATTCCAAGCCGAGGGAACACGGGGTCGGGCGCTGCAAGAGGGAGCGAAAACGCTGAATTTGTTTGGGAAACCCGTGGCGGTGATGGCGGAAATCGTTGAAATGGGACAGTTTTCGGCGCATGGGGGCCGGAGCGAATTGCTGCGATGGCTAACGGGATTGCAAGTGCCACCGAAGCAAGTGTATCTGACGCACGGGGAACCAGCGGCAGCACAATCACTGCAGCAAGCGATCGTGCAGAACTTCAAATGGAAGGCGGCAGTGGCGCGGTATTTAGACACTGTGGAGATATAAAAAATGGGATACAAAAAATGGGATTAGGGGGTGGCCGTTCCAAGGTCAAATTGGCCTAGTAAACGGATTTAATTGAAAAAATCTTTAGGGATCGAAGAAACATTTCGGGAGGAACTATCGTCTATAGATGCAAGACCACTCGCGGGGTAGGAAACTGACCACCACAGGGCAACCGACCAACAGTTTCCTACCCCTTTCTCCTAAGAGAAACCGACTTCACTGCAACCTCAAAACCCCGAATCAGGACTGAGCAACGGGGGTTTCCTGTCCCACCCCCATGGGGGTCACCTCAACCAGGTCCAATGTCGCAACAAACACGGGTGTTGGCGCAACGCGTCCCCAGCGATTGAGTTCCCATTTCGCGCGCAGGAACTTTACTTCCCTGCGTGAAGATATGTCCAGTACCATTTTCGTGGTGCCGCGGTAAAACTGCTGTGGAATTTTGAGGATCGGCCTTTTGCCGAAATCCTGGCCGTTAGGGGAGCCCCAGATCGAGACGTCAAGGGATTCTTGTTCGAGTTGATCGGTGATGGTGAGATGGCAGAGGAAAGTGCGAGTCTCACTGGCAGAGATGTCGAACGATTCCCCGTCGGCGTTTGATTCGAGTTTGGTGTTGGTGGGGATTAAAGAAAGATTAAGAGCCACGGTTTCGTTCCCTTCCCTATTCAGCGGGAGTGTAACACATGGCGAAAAATGGGCGTGTGATGAATGCCACACCCGCGGGCCGTGTCTGACTGCTGCAAAACCGTGCGCGGCGCGGGATTAAGCATGGAGGTTGGCGAAGCGGGCCTCGGCGGCAGCCAGGGTTTCTTCTTTCTTGCAGAAGGTAAAGCGAACCTGGAAGGCGCCGTCCTGGGCGTCGTTGTAGAAGCTGGAGCCGGGGACGCACGCCACACCGATATGCTCGACGAGGTATTTGGCGAAGGAAACGTCTCGAGAATCGGCGGGATATTTGGCTTCGTCAAAATGGAAGCGGGAGATGTCGGTCATGATGTAGTAGGCGCCGCGTGGCTTGTATACCGTGAAGCCAGACTTTTCGAGAATGCTGAGAAGACGCGCCCGCTTCTTGGCATAGGTGGCGGCGAGATTGTCGTAATAGGTTTGCGGGAGTTTCAGCGCGAGGGCGCCGGCTTGCTGCAGGGGAGCGGCGGCCCCGACGGTGAGGAAGTCGTGGACCTTGCGGATCGCTTGGGTGGCATCGGGCGGAGCGATGGCCCAGCCGACGCGCCAACCGGTGACGCTGTACGTTTTGGACATGCCGTTGATAACGATGGTGCGGTCGCGCATGCCGTCGATCGCGGCCATGGTGATGTGTTCGGTGCCATCGTAGAGGATGTGCTCGTAAATTTCGTCGGTGATGCAGTAGCAGTTCCAGCGAACGCAGAGATCGCGGATGAATTCGAATTCGGCGCGAGTGAAAACCTTTCCCGTGGGATTGTTAGGGGTGTTCAGGATGATCGCTTTAGTGTGCGGTCCGAACGCTGCGGCCAGCTCCCTTTCGTCAAAGGACCATACGTCGTTCTCATTTCGCGGCGGACGCATTTTCACGAAACGCGGAGTGGCGCCGGAGAGAATAGCGTCTGGGCCGTAATTTTCGTAGAAGGGTTCGAAGACCACGATTTCATCGCCAGGATTGATGATGGCCATCATGGAGGACATCATGGCCTCTGTAGAACCGCAGCAAATGGTGAGTTCGCGTTCTGGATCGACGGTGACGCCCCGGGTGGCGGCGAATTTTTCAACGATGGCATCGCGTAACGGCTTAGCACCCCAGGTGATGGCGTACTGATTGATGTCGTCGGAGATGGCCTGGCGCGCGGCTTCCTTCACTTCATTGGGCGCGGCG
>Ga0181523_10003502_pt1 | contig 14258 bp, 15 predicted proteins | sample PEATcosm2014_Bin_43_FD_119752 | JGI IMG/M metagenome (GOLD analysis project Ga0181523, IMG submission 119752) | Peatland microbial communities from MTU Mesocosm Facility, Houghton, MI, USA - PEATcosm2014_Bin05_30_metaG | ecosystem: Environmental > Terrestrial > Soil > Wetlands > Peat | place...
CCGTCAGGCTTTACGGGGGCTCGTTCAACCACTGATAGCATTGAGGCTCCGCGCGTTTGCGTCTCTCTCGAATCCGAACACCTTTGCCGCGCTCCGCTCAATGCTATCTTTTTTCGTTAGGCGCACCATGAATATCTCCGATGCACAACGAGAAAACCGCATTCGATTTCACGGCGGCTTTTACGGACAGCTCGTGTCGGGTGTGCTGTGGCTTTTGTCAGGATGTTTGGCCGTCACAGTTGGAGTCAAAAGCGCGATTATCGCTCTTGTGTTTGGCGGTTTCATGATTTTCCCGGCGACGGAATCGCTTGTGCGGCTTTCGGGGAGGAAAAAATTGACCGAAGCCAATACGCTTCGATATCTGGGTATGCAGGTCGCGTTTGTTTTGCCGTTTTCAATGTTGTTGCTGTGGCCGGTTACGCTGTATCGCACCAATCTGTTTTACCCTGCTATGATGATCCTTCTAGGTGCGCACTATATCCCATTCGTGTTCTTATACGGTATGCGGCTTTTCGCATTTCTGGCAGCAATATTGATTGGTGGAGGAGTCTGCATTGCGATGTTCGGCGCGAACACGTTTAGCACGGGTGCGTGGAGCACTGGCATAATTCTTGTGCTATTCGCGTTTCTAGGTCGGAAGTATGCTCGAAGCGATCACTCACATGAGACCTGATCAGCAAGCAGTTTACCGACAGTGGGCGGGTTCGCCTAATATGAGGATAGGCTGCAAAGAAATTTCCGCGAAATGAAATCCGCCGCCAAATTCGCCGTCGTCCTAGCGCCGTAGGCGCGAAATCTTTGTAGAAATACGCACCAAAAGATTCTCCAGCTCCGTCAGGAGCGACAGATTCAGATGATGCCGCTCCAGACGGAGCTTGTGTCACAGCCGGATTTGAAGCTACAAATATGCCGCGCCCACGGCGCTCTAAAAATTCCAGCAAAATGAAACCCGCCACAAAATTCGCCGTCGCCTTGGCTGAACTGTTAAATTAACATTCAGCTCAAGTTTTTATGAAGAGACTGCTCCCAATATTATTTGGATTCATTTTTATCGCCTGTCATTTGCCTGCGCAACAGGCACCGACGCCGGTGCGCATCGCAATGGTTGGGCTGGCTCACGATCACGCCATGGGCTTCATTCCACGCCTCGCCGGGCGGACGGACGTGCAACTGGTCGGCATTGTGGAAACCAATCAGGATTTGATTACGCGTTATTCCGGGCGATTTCATCTCCATCTGGATCTGTTTTATCCAAGCCTCGAGGCACTGTTCGCCAAAACCAACGTGCAAGCGGTGGCGACCTTCACCTCGACGTTTGACCATGCGCGCGTGGTGGAAATCTGCGCCGCGCATGGCGTGGATGTGATGATGGAGAAGCCGCTGGCGGCGAATATGAGGCAAGCCCGCGCCATCCAGGCCGCGGCAAAAAAGAGCGGCATTCAAATCATCGTCAATTATGAAACGAGCTGGTATCCGGGAAACCGGGCCGCCTACACCATGGTTCACGACGAACACCAGATCGGCGGCATCCGCCGAATCGTTTTTCACGACGGTCATCGCGGACCGAAAGAAATCGGCTGCTCGACCAATTTTCTGGCGTGGCTGACCGACCCGATTCTCAACGGCGGCGGTGCCATCAATGATTTTGGCTGTTACGGCGCGGATTTGGCCACCTGGCTCATGGATGGACAAAAACCCATCTCGGTTTTCGCCGTCGCGCAACACCTCAAGCCGGACGTTTATCCAAAAGTCGAAGACGACGCGACGATTCTGCTGACTTACCCCAAAGCGGAAGCGATTCTTCAGCCCTCGTGGAATTGGCCGTTTGACCGCAAGGACATGGAAGTTTATGGACAGACCGGCTATGTGCTGGTGCCGCAGCCGGATTTGTTGCGCGTGCGGACCGCGAAAACGCCCAAGGAAACTGAAATCATTCCACCGCCAGTCACCGGCGCAAATGCTGATCCGCTTTCGTATCTTGCCGCAGTCGTGCGAAAAGAAATAAAACCAACCGGCCTGGCATCGCTTGAAGTGAACATGATTGTGGTGGAAATTCTGGACGCGGCGCACAAGTCCGCGCAGACCGGCAGGCAAGTCAAACTTTGAAATGACGGCATGAAGTCCGCCTTAAAATTCGTCATCGTCCTGGTCACCACGCCGGATTCAAAAACGGCGCGTACGCTGGCCAAAGCCGCGTTGTCGGCGCGGTTGATTGCCTGCGCGAACCTCGTCCCGAAAATTGAATCGCATTATTGGTGGCAGGGTAAAATCGAATCCGGCGCGGAGGTTTTGCTGGTTTTAAAAACACAGAAATCAAAACTGACCGCGCTGGAAAAATTGATTCTTGCCAGGCATCCCTACGACACGCCGGAATTTCTTGTGTTGCCGTTGAGCGCAGGCAGCAAGAAGTATCTCGACTGGCTGGCGGCAAGTTGCCGGTAAGGACGCCGCGCTGTCCCTGCCGGGCTATTGGTATGGTTTGGTGGGGCGAGGCTACTGACGAGCCGCCGACGCCTTGCTTTGGCGCGCCAAGTCCGGCTCGCGGGGATCAGCCTTCGCCGGGCTACGGCGCGACAGGCGCTCGCCCCACCGAAAACTGAAACTGCACCATGACGTCCTGCCGGCACGGTTTACAATGCGGATGAATTCTGCTAAATTGCGGCCATGAAAATGAACCTGGCTGTAAAACTTTCGTTCCTCACGATTCTGGTCTTGGCCAGCGCGCTTATCGTTGGCTGCACAACGACCAAGCCGATTGATTGGAACAGCCGAGTCGGCACTTACACCTTTGACCAGGCCGTGACCGATATGGGTCCGCCGGACAAACAGACGACGCTTAGCGATGGCAGGCTGGTGGCACAATGGATTACGCATCGCAACGGTGGCAGCAGCTTCAGTGTCGGCACGGGCTTTTTCTCGGGGGGTGGCGGCAGCGGCATGGGCGTGGGTGTCGGGCAGACCGTCGGGTCGGGTTATCAGGATAAAATTCTGACGCTCACCTTCGGTACAAACGGCGTGCTCGCCGCGTGGTCGAAGAATTATTGAAAGCGTCCCGATGGGAAAAGCAAATCGAGAGTTGAAAAGCAAAATCGCTGTATTGTGCCTGCTGCTCGTCGTTTCGGGACTTGTATTCCTGATTTCCGGCTGCGCGTCAACCCGTCCTCTGGCCGCCCAACAGGCAAACTATCCGACGGAGAAAGTGGATGCTCGCGGTTTGTTCGTGGAAAATTGCGCCGTCTGTCACGGCGAAAACGGCCGCGCCCACACCTTCCATGGATGGCTCGTCGGGGCACAGAATCTGACCGACGCAATGTTTCAGGCGGACACCACGGATGAGGAGATTATCAAAGCGATCAAAACCGGGCCGAGCGTGATGCCCGCGTTTGGGAAGAAATTGTCCTCATCGGAAATTGACGCGCTGGCAAAATACGTGCGCACTTTTAAACCATCCACTTGAAAATTTGCGCGACAGGATTTGCCGGACGGTCATCCGTAAAACCGGGAACGCGCAATTGCTATTCCTTCTCCCCGGGGGAGAAGGTCAGGTTGAGGGCGAGCGTCAAAGTACAAAATTAAATTGATTGAACACACCACCCCGGCCCTCTCCCCCAGGAGAGGGAGAATTGTTCGCCACCCAATTGGCAATTCGCCAAAGATGCCAGATGCGTTGGCGAGTCCGGCCGTGCCGACCAAAGACTGGCCGCTTAATTCAACGCCACGCCGCGGCGGATGTAAGTCGGGATGTCGAGGTCTTCGCCCTTGTGAATCGTCGGCTCGCTCTTGTCGAACCGGCCTTTGGAGATAATCGCCAGCGGCAATTGTGCTTGCAGCATTTTTGAACCCGGTTTCCGCACGTGACCGCCGCGCCGCGTAATCATCTGCTCGCGTTGCTCCAGGTTGAGCGGCGGCGGGGATGGCTGGTGCGTGGGGATTGCGGCGACATGTCGCCGTCCCGCACTGCGGGACGCGGACACGTCCGCGCACTCGAAAGTCTCGGGCGCTTCGGCATTGGAGACGGCATTCTTCGCCGCGATGACCGTGACGCACAGCCGGTTCTTCAACGTTTCATCCACCGCTGCGCCCATGATGATTTGCGCCTGTTCGCACTGGCGGCTGATTTGTTCCATCACGCGATTGACTTCGGTCATCGTCAAATCCTTTCCGCCCATGAGGCTCACCAACACCGCGTCGGCTTCGGCCAGCGCGCGGCCTTCGTCCAGCAACGGGTGCGCAAGCAGTTTTTCCACAATCTCGCGCGAGCGCGCCACACCGGCGGCTTCGATGCAGGCAAAAACACTTTCCGAATGGCGATCGTGGACCAGCGCGCGCAAATCGTCGAAGTGAATTTGAATCAAACCGCGCCGCGTGAGCAACCGCCATACGCCGCGGACACTTTCCAAAAGCAATCCGCCCGTGATGCGGAACGTGTCAAGGACGCTGGTGTTCTCGTCAATCAACTTGAACGTCTTCTGGTTCGGCAGGCAGATGACGCCGTCGGCGACGGCCTTGAGTTCGCCGAGTCCCTGCTGCGCCTGCTGCTGGCGGCGGTTGCCTTCGCACGCGAACGGCAGGGTCACAAATGCGAGCACGAGCGCGCCGCTTTCCTTCGCGGCGCGGGCGAGCACGGAACTGATGCCGCTGCCGGCGCCGCCGCCCAGACCGGCCAGAATGAAAACGACCGTCGCGCCTTCGCACGCCGTCTTGAGTGTGGAAAATTGTTCTTCGGCCAGCGCGCGGCCGCGTTCGGGGTCGCCGCCGGTGCCCAGCCCGCGCAACAATTTCGTCTCGAGCTGGATTTTCACCGGTGCCGGGGATGCCGCCAGCGACGGCCCGTCCGTGTCAATCACAGCAAACGATGCGCCCGTGAATTCCCCGCCAATCACCAGGTCGAGCAACTGAACGCCAGCGCCGCCCACGCCGAATATCCTGATTGTCCGCGACCGCGGAACCACGGAAACCTTCGTCCCATCTTGAATTTTGGCTTTCATATTTTTGGCGCATTGCCAATGACGAATGACGAAACCCTGATGGCCAAAGAATGCCAAAATCCAAATAACCAATGGCATCGGGCGCTTGCTGAACGATTTCGGAATTGAGTCATTGGAAATTCTTTAGTCATTCGGAATCAGGAATTAGTCATTTCAGTCACGACCGTTGCAGGAACCGGCCGAGCGCGCCTTTGATTCCCTGCGTCAGCGACGGTCTGCCTTCGCGTTTGCGGGCTTTGAATGAGCCAAATTTCGCGAGGCCGATGCCGGTGACGAATTCCGGCTGGCCGAGCGCCGATTTGAGTCCGCTGACGGAATTGGTCTGGCCGAGCGAGACGGGCATTTGCAAGATCGGCTCGGCAAGTTTGGCGATGTGCGGTACGCGCGCCCCGCCGCCGCACAGAAAAACACCCGCGCGCAAATAATCGAGCAGGCCAAGCTGGTCCAAATCCTGCGCGATGAGCAGAAAAATTTCCTCCAACCGCAACGACATGATGCGGCGCAAATGCTCAATGTTGACGGTCTTGAGTGGCAGGCCAAGTTCGTTGGTGATGGTGACGGTCCGGCCTTTCGCAGCGTCATCCGCCAACGCCGAGCCGTGTTCCAGCTTGAGTTTCTCCGCGCGGCTCAACGGAACTTTCAGGCCGTAGGCCAGGTCGTTGGAAACGTGGTCACCGCCGACCGCGAGCACGCCGGTGTGTTTGATGACGCCGTCGGTGTAAACGACGTAATCGGTCGTCCCGCCGCCGATGTCAATGACCAGCGCGCCGAGTTCCTTTTGTTCGTTCGACAACAGCGCGAGCGACGACGCGAGGCCGTTGAAGACAATTTCATCCACTTCGAGCTGCATGCCCTTGACGAGGCGGATGGCATTCTGGAGCCGGTTCGTGTTGCCGTGGACCACGTGCATGTCCACTTCGAGGCGCGAGCCCAGCATGCCGACGGGGTTGGTCACGCCGTCCTGCCCATCCACAAAAAAGTGCTGGCGAATGGCATGCACAACGCTGTTTTCCGTCGGCAAATTGATCGCCTTCGCGTTCTTGATCACGTCCCGCACGTCGTCGTCGGTGATTTCGCGATCGGCGGAGACCACCGGGTGCACGCCTCGGTTGTTGAAGCCGCGAATGTGTCCACCGGTGACGCCGAGATAAACGCTGCGGATTTCCACGTCCGCCATCTGCTCGGCTTCGACAATCGCGTTGCGCACGTCCTCCTCGGCCTGCTGTGTGTCCACAAGCTCGCCTTTGCGCACGCCGCGCGAGCGCGCCTGGCCGAGACCGATGATGTTCAGTCCCACCTTTGCGGGATCGGTCCCGCCTTCGCGGGATTCGCCGACCACGGCGCAGACTTTCGATGTGCCAATTTCAAGTCCGACGATGATGTTCGAGTTGTCAAACATTGTGTTTCAGGGTGCGCGCGGGTTTGACCGATTTCGGCGTTGAAACGGGAACGGCATCGCCGTCCATCCAGCGCGCGGGAATATTGTTGGGCACCGCCAAGTTGAGCGAGGCGATGGCCTTGTTCATGCGTTGTCCCACATCATAAATTTCCCGCCAGCGGCCCAATTGTCGCGGGAAATCGCCCCAACCGAAAGTAATTTCGCTGCCCTGCGTCGTGGTGGCGACCAAAACTTCCGGCGCGGAAACGTCAATGCGCTGCAAATCCACCAGGCCGGCCATCGGCGAACTGTTGAAGGCGGTGATCAATTGCAACGCCGCCTGCACTTGTGGCAAATCCATGCGGCGCCCCGGCTGGAGTTGAAAGGCATTCAAACCGGTGATGACCGGCAGTTGATCGCTCACTTGCGCCAGCGGCATCACGCACAGACGCGGGTCCAGCGGTTGCATCACGTAACCGTCCGCGTCGAGTTCGAACACGGTGACTTCGATTTTGCCGGCGGCGTCCGCGGTCGGCACGTTCACCTGCGCCACCGGCTCGCGTTCGTTCACCCGAATCCGCAGCGTGCGCGGCAGGACACGTTCGACCGACACTGAATCAATCATGGAAACCAGCTCGAGATTGCGTTTGACCGTCGCCAGATCGAGCGCCAGCAGGTTGTCACCGGGTTTCACACCCGCCCAGCGGCGCAATTGGTCCGGCAAAATCACGCCGTCCGTCTGCACGTCAATCTGGCGGATGGCGAACTCGGGATTTTCGTAAACGAAATAGTCGAGCGCCCATTCGCCCGCCCGCCAGAACAAATAAAGGCCAAAGACCGTGCCGAAAAGGACGCCGAACGCCATGGCCGCCAGCCGCGTGCGCGTGGCGCGCACCTGGCCCGATCTCAGTTTCACGTCTAGCACGTGACCGCGGCTCAATCGCCGGTTTTTCTTTTCACGCCTGAACCACATAATTCAATGACTCATGACCAAACCATAATGACGAAATAATCACAAAGGACGGAATGGCCGGACCAAGGCGAATTGTCATTCGGGTATTTGGACATTCCTTCGTCATTCGGATTTCGTCATCAGGCATTCTCGACTCGTTGTACTTTTCGAGATTCGCTTCAGTGCCAGATTAATCATGCGCTGACAAAGTTCTGCGTAACCGATTCCCACCACCGCCGCCGCCTTGGGCAGCAAACTCGTCTCCGTCATGCCCGGCTGCGTGTTCACTTCGAGCACCACCGGCGAGCCATTCGCGCGCACCATCACGTCCACGCGGGCGTAATCGCGTCCGCCAATCGCCTGAAATGCGCCGAGCGCGGCGTCTTGAATGCGTTTCGTGGTCGCCGCATCAAAATCCGCCGGGCAGAAATATTCCGTCGCCCCGGCGGTGTATTTGTTTTTGTAGTCGAGATTGCCGACCTTCGGACGGACCTCGACCACCGGCAGCGCCTTGCCGTCCAAAATGCCGACGGTGGTCTCGCGGCCAACGATTTTTTCCTCAACCAAAACCTCGGAATCAAATTTCAACGCTTCGGCCAGGGCGTTAGGCCAGTCTTCGACGCGTTCGACGAATTGCAGGCCGACGCTCGAACCCTGCCGCACCGGTTTTACCACCAGCGGCGGCTGCCAGCCCTGCGGCCAAGACGTTTTTTCCGAATTCACGACCAAAAATTTCGCCGTGGACACCCGCGCGGCGAGGCAACACTGTTTCGTCAGCACCTTGTCGAACGCGATGCGGCTCGATTCGGCATCACAGCCGGTGTAAGGCACGCCGAGTTTTTCAAGCTGGCGCTGCACCGTGCCGTCCTCGCCGTAAGTTCCGTGCAGCGGCGCGAGGCATACGACATCCGTCTCCGGCGGCAAAACCCAGTCCGGCGTTTTGGGATCAATCTCAAAAACCGTGTGGCCGAGCGAACGCAATGCCTTCACCACGCCGGCTCCGGAACGCAGCGACACTTCGCGTTCGGCGCTCGGCCCGCCCAGCATGACCACAATTTTTAATCGTTGAACCATTTTTCAAACAGAATTAACGGAATTCACAAAATTAAATTTCAAAGCTCAAGCCAACACGGCCGATTTTACAACTATCAACTACGATAGTGACCACTTACATATTTGATTACCTTTATCCTCTTGTCGTCTTTGTCATAAATCAGAACGTGCGCCCAATCGGTCCCGTTTTGAGCAATTTCAATCAAAACGGCATGCTGTCCCGTCCCGTCTTCAAAGTATTGCATAGGGCCAACACCATTTCTTAACTTAGTTGGCAAATTGTTGATGTAAGCTTGGTAATCGTCACTAATTGCTTTGTTGTTTTGGAGATTGTTTAGGCTGGAAAAGTGCCAACCTGCCAAAGGATCTGGCGTTGGCTTTTGCGTGGCGCATCCAACAATCCAGAAGAATGACACCAAAAAAATACATAATGTGAATCGCACAATGTTCATCAGATTTCCTCGCCGATGATTTTTATATTCCGGTTCATGTCACTTCACAAATTTTTCCATTGAGACAGCGGCTTTCGGAAACGCCTTCAAAATCTGCCTGTCCGCCGTCACCAGTGGCACGCCCAAATCCTGCGCCAACGCCACGTATTCGCAGTCGTACGCCGTGCAATCCGACGCCAGCACCAGCTTGAGGATCCGTTCCGTGGGCACGGAATATTCATTCGCGCCCAAATCTCTCTGCACGTTGAAATATGCGGTGTTGGCTTCGGCCTCCGTCAGCGCCTTTCGCCGCAAGTATCCCGCCAGCACGTTCCGAAATTCCGCGCGCCACAAAATCGGCGACGCCCAGACTTTGTCCCGATCCTTCACCGCTTCCGCTGGCCCGGCAAAAGCGCTTGGCAGCCAGAAATAAACCAGCAGGCTGTTGTCCGCGACAATCACGCGCGGCCTTCTTCCTTGAATCGCTTCAAATCCGCCGCCGTGACTTTGAACTTGAGCGAATTACGGAATTGGCGCGCCCGCTGAATGATTCCCTCGGCCTCCACCGGCGTGCTGCGGACGCTGGATTCCAAAACGGCGATGGCTTCCGTGTTCAAGCTTCGGCCATGTGTCAACGCCCGCTTCTTCAAAGCCCGATGCGCTTCCTTCGACAAACCTTTGATTGTTATCGTTATCATACTGCAACCATAATGCAACCATTTTGAATGTCAACGGTCTTCACCGATAATTTCGACTTCCACCTGCAATTCGATGCCGCGCTCCGCTTTCGCGCGCCGCTTCAAAAGCGCAATCAATTCCGAGACATCGCGCGCCGTCGCGTTGCCATCGTTCACAACGAAATTCCCGTGCTCGGCGGAGACCACCGCGCCGCCGACGCGCGTGCCTTTCATTCCCAGTTCGTCAATCAATTTGCCGGCCGGAATGGTTTCGGGATTTTTGAACATGCAACCGGCGCTGGGCGCAGCCGGCTGCGAAATCCAGCGTTTCCGGCTGAACGCGCTCATCCGCTGCACGATGGATTCCTGGGAATCCGGCCGGCCTTTGAACACCGCGCCCAGCGCGATATGATTTTTCAAAGTGCCGCAACCGCGATATTCCACCGACATTTCCTTCGGAGTGAGTTCGCGGATGTTGCCATCAAAATTCATCAAGCGGACCGATTCCACGACCTCAAACGTCGCGCCGCCCATGGCGCCCGCGTTCATGCGCAACGCGCCGCCGACGCTGCCCGGGATGCCCTCGAAAAATTCCATCCCGCTCAGCCCGTGGCGTCTGGCCTCGACCGCGACATTTTTCAATTTCGCGCCTGCACCGCAGCACAAACGCCCGTCCGCGACTGCGATGCGGCTGAAATTCGCGTACGCCAGACAAATGATGACGCCGCGAAAGCCGCCGTCGCGCACGAGCAGGTTTGAACCGCGCCCGATCACAAAAAACGGGATGTCGCGTCCGTTGCAAAATTTCACGATGCCCGCCAGATCCTCTTCCGACGCCGGCTCGACATACACATCCGCCGGTCCGCCGACGCGGAGCGTGGTGTGTTTCGCCAGCGGTTCGTTGCGGCGAATGATCGTCGCGGGCGAAACGTGCCCGGCGATTTCATCGGCGATTGACATTGGCTCATCCAAAGTGGCGTTCATTGGCAATAAAAGCTCCAAGCACCAGGCACCAGGCTCCAGAGAAGCGCCAACATCCAAGCTCCAAAAACTCTGGCGCGCGACACGGTTTGATCATTGGAGCTTGAAATTTCTCTGGGGCTTGATGCTTGGAATTTGGAGCTTTGCATTATCGGTTCCCCAACGGCTTGCAAAATGTTTTCGGCAATCTGCTCCGCCGCTTGCGGCGCGTGCCATTGCGCCAACGCGGCTTGCATCGCCGTGCGCGCCGCTTCGTTTTCGCCCAACTCGCGCAACATCGCCGCCACTTTTTCCGGCGTGGCATCCTTTTGTTCGAGCAGACGCGCCGCACCGGTCGTCTCGAACGCGCGGGCATTGAAAAACTGGTGGTTGTCCGCCGCCGCCGGGAACGGCACGAGGAGCGACGGCAATCGCATTGCGGCCAGTTCTGCCAGCGACGAAGCGCCGGCACGGCTCACGGCGGCCGTCGCCGCGCCCAGCGCCAGATCCATTTCGGCAAGAAATGGTCTCACGACGGCCTTGAATCCGTGCGTTGCGTAAGCCTGTTTTACCTTCTCAAAACCAGTCATGCCGGTCAGATGCAGCCATTGCCAGTCGCGGTCGGCCAGCAACGGCAGCGCGGACAGAATCATTTCGTTGATGCCGCTCGCGCCCTGGCTGCCACCCATCACCAGAATGGTCTGGCGGTTCGGTTCGAGTCCGAGCGCTGCGCGGCAAGTAGCGGCAAGCGTCTCGCCTGCCGTAGAGGGCGGCATCCTGCCGCCCGGATTTAACGACGATTGTTTTGACGACTGTTCGATTTCCAAGCCCGGTCCGCCGGGCAAGATGCCCGGCTCTACGGCAGGCGAGACGCCTGCCGCCACAAAGCCAGCGCGCACCGGTGTACCCGTAACCTTGATCCGACTTTGCGGGACGCCGCGAAACCGCGTGACGGCTTCGGGAAAACCAACAAACACTTCATCCACGAACCGCGCTAGCAGGCGGTTGGCGCGGCCGGGAATCGTATTGGATTCGTGCAGAAAGGTTCTCGCGCCGAAATCCTTCCCGACCCAGACGGGCGGCGCGCTGGTGAATCCACCCATCGCCAGCACGGCGTCGGGTTTGCGCCGACGAAAGATTTTCTGTGCGGCAAAGAGCGATTTCAAAAGGTTGCCGGCAAAGGAAAAGTAATTCCGATTTTGCAGCGCGACGGCGGGCAGCGTGAAGGCTTCCAGTGGAGCGCCGGGCACGGAACCGGCACTTCGGGAGTGGCCATCCGCATCGCGCCGAAGCGGTGTTCGGCACTCCAGCGCGGATTTGACGGCCTGCTGGTCCACGTCCTTCGGCGAAATGAGCAGCGCGACCGCGCAGCCTCGCGCGGTGAGTTGCTCCGCCACGGCGAGTCCCGGAAAGAGATGCCCGCCCGTCCCGCCGCAGGCGATGGCGACGAAGGGCGTATTGGCTCCGGGTTCAGTCATGTGGCAGGAGCGGGTCTTCGCCGGGCGAAGGGATTTTTGGCCGCGCGGACGGGTGAAATTCCATCGGTCTCGACCGATGCGGAGGCAATGGCGGCACGCGGGCGCGCGTGCCGTGCGACGCTGAACAAAATTCCGACACACGTGAGCATGGTGAGCAGGTTGGAACCGCCATAGCTGATGAACGGCAACGGCAGGCCCTTGTTCGGCAGCGCGCTGGTGACGACGCCGATGTTGATGGCCGCCTGCAGGCTGATTACCAATGTGACGCCGAGGGCGAGCAGGCTGCCGAAGGTGTCGCGGGAGTTCAGCGCGATGTAAACTCCACAAATGGCGACGACGACGAACGCGGCGACGACCAGCAGCGTGGCGATCAAACCGAGTTCCTCGCCGATGATGGAAAAAATGAAATCAGTGTGATGTTCGGGCACGAAGCCGAGCTTCTGGCGGCCGTTGCCGAGGCCAAGCCCCGTCCAGCCGCCGGAGCCAAGCGCAATCATCGCCTGATACGCCTGATACCCGACACCGTCTTTGTGCTGTTCCAGGTCCCACCAGCTAAAAATGCGTTTCATGCGCATCGGGTCGTGCAAAATGGAGACCGCCAGTCCCGCCGCGCCGACCGAGGCCGGGATGAGGATGTGTTTCCAGCGGACGCCGGCAACGAGCAACAGCGAACCGCTGACCGCGGCAAGCAGAATGGTTGTGCCGCGGTCCGGTTCAACGAATATTAGACCGAGCACCAGAGTGATGAGCATTCCAGGAAAAACGATTCCGCGTTTCCAATTCTGCATCTGCCGCTGATAGCGGTCGCCGTACCACGCCAGCATGATGACGAGCGCGAGTTTGGCAAATTCAGACGGTTGCAGACGCATCCCGGGAAGAATGAACCAGCGGTGCGCGCCGTTGATTTTTTTGGTGATGCCGTGCGGCAGGGGCAACAGCACCAGCGCGAGCAGAACCAGCGCAAAGATGAAAATCGGCCAGGCAAACTTTTTAAGCCATTGGTAATCGAGGATCGTCGCCGTCACGCAGAGGACGAGGCCGAACGCGCACCAGACAAGTTGCAGCATCAGGTAATGCGCGCCGACCTGGGTCATACTCGAGCTGTAGAGCATCACCAGCCCCAGCGCCAGCAGGGCGGTGATGCAAAACGCCAAAGTTGTGACAGCGACTTTCATAGCGACGCTTCAAAATAAATGCCAGCCGCGGTTCAACCCGCCTCATTACTGGGGTGGAGTGCCCGGCGCAGGCGCCGGAGCGGGTGCCGGCGAAACGGGGGCCGGCGCTGGTGCCGGCTCTGGTGCCGGAGTTGCGGCTTCAGCCTTCGCCGGAATTTTCAGCTTCTGGCCAACTATGATTTTCGTGGTGGTCAGATTGTTTTCGGACTCAATCGCCTTGACGGTCGTACCGTAAGTCTTGGCAATTTGGGTCAAAGTATCGCCGGATTTAACCGTGTACATTGCCTCGCCGCCGGTTGCGCCAGCTGGGGCCATTCCGCCCGGCGCCGGGGCGGCCATGTTGCCGGTCGCAGCCGGAATTGAAAGTTTTTGCCCGATATGCAATTTGGTCGGCTCAACGCCGGGGTTCGCCGCCTCAATGGCTTTGACGGTCACGCCGAATTTTTTGGCGATTTTCGAGAAGTTGTCACCCTGGACCACGACGTATTCGGTCGCGGCAGTTTCCGGGGCCTGCGGTGTTACATTCACAGGCGGCGGCACGGGCGGGTTCGTCGCCATCGCTGGCGCCAGATTTGTCTCCACCACTGGCGGCAAATTGGTGTCCACCGCTGGCTGCGGGTTGTTTTCCGCGTTCTGTTCACGTTTGCAGCCTTGCATGAGCAGGGCCGTCAGACCGAGCACGTTGATGGCGACCACGCAAAACACGGCGACTTTTACGCGGGAGCGGGTCTTGTTTTTTTGCTCCAGCAGGGAGCCTTGGGGAACGAATGGATTGGGATTATTCATCGGTTTGGCGCTGATTGCGTCCTTTCATTGAGGTTGGGTTGAGTTTTTGGCTGCGAGATTTTCCCTCTAAAAACCTCGCGGCTTGTTAATACCAGTTTGTTCATGAGCCTGACTTGCACGGCACGGCGCCGGCGGTTTTGAAATCGGTCGAACCCGGAATTTGCGCGTGAAAATAAAAGCATCCCGCCGCCTGACGCGCCTCTGACCGTTGCCGCTGTTCGTTTTAACAACAAGCCCGCGCACGCGCAAGGGGTAAAGCGTTTTTGCGCCATTCTTAAAACTTGTCTGTCTGCCGGATCGAACATGGTCAAATGCCTCGTCGTCATCTCAGTTTCAATGTGCTCAACGCGATGAGCGCGAAGAGCACGCACAAAATGTAA
>Ga0181523_10003503_pt1 | contig 14255 bp, 13 predicted proteins | sample PEATcosm2014_Bin_43_FD_119752 | JGI IMG/M metagenome (GOLD analysis project Ga0181523, IMG submission 119752) | Peatland microbial communities from MTU Mesocosm Facility, Houghton, MI, USA - PEATcosm2014_Bin05_30_metaG | ecosystem: Environmental > Terrestrial > Soil > Wetlands > Peat | place...
TGCGCAAGGACGGGCTGGTCACGGCACGGCGCGATGGACAGACCATCTGGTATTCGATCGGCAGTCCGCAAGCGCGCGCGCTGGTGCGCACGGTCTATCGCGTCTATTGCGCGCCTGCTTCCGTTCGCAGCTCGGCGGAGCGGCGCTGACGGATCGGTCCTATCGGGCGCCCAACCACCAGGCCTCGGGCAGCGCCACGAGCGTTGCCGTATTCGGGCAATAGGTTTCCCAGACCGGATCGTTGGGGTCGCGTCTGATGTCGAGCGCGCAAGCCTCGCGACAGTCGCAGCTCGTGCAGCGCCGCTTGAGTGCTTCGAACACTTGGCCGCCGCAGCTTTCGATTGCGCTCAGATCGAGACCCAGCATGGCCATTCGGCAGCCCAGGAGGTCGTCGCCTGCGGCGGACGTGGAATTGCCGATTTGCATGAAAACCCTCCCGGCGTTTCTCGTTCCAGGCAGGCGGAATAATTGGCGGAGTGCATTGATCTGAATCAATGTGACCCGGCACGCGCAAGGATTGCGGCTGCAAGCCTGTCCAAACCTAGAGACAAGCAAACCGCGGGCTCATTCGAAGAGCCGGCAATCCAGCCACGCGCGAACCACGAATACGGAACATCCCTTAACGGAGAATTCCTGAATTGTCGGAACAACAGAAACTCCCAGAATGCACCGCTGGGAGAGCATTATGTGCCGTGAATTGGCGGAAGCTGTCAGCGAACTGTGGCGGACGATCGGTTACGCCTTGAACTCCTATCGCCCGGAGCTGCATTACATGCGGGGTCCTGGGCCGAAATGGCATGCCAAGAACACGGCGAATGAAATAAGTCCTCTCTATGAGGATTGAGCGCAACGCGTCTAGTCACCCCGATCCGGCTCGGCTGCGGAACAGACTACTTGCGCACCTTTGGAACTCATCGCTTCCTCGGCAAGTCGCCGCCAGGCTTGGGCCATTTCCACCAGAAATGCCCGATGCTGGGGATCGTCAGTCCTGCGCGCTGCTTCGAGGCACCGGGCTGAGAATCGGTGGTAATCCCTTGCGGCCGCCATTTCCCGCACTCCCGCTCGGCTCAACGAAAACGCGGCGAGTTTTGTTCCGGCAAAACAAGGCCGCGCAAAACGCATGCCGCACCGGCATCGAGCTGGTCATTTGCTGCATCATGGATTTTGGAAGGGGGGAGGCGGTCGAACCTTTAGATTCGACTGGGCCAATTTCACGAGTGCCGATTGGGACAATTCGTGTTGATCGCGTTCCCCGCGCGTGGCGTCCTCGATAATGCTTTTTGCCAATATTTGACGTGCAATTTCGATGGATCGTTCTGAGGCGAAAGGAGGACCACTTGCTTGAACGGTTTTCCAAGCTGCGTCGAATGCATCGACCAGAATTTGAATCGTCTCAGGGTCAAAAACCCTATCTGCCCCGAGCGTGCTGACGAGCCTAAGCACCGCGGCGTCCTGCTGCTGGACCTATAGCTCACGGCATTATGACACCTATGACCAAGTGACCCCAAGGCCAAAAATGCGCCGCAACAATGCCGGTGTTGTCGTCATCGTCCTGGCGACCGCGTTCGCGGGCGTGCATTTCAAATTGCGGCATGCGCGGCCCCTCTGTACAGACCGAAATGCTATTGAGCTGATTGAGCTTAACGAGATTTGTCTCGGCGGGCCGATTTGGTCGGTCTATCCATTGCTTGTGCTATCAGCATGCCTATTCGCATTCGCACGATCGAATCTGCAAAGAATTCCTCAACTCCCGGCGGCTTGGACGCAAATAATTCCTCGATTTCGACCACGAACTTGTTATCGCTTACGCTCGCCGAAACGTCAAAGGCGGGATTGTCGGATAAGCGAGGCATAGGCCACCGCCGTTTCTCCCCTCCTCGGGCTGAACGGTTGTATCGAGCAAACGTTCCCGATCGCAGTACGATCGGGTTCCCTTTTAGGTCCATGCATAGTTTTTAGTCAGGCCGCACAAGTGGTCGGCAACAAACCGGTGACGCTAAGCGGCCAGCTCTCGTCAAGCGCCGCTGGGCGAATTGCGTCATAGAACGTCAGGGGGCCGTCGTGAGCCGTCACTCGCCGAGGACGGCGAGCTTCTGGCCTTCCTCGACGGTCTCTTTTTCCTGGACCAGGATTGCCGCCACGGTGCCGTCGCGCGGCGCGGTGACCGGTATCTCCATCTTCATCGATTCGAGCACGATCAAGGTATCGCCATTTTGCACGCGATCGCCGGTGGCGACCGCGATGGTCAACACCACGGCATTGAGCTCGGACAGCACCGACGTATCGGACATCTCGGCAAGCCTTTCAGGGACGCACGGGGAACGCGGACGGACCGGGCGCGACAAGCTTGTCGGAAAGCCGCGCGAATTCGCATAGCAGCGGGCGGCTCTCGCGCGGATCGATGATCTCCTCGACCCAGAACGCCTCGGCGGTGCGGAACGGCGACCGCAGCGTGTTCAGGCGCTGCTCGATCTCGGCGAGCTTGGCGATCGGATCCGCTGCGGCATCGATGTCTGCCCGATAGGCTGCCTCGATGCCGCCCTCGAGCGGCAGCGAGCCCCAATAGCCGGACGGCCAGGCATAGCGCAGCGCCAACCGGCCGGCCGGCTGGTGCACGGCTCCGGCGACGCCGAAACAATTGCGCATGATGATGGTGCACCACGGCACGGTGGTCTGGTTGATCGCCGCCATGGCGCGCACGCCGTGACGGATGGTGGCGGCGCGCTCGGCCTCGATGCCGATGAGAAAACCGGGACAGTCCATGAGATAGACGACCGGCAGATGAAAGGTCTCCGCCAAGTCGACGAAGCGCACGATCTTTTGGCACGCGGTGGCGGTCCAGGAGCCGCCGTAGAAATAAGGGTCGCTTGCCATCACGGCGACAGCGCGGCCGTCCAATCGTGCCATTCCGGTAACAATGGAGCGGCCGAACATCGCGCCCATCTCGAAGAAGCTACCGCGGTCCACCAAGGCTTCGATGATCGGGCGCACCTTGTAGACCTTGCGCCGGTCCTTCGGAATGGCCTCCATGAGACTTTCATCGCGGCGATCCGGATCGTCGTCGCCGTCGAGCTTCGGCGGCAGCTCATGCACCGAGTTCGGCAGATAAGAGAGAAAGCGCCGCGCGCAGGCGAAGGCCTCTTCTTCGCTGTCGACGGCATGATCGACGGCGCCGCTGCGGGTCTGGATCTCCCAGCCGCCCAGTTCCTGCTTGCTGAGGTTCTGGCCGACGCGCGCCACCACCGGCGGTCCGGCGACGAACATGGCGGAGGATTTGGTCATCACCGAATAATGGCTGGCGGCGAGCCGCGCGGCGCCGAGCCCGGCCACCGACCCGAGGCCGAGCGCGACGACCGGCACCACGGCCATGTTGGCGCTGGTGTAATGGAACAACATCGATTGGCCGACGCCGCCGGGCAGATTGGCGCGGCCCTTGGTCTCGATCGTCTTCACCGAGCCGCCCCCGCCGGAGCCCTCGATGATGCGAATGATTGGCAGGCGGAATTCGGCCGCCAACCGTTCGGCCATCAATGACTTCTCGTGGATCGCGGCGTCAGCAGATCCGCCGCGCACGGTGAAATCGTCGCCGGCGACGACGACCGGCCGGCCGTCGATGCGGGCGCGCCCGAACACGCAATTCGATGCTGTGAAAGATTCCAACTCGTTGTGCTGGTCATAGGTCGCACTGCCGGCAATCGCACCGGTTTCGTGGAAGCTTCCGGCGTCCACCAGTCCATCGATGCGCTCGCGCACAGTCAGTCGGCCGCCGTCGTGCTGGCGTTTGATCTTGTCGGCTCCACCCATTTCGTGAGCCAGCTGCTCGCGCAGGCGAAGCTCTTGCAGTTCGGCACGCCAATTCATCGGCATTTCCTCTTTAGTCCGCGGTGCCGCGGTGCGACGCTACGGCAACCGTGCAGCTTACTCATGATAGCAGGATTGAACACCATCAAGCGCGTTTCGCGGTTTGCCCGCGCGCCGGTACGGCATACGATGCGGGCAACGATCACTTCCCGGCGAATTGGGCCGGCCGCTTCTCCAAAAACGCCATGACGCCCTCGCCAAAGTCCGCCGAGGCGCCGGCGATGCGCTGCATGCGGCATTCGAGATCGAGCTGCTGCTCGTAGGCGTTCTCGGAACTCTCCCAGTAGAGGCGCCGGATGAGGCCGAGCGCGACGGTTGGACCGCCGGCAAGCTCGTGCGCCAGTCGACGCGCTTCGGCCAACAGCGTCGCGTCATCGAAGACCCGAGTGACGAGGCCCCAGGCGAGCGCGGTCTCCGCCGGCAGCCGCTCGCCGAGGAGCGATAGCTCCATTGCGCGCGCCCGCCCGATCAGCCGCGGCAGCAGCCAGGTCGAGCCGCAATCGGGCACCAGGCCGACGCGCCGAAAAGCCTGGAGGAAGTAGGCGGAGCGTGCGCAAACGATGAGATCGCCCATCAGCGCGATGCTCATGCCGGCGCCGGCGGCGGGGCCGTTGACGGCAGCGATGATCGGATAGGGCAGGTCGCGCAGCCGCCGCAGGAATGGATGGTACAGCGTCTCCAGCGCCTGGCCGGCGCCACGCGGCAGCGGGCCATTGCCGCGTCCCTGCAGGTTGGCACCGGTCGAAAACGCGCGTCCGACGCCGGTGATCACCAAACACCGGGTCCGTTCGCTCGAGTCGGCGAGGGCATCGAGGGCATCGGTCAGGCCCTTGAGCATCTCCGGCGACACCGCGTTGAGCACTTCCGGGTGGTTCATGCTCAGGATAGCAACGGCCCCCTCGCGGTCCAGGCGCGCACGTTCGAACTCCATTGACCCCTCCATTGTCGGCTCCTCACCGAGGCTCACAGTGTATCATTGTGCGGATAGTGCTGAGGGCCTGTTCATGCGCAGCCGACGGCGCGAAGTGAACGTCAGCGCGCGGCCGGCCGGGCGTGACCGCCGTGGCCAGGCGTGACCCTCGTCTGCTAGCCTGATGCGCGAGGGGGAGCGGTGCCTTATTTGCGGCAAAGGAGGCTGCGAACGAAATGCGGGCGATGTGAGGCCATGTGCGCCGATTCGAGCGATATTGAACCCGCATTTTGTTATGTCGGACGCTTCCCATGACTTTGCGTGATGGCGTTGATGCGGGCGTTCCCGGTAACGACGGTAGACCGGTTGCCGGACTGTGGCGCCGCGCCGGCTGCCGACTGAGTGCGATCGGACTGATCGGCGGTCTGGCCGCCGGCGCGCTCGGCGGCTGCGGGGTCAGCGAACAGGGAATAGGCACGCTCACCCTCGATCCCGGCCAATACGTCTTGTATCATTGCAATGATCTGGTGGGCCGACTCAAGGGCCTGATCAATCGGGAAAAGGAATTGCGCAACCTGATGGACAAGGCGGGGGAAAGCACCGGTGGCGCCTTGATCGGCGCGTTGTCCTATGGCACCGAATACGAAACCGTGCTCAGCGAGCAGAAACTCGTGCGGCGCGTGGCGGCCGAGAAGAAATGCGACCTTGGTCCGCTCGGTCCGCGGCCCACTTATCAGAGCGATCAAACCATCCGCTGACCGAGCCGCGGCAGCGCTGCTAGCGGATTCTGGCTTTGCCGGCGCGCGGGTCGCCTTGCGGTTGTGGCGGAACCGACGGCGCGGCGGCCAAGTGATAGCCGCAAGGTGATGGCGGCCAAGTGATGGCGGCAAAGTCCGTCGCCAGCGTTGGCGTCTTTGGTTGCTTAGAAATCGCCCGACGTCAGCGCAATCGCGACACCGGCGATCGCGAGCAGTACCAGGACGGCGGCGCTGCCGGCGGTCGCCCGCCCGCCCGCGAAAAAAGCCGCGTACGCGGCCTTGAGAATATTGTTGGAAGACGCGGCGATCAGGATCGCCGCCGCCAGCGCGCTGTCCGACATTCCCGATGTGCCGCCTTGCGCCAAATTGAGCACGAAAGGATCGATGTCGGTCACGCCGACAATGGCGGCGAGCGAATAGATGCCGGAGGCTCCGAATTGGGTCGTCGCCCACTTTGACAGCAGCGATACGGCAACGAAAAGAAAAGCAAACAGCGCAGCGGGGCCTAGCTCAAGCGGGTTGCCGCCCGATGGCGGAAGCGTCGACCGCTGCGCTTTCACTTCCTGCGGTGCCGGTTTTGTAAACCAATATTGCAGCGCGCAGACCACGAGACCGGCAAGCGAAAGGCCGCAAAGCGGCAGCACCACATGTTGCGCCAGCGGCATATTGAAGAACGCCACCACCGCCAAAATGCGCAGATACATGATGGCGGTGGCGAGCGTGATGCCGGCCTGCGCTTGCCGCCGCATCACCGATCCGGTCTTCGCCTGCCGCGCCAGCACCACCGTCGTCGCCGTCGACGAATAAAGACCGCCCAGGGCCGCCATCCATAATCCGCGGGCCGCGGTAGGCCAGTAACGCTGGGCGAGATAGCTCACGTAAGACAGCGAGGAGACCACGACGAGCGCCAGCCAAGCCTGATGCGGCGTGATGCTCGTCAGCGTCGTTACCGGCTCGTTGGGCAACAGTGGCAGGATGATGCCGGTCAAGATCAAGAATTCGCCGGCGGTGACGATCTCCTTCACGGCGATCCGCCGCGCCAGAGCGTGCAGCTTCTCGCGGCCGGTGAGCAGCAGCACTGACGTCACGGTCGTCGCCACCGCGATCCAGGGCGGTAACGCCAAGGCGATGGCGCCGAGCAGATACGCCTGCACGTTGAGGATCGGGATGACGAGCCCGACATTGGGCTCTCCTTCTTCGTCCTGCTGGCGGACATGCTGGCGATAGAAGATCGCGAGCCAGGCTCCGAGCACGAGAAGGCCGGCGGTGAAGGGGACGAAATGCGTGGGATCGAATAGGTAGAGCACGCCGCCGGCCAGCGCCAGCATAGGAAAGGTGCGAATGCCGCCCGGACGCTTGGTGTCGGTGCGGGCGAAAAAATCCTCGAACGCCAGGCCGAGAAACAGGCTCAAGCCGAGAAGCAGACCCACGCTCGTCACGGAAGGTGCCGACATCATGAGATCGACCGTCGGGGTTGACCGGGATCGGGCTGTGGCAACTTGATCGGCCTTATCATACATGTCCTGATAGGGCGAACGAAGAAGCGCAAAAAGTGCCCGGCGGTTGACCTGACCCGCAAAGCCGGGCCGGGAGTTCGCGAATCCTGGGAGGAGAGCGATGAGCTGGTTACCCGACAAGGATCCGGTGCTCGGCGACAAGCACGCGTGCGACGCCCTCGAACTGATCGTTGTTCCGCGCGTGCGCGATCTCGGCGACGGGTTTTCGGTGCGCCGCGCGCTGCCGCACGGCAGACGGCAGATGGTCGGTCCATTCATCTTCTTCGACCAGATGGGGCCGGTGCAGCTGATGGCCGGGAAGGGTATGGACGTTCGCCCGCACCCGCACATTGGACTGGCGACCGTCACCTACCTGTTCGACGGCCGCGTCATGCACCGCGACAGCGAAGGCAACGCCATGGAGATTACGCCGGGGGCGATGAATCTGATGACTGCGGGGCGGGGCATCGCCCATTCCGAACGCTCTCCGGCGAGCGCGCGAACCGGCAGCGAGGGAATGTTCGGCATTCAGAGCTGGATCGCGTTGCCGCAATCGCACGAGGAAATGGAGCCGCTGTTCGAGCATTTCGACGCCGCGAGCCTGCCTTCGGTCACCGACGGCGGCGTCCGCGCGCGCGTGATCGCCGGCTCCGCCTTCGGCCAAAAATCTCCTGTCGGAATGGTCTCGGAATGGTTTTATGCCGAAGTTCTGCTCGACGCCGGTGCCAATGCGCCCCTCGATCCCGACCATGAGGAACGGGCGATCTACGTCGCCGAGGGCGAGGTCGACATCGCCGGCGACAAATTCGCGGCGCCGCAGCTCCTGGTATTTCGTCCCGGCGACCGCATCACGGTGACGGCGACGCGGCCGGCGCGGCTGATGTTCCTCGGCGGCGCGGCACTCGAGGGCCCGCGCTACATCTGGTGGAATTTCGTCTCCTCGCGCCAGGCACGCATTGAGCAGGCGAAAGAGGAGTGGAAAACCGGACGCTTCACGCCGGTGCCGGGCGAGACTGAATTTATTCCGCTGCCGGAGAACTAGAGCAATGATCCTTCGCGCCAAAGGCGGCATTCGTTCCGCCGCTGCGGCCGGATCGGATCAATAGGCCTCCGGTCGAGGCGCCTTATTCCCGGTCATCCCCAAGGACCCTGCCGGTCTTGGGATTGATGAGGTGCAGCTTTGTGCAAGCCGTGCAGATCAGCGATTCGTAGGTGTCGTCGGCATCCGCGCGTGCCGGATCGTCCGCGAACCAGCCCTGCACATTGAACCCCGTCGTCGGGCATCGGTAGATGATTGTGGCCATCAAACCATTACGGCATGGGGGAAAGCCGACCGACAACTAAGGGAATGTCCTGAGGACCAGGGCCGGAAATCAGCCCAGCTTCCAAAGCCGGTGCTGTCCGAATTAGGACACCCGCAGAGGGAAATTAGGACAATCAGTCAGTATCATTATTCAGGACGATAGGATTGAACCCGAATGCTTCGCAAATGCGGTGAAGCGCCCAAAATTCGCATTGATCGTCGCCTTCAACAGGCACGGTGAATGGCCCGCCCCGCACGCCTATCCACCATTCGGCTGTGTTCAATAAGCCCTTGCCTTCAAGCGGTTTACACTTCCAAAGGCGAAGCTTCGCCTCCCATTCCGCGCGGTTTAAGAGGCGATTAGCGATCACGTCAAATTACTGACGGATGGCGGCGACGTATTCCTTTAGCCCTGGTGCGAACCCACGCGGTTCGACAATTTTTTTGTTTTCTAGGACTTCACGAATATCGCCAAGTGGTTCAACATCCACTTGAGCATGGAGGCGTTCTGACAAAATAAATTTTAATGCTTCAGTAACGTCCTCCAACACGCCGTCCACATCCATGCTGGACAGCACCAAGCCTGGTACGTCATCGCTGTAGACTCGTAATCCGCCATCGGGACGCGACTCGAAGCAAACTGTAACTTTAAAAGTTCTCGACATCACGCGCATTTCCCCCTGGTTGACCCACAGGCTAGGAGGGCGAAGGGGCACAACAGAGATTTACTGAAGCTAAGGGACATATTGGCCGATTTGTTCCAAAAATCAAGAGTGATTCCAGTAGGTTAACTGGCGTTAATGGGCAAATTTCCTTGACTTTTCAATGCTACGGGTAGCACGCTACAAAAATTGTGAGCGGTCTGGTTAGGACCGTCCGCCTTCGATTACACGGAACTGCCCGCGCCGATCCGGCGCGTTTTCCGGGGCACCCTGATCGGTCGCGAGAGCGGCATCCAATAGCTCGCCAATCGACCAAGGATGACCGGTGAGGCCAAGCACCATGGCTGGCGTGGTTTGGTGCCGAGCATTCGGAGTCAACGCCTCGTGGACGCGGCACAGGTTGTAATGGGCAACGTATAGCGCCACGGCCGCTGCATGGTTCTCTAGCTTCTTGCTGAAGGCATTCGTGAGCCGGGTAAAGCGCCGGGACTGCATCCGCACGGTGAGGTTTTGCCGCTCAACGTAGCTGGTCGAAATCTCTACCGGCGCACCGCTGATTACGTCGCGGCTTACTGCTACTACGGCGGCGGGACTATAACGCCGCGCGGCTTCTGGAACGTCCAGATGACCGGCACTGTAGCGCTTCACGATGATACCATGGGCGACACGCTCGCCGAACGCATGGCGGATTGTTTCCGTGTACGGATAATAGCCATCACTACTGATCTCGGGCGAACCAAGCACGCGCTCGCGCAGATCGCGGACAAACAGGTCAGTAGTGTCCGCGTTCCGCTTGCCGGTGTGGTAAGCGATGATCGCCTTTGCTGAGGCCGCAAGCGCGATGAAGGTATATTGATCGCCACGGATTGGCGCATCTTGCGCGGTAACACGCTTTTGCTTGCAGCCGACAAAGGCCCATAGCTCGTCTAGCTCGATCCGGGGCACACGCAGCCCGACCATCATACGGTCGTGCAACTCGGCGCAACCCTGCCCGACGCGGGCACCAAGGCGCATGATCGTGTCGCGGTGAACGCCAGTCAGACGCTCAACGCTGCGGATGCTGATGCCCTCGCTGAGGGCGGCGATGATGTCAATTTGCTTGTTGCGAGAGAGGATGTTCATGGGCTCGATCCATGGGTTTGGATCGGCCCGAAGCCGGACTCTGGAAAGACAGCGTGAAATCCGCTATATAAACCGGAGCGGTCATTGCTTCGGGGCTCGATCCCGGGGTTCTGATCCGGGGCCGGGCTGCTTCCAACAGCACGGCCCCACTGGTTCGCTGGTTCGGGGCGTCGGATTCGGACCGACATTTCCACCGGGGTAAGGCGGGGCGTCCTACCGTTAGACGAGCCCCGAAAGACTGAGAGCCGATTAAGGGCCGCTTCCTGACCTAGCTGGTGGGGGCGGCCCTTCCTGTTTGGTCCTCGCCCCGGCCGCCGGTCAGCAAGTAACGGCGGGGCTCTGGTTCTCTGGGCATTGCGGTTCTCCTTAATAATAAGAAAACCACAGCCGCAAGGGTCTGTCAAGGGTACAAGAAATAAAAAGCCATATCTGCGATATTTCGTTCTTGCTATGGCCGCGCAATTCAACTATATGGTCGCCAAGACTATGAGATTTGGAGGCCGCGATGGGTCGGGTCAAAGCGAGTGTTCAATTTCCCTTCATCAACTTGGAAAAAGCCATCGCTCGGGCGCAACAACTCTATTCCGCAGATCAGCGCGGAAACGAGATGTCAGTGTCCACGGCATTCGCTGTATGGGGGTACAGCGACAAAAGCAGTGGTGGGTTCCAGACCATTTCGGCGCTTAAAAACTATGGTTTGCTGGAAGAGGGCAGCGCGGGAAAGGTTAAGCTCACAAAGCACGCATTAGATTATTTTCGTGACGAGCGCGAAGACCATCGCGCTCAACGTCTGCAAGACTTTGCGACCAATCCCACGTTGCTAATGGAACTATTCAACCAGTGGGGCTCGCATGTGCCGTCCGATACCGTCGCGCGAAGCCATCTTAAGATAGATCGGGGCTTAAGTGAGCAGTCAGCCCGTTCGGCTCTAGGCATTTTTAAGGAAAATATAGCCTTTGCAAACGTCAAGGGAGATGGTAAGGTTGCCGAAATAAAGGATGGCAAGGGTAGCCTCAAAAAACCACCCGTTCCTAAAGTCGGGGATTTCGTTCAATGGACCTCAAACGGTATTGATCAGTTTAAGCCAGCTCGCAAAGTCACAAAGATCGAGGGTGATCACGTTTGGGTCTTTGGGAGCAACACAGGGATTCCGATGAAGGAAGTGACCTTGGCAAACGCGCCGACGCCGACAATGCCTTCAGCCTTTGTCGAACAGGCTAAAACGCTCGCGGCATCTGCCCAGAACCCTCAGAACGAGGCTGTGGAGGATACACCGCAGATTGATGTCCTGCTGCGAGGAAATCGCCTCCAGATCACTGCGGATGTTGATGCAGCCGGCTTGGTGAAGCTCAAGGATGTCCTCGCCAAATACGAAGAAATTCTAAAGCTTCTACAATGAGAGAGGCCGCTAACTGAGGCGGCCTACTCTGCGTGGATAATGGTGTCTTTAGACGCCACGATACAGGCATCCGAGCGGCCGCCGCATCTCTTGGCGTAATGCTTCCAGTCAGCCGCCGTTCGATTGAAAATGCGGCGCTGCTGCAGATCGATATTCAATCGTGCCTGCTTCCGACAGAAGACAACCTGTTCGATGCAAAACCTGCGGCATTGAAAGTCGTTTTGGTGCAGCTTCACGGACAGTACCCGCAACTTAGGCGGCGTTGCCCCGACCGGGTTAGTTGCAGTGGCCGATCGGGGCATACGCCACATAGAACCACGCAATAGGGAGTATGGCGCGCTGATCGATTAAAAGTTGTATAATGTCGAATTACGTATAAATACGTAAATTAGGACATTCTCCCCGGCAAATTAGGACAGAAGCCTTGGAATTAGGACAGCACCCCAAAGCCATTGCGAACAAAACGAGAATTGTGATTCAGTCCTGGCTGGATCCTCGGTGATTCGAGCCAAAAAAATCGGTCCTATGCCGGCGGCGCGCCTCGAAAAGCTCAATCCGCAACAACTCCGCGCCGTTGAGCATGGCGGCCGGCCGCTTGTCGACGCCGGACCGCTGCTGATTATCGCCGGCGCCGGATCCGGCAAGACCGCGACGCTAGCGCATCGCGTCGCCTATCTCATCGAACACGGCGCCGATCCGCGCCGCATCATGCTCCTGACCTTCTCGCGGCGCGCCGCGGCGGAGATGACGCGGCGGGTCGACCGTATCCTCGCCGACTTTATGCGCGGGAGCGGCGGCGGCACCGCCGGCGCCTTGGCCGACGTCCTGGCCTGGGCCGGCACGTTCCACGCCATCGGCGCGCGGCTTCTTCGCGAATACGCGGAAACGATCGGGTTGGCGCCCGGCTTCACCATCCATGATCGCGAGGATTCCGCCGATCTGATGAATCTCGTCCGCCACGACCTCGGCTTTTCCAAAACCGAAAAGCGCTTTCCGGCCAAGGGCACGTGTCTCGCGATTTACTCGCGCGCGGTGAACGGCGAACTTCCGCTCGACGAGGTTCTCGGTTCGTCTTTCCGATGGTGCGTGACCTGGCAGGACGAGCTGCGGGCGCTGTTCGCGCACTATGTCGAAGCAAAACAGCGCCAGCAGGTGCTCGATTACGACGACCTGCTGCTCTATTGGGCGCACATGATGCAAGAGCCGGCGATCGCTGCGGAAGTCGCGGCGCGCTTCGATCACGTGCTGGTCGACGAATATCAGGACACCAACAAGCTCCAGGCCACGGTCCTGTTGGCGCTGCGCCCGAGCGGCAAGGGACTCACCGTCGTCGGCGACGACGCGCAGTCGATCTATTCGTTTCGCGCCGCGACCGTGCGCAACATCCTCGACTTTCCAGGGCACTTCAGTCCGCGCGCCAACATCGTCACGCTGGAGCAGAACTACCGCTCGACGCAGCCGATCCTGACCGCAGCCAACGCGGTCATTGAATTGGCCGAGGAGCGCTTCACCAAGAACTTGTGGTCGGAGCGAAAATCCGCCGAGCGGCCGCAGATCGTCAGCGTGCGCGACGAGTCCGATCAGGCGTTCTACGTCGTCGAAAAAATCCTTGAGAACCGCGAGCAGGGGCTGACGCTGAAAAGCCAGGCCGTCTTGTTCCGCGCCTCGCACCACTCAGGGCCGCTGGAAGTCGAGCTGACCCGGCGCAACATTCCGTTCGTGAAATTCGGCGGCCTGAAATTTCTCGAAGCCGCGCATATCAAGGACATGCTGTCCTTCCTACGCTGGGCGGAAAATCCGCGCGACCGTGTCGCCGGTTTCCGCGTCGTGCAGTTGTTGCCGGGCGCCGGTCCGGTCACGGCGGCAAAAGTGTTGCAGCGCGTCGGCGAATTGGCCGATCCGGTCGCGGGACTGAGTGAATTCATGCCGCCGGCCGCTGCGGCCGAGCACTGGCCCGGCTTCGTCGAGGCGGTTCGCTTGGTCCGCGGCCGGGCGGCGGGCTGGCCGGCGGAGCTCGACCTCGTGCGCCGCTGGTACGAACCGCATCTCGAGCGCATCCATGACGATGCGATGCTGCGCCAGCCCGATCTCTTGCAACTCGTGCAGATCGCCTCGACCTATCCAAGCCGCGAGCGGTTCTTGACCGAGCTGACGCTCGATCCGCCGGACGCGACCAGCGATCGCGCCGGCGATCCGCTGCTTGACGAGGATTATCTCATCCTCTCGACCATCCACTCGGCCAAAGGGCAAGAATGGAAGTCGGTCTTCATCTTGAACGCGGTCGACGGTTGTTTGCCGTCGGACCTCGCGACCGGAACCAGCGCCGAGATCGAGGAGGAACGGCGGCTCCTCTACGTCGCCATGACGCGCGCCAAGGACCATCTTCACGTGATGGTGCCGCAGCGGTTTTTCGTGCACGCACAACGCAAGAACGGCGACCGGCACTTGTACGCATCGCGCACGCGCTTTATCCCGGCGGCGCTGCTTGAGCGCTTCGAGTGTTGCGTCTGGCCGCGCGCCACGTCGGCGCAATCGTCGGCAAAGCCGGCGCGCGCGTCGGTCGATCTCCGCGAGCGCATACGCCGGACGTGGAGATGACGCTTCCTCCGCGATCCGGCCTTATGGAGGCGTCGATCACTTCAGGAATAGCGCCGGGACTTTCTGCTGCTCGCCGGCCAATTTCTCGGCCGTCACCGCGCGCCGGTAGCCGTCCCGCTGCTGCAGCCGCTGCCAGTAGGCCGCCA
>Ga0181523_10003505_pt1 | contig 14246 bp, 8 predicted proteins | sample PEATcosm2014_Bin_43_FD_119752 | JGI IMG/M metagenome (GOLD analysis project Ga0181523, IMG submission 119752) | Peatland microbial communities from MTU Mesocosm Facility, Houghton, MI, USA - PEATcosm2014_Bin05_30_metaG | ecosystem: Environmental > Terrestrial > Soil > Wetlands > Peat | place...
ATACCTTTTACGTATCTTTACGGGTTCGCACCATCGTGGCCGAGGCGCCTGTTCAGCAGCCTTGTAGCTTCAGTGAGTCCGCCGCGCTCGAATTAATTCACCTCACCTGTATTGGCACATCTGTATTGGCACATCGAACTTCTAATATTTCTTCCCGATCACAACTGATCTCGATCTGCGGGTTCGCGCCGGTCTTCCTTAACCGTGTCCTTCAATGTTGCCACGGCCCGCGTTTTTCTCCTTCGAGAAAGCCAGCAGAGTATTGGGCCACGGCTGCCCCGGTGATCTCTCTCCACGCTGATGTTTTCTCCGCTGCGTTCTAGCTGCGGTACTCATAAACCTTGCTTTTAGCGCAAATCCTTTGGGATCATGGAGTTACTAAAATTGATCCTTGTAAAATCCGTCTTCTAAAGGACTTACAGGAAAAGTCTTTGTTTTCAGTGAGTTCGGAGCATTACCAGTCACGTAAGTCTTTTAGAATCAGTGGGAACCTCCGTAAAATATAGATGTCAAAGAACTTAATACCGAAATCTTTTGAAAGAGGACTGGCATGGGACGATTTCGCTTACTTGTAGAGCGTCACGGCCTCGACCATGATTGCGAAGCGGGGCTGTGGAAGGCAAGGTTGGATGTCACAGAGACAGCAGATTCCCTTCGACGTCGCTCAAGGCAGGCTCTCGCCATTCTCGCCGCTGATCGCGGCTGCGAAAGGCTCGGAATGGCAACGGGCACGCGGGTGATGTTTCGGCCGTCCCTGACGGGACTCGCTCCTCTTTTCGCTGCTTACCCCGGACTTACGTCCGGGGCTATCCTCTATCGCCCCTTTCGGGGCTGGGGTGGGGAGCTGCCGTCTGCGCTGCCACTGTATTTACATTGTGTAAATACATTTTCTGCGCCAGGCTTGGGACGAAGAACGATCATCTATGCCGACAGAAAAAATAACGAAAGGCGCATCATCTCGGCGTGGCGCTCGGAGCCGCACGAAAGGCGACACTACTGGCAAAACCTCGAAGCGCAATAACTCCAAATCCCGGCGACATGGAGGCGCAGGCCTAGAATGCTGTTGGTGATCCGGCAGGCGCGAGGTCGGCTCTCACAAAGAATCGCCGTCGGAGGGAAACATGAAAATAAACCCGAGCGCTACAGCAGACGTTCTCAAGACCTCGATCCAGGAGGACAGAACTGAGGCCAGGATTTATCGAAACCGAGTGCAAGATGTGAGCTACATCCTCGCCGTTGCTTCCTTCGCTCTGAGCGCCTTTCTGATCGGGCACACTGCGGCCGACCAGCTGCGTTACATGACGCTACTTACCGATCTCGGATTGGTCGCCATTATGTGGATATCTTTCTGGCGGATTCAGTTCGATCTCTTCCGCCTCCGAAAAGCTCTAAGGGCACGCCAGAAGTTACTCAGCGGTCTGCATGAGCAGGTAACAGAACTCGATCCCTTTCCTAACATCGAGAAGGATCCTCCGCCCGACATTAAGGACACGGATTTGTACTGGGTGGTCTCCCTATGTACAGCCGTCGTACTCGTCAAAATGTTGGTGCTCGTCCACTACGCCGGAAGTTTCGTAACTCAAAAAGGAGCTTCCTAGTAAACGGACAGCCCTGAAGGGGCGGCAGATTACAGCCCCGGACGTAAGTCCGGGGTAAGCTGAAGAAAGAAGTAACCAAGTCCCGCAGGGACGACAGAAGATTCCACGCACAAACGTCCGTGTGGAGCGGACACTCTTGTCCGCCGCCTTTGACGTTGCTCTTCACCTTGATTTCGATCCTGTTCCTAACACGAACCGCGATAATACCGTGGAAGAGCGGCGCCTTCAGCGCCGCGTAAAGTTCGAGAAAATGATGCAGGCTTCAGCCCCTGTGTCGCCCGCCATCAACCGCTCCATCAGCCGAAACGCGCAAACCACTCCAGCCGCGAAGCGGCGGCAGATCACAGCCCCGGACCTAAGTCCGGGGTAAGCTGAATAAAGAAATAACCAGTCCCGAAGGGACGGCAGAACGACACCTGCCTGCTCCGCCGGCCCCGCCAAGAGCGAGCCTACCAAACCCGCATCAACGCCATGCTGCGAGCTTAAATGGAAGGGCAGGCGACGATTTAAAAGAGTCCCATGTCTCGCAAAACCGGCGAGACATGGGGCACCCGGCGGACCGATTCATCCTGCCTTCGAACCCCTCCGTGTCTCCGTGGTGAATTCACTTCACCCCCAGCTGCCAAAACAAAAACGAATACACATCGGTGAACTCTTCAATCTGCTTGGTCACCGGTTTCCCTGCGCCATGTCCCGCCTTGGTTTCAATCCGCAACAAAATCGGACGCGTCTTGCTCGCCCCGTTCTTCGCTTCGTCCTGCATCTCCGCCGCCATCTTCTTCGCGTGCATGGGGTCGACGCGCGTATCCGTATCCGCCGTCATGAACAGAATTGCGGGATATTCCGTCCCCGCCTTCACATGGTGATAGGGCGAATAGGCGTAGAGCCACTTAAACTGCTCGGGATTATCAGCACTCCCGTACTCCGGAATCCACAGCTTGGCGATCTGGAAATTCTGGTAGCGCAGCATGTCGAGCAGCGGAACCTGGCACACCACCGCGCGAAACAAATCCGGACGCTGCGTGATCATCGCTCCCATCAGCAGCCCGCCATTCGATCCGCCCTGAATCGCCAGATGATCCGTGTCCGTATATTTTTCTGCAATCAGATGTTCGGCGGCGGCGATCATGTCGTCAAAAACATTCTGCTTCTTGTCGAGCATTCCCGCGCGGTGCCAGTCTTCGCCAAACTCCGCGCCGCCGCGCAAATTCGCTACCGCGTAAACTCCGCCATGCTCCATCCACAGATAAGCCGTGCGGCTGAACGATGGCGTCAGGCTCACATTGAACCCGCCATACGCCGTGAGCAGCGTGGGATTGTGCCCATCCTTCTTCAATCCTTTCTTGTTGACGACGAACATGGGCACCCGCGTTCCATCCTTAGAGTGGTACCACTCCTGATTTACCTCGTAGGCCGCCGGATCGATCGCCGGCGCATCCACCTTGGCCCATAGCGTGGTTGCTTTGGTCTTCAGGTCATAACGATAAACCGTGGGAGGAACGGTGAACGACATGAATCCATAAAAAATTTCATCGCGATCCCATTTCCCGTCCGACTGGAAAACGGTCCCAATCGAGGGCAGCATGAGATCGCTGAGATGGTCTCCACCGAGATCGAAAATCTTTAACTGGGAACTTGCATTCTGCTCGTACTGCGCAAACAACTTCCCGCCCCACACCGACGCGCCCTGCAATACGGCGTCCGACTGAGGAATAATTTCTTTCCAGTCGTCGCGCTCATAGTTACCCGCTTCCGCCGCGAACACGCGGTAACGCGGCGCATCTTCGTTGGTGACGATGTAAAGCCGTCCGTTGTAAATGGATCCGCCATATAGAAAATTCTTGCCGGTAGTGATGCGCTCAGGCGGCGTGCCCTTTTTCAGATCCATCAAGAAAAGCTCGGTCTTGGTCCAGCCTTGCTGGACCGAGATCAACAGCAAGCGCCCATCGTTATCGAGACTCACGCCGGGCCAGTCTTCCGGGTCGCGCCCCTCGCCAAAAATTTTCGTGTCCGTCTCCGGATCGGTCCCCAGTTCGTGATAAAACACGTGCCGGTTGTACATCTCCTGGCCTTCGGGAACGTCTCCCTTCTTTGGATAGCGCGTGTAATAGAATCCGGAGTTGTCCAGCAGCCAGGCAATGCTCGCCGCCCGCGTGCGTTCGATCACATCCGGCAGCGCCTTCCCGGTCTTGGTTTCAATAATGTGCAGCGTGCTCATCTCCGATCCGCTGGGCGACGTGCCATACACCAGATACTTTCCATTCTCCGAAGGCTGGTACCAATCGAGCGCGATCGTTCCGTCCGCTGCCAGTTGATTCACGTCCACCAGAACGCGATCTTGTCCGTCGTTTTTTCCTTCAGCTCCGCCTTCGCGCACATAAACGATGGGCTGGTTCTGCATCCCCTCACGGCGTGTGTAGAAATAATATTTCCCACCAATCTGGGGCGCGCTGATGCTTCCGATGCTTAACAATTCTGTCAGCCGCTTATGAATCGCATTCCTCCCCGGCAGGGGATCGAGCACAGAGTTGGTATAGGCCATCTCCGCTGCTACCCACTTCTGCGTCTCCGGACTGTCGGCATCTTCGAGCCACCGGTAGTTATCGACAATCTTCACGCCATGCAGCGTCTCTTCCAGCGGACGCTTCTCCGCCTTCGGCACCGTCGCACTCGCCGTACTTTTCACATCGTCCCCCGCAAACACCGCACCCACCAGAAGAAACACCGAAACCACAACCAGCCCCGCTCCACTCATCCCGCACCTCGCAACCCGATAGCCTACCAAACTCTCGCACCGCAGGTTTTCACCCGCCCCCCAAAATGTTATGATTGATGCGCTCAAGAAGCGCGCGCTCCGCGCGCGCTTCTCCACACTCCTCAGTAGCTCAATGGCAGAGCATCCGGCTGTTAACCGGAGGGTTGTAGGTTCGAATCCTACCTGAGGAGCCATTCTTTCAGTCGGTTACAAACTCTCAAAACTAAACTTCACCGCATTTCACCGCATTTGCTTTGGAAGGAGTGATGATATTTCCTCCCGAGAGTGCCCGACACGGCCGTTCGTAACGCTAGACTTCCTATTGCCTGGAAAGAGCATTGGAGACCAGCGGCAGGCCCAGCGACCCTCACAACCGGTTCAAACTCCGGCGGGATTCAATCTTTGAATCCGGCCTTCTTTTCTTGCCAACGTACCCGACTTGTTCATACCTCCTGTTAGTTGGCGCAGTATCGCAATATCACATTGAACCGGCTGTGCCAACTCTCAACGAGTGTAAACGCCTGATTCCGTCAATTGTCTGAAAGCTGGCTACTACTGTATAAAAAGCTGTCGAGTTTTTTCGCCTTCGGTGTGACGACTACGCGCCAAAACGGCCCTTGGAAAGAGATTGTCGCAGGTTTTGTGCTCGTGTTCTTTGTGGCCTATTGTGCTGCTCACGTCTTCAAGGTGATTGCTTTAGAGAAAGCGTTCGATGCGGTTATCGTTGGCTTGGTAGTCCTGCTCTACGCCACATTGGTTTCGCTGCCGGGGATAGGTATCGCTTACCTGACTTGGAAACTTTCTCGCAATATGAGGCCGATTCTTGCTCAGGCGATATTCCGCGCCGGTATATTCGCAATTGCGGTCACACCAGCGTTCTGGGGCCATGCAGGATTTCTTCCAGCAATACTTCTTGCTTTCGTATTGCATGGAAGAGACAGGTCGGATGTAATTATTGGAATCTTGATCGTTTGGGCCATCGCCATTCCTGTGTTATTTGTCCGTGCTCGCAACCGAAATAACGCAAAAATCTTCGTCAATTAACGTAACATCGCCATTTCACTCATTGAGGTTAAGATCACCGTTGTTCTCGCCGCCGCGATCCTTGGTCACGCGCTGGCGGTTATTGCCTAGTCGCGGGCGAGGCGCAGAAGCGGCGGATTTGCACCAAGAGAAGGATCAGAGCACCCAGGACGACGAGAGCCACGGGCGCGCGCCGCAGCACCCAGGTCTCCGTTCTTCTGCTTGCTTCGCCCGGCGGGAGAACGTCGATCACCTGGATTCGGGATCGCCCTTTGAGATTGGGAAACAGGTAAACCGGAATCACTGTGCCCGGCGGGACCGAATCATTCAGTTCGGCCTGATCGCGCGGAACACGTTTGAGGTAGGGAACCAAATTCATCCATTCTTTCTTGCCCTCTACCATCCCACTGGCATAAACCGATATGTCGGGCCCATGCATGCCATGGCTTTTCTGATAATAGGGACGAGTCACCTGAAAGGTGGTGGCTTGATAGGGCTGTCCCTGAACGCGTTTGAAGGCATTATGCGCGTTGATGAAGGTGACGAAGCCGAACAGTAGGCAGACCAGGAAGGCGAGGCCCAATATTGCGATGGTGAGATTCAAGAGTATTACGCTCATCGGCCGGGAAGACAGCGGGTGAGGCAAAGAACGAGGCGCGCCGAGTTCACCATAATTCATGCGGATGCCAATGATCGAGTCCTCGAAAGTTTCACACAACATTACCCCAAAGTCGAATCGAACCGAGCGCGACCCGCTTCACGAATGGTAATTGGTGGATTGGTGATGAACACCGTACTCGTGATGAACCTCAGGGCCCCGGCCCCTCGGCAGGCATCTGAAATTAAAAAGGGCAGACACGTTATCGTGTCTGCCCCTGCGGCCTGAGGGATACCCAACTCAAAAATAGAACTTGAGAGCAAACATGAGATTCCTGGGATCCTGACTGCCGGTGATATTTCCGAATGTAGTAGCTGTTGAGCTGTAGTACATGTTCGGCGCGGCCAGGTTGGGATGGTTGAATGCGTTCAGGAAGTCGGCGCGAAACTGTAAACGCTTTGACTCGCCGAACAGGAAGTTCTTTTGCAGACTCAGATCCAAATCCACATAGCGAGGTCCAATGACCGGGCCTTGCGCCGGGCACGTGCCAAAGGTCCCGGGCGCCTCCGGTGTGAATGTGCTATTTGCATTCGAGAACCACTGGAATTGATAGCCCGAAGCAGTGTTTACGATCTGGTGGGTGTACTGGACCGGACCATTGCAGTTCGGACGAGCAGAACCCGATCCGGCACCGTCGTTGCCGGTGAAGGTGCCAGAACTGTCGGGTCCGTAGACGGCCAGCGGGAATCCTGCATGATAGGAAAAAATTGGACCGAGCGACCAGTTTCCAACTACCGCATTGACTGCCGCGGGAAGATCATGGCCGAAGGATTTTCCTCGCCCCACGGGCAGTTCGTAAAGGACGTAGCCGCTCAAGACTTGGTTGGAATCATAGTAGCAACGTGCCCAGTTCGATTTCGGATCGTAGAGGTTCTGCCAATAGGGATACGAACTCGTGGTCTCGGAATTTGTGCTGTAGGTTCCGTAGTATCCACTGTTGTTGGTCATGCACTTACCAAACGTGTAGGCGAGCTGGCCTTCCAGTCCTCCGCTGACGCGCTTTTGCAATACTGCTTGCAAAGCGTCATAGCGCATGGTTCCGACCGACGCCGTATCGTAAACATCAGCGAAGCTGTTCGGGCCATACCCTAGACTGTTCCCGCCGGCATCGACTCCGTTGAAGCCTCCGATGAACGGGGTGTTGTCAGTTCCCAGTTGCAATTGTCCGAGATCCAGCGGCACCACGAGGTGCGTCACCTTCTGACCGACATAACCAACCTGCGCCGTGAGCGTTGGTGTAACTTGATGCTGTATCGAAAGATTCCATTGTTCCCCGACCGCCGGCTGCACCACCGGATCCCAGGCGAACATAGTCGCTCCGGAAACCGATTGCGGTTGGGGTGTGGCCCCGCCCGTAGCTCCTGCCTCGGTGTCATAAGGTGTGGCGCCTGGGTTGTAGTTGTTCGTTCCCCCGATCTGGGTTGGCGTGTATGGCGGATTACGGGGCAGGCGCAGATTAGTCCCCGTGCCCTCGAGATAAGACGAGACGCTAAACGCTGCGCGGACCACGGTTTTCCTCTGAAGGAATGCGGGAGCCCAGGACAATCCAATGCGCGGCTCAAACTCTCCCAGTCCGTCATATTTGCTGCTGTAGAGTCCTCGACTGTATCCGTTCTTGCCGACAATGCCGGTGCCGATGGCGCTGTTTCCGGGAAACTCCACGACGCCGGTCGTCTTGTCTACGTTCACCTGGCGATTGTTGGTTTCGATCCATGGGGTACGTGCCTCATAACGCAATCCCAGATTCAAAGTGAGGCCGTCGGCTATATGCCAATCGTCCTGCGCAAAACCCGCCAGCAGCCAGTCCCTTTGATGGAAGCCGCCGCCCACTTCGCCTCGAGCCACGGAATCGGGCAAGCCCAGGGCGAAGCTCGCTCCCGCATCGCCGCCAGATAGTCCATCGCCGGCCTCGGACGTGTAGTTGTTGGTGAAGCCGATGTCGCCCAGCACTCCGGCATTACCTGGATAAGTAATGTTTAAGCGGTACCGATTCATCTGGAATCCGAATTTTGTATTGTGGTGGCCGTGACTCCATAGAAGATTGTCGGATACTTGCCAAACCGTAGAAGCGAACTTTTGGATGATCGCACCGTTGCCCAAACTGGAGTAGTTGCCGATGCCGTTTCCGTTGCTAGCGGCACTTGTGAACGTGATACTTGGCAATCCGTTGATGCCGCCTTCACTCGTACCGGCGATCCCGGTTTGGGCTGCCAACTTTGCGACGGAGGGGTCAAAGGTGGTATTCGGGCCATAGGGCAGGACGTAGTTCACGCCAATGCGAAAATCGTTGAGCAGTGACGAAGTGAAGGTGTGCGTCTCATCAAAAGCAGTGTTGTCGATGTGTGCTTCCGAACTCGAGTTACCGCCAAGCAGGAAGGAAGTCGTTAAGGGATCGATTTCCTTGCCCCGTGAATAGCGGGCGAAAAGGCGGTCCTTGGCAGAGACGTTGTAGTCGACTTTGAAATCTTCCTGATCGTCGTTGTTCTGGCTTCCATTGAGAATTACAGCGCTATTGGGCGCACCGGGAGTCGGTTGTGGATAGAGCGACGAGGCCATTAGCACCTTGAAGGCATTATCAAGTCGGTTGGGAGGAATGATGTTGCCCTGAAAAGGTACAGGGTTCCCGGACAGGACGCACGGTGTACCGCTGACTCCTGTGCCCGGAGTGCAGGGGTCATAGATTTGCACGCCATTGGGATTTGCAGAGGTGGGGGTCAGCAAGGCGCTAAAATCGCCTGCGCGTTCGGCAGTTGATAACACGGTCAAGCCGCTTGCCGCAGGCGGATGATCGAAGCGGGAGCCTTCATAATCAGCGAAGAAAAACAATTTGCTCTTGATGATTGGACCGCCGATTGTGCCCCCGAACAGATTCCATCGCATCTTTGCCTTCGGGAGACCGATCGTCCCTTGCGGATTGGGTAAGAAGCCGTTTTGCCACGAGTTCGCATTGAATTTATCGTTGCGGATGAATTCAAAGACGTCGCCGTGGAAGGTATTCGTGCCGGATTTTATTGAGGCGCTGACCACACCGCCCTGAAAATTGCCGAATTCCGCCGAAGCGTTCTGGGTGATGACATTGAATTCCTGGATGGCGTCGGGCGATGGGGTGAAACCCACCGCGTTCTCGGAAGCCTGATTGTCATCCACGCCGTCAAGAATAAAGTTGTTCGACTCTTCGCGATTGCCGTTGATATATGGGCGCCCACCTCCATTGCCCGCAATCTGCTGCGAGGTTTGGGAACCGGTATTCATGGTCTGGGGATCAATGGTGAGTGCGCCCGGGCTGAGCAAGGTCAATTGGACGAAGTTGCGCGAGGCCAAGGGGAGATTGTCGTTCGTCCTTGCATCAATCACCGTGCCTACCTGCGCGGTATCGGTCTGCAATGTCGGAGCCTGATCGATCACTTCCATGACCTCGGTTACGCTTTTCACCTGGAGTTGGAAGGCGAAGCGGGCGATTTGATCCAGCACCAGCGTGACAGCGGACTGCTGAGCCGTCCGAAATCCAGCCGCGGTCACCTTTATTTCGTAAGTGCCAACCGGCAAGCGCTGGAGGTTGAAGACGCCATCCCCATTGGTTTTAGTTGCGTAGGTAGTGCCGCGATCCACATCGCGAGCCACCACGGAGGCGCCAACCAGTGGGGCTCCCGTGGGATCAGTCACGCTTCCGGTGATAGTGGCCGTGACTTCCTGCCCCCAAGCGGGACTCACTGCGAAAAATGTGGCGAACATGGTTGCGAACAGCGTTAGAGCGATTATCGAGGACGCCTTCGAGTGTGTCATTCCATCTCCTTTTCGAGCCTTCGCCTGACTAACTCTCACCTAATCTCCCAACCACTAGCCCAATACGATCAGCTCTTGCTATGCATCGTGCCGCTCGGTGTTGCACCGCCTTGCGCGGGAAACATGGACGAGCGAAGGATCCGCGTTCTACTCCTTCATAATTCCGTACTGAAAACGAGGGGGAAGCTTCGCACCAAACTCTTCTGCCATGGCAAGCGTCAGCGCTTGTGGCACGAGAACGGAAGTGATTCCTTCCCACGGTTCCGGGACGGCCCCAATCGTTACCGGAAAGAACCTTTCGGACGCCTGCCGCTCTTCGGTTCCGACCAAGATCACTCTGCCGCCACGCGCGTGACAATCATGAGCGAGATCGACTCCCAAACCGGCCGCTCGTCCCAGGGCTGAAATGATGGCGACGTGCGATCCGTCGACGTCAAGGAGCGGACCATGCCGAAACCCGCCTCCGGAATAAGCCGCAGCGCGATGGCCGGTCATCTCGCGAATACACAACGAACCCATGATGGCGGCACCGTATGCTGGTCCCCGGCCTACGAGCTCGATATTCGCGGCTCCGCGGCAGAATTTTTCCAGTTCTCCTCGCAGGCTAAATACCTTATCGAGGGCGGCAGCGTAAGCTACGCTCGCCCGTTGGGCATCTTCGCGCCATGCCCGCCCCAGAATGTGGGAAGCGAACACGATGCACGCGGCCGTAGCGTTGGTAAATGTCTTGGTTGCGTTGCCGTATTCTGGCCCTGCCAGAATCGGCAGTTTGACCTCGATGGACGACCAACAGGTGCTTTTTTCGTTGTTGCAAAGCAAAGCGATCGGTAGCCTCGCACTGTTTTGACAGAGCTGCACCAATTCCGCGCTCTCTCCGGAAGTGGTCAACAAAATGGAAACAGCGGCCTGATCCCATACCGGGCGCGAGTAGTGCAGCCACTCACTTGCGTCTGCAGCGAAGGCCAACCGGCCGCACGACTGCAGGAAAGAGGAAGCGATAATAGAGGAGCAATAGGAAGCCCCCATTCCAACCAACATTACAGGCCCGGCGGAAAGTGCCATCTGCCGCAGTTGTTCGATCGCTTCCCGGATCGGCTTGTCTTCCTGATAAGCCCGCAGCAGCCTGGCAAGATGCTCGGGCTGTTCTCGACATTCCATTTCATAAATGGATGTCATGCTCCGGGTCAGCATCTCGCTCGGCGGCTCGACTCCGGCGATCCAGCGCGACTCTGGGCCTGCCTGGCTCTCCATTTGATTTCCTCGGTTAATCTGCCGACAAACACCGAACGGTCGATGTTTTTAATGAATGATTATAAACTATACAGTATGATGCTGTTGAGGTAAATATGTGTCTGATCCTGGACTCTCTGATCCGCCTCGCGTAAATCGCGGATTCATCCTGCGCATTTCGTCGATCGCAGCACTGGGTGGCGTGTTGTACGGCTATGACATGGGCATCATTGCGGCCGCAGCGATCTTCGTCAAACGCACATTCGCGCTTTCAACTTTGATGGAGGAGTTGGTCGTCAGTATCGTCCTGATCGGTGCCATGCTTGGAGCCATTGTGGGCGGGGCGGTCGCCGATCGTATCGGCCGGCGTGCAACGCTGGTATGGGCGGGAGGTATTTTTATCGTCGGATCTTTGCTGGCGCCTCTGTCGGCCAACGTCTTCGTTCTGATTGTGGCGCGTGCGATTATCGGAATCGGAATCGGTTTCACCTCGGTAACCGCGCCGGTCTATGTTTCTGAACTTGCCCCGCCTCAGTCGCGCGGTATGCTCATCGGGCTTTATCAGTTGGCGCTGACCGTGGGAATCGCGCTCGCGGATCTCGTGGGTTACTGGCTGGCTGCACAACAGGCTTGGAGACTGATGTTCGGCCTCGCGGTTGTGCCGACAGTCTTCTTTCTGGCGGTAATTCTCACGGTTCCCGAAAGTCCGCGCTGGCTGTTCGCACACGGTCGCCCCAAGGACGCGGCAGCAGTACTGCATGTCTATACGGATGCCGACGGGGCACAGCGTCTTCTCGATGACATTGAGCAAGGACTGAAAACGCCCGTGGAACAACGCTGGAGCGCCCTCTGGAGTCCTGCCGTCCGCGGCGCGCTTTTCATCGCAGTCGGACTCACCGTTTTACAACAGGTCACCGGTATCAACACCATCATTTACTACGGTCCGCAGATTTTTGAGCTCGCGGGAAGTTCCTCGCACGCCAATGCCATCTTTGCGACCCTGATCGTGGCCATAGTGAATGTGGTTGCGACGGTCGGGGGCATCGCTCTGGTCGACCGGGTTGGACGCAAGCCGCTGCTCTACGTGGGCGTGACCGGCATGACAATCGCCCTTTTCGCGCTTTCTTTCGCCTTTGGCCATCAAGCAATGCTCGGTTCGTCGCTAGGATCTATAGCAATCACGTGTCTCGTGGTCTATATCGCATGTTTCGCATTCAGCCTGGGAGCGATCGCCTGGATACTGGTTGCCGAAGTCTTTCCGTTGCGCGTCCGCGGGCGCGGGGTCGCCGCCGGAACATTGTTCTCAGGCATTGCTAACTTCGCGGTTTCGTTAACATTCTTAACCCTGATTAGTATCCTGGGGAGCGCCGGCACATTCGCGATCTACGGAACGCTTTGCATCGCCACCCTTGTATTTGTGCGGTTTGTTGTACCGGAAACTCGGGGAAGAGAGTTGGAGAGCATCAGTCTTCCCAGGAAAAGCTAAACCGTTCGATTGGAGCGTCTTCCTGAACTAGATTCCAAGAAGCAATCTTCGCGGCGAGTCGGGTTGACCACCCGCTACCAGGCCGATTCCCGAATCTGCTTTATTAAGCGCTAATCGAATCGCTCCGATCAACTGCGCATCCGGCCCCAGACTACTAACGGCCAGCTTTGGCCGGACGGGTTCGGTGTACTCTTGCAGGAACTGGCGCGTAGAATCCAGTAACGGTTGGCTCATCCCTACTCCGCCACCCAATACGAACAGCTCGCAGTTTAGGACCAAAGAGATGTTGTACACCGCATAAGCCAGCATTTTCGCCGAGCGATTCAGAACACGCTCCGCAAGTTCATCTCCGGCACGAGCTCGTTCAAAGATTTCCGTTGCATTAAGGTCGCGGGCGACTACAGTGCCAGCTTCGCCGCAACCGCGCAACCACTGTTGCCGGATGCCCTCGCCGCCGATTACGCTCTCAAGTGATCCCGGATCGCAATGCTTCGCGGCCTCTTCCGGACCGCCCGGAACATGCATGTAGCCGATCTCACCCGCAGTCCAATCTGCACCGTGGATCAACTTGCCATTGGCGAATACGCCAGCGGCAATCCCGGTTCCAATAGCAAGAAATACGAAATCGCCGATGCCTTGCGCGGCGCCCCTCCAGTTCTCTCCGATGGCTGCCATTCTTACATCGTTTTCAACCGCGGCCGGAATGCGTAGGGCGCTTTCCAGCAAGCTTCGAAGTGCGACATCTTTCCATCCTCTCAGGTAGGATGTTGCCACCACAACACCCGCGTCTCCGTCGGTGATGCCGGGTGCACCGGCAGCTACGGCCAATAGCGAACGTCGGGGTACAGAAGCACGCTGCAACAGATACTTCACACCCGTGCGGATCTGTTCGATCACCAAATCGGGAGAAGAAGTTTTCTTAGTGGATGCAGACCACTTCCCTAATACGCTCCCGTTCATGTCGGCCAATGCAACTCGTAAATTGCTCGCGCCTATGTCCACGCCGACCACGTGTCCGTATCCCGCATTAATGCGAAGGGCGCCGCTTCGCTGGCCGGCTTTTGACCTTCCGTTGGAAGTCCTTTCGAGCAAGCCTTTTTCAAGCAGGAAGGAAACCGCTGCCGAGGGCCGAGAGGAGGATAACCCCCAGTGCCGTTCCGAAATTTCGCCTGACTCGGAGCCGCGTTCGCGGAGTTGCCGCATCACCTCACCGGCGTCCATCTGCTTCATTTCACGCTGCCGCTTCGCTCTTTCCGGAGAAGAGACGGCTGGACGCAACTTGGGCTTGGCTACCACGAGCGGCTCACCATACTAAGTTATCTTTATTTACTAAGTCAGTCAACCGGGAAAGTTTGGTTGCGGAGTTCTTTACGCTTCGGGAGGCTTTTTCCCCAGAAACTCGATTAAGTTGGAGAACCAGAGGGCCGCAATAGTCCAAGAATGGCTGGATCGAGCGCCGTATAAATTGCGCCCCATAAGACGGCGGAGGGACCGAGCCCGCTCAATCCTACGCGTACGATCGCAAATTCACTTCCCTTCAACAATTCCTCCACCTCTTGCAACAGGCGTGGATGATTGCCCACCTCGCCTCCGAGAAGGATAACGCTAGGGTTGAGGATGAGGGCCAGGTCCAGCACGATGTCAGCCAAGAGGTTGGCTCGTTGCCGAAGGAGCCGTTTGGCCTCCGCGTTTCCCGCGGCCGCAAGATCGAAA
>Ga0181523_10003509_pt1 | contig 14242 bp, 16 predicted proteins | sample PEATcosm2014_Bin_43_FD_119752 | JGI IMG/M metagenome (GOLD analysis project Ga0181523, IMG submission 119752) | Peatland microbial communities from MTU Mesocosm Facility, Houghton, MI, USA - PEATcosm2014_Bin05_30_metaG | ecosystem: Environmental > Terrestrial > Soil > Wetlands > Peat | place...
GCACAGAGAGCGCGAAGGTGTCGCCCGAACCGGTGTCGTACTGGGCGGTCCAGGCATAGGCGCTCGCCGGACTGGGCGGGATCTGGTAGACGGGCTTCGTCGTGGTCTTGGACGGCGCCTGGTACGCCGGTGCGCCGGCGATGACCGGGCGGAAGAAGAGCTGAGCGGTCGTCCCGACGATGTTGAGGATCTCCTGTGGGTTCTTCACGCCCGGCAACTGCACGACGACGTTGCCGCCCTGGGTGGAGATGTTCGGCTGGCTGACCCCGAGGGCGTTGATGCGGTCGCTCATGACCTGAACGGCGTCCTGCAGCTCGCTGTTGGTCACCTTTTGACCGGGCAGCGGCTTCGGTGCGTAGGTCACCGAGAGCCCGCCGCGAAGGTCAAGGCCGAGAATGGGCTTCCAGTGGGCGGCGATGACGCCTGCGAAGGTCCCGAAGCACACCAGCAACGTGAGGAGCACGCTCACCAACAAGGAGCGCTGCTTCATGAGTGCGTATGCCCCTCCCTACCGAGGTCGAGGGCCGCTCCTGGGCCCGGCAATCCCGGTGTGCTGCTCGTATCGGCGTGCGTGGCGTCCGCATCGGTGTCGTCGGTGGAGGCGTCCTCGTCGGCGTCGCTTTCGTCGTCGTACTCGTCGTCATCGTCGGAGCCGTGCTCGAGCAGGTAGTCGTCGCTGCCCGGATCGGGGGGGACGTCGAGTGACAGCTCGTCGTCCGCCTTCGTGAGCACCGTGCTGATGGCCCGGCGCACGATCTCGATCTCGATCTCGGGAGCGATCTCGAGCGTGGCCCGATCGCCTTCGATGCCCGTGACGCGGCCGATGATGCCGGAGGCGAGCATGACCTCGTCGCCGACGTTGGCCTCTCGGTTCTGCTGCTGCGCCTTGCGCATCCTCTGGCTGCGGGGACGGAGGACGAACAGGTACAGCAAGAGGCCGAAGCCCACGAGGAGCAACAGAGTCGTGGAGGAGCTCGACGTCTTCTTGGTTGTGGTGGCTGCCAGGCCGAGGCCGTGGAACACAAGGCCCACCTGGTTGAGGTACGGGGACATCGGCTCCCTACGCTGGGTCGATTCGAGTCGACCGACACCTTACTCCTTGCAGCGCACTCCCTACGGGCAGGAGTCGTCCTCGCTCAGCGAGTCGAACAGGCTGGGGCCGTCGGGCGACAGATGGCGGCCGCGTCCCCGTACCGTCCGGTTGTGGAGGTTCTCGGGCCCGAGGCGGCTCTCGAGCTCCAGGTGAGGCGGCACGGCTACGCCGAGGTGGTGGAACGCCGCCGGCGTCGCCATCCGCCCCCGCGGTGTACGCAGCACGAGACCGGCCTTGAGCAGGAAGGGTTCGTAGGCGTCCTCGACGGTCTCCGGCTCCTCGCCCACGCTGACGGCCAAGGTGGAGAGTCCGATCGGACGGCCAGGGAAGGCCAGGCAGAGCGTCTCGAGGATCATGCGGTCGACGCGGTCGAGGCCGAGGTCGTCGACGCCGAAGGTCTCGAGGCCCTCGCGAGCCGACTCGAGCGTGACGACGCCCTCGCCTCGCACCTCCACGAAGTCGCGTACCCGTCGCAGCAAACGGATGGCGAGCCGGGGCGTGCCCCGGGAGCGGCGGGCGATCTCGGCGGCACCATCGGGTGTCAGCTCGGTCCCGAAGAGCCGAGCGGAGCGTCGCACGATCGCCTCCAGCTCCTGTGGGCGGTAGTGGTCGAGGCGGGCGACGAAACCGAAGCGATCGCGCAGCGGTCCCGTCACGAGGCCGGTCCGAGTGGTGGCGCCCACCAAGGTGAAGCGAGGGATGTCGAGCCGGAGGGAGCGTGCGGTCGGGCCTTTGCCGAGCACGATGTCGAGCTGGAAGTCCTCCATGGCCGGGTAGAGGACCTCTTCGACGGCACGCCCGAGGCGGTGTATCTCGTCGATGAACAAGATGTCGCCCGGTTGCAGGTCGGTGAGGATGGCGGCGACATCTCCGGTGCGCACGAGCGCCGGGCCGGAGGTGACCCGGAAGCTGGCCCCCATCTCGGCGGCCACGATGCCGGCGAGGGTGGTCTTGCCGAGTCCGGGCGGGCCGGCGAAGAGCAGGTGGTCGACGGCCTGTTCCCGTTTGCGGGCGGCCTCGAGGACGATGGCGAGGCGCTCCTTCAGATCCGCCTGCCCGACGAAGTCAGCCAGGCGGCGTGGGCGCAGACCCGCTTCGAGGAGGGCTTCGTCGTCCTCAGCGGCCAGATCGAGCGGCCGCTCCCCCGCCGAGTCGAGATCCTCGAGCGGTGGGCCGCCGCGGTGGACCACGAACGGTGGCTCTCCCGCCGGTGTCTCCCCGATGACCTCCTTGCGTGGGCTCATCGGCGGGGCGCCAGCTCTCGAAGGGCGGCTCGCAGGAGCTCCTCGAGGCCACCGGAGGGCGGCAGGGCGCGAACGGCTGTGCGGATCTCGTCCGGTCCGTAGCCGAGCTGGCTGAGGGCGTCGGCTACCTCGCTCGCCGGCGAGGGCGTCCCGCCGAGGAGGGAGACAGCCGACGAGAGCGAGCCGTCGAGCTCACCGAAGCGGGACTTCAAGTCGACGAGGAGGCGCATCGCCGTCTTGCGCCCGACGCCGGGCACAAGGGTGAGGGCGTCGATATCGTCGTTGGCGACGATCTCGACGAGGCGGTCCGGTCCGTGCACCGAGACGATGGCGAGGGCGAGCGCCGGACCGACGCCGTGGGCGCCCAGCAGCAGCTCGAAGGCGCGTCGCTCCTCGGCGTCGGCGAAGCCGTAGAGGGTGATGGCACCCTCGCGGACGTGGGTGTGGATCGAGAGGGCTGCCTCGGGTCCGGCCGAGCCGGCGAACCCGGCGAAGCCGACCGGGCCGAGCGAGCCGAAGGACCCCGCCAGTCGTGGCGACACGTGAACGCGGTAGCCGACACCGCCGACGTCGAGCACGATCTCCACGGCAGTGTCGCCGACGGGCCTCCGTTCGATGACGGTGCCCCGCAAGTAGCCGATCATCCCGCCAGTCCTTTCATCATCGCCCGCTCCTGCTCCCATGCGGCCGCTCCCAAGTGGCAGATGCCGAGGGCGAGAGCGTCGGCGACGTCGGCCGGCCGAGGCACCTCGCTCAGATGCAGCAGCCGGACGACCATCGCCTGCACCTGCTCCTTCGGGGCATTGCCGTAGCCCGTGACGGCGAGTTTCACCTCGGCCGCCGTGTACTCGGCCACCCGGCAGCCGTGCTCCACGGCGGTGAGGAGGGCCACGCCGCTCGCCTGCCCGACCGACATGGCGGTGCGGGCGTTCGAGCGGAAGAAGATCCGCTCGATGACCATGACGTCAGGCTTGAGCTCGTCGAGGAGGCCGTCGAGGTCGGCTCGCAGTGTCGCCAGGCGGGCGGGCAGCGGTTCGGAGGGAGGGGTCGTGATGACCCCGGCGGCGATCGTGCGGTAGGCGCCGCCGCCCGCGGCACGCGTGACGCACCCGTAGCCGCAGCGCGACAACCCGGGGTCGATGCCGAGCACAAACATGCGTTCGATGGTAACCCCGCCGCCGGCGCCGAACGCGGATGCTCGCCCGCTCGCCCGTGGTGTCCGGATCAGCGGAAACCCAAGTGCCGTTCGATCGCATCGAGACGCCGGCGCAGCTCCTCGACCTCTGCGTCGAGTGACGTGGCGTGATCGAGCTGACGGCGGACACGTGAGGACCGAAGGGCACGATCGAGCACGCCCTCGAGGGGGACCAGACGCTGCGGGCCATGCACGCCGGCAACCATGCGGGAGGGCAGCTGGCCGGTGCGATACCACGAGCGCAGCGTCGAACGTGCGACACCGGCTGCGCTGGAAGCCTCCTCCAGCGTCACCCAGCCTTCCTCTCGAGGCTGCTCGGCGAGCCGCGAGAGGAGGTCGTCCCAGTCGACCCCGCTCTGGCCGACCCCGCTCTGGCCGGCCTCGCTCTGGCCGGCCTCGCTCTGGCCGATGTCGCTCGGGCTGGCCCCGCCCTCGCCGGCTTCGCTCTGCGCCACGGTGGACGACCCTATCAAATATCACCGTCTTGACAGGGGCTGTACCGTCACACCATGTTCGAACGTTTCACGGACCGGGCCCGCCGCGTCCTCGTCGTCGCCCAGGACGAGGCAAGGAACCTCAGCCACGGCTTCATCGAGCCCGAGCACCTCCTTCTCGGCCTCCTGCAAGGGGACGGGCTTGCAGCCATGGCGCTCGGTGAGCTCGGGGTCAGCGTGGAGGCGGTGCGGGACAAGGTGGCGGGCAGGCTGGCGTCGGGCGAGACGCACACGCGCGCCTCCAAGGTGCCTTTCAGCCCAGGCGCGAAGAAGGCGCTCGAAATGTCGCTGCGAGAGGCGCTCACGCTCGGCCACAACTACATCGGTACGGAGCACCTGGCCCTTGGCGTGCTGCGCGTCGCCAGCGACGGCGGGTTGATCCCCGAGCTCCTCGGAGTCGATGCCGACGAGGTGCGGGCACGCGTGCTCGAGATCATGCCGAAGGGAACGGCCTCGGCCTCGCGGCAGTCCCCTGCTGCGGTCGACGCCCTGCAGCGGGCGCGCCAGCTCGCCGGAAGCGGGCCGATGACCACCGGGCATGTGCTCCTCGCCCTGCTTGCCGACGGTGCCTGCCAGGCCACGATGGCGCTCTCGGCGCTCGGCGCCACGACGGAGTCGCTGCGGGCGCAACTCGGCCGGATCCCGATTGCCGGCACGAGCGACGCTCCCCCGCGGCCGCGATCGGTCGAGATCAAGCTCGGGCAGCTGACGACCACGATCGACGACCCCGACTTGGCCGCCGCCTTGGGCTCCCTCACGGCTGCGGAGCTGGCGACGGCTCTGCGAGAGGCTTTCAGCACCGCGCCCGAGCCGGAGGCGCCGGAAGGCCCGGACGAGACGGGCACGTCCAGCGACTCGGGTTAGAGCTCGACGCTCTCGAGGATCTCGTCGGGGATGTCGAAGTTTGACCAGACGTTCTGGACGTCGTCGTGGTCCTCGAGCACTTCGATGAGCCTCAGGATCCGCTTGGCGGTCGACTCGTTGTCGATCTCCACGCGCGTGTTCGGCACCATCTCGAGGTCGGCGCTCTCGACCGGGATCTTGGCCTCCTCGAGAGCGACCTTGAGGGCGTGGAGATCGGACGGCGCCGCCGTCAGCATCCAGTCGGAACCCTCGTCGGCGAGATCCTCGGCGCCGGCCTCGAGGGCGACGCTCATGAGCTCGTCCTCGCCCACGCTCTTCGGGAGCAGTACGACGCCCTTGCGGTCGAACTGCCAGGCGACGGCGCCCGGCTCGGCCATCGAGCCGCCGTTGCGGGAGAAGAGGGAGCGGATGTCAGCCCCCGTGCGGTTGCGGTTGTCGGTGAGGCACTCGACGATCATGGCGACTCCGGAAGGGGCGTATCCCTCGTAGGAGACCGCCTCGTACCGGACGCCCTCGAGCTCGCCCGTGCCCCGCTTGATGGCCCGCTCGATCGTGTCGAGGGGCACCGAGGCGTCCCGCGCCTTTGCGAACATCGTGCGCAGCGTGGCATTGGCGTTGACGTCGCCGCCGCCTTCGCGGGCTGCCACCTCGACCTGGCGGATGAGCTTGGCGAAGAGCTTTCCTCTCGCTTTGTCCACAGCGCCCTTGCGGTGCTTGGTCGTCGCCCACTTGGAGTGACCTGACATCGTTCAGTCTCCCTCGACTTCGATCTGGTCCAACAACAGTTGATGGAGGCGGCCATCGCCGGCCAGCTCCGGATGGAAGGCGGCGACGATCACCGTCCCCTGCCGGCACACGACAGCCCGCGCCGGCCCCCTGCCGCCCTCGCCGGCGGTTCGCTCCCCGTCACCCTTGCCGCCGAGCACGACCGAGGCGAGCACATCCACCTCGGGACCGGCTTCCTCCACGACGGGCGCCCGGATGAACACGGCGTGCATTGGGCCGCCATCGATGCCGGCGAGCGTGAGGTCCGTCTCGAAGGAGTCGAGCTGGCGCCCGAAGGCGTTGCGGCGCACGACGAGATCGATGGCTCCGAAACACACCTGGTCGCTCCGCCCGTCGAGGATCTTGCGGCTGAGCAGGATCATGCCGGCACACGTGCCGAGGACGGGCAGCCCATCGGCGAGGAGCTTCTCGAGGCCGGGAAGCAGGCCGGAGGATCCCAGCAGAAGAGACATCGTGGTCGACTCGCCACCCGGCAGGACGAGGGCTTGCACGCCCTCGAGGTCCATCGGTCGGCGCACCGGCACCCCGGCGGCGCCGAGCTGCTGCAGGACGGCAAGGTGCTCGCGGACGTCCCCCTGCAGCGCCAGCACGCCGACTCGGGCGGCAGCTCTCGGGCGCGCCGAACCCGTCGACGGCACCCGGTTACCAGCCGCGCTCGGCCAGCTTCACCTCGAGGGCGCCGATCTCGATGCCGGCCATGGCGTCACCGAGACCCCGCGACACCTTGGCGACGATCTCCGGGTCCTCGAAGTGAGCGGTGGCCTCCACGATCGCCCGCGCCCGGCGAGCCGGGTCGCTGCTCTTGAAGATGCCGGAACCGACGAAGACCGCCTCGGCACCGAGCTGCATGACGAGAGCTGCATCGGCGGGCGTGGCCAGTCCACCGGCGCAGAACAACGGCACGGGCAGCTTGCCGGCGGACGCCACCTCCTCGACGAGGTCGATGGGCGCCTGCAGGTTCTTCGCCCAGCCGTAGAGCTCGGCGGAATCGGCCACCGCCAGCTTGCGGATGTCACCGAGGATGGAGCGGAGATGGCGTACGGCCTCCACGACATTGCCGGTGCCAGCCTCGCCCTTGGAGCGGATGAGGGCGGCGCCTTCGCTGATTCGCCGCAGCGCTTCGCCGAGATTCGTGGCGCCGCAGACGAACGGCACCTGGAATGCCCACTTGTCGATGTGGTACGCCTCGTCAGCCGGCGTCAGCACCTCGCTCTCGTCGATGTAGTCGACCCGGAGGGCTTCGAGCACCTGGGCTTCGGCGAAGTGGCCGATGCGGGCCTTGGCCATGACCGGGATCGTCACGGCGTTCTGGATGCCCTCGACGAGGGCAGGGTCGCTCATGCGGGCGACACCTCCGTCCCGGCGGATGTCGGCCGGCACCCGCTCGAGCGCCATGACGGCGACGGCTCCTGCGTCCTCGGCGATCTTTGCCTGCTCGGCGTTGACGACGTCCATGATGACGCCCCCGCGGAGCATCTCCGCCAGTCCCCGCTTCACCCGCGCCGTTCCGGTGGCCCTTGTGTCGGTCATCCCCGTCCGATCAGCATCTGAAGGCGAACCCATCCGGTCATTCTACGGGTTCGGCACGCTCACAGTTCCCTGAGCACGTCCAAGCGTCCGTCCATCGTGGGATCGTCGCTGTCGCCGTCGAAGGGGGCAAACCAGCTCGAGGCGGTGCGCCCGAGCACCGAAGCCGGCACGGAAGATGGCCGTCGGTCCCCCGTGCTGCCGATGCGCTCCAAGGCGGCAATGAGGCCGGGCGGGTAGCGGGTGGTCGCCACGCCGGCCAGGTCGGCCCGGATCTCCCGGTCGGAGCCCCGCAGCCAGAGGGCGGCCCGCTCGCCTCCGATGACAGAGAGCAGGCGGCCGAGCGCACTGGCGGCGAGGGCGGCCGAGGCGACGTCGAGGCGCTTGATGTGGGCGAGCTCATGGGCGACGACGGCCTCCAGCTCGATGCGATCCAGCAGATCGACGAGGCCGGCCGTCACCACGAGAGTGGCGTCCTCGTGGCGCCGCCCGACGGCGAGGGCGTTCGGGGCGCGATCAGGGATCACGCGGAGCCTCGGCGCCGGCAGGCCGAGGGAGGAGCAGAGCCCGTCGCTCAAGTCGGCGAGGCGTTCGGCACCCAGTGGGCGAAGGCTTCCGGCAGCCGCCGCTGCCGCCGGGGTCATCCCCTCGAGCTGGCCGAGCAGAGACGAGGAGGCCCGCCCCCAGATCACGGCGGCCAGGACGATCCATCCCACGAGCAGGACGGCGCCGACGATGAGAAGCACGGGGAGCACGATGCCGAGGAGCAGTACGACGACACCGAGCATGGCCGGCGCCGCCAGCACCGTTCGAACACGGCGACGGTTGCCGTCGGCTGCTGCCCGCCACTCGGCATCTCGCCGACCGGCGGCACGCTCGAGCACGACCTTGGCGGCCTCGTAAGCCGCTTCTTGGGCCTCCCGGTTGCGACGCTGGCGTTCGTCCGGGTCGTTGCGCTGCCGGTCGCGACGAGAGCGGGATCTCGTCGATGCAGGCATGATCGGTGATCTTAGGGCCGCCGCGATGCGACCCTGGCGTACAGCTGCAGGTATCGCTCGGCGACGGCATCCATGGAGAAACCCCCCACCCGCTCCCCCGCCAACACGGCCAACCGCTGACGTTCCCCGGCGTCACCCAGCACGAGGGCGAGCGCCTCCGCCAGTGCGGACGCATCGCCGGGTTTCACGAAGCGGGCCGCCTCGGCGGCGGCGAGGCGGTAGCCAGGAAGATCCGAGGCGATGACGGCGGCGCCGGCGGCCATCGCCTCGAGGAGGATGACGCCGAAGGACTCACCTCGCAGAGATGGAGCTACGAACACGTCGGCAGATCCGAGGAGGCGTGCCTTCGCGACGTCGTCGACGGCGCCCAGCCATTCGATGCCGTCGCCGGCAGCGAAGCGCTGACGGAGGCTCTTCGTCTCCGGGCCTTCCCCGACGACGAGCAGCCTGCTTGCCGGTGCCCCGCCCCCGCGACGCTGGAGCAGCTCGAAGGCCTCGAGGAGCACGGCGAGGCCCTTGCGCTCCTCGTGGCGGCCGACGAACACGACACGCAGCGGCGAGACCGGCGCGCCGCCCAAGCCGTTCGCGTCGGGGTTTCGGCGGTGCGGGAAGAGCGCCGTGTCGATGCCGTTCGGGATCAGCTCGGTGGCCCCGAGATGGCGCCCGAGCACCTGCCTCGCCGTCGCCCGGGCAGCCTCGGACACGGCGACGGTGGCGTCGAGCCGCCGTGCGAACGGTCGGAGGAGGGCACCCTCGGCCCGGTAGACGGCGTCGCAACCGGCGCGGTGGAACGTCGCCACGATGGGGCGAGGGCCGGCGAGCAGTGCCGCCAGCGAGGCGCCGGGCACGAGCGGTTCGTGGACGTGCACAACGTCCGGATGGATGCGCTTCAGGGCTCGCAGGGTCCGTGTCATGGCGAGCGGGCCAGGTGACACCGGGGCTCTCGAGCCGTTGGCGGCGATGCTGAGGCTGCGCCCGATGCCGATGAGGCTGAATTGAGCCCTGCCCCCGTCAATGGTGGCCGATGCCGGCGACACGACCGTGACGCTCGTCCCGGCTCGCTGCAGCGCTTCGGCGAGGCCGCTCACTTGTGCCTGCACACCGCCGGGCACCGACAAGTCGTACGGGCACACCACGGCGACGCGCACGGCGGAAGGCTACGCCCTCACACCGCTCGCCTCGTGACCGGCTAGGACGCCGGGAACTGGCGCCGCTCCTTCTCGTGGGCGATGAGCACCTCGAGGCTGGCGCTCACGCACTCCGGGTCGAACTGGGTGCCGGAGTGCTCGGCGAGATACTCGCGGGCGGCTTCCGGCGTGAAGACGTTGTTCCGGTAGATGCGAGGGTGGGTGAGGGCGTCGTAGACGTCCATGACGGCCAGCAGCCGCCCGAAGAAGGGGATCTGCGTGCCGCTGAGATGATCGGGGTAGCCCGTGCCGTCCCAGCGTTCGTGGTGGGCGCGCACACCCGCCGCGAGCGGGTCGAGGTCTCGCGACATCGCCAGCAGCACGTCGGCGCCGATGACGGGATGTTGTTGCACGGCGGCGCGTTCCTCCGGTGAGAGCCGGCCCTTCTTGTTGAGGATCTCGCGTGGCAGGCCCAGCTTGCCGAGGTCGTGCACGATGGCGATGTGAGTGACGAGGAGGCGATCTGGCCGATCGAGATCGAGCTGAGCGGCCAGGAGGCCGGCGAGGTTGCCGACCCGCGAGGCGTGACCGGCGAGGTGGGCGTCGTAGGCGCCGAGGGCGCTGTCGAAGGCGTCGACGAGCGACTGCTCGTGTGCGTGTCCCTCCGGTGGGTGCTCATCAGAGCTCGCCATGGCTCACCCCCAGCTGTTGAGGCTACCAGGCGGTCTTGCGATAGCCTGATGGCGCCCTGAAGAGGGTCTCGCGCACGGGTGGACGGCGCGACATGCGGCCTTCGGTCCACGCAAGCCTGGGACCTTCGGCTCTAGAGGCGCGTGGCTTGCTCACGTAGCGTCTCAGAATGGTCGCGATGATCACTGACACCATGACCGCCCTGCGGGAGCTCGAGCCGGCGGAGCGCCGGGTGCTCAGTGACTTTTGCCTCCTGCAGTCGACCGTGGCCTCTCATCACCGCGACGAACGGCGGATGCTGCGTGCGGTCTCGGAGGCGTGCGAGGCGATCGGCCCCCATCGCGCTCTCGAGCCCGTGTCAGAGCTCTACCAGCTGCAACGGCGCCTCATCTCGCTGCCGTGGAGCCGGCGGCGAGCGTTGCGCAACCGGACGGAGGCCTGGTTGCGGGAGGGCTCGCGTGAGGATCTCTTGGCGGTGGCGTCGCTCCTGCACGCCTGAGCTGAGCCCGCTGCTGCGAGGCGGCTCCCTTGCCGCCTGCACCTATCCGATCACGAACCAGCCGACCTCCACGAGGCGCCGCGGGGCGGCCGTGAGAGTGATGGTGAACGAACGTGATGCCGCCACGACGTTGGCGACGGCGATCGGAGCACCGGTATCAGTCTGCAAGGTGGCGAGGACGATGGAAGAGGTTGTCACGCCTGCGAGGGTCACCGTGACGCTCGTTTTCCTGGCCTTTACCTGCGCAACCCCGCTTCGCGAGAAGGCCACCTTGCCCTCGACCTTCAAGGCGACGCCTGTGTCGCTCATGGCGTAGACGGCGGTGCCTCCACCGCTCACGGCGAACACGCCACCACCGGAGGCTGGCACGGCATCGGCGGCGGTGCCGCCCTGCGCGTAGACGCCGTAAGCGTTCACGCCAGCGGTACCGACGATGCCATACTGGCGGCCTGCGCCGCGGAGGCCGATTTCGCCGGAGCCGAAGACGCCGGCGCCGGTGCCGTTCGTGGTGGCTGAGATCACGTCAGAGAGGTTTTTCGCATCCGTGATCGCCGCCGAGATCGCGCTCCCGGCACCGGTGGTGGTCGCTTCGAGGGCGTTGCCGGCGCCGGCAGTCGTCGCCTTGACGGCTGCGGACTTGTTTGCCGGGTTGATGAGTTGCGCCACGACTCCGGGCCCCGTGCCGCTGGCGCCACCCGGTGCACCGGAGGCGACGACACCGTCGGTGGCCAAGACGCCGGCAACGGTGCCGATTCCCGTCACGCCGACGCCGAAGATACCGCTGGCGACGCCGGCGACGCCCGTGTTCTTTCCATGGCCGATAACGCCGGCGTTTGCGAAAACGGTGTCGTCTGGATTGGCCAGGCTTGCGTAGGCGCCTCCGGACTCCTCGAGTTCGGTGGCTGCCGTCGCACCCGTGTTGTCCTGCCCGAGGAGGACGGCACTGCCCTGGGTAGCGCTCGCCGGTTGGGCGGAGACGAGCGAGTCAGCCGCCAGGCCGGCGAGACCGACCGCCCCTCCCAGCAGAAGCGACCGTCGAGATGTCGGCTTCGGTGCGGCAGCATCAACTGGGGTCGCGTCTCGTTGCATCGTGTCTCCTCCCGGCCCGTTTGGGCCCCCGTACGACCGTACGCAGGAACTCGCCGCAGCACATCGGCACAAACCCCTATTTTGGGCGCGTTCACCCCCACGTTTTCAATCGGCGGGAGTGGCGTGCCCTGCCACGGAGGTCAGCCGAACTTCTCCCGGTCGGACGGCCAGTTCGGCTGGAACATGTGCCACTGCTCGGGCGCTTGCCGGATGAGATCCTCGAACTCGGCCGCCAGCATGCGGGTGAGTCGTGTCACGTCGGCGCGCAGGCTGCCGCTGCGCTCGAACTCGAGGGGCGGGCGGATGACGCCATGGCCCTTGCCGCCCGGCCGTTGGTAGACGATCGACGGGAAGAGGGGTGCGCCCGTGCGCAGTGCGAGCACGGCCGCTCCACCGGGCAGGGTGGTGCGCTCCCCGAAGAACTCGACCTCGACGCCGTTGCCGACGAGATCCCGGTCGGCGACGAGGCCGACGAGGCGCCCGGCGCGAAGCGCACTCGCCAAGCGGCCGGAGGTGTCCGACCCGAACCCGTGGATCGTGAGGCCGAGCGCCTCGCGCTGCGCCTTGAACCAGTCGAAGAGATCCGGCGGCTCGAGCGTCTCCGCCACCGTCGTCATGGGGTATCCCTTGAGCGTCAACCAGGCACCGCCAAGGTCCCAGAAGCCGAAGTGGGGCAAGGCGAGAATGACGCCGCGGTGCTTGGCCATCTCTTCTTCCACCCGGTCGAAGCCCTCGATCGAGAACCGCCGGAAGACTTCCGCCGGCCGCATCGAGACAAGCCGGGCGCTCTCCACCCAGTAACGGGCGTAGGAGTCGAAGGCCTCCGTCACGAGACGCTCGAGCGCAGTCTCCGAGACGGCGGGACCGACGACGCGGCGGAGGTTGGCGCGGATGACGGGGCGCTTCTTCCGCCAGAACAGCTCCGACATGGTGAACCCGGACAGCGTCGCCAGCCCGCCGGCAAAGGGAGCCGGAACGGCCTTCAATGCGGCCGTCAAACCCCGATAGGTCCAGTAGGCCCTGCTGTGATGACCGAGCAGGCCCGGCGACGTCATGGCCTCAGTGGGCCGGTCCACCTGGCTGTGGGAGGCGGATCAGCGGCCGGAGCCGAGGCGGCGCCGGAACGACGATTCGGCACCCTTGAGACGACGCTCGTTCCGCACGCGACCGGGGCGCGTGGCGGCGCGCGGGGTCGGCCGGGAGCCCGCCCGCTCGCTCTGGAATGCCTGCCGCAGTCGGATCGAGAGCGGCTCGTCACGCCGACGGGAGCGCGCCCGGCTTGCGACCGGAACGCGGCGCCGGCGGGCGGGGTCGCTGCTGGCATCCCGCCAGGCCCGCCACCTCGACTCGACGCGGGCAGGGCGCCGTCCCCGAAGGCCCGATCCACTCGCCGTGGCGAGGGCGGCAGCCGCTTCGGCCTCCCGAGTGGGATCGCTCGCCTGCGCCCACACCTTGAAGAAGCGCTGGCAGGCCGTCACGACGCACAAGCCGAGCAACGCGAGCAGCAACGGGACGAGGATGATGTGCAGGAGCAGGGCGATGCCGAGAGCGATGAGGCGCTCGGCGCGTTCCATGAGACCGCCCTTGGCGACGTAACCGAGCGACTCCGCCTTGGCCCGCTCGTAGGAGATCGTGTTGCTCACGCCCAGGATGGCGAACGGGATCAGGACCATCTTGGGGTCGTGGCCGGGGCCGGCGGCGAAATACCAAGCGAGGCCACCGAAGATGAACATGTCCGCCACGCGGTCGGACACCGAGTCGAAGAAGGCACCCCGTTTGGAGGAGGTGCCGGCCGCCTTGGCGACGGCCCCGTCGAGAGTGTCCATGAGCCCGCCGACGGTGAGCAGGACGATGGCGAGATAGAGCTGCCCGATGCCGATCACGACGCCGGTCAGTCCGGCGAGCAGCATCCCGACGACCGTCACGTGGTCGGCCTTCACGCCCATGGAGACGAGCCGCGGACCCACCGCCTTGAGGACGCGGACGAAGGAGCCGGTTGCCTCAGCTTCCGTCGCGGCGGGGTTCTCGGTCGCGGCGGGTGTCTCCGTAGCGGCGGCGGCCTCCGGGACGACTTCCTCGGCCACTGGCTCTGCTACGACGTCAGGAGCTTCCTCCTCGGCCACGTCGGCAGAGGCATCGGCGCGGCCTCGGCGGCCGTCGATCATGGCGTTACCAGCGTCGTCGGCCTTGGCGTGACCCTCTGACAGGGTTCACGTCTCTCTCCAGCCATGAACACGATGTTACCAAATGCCACCCGAGTAACCCCCGCTTCACCCACGAACGCGGCGTGACGTGGGATGCGGTTGTGCTCGGCCTGCAGGCTGCCGGGGGCCTCTGCCCCGCTGCCGCTTCCCAGGTAGGCTCGCCGCCGAGCGGCCCGGTCGTTCCCGCAGGGGGTGCGAGGACGGGGCGCATCGAGGAGGTGTCCGGTGGCCAATGTGCCGTCTGCGAAGATCCGGAATGTCGCGCTCGTCGGTCACGGCGGCGCCGGCAAGACGACGCTCACCGAGGCCCTCCTGGTGTGCTGTGGAGCACTCAATCGCGCCGGTCGTGTGGAGGACGGCACGACCGTGTCCGACTTCGAGCCGGAGGAGGTGAAGCGCCACATCTCCGTGTCGCTCGCCATGGCACCGGCC
>Ga0181523_10003517_pt1 | contig 14233 bp, 13 predicted proteins | sample PEATcosm2014_Bin_43_FD_119752 | JGI IMG/M metagenome (GOLD analysis project Ga0181523, IMG submission 119752) | Peatland microbial communities from MTU Mesocosm Facility, Houghton, MI, USA - PEATcosm2014_Bin05_30_metaG | ecosystem: Environmental > Terrestrial > Soil > Wetlands > Peat | place...
ATTCGCCGGGACTTCGATCTTTCCCATGCTGTCGGATTCAACGCGGGTCTTGATTTTGGAGGGCGTGGCAGGTTCGGTAAGAGTAGACATAAAGGCTCCAGTACGCGCGGAAGGATGAGTGGAACTGGGAATTATAGCGCGGTAACCTCGCTTCTACTGCGTCGGCGGGCAGGGCTGCATGGTCCGCATGCTAGAATCATCGGTCTCCGAGTTGGGCTCGAGCCTTGGGTGCTCTGCCCCGACTCTGCACGTACGCCCATGCCTGAATTCCTAGCCGCCGAAGAACTCGACACTCTGCCGAAGGCGAAGGCTAAGCCTCACGCGGAGATGCGCTGCGACGTGCTGGTAATCGGAGCCGGACCCACGGGGCTGGCTTGCGCCATCGAGGCGCAGAAAGTCGGGCTCAAAGTCATCGTGCTCGATAAGGGCTGTCTGGTGAATTCGTTGTTTCACTATCCCGCAGGCATGACTTTTTTCACCACACCCGAACTGTTGGAGATCGGCGAGATTCCGTTCACCACCGCACTGCAGAAGCCCACGCGCGAAGAAGCGCTTGAGTACTACCGCAAAGTTGCCGAGCATTACCATCTCGATATTCGCCAGTACGAGTGGGTTAAGACGGTCATGGGCGACGACGGAGACTTTAGCATCACGGCGACGGACCGCGCGGGGCGGCCGCATGACTACCGCACGAAAAAAGTCATCATCTCGACCGGCTATTACGATCTGGCGAACCAGTTGAGCATTCCGGGCGAGGATCTGCCTAAGGTCTCGCATTACTACGGCGAGCCTCATCCTTATTACGACACGGACGTGCTGGTGATTGGCGGCAAGAATTCCGCCGCGATTGCCGCGCTCGATTTGTGGCGCCACGGAGCCCGCGTGACCCTGGTGCATCGCGAAGAACGGCTGCACCACCATGTTAAGTACTGGATCAAGCCGGATCTCGAAAACCGCATCAAGGCTGGAGAGATCGAGGCCTACTTCAGTAGTTCGGTGCAGGAAATCGGCATCGACCACGTGGTCGTCAACACGCCGCGCGGGCCGATGCGCTTGAAAAATGATTTCGTGCTCGCCCTGATCGGCTACCATCCGGACTACGATTTTCTGCGCAGTGTGGGGATCGAGCTCTCGGAACAGCAACACCGTCCGGTGTGCGATCCGGTCTCGCTCGAGAGCAACGTCCGGGGAGTCTACGTCGCCGGGGTGATCGTCGCGGGATCGCGCACCAACGAAATCTTCATTGAGAACGGCCGCTTCCACGGCAAGCAGATTGCCGACGACCTGAAACGCAAGTTGAAACCGTAGCGCGCCCAGTCTGGCCGCGAGCATAGGTTCCCAGTTAATTTTGTCCGAAGCTTTCCCCCCTGTGGATTAAACACTCTCATGGAACCCGAACCGGAGCACGTCGCGTCCACGGTTTCGCTTGCCTCGTACGCGCGGCTGCTGCGCGGCAACCGTAATTTCAGGCGGCTGTGGCTGGCCCAGATCGTCAGCGAGATTGGGGACTGGTTCTATACGCTCTCGATTTACACCCTGCTGTTGCAGTTGACAGGGCACGCAGGTTCGGTGGCGCTGGCGCTGGTGCTGCAAGTCCTGCCGCAGACGTTTGTGGGGCCCACGGCCGGAGTGGTGAACGACCGCCTGAAGCGCAAGCACGTCATGATCGCAGCCGACCTGGTGCGCTTCGGCGTGGTGCTGGCCATGCTGTTGGTGCGATCGCGCTCGATGGTGTGGCTGGTCTATCCCTTGCTGGTGGCAGAAACCACGATGACCGCTTTCTTCGAGCCGGCGCGCAGTTCGGTGATTCCCAACATCACGGTGGAGAGTGAAGTTCTGGTTGCCAACACTCTGACTGCGACGACCTGGTCGGTGAACCTGATGATTGGAGCGGCGGTTGGGGGAGTGGTGGCTGCCTTCTACGGACGCGATACGGTCTTCATTCTGAATGCGCTGTCGTTTCTAACTTCGGCGATTCTGGTCAGCGGGATGCAATTTGCCGAGCCGCATGCCGAAGCGGCGGCGCCGCTGCGCCCGCGCGATCTCGTCGATTTCTCTCCCGTGCTGGAGGGGATTCGCTACATTCGCAGTCATCCAACATTGTTCCCAGCAGTGTTTGCCAAGGCCGGAGAACTGATGGTGGGACCGAGTTGGGTCATCTTTACGGTGATGGGGGCGCGAGAGTTTGCCGTACACGGACGTGGTATCGATGCCGCCGGCGGAGCCATGCTCGGAATGAGCATTCTGATCGGAGGCCGCGGACTGGGCGCCCTGGTGGGCCCGCTGGTATCGGCGCGCTGGGCGGGCCAGAGCGACCATCGCCTTCGGCTCGGAATCTTATTTGGCTATCTCACCATTGCGTTCGGGTACGGTGTGCTGGGCGTGAGTCGCAGTGTGTGGATGGCTGCCGCCTGCGCCATGCTGGCCCACGCGGGAGGCTCGACCGTGTGGGTCTTCTCCACTACGCTGCTGCAACTGCACACCGATGACCGCTTCCGCGGGCGCGTGTTTGCCGCAGACCTTGGTCTGGCCAGTCTCACGTTTGCCGTCACCGCGTATCTGGCGGGCCGTTTCCTGGATGCCGGAATCTCCGCGCGCACGCTCGCCATCAGCACAGGGCTGCTGATGCTGTTGCCATCTGCGATTCTGGCATGGGCGCTCCGCGGCCGCCGGTCCGGCATAGCCCCTGCTGCCTCGTGATTGCTGTCCGTGCTTCTCCGGCGACCAACTCGTGATTCAAACCGGTCTGAGAGCGAATTCGTTTGCCCGCGTGTTGGTCTTCTCCTACACTGGCAGCGTCGATTCTTGACCGGCCGGTTCCGTCGCTCGTTCCGAGTGCCACCTCGATGCGTTCCATTGAGATCCGGGTCACCGTAGATCGTCCTCTGGCAACCGTCTTTACGGTTTACACACAGCCCGATACCTGGCGGTGGTGCTCGTACCTGCGCGCGGTTCGCTGGGTGCGCGGCAGACCGTGGGAAGAGGAAAGCCGCCTGCAGGTCGAAGTTGATGGCCCGGGCGGATCGGTCGATCAGGTGCTCATGCGCTTCGAGTCCTACCGCCGCGCGGACTTCCTTAGCCATTTCGGCGGCGTCACGCTGGAGAGCAGGGTGAGCTTCCGTCCGCTATCCGATGACGCAACCGAGATCAGCGTGCAACTGGAGTTCGTGGGCGTTTTTTCGCGAATCGCGGGCTTTGCGATTGATACTGCCATCGAGCGAAGTACGCGGCTGTTCTTCGAGGACCTGAAGCGGGAATGTGAACGGACGCCGCAGGCTTAATCTCCGGTGGTTGATTCGTCGCTCGTTCAATCGCCGAGGGCTCAATCGCCGCTCGTTTATTCGCCGATCAGCCGGTCGATCTTCGCCGCCATGATGAAATCGCTTTCGGTCAGGCCGTTGATTTTGTGCGTCCACAGCGTGATCTCGGCCTTGCCCCACGCCAGCAGAATATCCGGATGATGGCCTTGCTCCTCGGCCAGCGCTCCCACGCGATTGACGAACTCAAGGGCCTGCTTGAAGTCGGGGAACTTGTACTCGCGTTGAATGTGGTGATCCCTGACGACGGTCCACCGCGGAACCATGTTGTGAAACTTTTCCACCTCTGGGCCCTTGAGTGGCGGAACGCCGCCGCGGCACGGCACGCATTTCTTGTCGGCAAGCTGTTCGGTCATGACTTTCCCCCCCAAGTTCTAGACGGTCGGCGCGGGCAGTTCTTCTCTCGTTGCAGCGGCCGGTTTGAAGTAACGCTTCAGCCACACCAGGTAGCCGAGGAACAGTACCATCGAGAGCATACTCCACCATAATAGAACGTGGCCGCGGAGCAACGGACTCGAGTTCAGCATTTCCAACTGCGCATCGGACATGCCCATTTTCGAGTAAGCCTGCATCAGGTCTGCCCGGCTGTAGGTAAGTATCATCGACACCATGCGTACCGACACGGCGCCGATGGCGATCCACCATCCGGAGAGTTGCAGACGGAACAGGGCGACGGAAATGTAAAGATCGAGAGCCGCCAGCACGACAAAACACGCGACCGCCGCGATCCCAGTGAGATAGCTGCCGAAAAACGGAAACAGTGGAGTCGTCAGGCCGACCAGCAACATGTAGAGCGACCCAGCGAAGAGTGCGATACTGGCGCCGAGCACGGGCAAGGGTGTTCGGTCCGTCCAGCGTTCGACGGGGTCGCGGCGACGGCAGGTCTCGGTGACGTCTTTGCGGCTGTAGAAAATCACGAACGCGATTGGCACCAACACCAGGAAGAATGCAGCAAAAATAATGATCAGAGTGAGGATGACGGCCATGACCCCAGTGGACACTTCGGCGGAGCTGGCGTCGGCGCTGCTCTGCTTCATCTGGGCCAGCACGCCCTTCATGACCACCGGCAGAATCGCGGTCAGCAGGACTGTGGCCAGCGCGCCCATGATCAGCCAGTACCACGAAGTGACCAGCGTGAGCGCTCGCGCCCAGCGTTTCATTCGTACCGATCCGATGCCCAGCGTAAGCAGCGCCGCCGCCGCGAACGCATACGTGGCCACTCCGGAAACCAGTTGGCCGGGACGCATGGCACCGCCGGGAGCGAGGCGGGACATGAATGCTCCCAGTGCCATCAAAGGCACCATGAGTGCGGCCAGCAATCCCAGAATAATCTGGACGACGCCGAAGATCGTCAGGCCGGTGCCGCGGTCGCGGTATGCGGGCACATCGGACGGACCATCTGGGAGTGGGGGATTGGTGGCTGGTGAAACCATTGATGTGGCGGCCGGGGGCGATGCAGGCGCGGGGTCCGGCGTTGGTTCCGGATCTGGTGGCAGTGCGGTTTCCACGGAAACCTCCCAGGAAGAAGGGATATCTTAACAGGCCGCCTGAGGATAGAGGATAGATGAGGATGAACGGAGAGCGTCTCGAGTCTCTGCGCCGGCGTCAGGCCGAAGTATTTTCGATTCCGTTCTGTGTACAATGTGTTTCTGTTCCCCCTCCCGGTTCTGGAACGTAACTCCGGCGACCAATGAAGCGGTTGGCAATCGCCGCGCACGGCGCTATGCGCGCTCATTGGCGATGAGCTTCAGGAAGTCGTGGCCAAGGATTCGGAAAGGAAAACGACGTGGTCGTTCTGGTCATCGGCGGTGCGGGATACATTGGAAGTCATGCCGCCCGGGCGCTGAAGCGGGCGGGGCATGAAGTGATCATTTTCGACAATCTCAGCACTGGCTACGAGAGACTGGCGGCGGGATTTGAACTGATCAAGGCCGACATGCTGGACGGCGCTGCGCTAGCGCGAGTGCTGCCGCGCGCCGACGCCATCATGCATTTCGCAGCGCATGCCTATGTCGGCGAGTCGGTGACCAATCCGAAAAAATATTTCCATAACAATGTCGAGGGCGGGCTTTCGCTGCTCAATGCGGCGCTCGACGCGGGGGTGAAGAAGATTATTTTTTCTTCGACCTGCGCGGTGTATGGAGTCCCGGCGAAAGTTCCGATCGAGGAAAACATGCCGCGCCAGCCGGTCAATCCTTACGGCGTGTCGAAACTGTTTTTTGAGCAGGCCATGGAATCCTATGACCGGGCCTACGGTTTCCGTTTTGCCAGCCTGCGCTATTTCAATGCGGCGGGAGCGGATGAAAGCGGAGAGATTGGCGAGTTGCACGAGCCCGAGACGCACTTGATTCCGCTGGCTCTGAGCGCGGCCGCGGGGCTTGGTCCGGAGTTGCAGGTGTTTGGGTCGGATTATCCAACGCCGGATGGAACCTGCGTGCGCGACTACATCCACGTGAACGATCTGGCGAGCGCACATTTGAAGGCGCTCGATCACTTGATGGCGGGCAAGGAAAGCTTCGCCGTCAACGTTGGAACTGGAACTGGAGCTTCGGTGCAGGAAGTAATTACCGCCGTCGAGGAAGTGACGGGAAAGCGCGTGCCACGCAAGATAGTTCCGCGGCGGCCCGGAGATCCGCCCATACTGGTGGCGAATCCGGCAAAAGCGCAAGCCCTGCTGCAGTGGAAGGCGACGCGCGGACTGCGCGAAGTGGTGACGACGGCATGGAATTGGATGGAGCGGCAGGGAGAAGCGAAAGGCATTTAACCATACAGGACGCAGAGGGACACAGAGGAACGTCTCTGGGTTTCCTCTGTGTCCTCTGTGGTTAAGATTTGTGAGGTTGAAGTTCTGAGGGCAACTATGGGAAATGATCTGACAGGGAAGAAAATGGCGTTCCTGGGTGCAGGCAAGATGGGCGGCATTATTCTGCAGGCCCTGCTGAAGAACGGCATGCTCTCGACGAAGTCCACGTGCGCGACCGTGGCGCATGAAGAGCGCGCGAAGGCGCTGGCCACGAAACTGAAAGTGAAAGTTGGGACCGACAACGTTGCCGCCGCCAAAGGCGCCGACATCATTGTGATTGGAGTGAAGCCGCAGGTGGTCGAGGAGGTTATCCGCGAGATCAGCGGGCACATTACTTCAAAGCAGTTGATTGTGTCGGTGGCGGCGTCGGTGCCCACTTCGATGATCGAAAAAAATCTGCCGCCCAACGTTTCGGTGATTCGCGCCATGCCCAATACGCCGTGTCAGCTGGGCGCGGGCATGACTGCGATCTGCAAAGGCAAGCATGCCAGCGCCGAAGATGTGGCCCTGACTTGCCATATGTTCGACGTGGTTGGACGCACCGTCGTGGTCGACGAGAAACACATGGACGCAGTGACCGCGCTTTCCGCCAGCGGCCCGGCCTATATCTACATCATTCTCGAATCGTTGGCGGAGGGGGGCGTGAAGGTGGGGTTGCCGCGGGATATTGCGACGCTGCTGGCGGCACAGACCGCGCTGGGCGCGGCGCGGGTCGTGCTCGAAACCGGCGATCATCCCGCGCTGCTCAAGGACGCCGTGACCACGCCGGCAGGCTGCACCATCGACGCGATCATGGAACTCGAGGAAGGCAAACTGCGGGTCACGCTGATCAAGGCGGTGGTGAAGGCTGCGCAGCGCGCGAAAGAACTGGCGTACGGATAACGGATAGACGATACTGCCGCCCGGTCGTCACCGTCGCATACTTAGCCCGGCACTGCACACCATCGATTCTCATGGACTCACGACTCATCCTGATCTTTCTCCTGCTCAAGCTGGGCGTGGCCGTGGTCGTGTCGAGCACGCTGGTGCGCTCCAAGGAATTCAAAAGGGTTCTGTTTCGCGAAGAGCGCACCTTCCGGCAAAAAGTGTACTTAGTGCTCTGGTTCGGCCTGCCGATCATGGGCGGAGTCGGGATTCGAATTTTCCAGAAGACTTTTGCGGCGGGCGACCTGAGTTTCGAAACTGCTCTGCTGCTGGGAGTGATCGGCGGACGCTGGGCGGGATCGTTGGGCGGCGTGCTCATGGGTCTCCCCGCTCTGCTGCATGGCGAGTGGGCCGCGATGCCCTTCGATGTGCTGTGTGGTTTTCTCGCCGGCCAACTGCGCACCTGGGCGGTCGACAAGGACGACATCTGGTCGTTCTCGCCGTTCATTGATCAAAGCATCATTCGCATCATTCGACGGAACCTGCCGCGCCCGCGCCTGTTCGACTGGCAGGTCATGTTTTTCTGGACCGTGATTGGCTTGCGCTTCGTGCAAACCGAATTGGCGGAACACTTTCCGCGCTCGATCTTCAGTGTCGAGAGCCCCGACAACTACTGGGTCTATAGCGTAATCTACGCCGCGGCGGTGGCGGCGATTGGAATCGAACTGAAGGTTTTCAACAGCGTTCGCATCCAGATCAAACTGGAAGAGCAGGAACGCCTGCTGCTGCACGCCCGCATGGAGGCGCTGCAGAACCAGATCAATCCACATTTTCTGTTCAATACTCTGAATTCGATTTCGTCGCTGGTGCGCTTCGACCCAGAACTGGCGCGGGACGTGATCTTCAAGCTGGCGACCATCTTGCGCCGCCTTCTCAGCAGCGGGGAGGCGTTTGCGCCGCTGCGGGAAGAATTCGAATTCATCGACAACTACCTTGACATCGAAGTGGTGCGGTTTGGCCGTGACAAATTGCGGGTGGTGAAGGAACTCGATCCGGCCTCGCTCGACGTCGTCGTGCCCAGCATGCTGTTGCAGCCGTTGGTAGAGAATTCCATCAAGCACGGTCTGTCGCCGAAGGTGGAGGGCGGCAGCATCTACTTGCGCAGCCGCGTCGCCGATTCCCGTCTCATCATTGAAGTCGAGGACGACGGTGTCGGGATGGGTCAGGCGCAATTGGAAGAGAGCAGCAGTTGGTCGGGGATGGGCATTGGCATGGCCAACATCTCCGAGCGGCTGCAGGTACTGTACGGCGACACCGCGCGCATGACCATCGACAGTCACGAAGGGAAGGGAACGCTGATCAGGATTCGATTGCCGCTGGTGGAGGCGGCCAGCGCGGTTCCGGAGGGGTTTTACGCCGAACGATCGAGCACGCGCCGGTAAAAATCCTCGTACTGCTTCACAATTTTGGCGGAGCCGAAACGCTCCGTGGCGACCGCCCGCGCCTGCTTGCCCATTTCGCGCAGTTGCTGGTCGTTGCTGAGCAGTTCAATAGCGTAGCGCGCCATCGTCTCAACATCCCCCACGTCGGCGAGATAACCACTCTTGCCGTGTTCGATGACCTCGGGCACGCCGCCCGCGCGCGTGGAGATGGGAACCACTTCGCAAGCCATGGCCTCGAGCGCGGCCAGCCCGAACGATTCCAGTTCGCTCGGAATCAGCATGACGTCAGCGATTGAAAGCTTCTCCTGAATCTGATCCTGCTTGCCCAGAAACAGGACGTCATCATGAATGCCTTTTTGCACGGCCAGCCACTCGGCGACGGAACGGTCCGGGCCATCTCCGATCAATAGCAGCCGCGAGGGCATCTTCTTGTGCACGCGGTCGAAAATCTCGATCACATCTGTCAACCGCTTCACTGGACGAAAATTGGAGAGATGTACCAACACGCGCTCCCCTTTGGGCGCATACTCCGCGCGCAGTTGCGCGAAGGTCTCAGGATTGCGGTGATAGACGTCGACGTTGACCGAGTTGTAAATCACTTCAATGCTGTTCTTCACGTCGAATACGCGCTGGGTGCGGTCGCGCAGGTAATTTGAAATCGCGGTCACGCCATCGCTCTGCTCAATCGAGTATCGCGTGATCGGCAGGTAAGAGCGGTCGAGGCCCACCAGGGTAATGTCGGTGCCGTGCAAAGTGGTGACGAACGGCAACTTTTGCCGGCGAGGCCCCGCGGCGAGCATCTGCCGGGCCAGCAGCGCGCTCACCGAATGCGGAATGGCGTAGTGCACGTGCAGCAGATCAAGATCGTACAGTTGCGCGACCTCGGCCATGCGGGTGGCCAACGCCAGGTCGTATGGAGGATAGTCGAACAGGGGATAACGGGAAACCTCCACTTCGTGATAGTGGATGTTGGGTTCCTCGCCCCGCAGGCGGATGGGCTGCGCGTACGAAATGAAATGGATTTCGTGCCCCCGCTGCGCCAGTTCCAGGCCCAGTTCGGTGGCGACGACACCGCTGCCGCCGTACGTCGGATAACAGGTGATTCCGATCTTCATAGGTGTGAGATAGGTGCGAGCGGACGCGTTTCTCGTTACTCCTGATATTCGATGGCTGGAATGAGCTGCGGTTGCAGATTTTACACGAGCGGAGGGCGGGCGTCCGACCGGCGCTTTAGGCCGTCCTTTGTACGTTGTCTCTTATTCGCTTTCCGGTTCGCTCTCTTTGTGGCCGAAGGTGATTCCGGGGTCGATCTTGTCGAGGTGAGCCTGGAACCGCTTTTTGGCTTCTTCGGGCAGGCCCGTGAACTCGATGCCCATGCCCACACCAGGATCGCGAGTACGCACCACGGCGCTGGGCGAAAGCCGTTCCTGATCCATCCACAAGTCCACGCGAATGGCGGTGCCGATGGTCAGCGGCATGACGGTTTCAACATAACAGCCATTTCCGCTGATGTCGGTGGCATTCACCCGCATCGGCATATTCACGCGCTCGTCGCGCAATTCCAGGGGAAAGGAAATCTTGTGGCGAAGGAATCGACGGCGGTTGTCCTGGCTCTGCTGGGTACGTTCGTCGGCTCGCATGTCCACAGGAAGGATGGACAACCACGGACAATCCTGATCGACGACGAGTTGCACTCCGACCTGGGTCTTCTTGAGCGCGCCCGCGTCCACCACCCAGATTACTCTGCAGCGCGCTTTGCGGGTTTCGTACTGCACGCCGATGACATCGCCGACCTTCAATTCGGGCTCAATGCCGAACAGGCAAGCGCCCGTGGCGCTGATGTTTTGCGCCATGGCATTCTGAAAAAATGGCTGGTTATTGGAGCCCATGCCCCACACCCGGACTTTTATGTCCAGAGTTGCGCGCGGAGCTGATCCTTGGGCTGACATGAGCGAAAAACCCTCCAGATTAGAAAAACCCGAAGAATAGGGTGATCTGAAAAATATCATACTACTTGCATTGGACAGAGTAGGTTACGAGAGTACCTGATTTCGAATGGCTAGCCGGTGCTAGGGCATTCCTCGAAACTCTGCGGGGAGAGGATCCGGGCCGGGGGGCTAGAGGGAGCGCTTGGGCGCCAGTTCCCGGTAGGAGATCAGTTCAATCCCTTCCTGTGCCAGCACTTCGCGTGCGGCCGGCAAAGTCAGGACGCGCAGTTCGATCTCGCGCGAGTTGCGCAACCGGGTCTTGCCTGCCTGTAAATCCGCGTCGTTATAGCCGGGGTGACATACGAATTCCCATGTGCCTTCCGGAATGCTGCGAGCAATCGCATGGAACAGCGTCTTGTCGAGAGCTCCGGTGACCACAATGCCGAGTGTGCCGTCAGGCGTGGTGAATCCGTCGCGGTCCACCGCCTCGCGGAATTTTCCGGCGAAGCGGGCCAGGAAGCGGACCTCCGCGTAACGCACCCACAGGCCCGGGCGTGCCAGCAGGTGGCTTGATCGCAGGGGCAGGCGTGGTCCAAACGGATTGCGCACGGCGCGAACCCCGCAATCCGCAGCTGCGCGCAGCACAGGGCGCAGAATCTTGGGAAACAAGTGCGTGTGTTTGTGAGTGTCGATGTGCGAAACGACGATGCCTGCGGATTGAATCTTCCGAATCTGCGCCGCCGCCTCGGCAGTAATCTCGCCGGCATTCATGCGGCCGGCGATGGCACGCGCGGCGAAAGCTTTCATGCCATCGCGAAAGTGATCTCCAGTGGTGAGAGAGGGAAGTTGCGCAGCAGCAAGAACGGGCTGGCCATCGGTGAGCACTACATGGCATCCGACGCTGAGTTTTGGTAGCATCTTCGCCAGCTGTGCTGCCTCTGCGAAGGCCGCACCATTGGCCATGAGCGTCGAGGAAGTGACGACGCCGTGCGAGTGAGCCTCCGCGATGCCCCGGTTTACTCCCGAAGTGAAACCAAAATCGTCCGCGTTGACGATCAAGCGCCGCACTCGAGACAAGTCTAGCAGGGGCCGTGGGGCGCCGGCATGCGCGGGTTTCGTATCCACGCGCAGCCGTCGCGCGACCTGATCACGGCTGCGTACCACCGTTTCCGCAACGGCTCGCGTATACTCATTCAATTGTGGTTCGCGTGGTCAGAATCCAGTCCCGGCCGGCGCGATCCAGTCGCGCCCAGGCACGATGGGCGGTTAGCTCAGCTGGTTAGAGCGCCTGCACAGCCGACAGTTTGCCCTCCAGTGCCACCCTTTTTCTTTTCTGCAACTTAGCTCAGGGCGATCGGGATCATTTTCCCCGCGTTTACCCCTGTTTACCACTCCCTGTGCACTGGCTGTGCACTAAATCGTGAAACCATGCGATGACGAAACAAAATCTCGGCGGTGGATGACGTAGGCAAATCTAGTGTGCGAGCGCTGAGGCATCGAGCGAACGAGACACGGCGAGAGAATCGAGATCCAAATATGCGAGGCAAAAAAGAGAACGTATGCGACCAACAATCATCGAAATCAGGCAAGCCTTTCGGGAGCTCGAAAGAGAGGGACGGCTAGTCAAAACAGGAGAGTATCGACGTAGCCGACAAGGTATCCTTGAGCCGGTCTACGTGACTCGTGAAATTTACGAGCAGCACGAGCAGATGAAGGGCCGGGCCGGAAAAACAGCAGAAGTAAGAGCAAAAGCAAAAGCAAAAGAATAGACTGCCGCTGGCTTCACTGTCCGGACTCGCCATTGATATGTACCGTCTTGCTTTCCGAGCGCCGGACTTTTCATGGCTGGATTCTTTAGGCCCAAATCGTTCTCCAAATGGCTTGGCTTCTGGCTGCGGGTTGACACTGAGATTGTCGTTGGTCAGCAAGCTGCCAGGGCTGTTGCTCAACGACGGGCACGGGCTCACTCCGGACGAACTTGTGGGGATCTACGCTGCTCTGATCCAACGGCGGTCCAAGCCTATCGATTTGAGGCAATCCGTTGGCGCCGTGCTATGTCTCTGTGGTTTTCTTCACAGCGTTCCTTTTTGACAAAACTCAGGGCGAAGGGATGCGATGTCGAACATCTCAAATCTGACCGAATGGGAATGGTTCAGAAAGCGCACGGAACCTACGGCATTATCGAAGAGAAGGGGGAACGATGGTGCGAGATTCGATACGGACTTCGCGCGTGAAGATGTTGCGAGCTAAAACCGGCGTCATTCAAAACCCTCTGCAGGGCGTCAATGAGTGAAATGGGGATTTTTCGTCAACGATACGACAACAAGGCTGGCTTTAGTGCAATCCTCTTGCATTGAGAAACTGATGAAATTCGCGATCCCATCCTTCGATGTGGTTGGTCAACCACGAGTGCAGATATTGCATAAGCGAGGCGAGAACATCGTTCTTTCCGGCCTCATATTCTTGACGAGCAACAACCAGCTTCATGGCTAGAGCGTTATGTTCCGCTCGATGTGCGCCTACGCTGTGATAGCCGTGGATCAGCATTAGCTCCTCTTCGTCACGGAAGTGAACCTTGGTGTATTCATCGAGCGCTTCCAAAGTGCTACCCAGTAGGCATTCCCTCACGCCTGCCGCGATCGAGGAGTCTAATTCTTCGACGAGACGGTATAGCTGCAGATGTTGTTCATGCAGAAGAAGTAGACTGACCTCTTGGTTCCGTTCCAGCATGTTTGGCGTTCAACGTTTTGCCGCTTGTTGAGTCTTGCAAAGACGTCCCCTGGTGGGATGTGATTAAGATCACAGGAGAGTGTAAAAACAGTCGCTCCACTTTCGGTTAACAGGCCATTTCACTCGTTGAGGATCCCGGAACGGTCGGGTGGAGGTCAACGAGTGCTATCGGGATATTTCGCCAAGAACCTAGCGCCGTCGTCGTGGGGAGGACGTATCTACAATCACTGACAATGTTTTTGCTTAAGAGTACACGTTTCTGGCGCGCGGAATGACGCCGCTCCTTTTGGAAAAACCTACCACGGGAGGGAGCGGCAACGGCGACGTCCCGGGACGCCACTGGGAGGGCCGGGGCGTCGCCCGATTACTTCTTCGTTTCAACCATCACCGGAGGCGAAGATGGCCGTATCGGACGCAAAAGAATGGCGGGCACTGTATCAGGCAGCCGTGTTTTGCAGAGGCGAAACCCAGGACAGGGCTAAGAGATTGGCGGAAGCGGAAGAAGCAATCGTAGAACGTATGCGTCAACTCTTTCTCGAAACCGGGATGGATGCTGCAGAAGAGAGAGCAGCGATGGACGATGCGATGTATGCTCTGAATGCGTGGAAAACCGTATTGAGAAGCAGAACTCACGCGGCCTGAGATATTTTTCCCGCCCTAGGGTACGTCGAGCCGAACCATCGAGACCAGCCATTACACTCAAGTTCCGCTTTAATCGTTACTGATGCGCCACTGTCCAAGCCCTGAGGACTGTGAAAGAATCTATAGGTGACCCAGCCTATCTTCCCCATTCCACACGAGCAGCGCAAGATAGAGCGGCTACTCATCGCATTGGCGAAAAAGCGGCCCGTTTCCGCGAAGCCAGCGCCGATAGCCTTCGGACAGTCCGCAACCGGCACTGCGCATCCCCACGTGTTTTTTTCGACATAGCCACGTTGAAAGGCCCCCACACACATGGACGATTGCTCAATCGCGGAACGGACTGAAAAACTCCGTCGAGAGATTGAACTGATCCAGCAAGAGGACCGACGCTACCGCAATAACAGAAGCCATTCACTAGCTGAGAATGCAGAGCATGAGAAGCGGGAGTTTCGAGTCCTTGCGATCCGTGAAGAACTTAGAACGCTTGTCGAAAAAGCAAAGCAACAA
>Ga0181523_10003518_pt1 | contig 14226 bp, 11 predicted proteins | sample PEATcosm2014_Bin_43_FD_119752 | JGI IMG/M metagenome (GOLD analysis project Ga0181523, IMG submission 119752) | Peatland microbial communities from MTU Mesocosm Facility, Houghton, MI, USA - PEATcosm2014_Bin05_30_metaG | ecosystem: Environmental > Terrestrial > Soil > Wetlands > Peat | place...
CACCGCTCCGCAACGCCAGATCGGCCGGGTTCGAGGTTCGCGCCGGCTGATCCGAGCCGGTACGGCTCAGACGGTGTGAGGAACGAACTTGTTCGTAGCGAACAAGTTCGTTAGGATCCTTCCATGCCGACTGCGACGACCTCCGGAAGCCGCCGGGAACGACCGGCCAAGCCCGCCCTGAGCAGGGAAGGCATCATCGCGGCGGCCGTTGCCGTCATGCGGGCGGAGGGCCTCGAGCACGTCACGATGCGGCGATTGGCAGCCGAGCTCGACACGGGGCCCGCCTCCCTCTACGTCTACGTCCGCAACACCGACGAGCTGCATGCCGCCGTGCTCGACGAGATGCTGGCGCTGGTGGGCTTCGTGCCGGACGCCGCGCCCGCCCAATGGGACACCACCGTCGTTGCCGTCTTGTCGTCCTACACCTCCATCCTCGTCGAGCACCCCGGCCTCGCCCGCTCGGCCCTCGTGACGAGGCCCTCCGGGCCGAGCTACCTGGCGCTCGTGGAACGCCTGCTGAGCCTGCTCCGGGCGGGCGGCGTCCCCGACGGCCAGGCGGCCTGGGGGATCGATCTCCTCCTCCTCTTCGCCACCTCCATCGCCCTCGAGCACGGCACCCGCCGCCAGCTCACGGGAGGCGACGAGGACGAGGAGGCGCTGGGGCGGGCGATCCGGCAGGCGAGCCCAGACACCTGCCCGACCATCGTCGCCTTGGGCGACGACCTGCTCTCCGGAACGCCGGAAGCCCGCTTCGGCTGGCACGTCCGGGTCCTCCTCGCCGGCATGGCGGCGACGCCGCGTCCGGCTCCCGAGGGAGGCCCTGAGAGGATCGAGTCGTCGTGACCGAGCCCGCCACGCTCGTCGCCGGCGACGCCGCGAGAACGTCGTCAGAGGAGGCGGCCGACCCGAGCCGCCTCGACCGCCGCCTGCGGGCGATCCTCGCCGTCGTGCTCATCGCCGACATCCTCGATCTCATGGACTCGACGATCACGAACATCGCCGCCCCCTCCATCGCCCGCGACCTCGGGGGCGGCGAGTGGCTGATCAAGTGGCTGGGCGCCGGCTATGCCCTCGCCATCGGGGTGCTCCTCGTCGTCGGCGGCCGGCTCGGCGACCGCTACGGGAAGCGGCGCATCTTCCTCGTCGGGATCACGGGCTTCACGCTCGCTTCGGCCCTGTGCGGGCTCTCGGTCGACCCCACCATGATCATCCTCGGACGCCTCGTGCAGGGGAGTTTCGGAGCGCTCATGATCCCGCAGGGGATCAGCGTCCTCATGGCGACGTTCTCCAGAGCGCAGCTGCCGAGGGCCGTCAGCGCCTTTGGGCCTGCCATGGGCGTCGCCGCCGTGCTCGGACCCATCGTCGCCGGTTTCATCATTTCGGCGAACATCGCCGGCTTGCACTGGCGACCCGTCTTCCTGATCAACATCGTCCTCGGCCTGACCGGGCTGCTGGCGGCTCTCCGGCTGCTCCCCCACGACGAACCCGTCTCCCACGAGAGCATCGACGCCGTCGGTGCCCTGCTGCTCGCCTCCACCATGCTCGCCCTCATCTTCGGCCTCGTGCAGGGCTCCACCGACGGCTGGACGGCCCTTCCGGCCGGCAGCCTGCTCGGCGGCGTCGTCCTCTTCGGCGCCTTCGCCGTGCGCCAGCGCCGGGCCGTCAACCCGCTCATCACGCCGTCGCTGCTGAAGAACCGGGGCTTCACGGCCGGACTCGTGCTCGGCCTCGGCTTCTTTGCCGCCGTCAGCGGTCTCGCCTACGTGATCTCCTTGTTCTTCCAGCTCGTGCTCCACCTGAGCGCCTCGCGGGCCGCCATCGGGCTCGCACCGGTCATGGTCGGCATCATCGCCGCCTCCATCGTCTGCCGGCCGCTCCTCACCGTCCTCGGGCGCCGTCTCGTCGTCATCGGCCTGGCGACGACGTTGCTCGGCACCTGCGGCCTCTTCGTGACCGTCCTCGTCGAGGGCATCTCGGTCACGCCGTGGCTGACCGCCCCGTCACTGCTCGTCCTCGGCGCCGGGATGGGCGCCTGTTTCAGCACCATCTACGAAGTCGCCCTCGGCGAGGTCACCCACGAGGAGGCCGGAAGCGCCAGCGGCTCCCTCAGCGCCGTGCAGCAGCTGGCGACGGCCATCGGATCGGCCCTCGTCACGACCGTCTTCTTCAGCGTCCTGCGCCACAGCGGCGGAGCGAGAGCCCTCACCGTCAGCGTCGCCGTCGTGGCCGGCGTCATCGTCGTCTGCCTCGGGCTCGTCTGGCTGCTGCCGCGGGCGGCGCCCGTCGAGGAGATGGGCTTCGTTACGGCGGGCGACACGGGAGCAGGCCCGGCGGCAGTGATGGACGGAGCACCGGTCTGAGCGATGAACCGGTCCGGATCAGACCGGCCGTGACGAGCGAGCCGACCCGGGGCGCCTACGGTGAGAGGGCGCGCCGCAAGAGACGTTGAGGCGCTCATCCAGACGAAAGGTTTCCGTGGCGACAACGGCAGGTACCGGCTCACCGAGCGCTGACCAACGACTCGGTCCCCGAATCACTCGCAGTCTGTTGGACCGGCTGGCGGCTCGCGTCGCCACGACAGGGCACAGAGAGCAGCTGCCGATCGAGATGACGGCGACGGGCGACATACTCGGCTACGTCCCGCGCTGCACAGCGGACGACGTGGCGGCGGGGGCCGAGGTCGCACGCAGAGCGCAACGCGACTGGCAGCGGCTCTCCATCACCGATCGATCGAACGTGTTGCTCCGTTTCGCCGAGCTCGTGCTCGACCGGCAGGACGAAGTGCTCGACCTGATTCAGCTCGAGAACGGCAAGGCACGCCGGCATGCTTTCGAGGAGGTCATCGACGTCGCGCAGGTGAGCCGGTACTACGCACGCACCGCCGCCGGATACCTGCGGCCACACCGTCGTGCCGGCGCCCTACCGGTGCTCACGCGGACCTGGGAGTACCACCAGCCGAAGGGTCTGGTCGCCGTGATCTCGCCGTGGAACTACCCGCTGACGCTCGGTATCAGCGACGCTCTCCCTGCGCTCGTCGCCGGCAGCGCCGTCATCGCCAAACCGGACAAGCAGACGCCGTACTCAACCCTCTGGGCGGCCGAGCTCATGGAAGAGGCCGGACTGCCGCCGGGCGTGCTGCAGGTTGTGACCGGCTCCGGCGACGACCTCGGGACGTCCCTCATCGAGGTCAGCGACTTCCTGATGTTCACCGGCAGCACCCGCGTCGGGCGCATCGTGGCCGCGCAGGCCGCCGAGCGGCTCATCGACTACTCGATGGAACTCGGGGGCAAGAACGCCATCCTCATCCTCGCGGATGCGGATCTCGGCAAGGCCGTACCGGGGGCGGTGCGTGCAGCGTTTTCCAGCACCGGCCAGCTCTGCATCTCGATGGAGCGAATGTATGTCGACACGGCGATCTGGGATGAGTTCGTCCCGCGATTTGTGGCGGCTACCGGGTCGCTCCGGCTGGCGCATTCCCTCGATTACAAGCCCGACATGGGCTCGCTGATATCGGCCGGGCAGCTGGATGCCGTCGTTCGCCACGTGAACGACGCCATCGACAAGGGCGCCACGCTGCTCGCCGGTGGCAACGCGCGACCCGATAGAGGTCCTTACTTCTTCGAGCCGACCGTCCTCACGAACACATCGCCCGACATGACCCTTTACTGCGAGGAGACCTTCGGGCCCGTCATCTCGCTCTACCGCGTGAGCGGCGCGGACGAGGCAATCGCGCGAGCCAACGACAGCAACTACGGGCTGAATTTCTCGGTCTGGACGAAGGACACCGCAAAGGGGCGTCGCATCGCCAGCCAGCTGCAGGTCGGAAGCGTCAACATCAACGAAGCGTATGCGGCCAGCTGGGGATCGGTCGATGCCCCCATGGGTGGCTGGAAGGACTCTGGCGTGGGGAGCAGGCATGGCGAGCACGGGATCCTCAAGTACACCAACTCGCAAACGGTTTCGATCCAGCGACTCATGCCAATCGCCCCTCCGAACTTCGTGTCAGCGAGGGCGTATGCGAAGGCAATGACCGTGGCGATGCGGATCCTTCAGCGCCTGCCCGGCCACAAATAGAGGGTGCCACACAGCCACTCGGAACGACCGCCCGACGAGGCGCCCCGCCGGCTGATCGCGATGATCGCCTGGATCGACGTCAGGTGCCCGAGACAGGTTGGGCCATCCGCTCATGCGGCTTGCGCTCGCGCCGGTAGGTAGCCAAGAACTCTCGGTAGAGGCCGTCGTAGAGGGCGTGCTTCGAGGGGTCGGGCTCGAAGCGTCCCGCAGCCGGTATCCGGTCGCACATCTCCTCAAAGGTGACGCTCTTCAAGGCCGTCGCCGCCAGCATCCCCGCCCCTCGGGCGTTGGCGTTCACGGGATCCTTGACCGCCTCGATTGTCCGGTTGAGGATGTCGGCGTAGATCTGGCACCACGCGCTCGAACGGGCGCCGCCGCCGATGAAACGGATGGGGTCCAAGCGCCGACGTGTGAACCGCTCGACCGCCTCCAGTAGCCAACGCGAGTTCAGCGCGACACCCTCGAACACCGCTCGGATGAGGTCTGCGCGTGTGCTCGACAACGACACGTGATGGAAGCCACCTCGAATCGAGGCGTTCTCCACCGGCGTCCGCTCACCATAGAGCCACGGCGTGAACAACACGGCGCCGCCACCGGGCGCCGACGACTCCACGAGTCTGTCGAAGTTCCGGTAAGCCTCGGAGCGCACCGCCGCCAGCGAGTCAGCCGGCATCAGATCGTCATCAGCGAGAAAGATCCGGTCCCGCAGGAACGTGAGGCACGCCCCGGCCGCTTCCTGCTCGTTGGCTACGAAGTAACGCCCGGGGATCGCCGAAGGCAGCGAGGCGATGTTGTGAAACAAGTCGGTCCGCTTGAATGGCACGTGGCAGGTCAGCCACGAGGATGTTCCGACGTAGAGATGAGCCTGATAGTCGCGCGTCGCACCGGAGCCGATCGCGGCGGACTGAACGTCGGGCGTCCCGACGACCACGGGGATGCCTTCGGGAACGCCGAGATCCGAGGCCGCCGATCGCGTCAGCGGGCCGAGGATCTCGCTGGCGGGCAGGAGGTCGGGGAGCTTCTCTCGGGCCACTCCGACGGTTCGCAACAGCGCAGGGTCGTAGCGGACTCGCAAGGGATCGCGATTGTCGGTCACCCAGTGGAGGGCGATCGAGTCGAAGGACGCGGCGGCTCGGCCCGTCAGCCGCAGGTTCAGGTAGTCCTTCGGCTCCAGGAACACGGCAGTGTCCCGGTAGGTGAGAGGCTCCTCCTCCCGCAGCCAGAGGATGTGAGCGATCGGGTCCTTCCCGCTCTTGCCAGGCGCGCCGCCCGTCAGGCGGATCCATCGGAGAAGCTTCGATCCTCCGTACCCCTGGACGTTCAGCAGCCCTCGGCTGACCCTGGCCACGTGCTCGGCTCCGCGTGTGTCCATCCAGATGATGGCGTTTCGAAGCGGCCTTCCTCCGCCGTCGACGGCCACGGTTCCCGACCATTGCGCCGTGGCGGACACGGCCGCCACAGAGTCCACCGGCACGAGCCCGTGCTCGAGCAAGCGACGTGACACCCGGCCGATGACCTCCCACCACTGATCGGGGTCCTGTTCGGCCCCACCTCCGGGAAGCAGCGTGGGAGCGGTTTCTTCCTCCTCGTAGGCGATGACCTCGCCTCGCGTGGACACGAGGGCGATCTTGCATGCTGACGTACCGAGGTCGATGGCGAGAATGTGCTGGGACCGGGCGGCGCCCTCGCTCATCTCAGGCCGCTGTCTTCTCGGATGGCTCCGAGAGGCGGGCCGGCAGTCGCGTGGTCAGCAAGAGCCCGATGCAGGCGGCGATCGCCAGGGCGACCAATGCAAGATCGGGCCTCGACATGAATGCCTGAGTGGTGAGCGCGAGCACGACACCACCGAGGTTGCCGGCGAGCATGAGAAACCCCACGGCGCCGCCCTGGCGTTCAGGTCCAGCGTGCAACTCCGACCAGTCCAGCGTGACCGGGAGGCTCGTCATCAGGACGAAGCCCTCGACGAACAGCCATATCCCGATCCAGGCGACTCCGTGAGTGGCAGCGATCGCCAGGAAACACACAGCCGATAGGCCGGTCGCCGCCGACAGCATGGCCCGCCGGCGGTTCCTCGACGCGATAGCGGGCGGCAGCAGGCCGGCCCCGAGGATGCCCGCGAAGGTCATCAACGCGACGAGGTTGCCCGCCGCTGAACCCTCGTGGAAGTGGTTGAGGATCGTCTCCAGCCAGGTGGCCACGGCGTTGTAGATGCCCATCCCGACGAAGAGCAAGCCGGCGAGCACCCACATGAAGCGATCGCGCCGCAGCCACCCGAGTGCCACCGACGTCGAGGGGTTGTCCGGGTAGGCGGCCGGCGTTCGCAGCGCCACCAGCATCCACGCGGCAGCGATCAGCGCGGGCACGACCTGCACGGCGAGCAGCAATCGCAGGCCGCCGGCGTCGAAGAGCGGCCCCCCGGTGAGCATTGCGGCGAGGATGCCGAGAAACAGCGAAACGCTGCCGATCGAGATCGCCGTAGCCCGCTCAGCCGGCGGGAAGTGCCGGGCCGCAATCTTCGTGATGGCGTTCAGCACCAGCGGCTGCCCTGCTGCGATGACGACCTGTCCGGACAATTGCACGGCGAACGAGGTCGGCCCCGCCAGCCGGACGAGCGCACCCGCGGCAGTGAGTGCGGCACCCGTCCCGAGCGCCCTCTTGAAGCTGCCGTCCAGCCACCGCCCCGTCGGCAACCCGAGCACGATGTAGACGAACGGGAAGATGATGGCCAGGTCTCCCGTGGCGCCGCTCGACACATGCATCACCCGAGCGGTCTGCGTCGTGATCGGGGCGAAGGTCAGCCAGAGCAGCTGAGTGCTCCCGGCCAGCAGGCCGTAGCCCGCCAAGATCATCCACCGGTTCATGCCAGGGCGACGCCTGCCGGGGGGCGGCCGCTCCTCGGAGCGCAGCGATCGGTGCTGGGTCGACCGTGTCCGGCTCATCACCGACGCCGCCTCGTCCTGCTAGATCCCGGGGCCCTGGCCGGCCGGCGCCGTGCTCGACTGGGCGCTCTCTGGTGGCGGGCCCTCGCCGGGCCGGCGCCGCCGCAGCAGCGCCGTGGCGACGAGCAAGACGAACCCGACGATGAGGGCCAGCAGCGGCACGGTGGTTCCGAGCAGGTTCAGAGCGGACGAGTCATTCCTCGCTTCGTGAATCGTGGCCTGGAGCGTCTGCGGCGAATCGGAGTAGACGAACAGGGACACCGTCGCGATCGGCACCGCGACTCCGAGCAGGCTCGCCGGCAACTCGACCGCCCGCGTCTCGGTTGCCTGCAGGTCCACCACGACTCCGTCGCGTGGTGACACCCAGTACGTGAAGTTGGAAGCGTAGGTGTATGCGAGTGGAATCACGTTTGGGAGCTTCGCGAAGGCGGACCCGAGCCGAGCGATCTCCGCGGCCGGCAGGTGCAGTCGCCCCACGAGCGCCGGGATGTCGGCCTTGGGCACCCCCCGTGGCAAGGAGGCCAGCTCCTGGGTGTCGGTGATCAGCGCAGGCGCCGTCTTCTGATCGAAGACGTAGGTTTCGAAGCCGAGGGCGTAGCTCCGGGTTCCGGCCGCAGTCGGGACGGGAACGCTCGTCGCGGTGCCGGCGAAGCGGAGCGTCGTCGTCTTGCCCGTGTCTTGTACCCAGCCGGTGTAGTCCTGTCGCGCCGTTCCGATCGGGAAGCTGACCGTGAGCCCGCGTGCCGCTGTGAGTCCTGACCCCGAGATCGATGCCGTCGGAGCGAGCGTCGTTCGGTTCACCGCGTAGTGGTTGTCGAGCCCCGGGAGCGACGTCCCGGCCGCGCTCCCGGTCACCCGGTAATCGACAACCGCCGCAGAGCCGTTCGCGTTCAGCACGCGGACGGTCTCTTTGATCTGCAACGGAAGATCACTGAGGAGCAACGGCGCCGTCGAGCCCGGCGCCAGGGCAGCCTGGTTGAGCAGCACTCGGGCTGTCCCCTGGTAGACGTTCGTCGTGTTCGTGTCGGCGGGCAGCTTTTCAGCTGCGGGCAGCACCGCGAAGCGGACGACGCCCGCCGCCGCGATGAGCAGGACCCCGAGGAGCGCCAATGCAATACGCACCCGATGCGTGCGGTGCGCGGCACGCCTACCTTGCTTCTGCCTCCGGCGCCGCTTCGGGGCACCCTGCAGGTCGTCAACCGGGTCTCGACGGGCCTCCTTCAGCAAGACGGCCATGGCTCTCCCTCTCAGACATCTCGCTCCTCTACGGCATCTGGCTCTTCGGTCATCAGTGTCGACCTCGGCTCGGTAAGCGCCAGGGTCTTTGGTCCATTTCTGGACGCCAGGGACGGTGCGACCCGCCCGGGGCGCCGAGCGCGAGTGAAGGCCCGACGATCGCGACGGGGATGAACCTGCGAGAATGCCGGACAGCAATTGCAGGCGTCCGGCAGTTCTCGATCCGCAGCGTGGCGGGGGCGTTCGACGACGTGGTGGCGATCGACTTCAACCGAGCCCCGGGCACTTCCCGGTCGGACCCTCGTCCGGTGAGCGCCGCCCGCCGGGCGGGCGAGGCTGAGGCCGGCGCCGAGGCAGGTGCTCGCGTTGACTGACGACGCCGGCATCTTCCGGCTCCTGATCGACGACTACGGGCCGGCACCGGAGGAGGCCGTCCTCGAGTCGAGCCCCGCCACCCCTCGCAGGCACCGCCTGCTTCGTGTGGCTCTCGCCAGCGGCACCGCCGCAGTCGCCCTGGCCGCCGTCGGCGTGGCGGGACTCCTCCTCCTCGGACGGCCGAGTGTCTCGCTCTCGCCTTCGGTCGGCGCCCTCGCAGCGCTGCGCCTGCACGGCTTCGCCACCGAGGTGACGTCCGTCGAGGTCCTCGACGGCGGAGCATCGGTCCCCATGCTGCAGCGGGACGGTCGGCTCGTCCCCTCCGTACCCGTCGGGCAGGGCGGCGTCCTGCAGGTGTCGGTGACGGTCGCCCCGCCGGGCTGGCTGCACTGGCTGCTGGGGGGACCGGTGACCTGCACGAGCACGCTTCGCACCCCCGTCGCCGTGCCCGTCACGAGCCAGGCGTTGGTGTCGCCGGCCGGCACGGTGCCCGTTCACTTCGACAACCCCGTCGCCGTCGTGGTCGTGAAGGAAGCCACGGGCGGGCTCCGCACCCTCCGCCTCTCGAAACCGTCCCGCCTCGTCGAGGTGCCCGTAGGCCGGGCGGCTTCCGGAACGCTCGTCGTGGCGGCCGCACCGCAACCCTGGGAGCGCCTGTCAGCGTTCCGACGTCTCCTGTGGCTGCGCCCAGCGGGCGGAAGGCCCGCCCTCGCCCTTGCCACGCCGGCCCCCTACACCGCCACGTCCACCTCGGCCGGGACGATCCGGCTGCGTTTCGACGAGCCGGTGCTCCTGGTGTTCGGAGGGCGGCTGCCGGTGATCTCGCCCCGGGTCAGGGGAACCTGGTCCGAGCCGTCACCGAACACGCTCGTGTTCAGGCCGAGGGGTTTCGGGTTCGGGCCGGGCAGAACCGTCACGGTCACGTTCCCCAAGCCGGTTCGGCTCGTCCGCCAAGGTGGCCGCACGGCGACGCCACCGACCGACACCTACCGGTTCATGACGCGGGCCGCCTCGCTGCGGGAGCTCGAGGAGCTGCTGGCGCAGCTGCACTACCTGCCGGTCGCCTTCACGCCCGCTCCGGGGGCGCGAGAGCCGACGACGCTGGCCGGTGAGATCGCCGCCATGTCGCGCCCGGTGCCGGGTCGCTTCTCATGGCGGTGGCGGTCGGTGCCCCGGGCGCTCAGGTCGCAGTGGGCAACCGGCTCCCCCACCGTCATCTTGAAGGGCGCCCTCATGGCCTTCGACGCCACCCTCGCCGGCTACGACGGCTACGCCCTCCGCCTCGAGAGCGTGCCGCAGCTGGCGAACACCGCCACGTGGGAGGCCGTCATCCACGCCGCCCTCTCGCACGCCGTCGACCCGGCGCCCTACGACTACGTCTACGTGAGCCAGGTGGTGCCCGAGAAGCTCAGCCTGTGGCAGGACGGCAAGGTCATCCTGACGTCGCTCACCAACACCGGCATCGCCGTCGACCCGACGGCGGACGGCACCTTCCCGATCTACGTCCGCTACACGGTCAACACCATGAGCGGCACCAACCCGGACGGCTCGACCTACGACGACATCGTGTACTGGATCAACTACTTCAACGGCAGCGACGCCGTGCACGGGTTCCCCCGCGCCAGCTACGGCTACCCGCAGAGCCTCGGCTGCGTGGAGCTGCCCATCGCCACCGCCGAGACCGTGTTCGACCACCTCAGCATCGGGGAGCTCGTCACGGTCGCCAACTAGGCCACTCTCCTTTGGCGGGCATCATCGTCGCTCTCAAGGGTTGGCGGACCGACACGACTTCGCACACGACGGGCGCCGGGGTCCCGAGCTGACCGAGCTCCCTCAACTGCGGCCCTCCTCTCGGTGTGCACGTCTGGTGGGAATCACATCTAGCTCGTGGCCGGGGCGACGGCCGACAGGGCGGGGGTCATCTCCTCGAAGGCGACGGCGGCGACGCCAACGGCGGCCTCGGCGGCCGGCGCTGCCGCCCGCGCCGGCAGGAAGCGGGCGGCCACGAGCGATCCGAGGACGGCGGCCGCCACGGCGACGAGGAGGGCGCGGTCGGAACCCGCCATGAACGCCTGCCGGGCGGCGTCCGCCATGACCTGGCCGAGCGGCCCCGGCGCGTGCTGAGCGACCGCGACGGCGCCGCCGACCGAGCTCCTCGCCTCGGCCGCGTAGGGCGCAGGCACGTGGACGAGGACGGGACGGAGGCGGCTGGCGAAGACCGACGAGGCGACCGAGCCGGTGAGGGCCACCCCGAGGGCGCCGCCGACGAAGCGGGTCGTGTCGTTGACGGCCGACCCCACGCCGGCCTGGGCGGGCGGCAGCGAGCCCATGATCGACTCGGTGGCCGGCGCCATGGCGAGGCCCATGCCGGCCGCCACGACGACGCTCGCCAGCACGAGGAGGGGGTAGCCGGTGCGGACGGTCGCCGTCGCGAGCAGCCCGAAACCGACCGCCATGTCGAGAAGGCCGAGCGCCACGACGACCTTGGTCCCGACACGAGCGGCCAGCTTGGCCGAGAGGGGGGAGGCGACCCCCATGGCGAGCGCGAAGGGGAGGCAGCGCACGCCGGCCTGCAGGGCCGAGTAGCCGAGCACGAACTGAAGCTGCTGGGTGAAGAGGAACAGCCAACCGAAGAGGGCCAGGAAGATCATCGTCACGCCGAAACTGGCGGCGCTGAAGCGGGCGTTGGCGAAGACGCGCAGGTCGACCATCGGATGCGTGCTGCGCAGCTCGAAGAAACTGAAGCCGATCAGCAAGGCGACGCCGAGGGCGACCGTGGCGACGGTCGTCGCACCCGTCCAGCCGCTCGACGGTGCCTCGATGATGGCGTAGACGAGGGCGACGATCCCGAGACTCGACAGCAGGGCGCCGACGGGGTCGAGGGTACGGGGGTGAGGGTTGGCGGAGGGAGGCACGACGAGGCGGCCGGCGGCGAGCGCCATGGCGATGATGGGCACGTTCACCATGAAGATGGAACCCCAGGCGAAGTGCTCGAGCAGCCAGCCGCCGAGCGTCGGGCCGATCGCCACGCCGAGCCCGGCGACGGCCGACCACAGTGCGATGGCCTTGGCCCGCTCGGCGGGCACGGTGAAGACGTTCGTCAGGATCGAGAGCGTTGCCGGCATGACGGCGGCGGCACCGATCCCCATGAGGACGCGGCAGGCGATGAGCTCGCCGGCCGAGGCAGAGAGGGCCGCCAGGGCCGAGCCAAGTCCGAAGACGACAAGGCCGCCGGCGAGGGTGCGATGGCGCCCGATGCGGTCGCCGAGGCTGCCCAAGGTGAGGAGGAGCCCGGCCACGGCCAGGGTGTAGGCATCGACGACCCACTGCAGGGAGCTCGTCGAGGCGTGCAGGTGGCGCACGAGGGTGGGGAGGGCGACGTTGACGATGGAGCCGTCCACCACCACGACGAGGAGGGACAGGCAGAGCACGGCCAGGGTGGCCCAGCGGCGGGAGTGGATCTGTCGGGGGGTCAAGGTCGTCATGGCGTTCTCCGATCTATTGAGATTGACATGTCGTACTCAACACGACCTGCCTTGACATGTCAAGACAGACATGTAAGAATTCTCTCGTGAGCTTGCGACACGGACTTCTCGACCTGCTCGCCGGAGAGCCGATGAGCGGCTACGACCTGGCGCGCTTCTTCAGTGCCTCCATGGGCAACGTCTGGCCCGCCCAGCACAGCCAGATCTATCCCGAGCTGGCCAAGATGACGGGCGAGGGCCTCATCGCCCAGACCGGAGAGGGACCCCGCGGCCGCAAGGTCTACGAGACGACGCCTGCGGGCATCGACGAGATGCGGCGGTGGCTGCGCGAGAGCGAACCCGACTACTCGTTTCGCAACGAGGCCCTCCTACGGGTCTTCTGCCTCTGGGTGCTCCCGACCGAGGAGGCCCTCGCCTGCCTCTCGCGCGACCGGGCCGAGTACGCCCGCCACCTCGGCTACCTCGAGAACGTCATCGCGATGCGGGACTGGGCGGCCAGCCCGGTCGCTCGCGCCAGCCGGCTCTCCATCGAGTTCGGGCGGCGTTTCTTCGCCATGCAGATCGAGTGGATCGACTGGGCGAGCCAACAGGTCGCCGCCGGGACGTTGCAGCCCGGGGGCGCGCTGCCGGGACTCGCTTCGGCGTCCCGGTAGGCCGCTCGTCGAGGAGCGAGCTTTTCGCTCAAGCCCCGAGGATCACCGCCGCTCGATCTGGCTCCTCACGCCCTCCGGGTCGGCGCAGCCGACGATCCAGGCGTCGTAGTCGGCACCTTCGAACACGACGCGGACACCCCGCGGCGTGTCGCGATGAACGGCGGCGAAGAGCTTCTGGCCGCCGCTCCGGATGCTCGCCACCTCGGAGACGCCGAGGATGCGCTCCCCCACCTTGAAGCCGTGATCGGCCGGCTCATGGGCATCGTCCAGCACCTCGACCGACCGCACCGCCGCGAGGGGAGCCCGCAGGTCGCCGTGCACCGACTCGAGCTTCTCGGCGCCCGAGAGGTGCAGCACCAGCTCGTCGCCCTCGATCCGCAGCTCTGCCATCCCGGCCTCCTCGCTCTCACATTGGCGCGAACGTTATCATTAATGATAACAGTGCGTTAGGATGGCGGTGTGGCAAGCGCGGATCTCCTGCTCCACCCCGTGCGGCTCCGCATCGTGCAGGCGTTCCTCGGCGACCGGGCCCTCACCACCAGCCAGCTTGCCGCCGAGCTCGGCGACGTGCCGGCCGGGAGCCTCTACCGCCACGTCGCCCTCCTCACGAAGGCCGGGGTCCTGCAGGTGGTGGCCGAACGACGCGTGCGCGCCGTCGTCGAGCGCACCTACACGCTCCGCCTCCTCGCCGCCCAGATCCAGCCGGACGAGGTGGCGGTCATGACGCCCGAGCAGCACTTCCAGGCCTTCATGGCCTACGTCGCCGGCCTCCTCGCCGACGCCGAGCGCTACCTCAGCACGGGCAGTCCCGACCCCGTGCGTGACGGTGCCGCCTACCGGGTGGGCGCCATGTGGCTGAGCGACTCCGAGTTCGCCGAGCTCGCCCGCGACCTCCGTGCCGTCTTGCAGCCCCGCCTCGCCAACGCCCCGAGCAAGGGGCGCCGCCGCCGCATGATCTACACGGTCTTCCTGCCGGCTCCCGAGACGGCGCCGGCTCCCGCCGCCAAGACGGCGGGGATGCGCAAGGAGCCACGGCGGGACAAGGGGGGCGAGTGATGGCGCCGGCACCGATTGCGATGAGCCTCGCCGTGCTGGAGATGGCCCGAGGCGGGCGCTTCGGCGAGATCCGCGAGCTGTTCGCCCCCCAGTTGCGCCCCATGGTGACGCCCGAGGCGCTCCAAGTCGCCTGGGCCGCCGAGCTCGAACGGTGCGGCCCCCTCACCGCCGTCGGCGAGCCGCTGAGCGAGCCGGTGGGGACGGGCCTCGTCGTCGTGAAGGTGCCGGTGACGTGCGAGCGCGCAGCCTTCACGCTGTTGGTCTCGGTGACCGGGGCGGGCTTGCTCGCCGGCATCCAGCTGGCGCCCGAGGGTGCGGCGGAGCCGACGGCGCCCTGGCAGCCGCCCCCGTACGCCGACCCCGCCACCTTCGACGAGGAGGACGTCGTGCTCGGCTCCCCGCCCCGTG
>Ga0181523_10003519_pt1 | contig 14218 bp, 8 predicted proteins | sample PEATcosm2014_Bin_43_FD_119752 | JGI IMG/M metagenome (GOLD analysis project Ga0181523, IMG submission 119752) | Peatland microbial communities from MTU Mesocosm Facility, Houghton, MI, USA - PEATcosm2014_Bin05_30_metaG | ecosystem: Environmental > Terrestrial > Soil > Wetlands > Peat | place...
CGACCGCCATCTTGCGGAAAGCCTTGGGGTATCGACCAATTGCTCGCTTCTTTGCCACTCGCAGTTCCTTTCCCTGCAAAGTGTGCCAATTACGAGTGTCTCAATTGAAGGGTTCAGTCCACTGAAAAGTGAGGAAATCAGCGGACTATTAGAGAAGCCGCAACTTACTGAAGGGCAAGAGGAACTCTGGCGCGCCCGGAGAGATTCGAACTCCCGACCTAATGCTCCGGAGGCATTCGCTCTATCCAGCTGAGCTACGGGCGCGCTAGAAAAAATTATACACTCGACGCTCCATGGAAAAGGCAGACCAGCAGATCCCTCGCGGCCTGAAGGCCGCTCGGGAGGACAAAATAAAGAATTTGCAACGGCGCAGCTAAAGCTGCGCCCCTTCAAGTCGCAGCGACAGCGACCCTTCCCGCCACCTCTCAGTGCACAACTTCCTTCAGCACCCGATAAAAGCTTTCCAAGCCGTTGAACATAATTTGTATGCCGATGCAGACCACGATGAATGCCGATAGACGAATCAGAATGCTGGTGCCGGTGGGACCGAGCAGCCGCTGTAGCCCTTCAGAAAAGCGATAGCACAGGTAGATAGTTACGCCGATCAGGACAATGCCAACCACCGCTGTCAGCGCGCTGAAGATGAGTTGCAGGTGACGCTCCTCATGGAGATTGCTGCCCAACGTAAGAGCGACGGCAATGGACCCGGGTCCCACAGTGAGGGGCATGGTTAGCGGGTAAAAAGCTTGCGAGAGAAGCTCCTGATTGTCGGGGGCCGCGACCTGGCGATCGCTAATATCGCCTTTCTTGTTGAGGATCTGCCATCCCGCAAAGGTGACCACCAATCCGCCGCCCAACTGCACCGCTGCCAGACTGATGCCAAAAAATTGCAGGATGTAGGAGCCGGCGAACAACGATGCCACCAGCAATGCGACTCCGTTCACGGCCACGCGGAACGCCACCGTACGACGCACGGCATCCGGGTATCCCAGGGTCATTTCGGCAAAGATGGGCGCCATGCCCAGCGGATTCACGATGGGCAGAAGTGCGGCGAAAATGAGAAGCACGTTACGGGTGATCTCACTCATGGGAGTCTCCCAGCATAGCTCCGGGGCCGTGAGCTTGCCAATCGCGCGCTGGCGAACGGTTGACGGCAGTTCACTCTTGCGGTTTCAATGGGTGGTCGGCTCTGCGTTGAGTTGACGCTCCTCATCACCATGGGAATCCCGCCACGCACATTCGGAGCGCTTCAGGTCCAGCTACGAGAGTCGCTGGTGACCCGCGCCCTGGTTTTGCCGATTCAGCAGTTCATCCACATTCAGGGAATCAGCAGCATCTTCCTGCTGGCGGCGGCGGTGATTGCGTTGATCTGGGCCAATTCCCCGTGGCAGGCGTCGTATCACCATGTCTGGGAGATGGAGTTGCAGCTCTCGCGCCTGCAGCTGCCGGTGCATGCCTGGATCAACGATGCTCTGATGGCGATCTTCTTCTTCCTGGTGGGCATGGAAATCAAGCACGAGATCGTGCACGGCGAACTGTCGGACATCCGTCAGGCGGCGCTGCCGGTGTTTGGCGCTCTGGGTGGAATGATTGTTCCGGCTCTTCTGTTTGCCGTCATCAACCGCGGCCATGGCGGGCAGCACGGCTGGGGCATTCCGATGGCGACCGACATTGCCTTTTCGCTCGGCGTGCTGGGCATGATCAAAGGCATTCCTTCCGACTTGAAGGTTTTCCTGCTGACCTTGGCCATTGCCGACGATATTGGTGCGATCATTGTGATCGCGGTTTTCTACAGCGGCTCGCTGGATCGAGTCGCATTGCTTACCGGCCTGGTGATTCTCGCCATTATTGTTCTGTTGCTCAAAGTCGGCATCTCCCGGCCGGTGGTGTATTTCGTCCTCGGCGTTAGCTTCTGGATTGCGATCCAACGCTCCGGGATTCACGCCACCATCGCGGGAGTGATTCTGGGATTCCTGGTGCCGACGACCGCGCCTTTATCGCTGAAAGAGTTTCAGGACATTGCGACCAACATGTCGAGACGCTTCCGCGACGCGATGGACAGCGGTGACGTGCGGACCGCAAAGAGCCTTCTCGGACGTTTCGATGCGCTGCTGAACGGCACTGAGTCGGCGGCGGAGCGGCTGACGCGAGAGTTGAACGATTGGGTATCGTTTCTGGTGCTGCCGCTGTTTGCGCTGTCCAATGCAGGAGTGACATTTTCCAGCGGCGCCTGGGGCGAGTTGCTGACCAGCCGCATTGCGTGGGGAATCATGCTGGGGTTGGTGGTGGGAAAGCCGCTGGGCATCGTCGGTTTCGCCAAGCTGGCCGACCTTGTGGGACTGGCACGAGTGCCGGATGGAGTTACCTGGAAACAATTGAGCGCGGTCGGGGGCCTGGCCGGAATCGGCTTCACGGTTTCCATCTTTATCGGTTCGTTAGCGTTCGACGATCCCGCATACCTGCTGGAGGCGAAGACGGCCATCCTGGCAGCCTCGGTGGTGGCGGGCGTGGTGGGCTACTTAGGCCTGCGAGATACCAAGGTCGAAGAGCCGGCGAAGGCCGCAGCCTAGCCTCGTACGGAATCTGCCCGCCTCCAGCACCACAACTGACAAGAGGCGTCGGGTAGCAAACGCGCTACAATCTCTGAGTTCCTGCTCTCTCGGCAGTTGTCCGTGGCGCCTTCGCCTTTATTTCCTTGCGCGGAATCACACTCCGGCAAGCGGTCGAGTCGTCCTTAGTTCTCTGGGCGCTTCGGATCCAGCAGTGCAACGAAAGGAAAAACCATGCGTTCCCAGATGTCGGCTTTTGCACTCAGTCTGGTTCTTGCTGCGAGTTTCATGGCCTGCAGCAAGAAGGATCAAAGTCAAAATCAACCCCCGGCAACGACGGCCAGCGATAGCTTGTCGGCGCAGGGGAGCCAGCCCAGCGGCAACATGAGCCAGTCTCAGCCGCCAGCCTCCAGCTCTGCGCAACAGCCGCAGCAGACGGCACAGGCGCCGGCACCCGCGCCGGCACCGCCGCTGGTGATTCCGGCAGGAACCAGCGTCATAGTCCGCATGGGCAATACCATCAATACCAAGACAGCGAACGCTGGGGACTCGTTTACCGGAACGCTGGCCCACTCGATTGCGGTCAATGGGGTGGTAGCGATTCGCGCGGGTGCGGGAGTGGCCGGTACGGTAGTCGATGCCAAATCACCCGGCCGCTTCAAGGGTGAAGGCTATTTGTCGATCGCGTTGACCTCCATCAATGTGAAGGGCGTGCCGACCAGCATCCACACCTCCGAATACGCCCAGACCTTAAAGGGTAAGGGTAAGCGGACGGGAGCCTTCGTGGGCGGCGGAGCGGGCGGTGGAGCTCTGATTGGCGGGATCGCCGGCGGCGGCAAGGGCGCGCTGATCGGCGGACTGGTCGGCGCAGGCGCAGGTACTGCGGGCGCAGCCTTCACGGGCAATAAAGAACTGACTGTGCCTGCCGAGTCCGTGGTTACCTTCAAGCTGCGAAACTCGATCACGGTGCAACAATCGGCGCCGGATTCGTCGCAAAATCCGCCGGCGAATCCCCAGCAATAACAACCCGATCTATCTGATTGCGAGTCGCGGTGGAAGTCCCGCTCTCAGGGACTTCCCTGCCCGGCAAACCGCTTTCACCGGGTTGTGCACATCGGCTGGCGTGGCATCGTCCGCCAACCAGCGGCGTCCGGTTCTGCGGTAAAATCCGGACGGGAGTTTGCGATGACGGATTTGCGATATCCAGTCGGAAAGTTTCAGTGGGTCCAGCCGGACACTGAAGAGCAAAGCGCCAGCGACCGTGAGCACTACATCCAGGTGCTTTCCAAGCTGCCGGTTCAGATGCGAACCGCCGTGCAGGGCCTGAGCCCGGAGCAACTGGACACCCCCTATCGCCCCGAGGGCTGGACGGTGCGGCAGGTGGTGCACCATCTGCCTGACAGTCACTTGCACGCCTACGCCCGGACCAAGATGGCGCTGACGGAAGAGCAACCGCAAATCAAACCCTACGACGAAGCCGCGTGGGCCAGGCTTCCGGACAACCACATCACTCCCATCGAAGTATCGCTGCAGATGCTGGCGGCGCTGCACTCGCGTTGGGTCGATGTGCTGCAGGCAATGCAGCCGGCTGATTTCGCACGCACGTTTTACCATCCTGAACGCGGCGTGCTGACGCTTGATCATATGCTGGCGTTGTATGCCTGGCATTGCGCGCACCACCTGGCGCACATTACGTCCTTGCGCGAGCGTATGCAGTGGAACTAAACCGCAGGTCCCTCGACTCGCACAAAGGTCCTCGCTCGCAATGACCAATGAAAGATGTGCCTTTCGGCACGACTGAAGTCGTGCCCTGTTACAAAGCTTTCGAAAGCGGACCTTTTCAGCGGCCTGTAAAGTTGTGCCCTGTTACAAGGCACTCCAAGGGCGACTTTTTCAGCAGCCTGTGAAGTCGTGCCCTGATACGACCCAAAGTGTGGTGACGGGTGGGGAGCCATCCACTGACTAGCCACTGACCACTAGCCTCTAGTCACTACTCCAGCGACCGCACCTTCGACGATGGCACCAGCTCCAGGGTGCACGGCCCGGGCATGGCGCTGCCGCAGCGAACCACGGCGCGGCGCACCACATGAGCCTGCGATTGCGGCGGAAACTTCATCCCCACGTCGGTCTTCTGTAAGATTTCGGCGAAGCTCTTCAGGTTGTCATCGCCCTTGAGGAACTTTACCTGCTCTACCTTCCCGGGCGAGACCAGCAGATAGAACTCCGCCGTACCCTTGTCGGACTTGTTGAGCGCCACGGTGTCGCGCCGCGCCAGGTCCGCCCGCGCGTCCGGCATCCGGCGATCGACGTCCTTCACGCCCAACCCCGTCAGCTTCGCACGCGCCACCGGGCTGGCGTCTTCCGCCACCAGAGACATCATGTAGTACTGAATGGCTTGGTCGCGCTTGCCTCGCTTCTCGTAGATCTCGGCCAGATGTTCGGCTTCATCGCCGGTGCCACCGGCCTGCCACGCCGGCAAAATGTACTTTTCCGCGTTATCCAGATTGCCGCGCTTGAAATCGATCCAGCCGCGGGTGTCCCATACCGAGAACATCAACTCCGTGGTCCCCAGGTCCTGCATGCGCAAGTTATCCAGATTCACATCGCGGAGCTGCGTTTCCAAGGCGTTGATTGCCGAGTCCGCATAATTACTGGCGCGGTCCAGTTGCACGTCCTGCTCGGTAAGCGAGTACGCGATGTTGTTCCAGATGAGCGGCGCCGGCGACAGGGTGATCGCCTTCTCGAACGCCGCCATTCCCTTGTCCGTCTGGTTGGTCGCGATGTACGCCTGCCCTAACCAAATCTCCAACAGCGGGTTCTTCGGCTGGATGTCGACCGCTTTCTCTAGTTCAGGAACAGCCTGGGTAAACTTCTTCTGCCCGACGTAGAGGCGGCCGAGATTGCCGTGCGCATACGGGTCAAGCGGATTAATCTCAATCTGCTTTTTGAACGCGGCGATCGCGTCGTCGTACTTGCCCTGGTGTTCATAAGCCAGGCCCAGGGCGTTGTAGGCAAACGGATCGTAGGCATTGTTCTCAATCTGCTTCTTGAAGGCCGCGATCGCCTGATCGGTCTGGCCCAGTTGCATGTACGCTCTGCCCAGGTCGTTCCAAGCGTCCTTGTGCTTGGGTTCCAGCTTGACTACGCGTTGCAATAAGTCGATGGCGGCTTCGTAGTGCTCGTTCTTCAAGGCCTCAACCGCAGCGTCGAAGAGATCGCCGGCGGATTGATTGCCGGCGGACACACCGGCGGCGCCCGGCGACTCGTTGGTCAGCGTGACCTCCTGCGCCTCATCGGCTCTCACCACGCGCCGGAACGCGGCAAAGTCCTCGCTGCGGCTCTGGGGAATTTCCGCCAGCAGCACCTTCAGCGTCCGATGGCTGGTGAACTGTCCGGCCTCGTCCTTGTAGACCGCGTGGTATTCGGCGTAATCGCGCTTCACGTCCACATTCAGCGGCGAATGCAGTTTGTACTTTGCCGGAAAGCTGATCTTCACATCCGCCTGGTCGTCCCGCACGGCCCCCAGCTTGATGGGTTCGGTCTTGGCGCTGTCGTCCTCGGAATCGTCCTCGTTGGGCAGATGAATCGACGCCAAAGGCAGGGCGAATTTCGACTCCGCGGCCGACCAATCGAAATAGTTGTTCGCGGTAACATCGAAATCGACGCTCAACGGTTCTTCGGTCGCGCTGGGATCGCTGGCCTTCAGGTTGGTAATCTCCGCGCCGCGCATGTTGGCGTGCTGCAGCATGTAGTCAAAGATGTCTTTCCAGTGGCTGCTGGGCATGCGGCGCATGGCATAACGCAGAATCATCTCGGTGTCGCCGCGCGAGGCGGTGCTCACATGCGCCTTCAGCTCTCCTGTGTCGCTGACGCTGCCCACCAGGCTGGTGCGATCGAAAGCCTGGAACGCCAGCTCCGCCGGCGTCCACACCAGGACGGCGGGGCCCTCGGGCGGGATGGCCAGTGCTTGCTTGTTGCGCAGGTTCGCCGACAACATGCGGAACGGCGCCACGCCGGGGGTACTATCCAGCCAGATTTCCTTGCCGTCGACCGGCACACGGGTTATGACGTGATCGAATTGCGATGGCGAAGGAATGTCGTGATCGAGCTTGACCTTCGAGCCGATCAACACCGACGTCGAGTGAAATCCCTCCGCGTCGAGCAAGGCCGCCAGCAGCGTGTTCTTGTCCTTGCAGTCGCCATAGCCATTAGCCAGCACCTCACTGGCCGCATGCGGCTGAATCCGCCCCAAGCCGAATGACAAACTCACATAGCGAATGTTGCGCGACACATACTCGTAGAGCGCCTTCACCTTGGCCATGTTGTCGCTCTTGCCTTTGACCAGCGCCGCAGCTTCCTTCTTGACGCTCTCGTCCGGGATGCGCCGCTCGCGCTCCAGACCGGCATACCAAGCACCCAACTCCTCCCAGCTCTTAAAGGTGGTCAACTGCACCGACGGAACTTCGTCGTCAGCCTTCTTCTTTTTCTTCTTCTTGTCGCTGTCGTAATCGTTCTTCAGCCGCGAATGCGTCCAGCGATAGATGCGGCGGTCGCCGTCCTCGGTGATCTTTGCCTCGTAGCCCGGCTTCGACTTTAGCTTGATCTGCCGGTCCTTGGGGACATTGATTGCCAGTTCCTCGTCGAGAACGATTCCCTGCTCCGCGAAGTTGTAGCTGGTCCAGAATTGTCCCGGCGCAAGTGGGCTGGCGATGGTCTTGATGAAGCGATATTCCAGTACATCGCCGGGCCGCAACGACGGCACACTGATGTCCTTCACGTGATAGTCGGTATAGACCGGGGCGTCGGCAAAGGTCAGGTCCTGCACCGCCGACTCCTGCGCCGTAACCACGGTGCCATCGGGCTTGCGCACGCGGACGTAGGCGATGTCCAGCTTCTCGCTCATCGCGCTGTAGCCGACTTTGATCTGCCCGAAGGCCTGCACGCCGCTCTCGCTGATGATCTTGATTTGGGCGTCAGTCTGCTCGACGCCGGTGCCGTCGTTTTCAAAGCGCATGGTTTTGCTGGAGCGCTCGACAACGTAGGCTTCCTGCGAGTAGTCCGGAGGCGGGCCCGTCTGCACTGTTCCCGATTGCTGCGTTGCCGCCGGGCCCGTCTCTTTTCCGGAGCTCTGAGGCGCGGCGGAGGATGGTGGCGTCGCCGGGTTCTGGGCGGGCGCCTGCGCAGCGTCTTTAACGGGCGATGACGGTGCGGGATTCTGGGCCGACGGTGCTTGCCCCAAAGCCGTTCCGAACGATAACAACAGAAGGAAAACTGCGGCGAGAACGGATTTCATGGTTGGTGGCTGGTCGAATGTCCATGGTACGCGAGTCACGCGGGTAACTCCAAACCAGGCTGCCATGCCGTTTCGACTTTTCCCGCATTTATTTATAGCAATGGCAACAGGTCATAATAGAAAGTGGTTGCTGTGCCAGAATGCGTGGAGCACGCCTTCAGGCGTGCATGCGTGACTGAGTGATCGGCCTGCGCTTCAGCGCCTAAGGTAAAGCTTGAATTACCTCAGCGGCTAAAGCCGGTTCTTCTTTGCTCCTTACATGCACCGCTAAAGCGGTGCTCCACCCGCGCAGGAAAGTAATCTACAGGTCCAGGATATTCATGCCCAGCCTGCTCTACTGCGTTACTCAGCCGAGCCCCACCGTCAGCGTTGCCGTCGGAGTTTCCGACGCCGTGGTCTCCTCGCGGGAACTGCTTGGCGTCCGTGTGTACTGGAGTGATATTGACAATCCCGAAGCGGCCTTGGGAGAGCCTGGGTCGCTGAAAAAAGCGGCGCTGCAATTTCAGCAAGTGCTGCGTGAGATTCTGGCTGCGACCACGCCGATTCCTTTTCGCTTTCCCACCTTGCTGGAGAGCGCGGAAGGTTTCGAGCAGCATCTGGCGCCCGAGCAGGAGTCGTATCGCCAGGCATTGGAGCGCATCGGCAACGCGGTGCAATACGAGATTGTGGGAACTTGGGCCGACGAGCAGCAGGCTGACCTGGCCACTCCGGTACGCGGCCGCGAATATCTCAAGCGACGGCAGGAGGTGCAGGGCCGCGTCGCTGCCGTCGAGAGCAAGCTCAAGAGCGTGACCGCGGATTCCGTGCGCGAGTGGCGCGCGCGTCAGGAGCGCAAGACGCATCGCTGGTTCGCGCTGGTGCCGCGAGATAATCGCGAGCGCTTCATCGCCTCGCTGCGAGGCGCCGGGGCATCGCAAGGAGTTCGTTTGCGCCTGAGCGGCCCCTGGCCGCCGAGCGAGTTCGTAACCCCGCGCGGCGACCATGGATAAGCCAACCCGGCTGACGCCGCAAAAAGTTGCGGAGTTGCTGCGGCAGTTGCAAGAGTTGTCGCAGCAGTTTGAAATGAAGCCGGACACCTCCACCTGAACCTCGGTCTCTGGGCAACCTCCTTGAGCGAGCCTGCCGCCCACGCGTATCCTCCTGAGTGATGCAACCCGAGCCGCCGCTTCAAGCCGTGCCTATTTCCCAGGCGAATTGCCGGCAAGACGAGCCCGGCGGACGGGCGACGGTTGTACACCACACGATCTTCTTTTTCCTGGCCTTGTTCGTAATCCTGTTGCCGCACTCCATCAAAGGAGCACGGTACGCATGGATGATCGCCTTCTGCGCGTGGCTCATCAGCCTGGCCATCGAGCGCAAGCGAATGTTCGAGCAGCCGTTGGCCCTGCCTATGCTCGCCTACATCGGGTTGAGCGGACTCTCGACCATCCTGTCGCCCGATCCTTACATGAGTTGGGGAAACATGAAGGTCGTATGCTCGGTAGCCCTGGTCGGCACGTTGTTCGCCCAGAACCTGCGTCGCCTCTCCCAAGTACGCATCCTGGTAATTCTGCTGCTGCTGTCGGCGACAGCGGCGGCAGGTTTCACCGCATGGCAGTACACATACGGAATCGGGGTCCGGTTAAGTTCAATCGGCCCCGATACCCCGCTTTACCATGCGGGTCTCCGGCCAAACGACGTCATCGTCAAAATCAACGGTGAGCCGATCCATACTCCCCAACAACTGCTTGAGGCGCTGGACCGGTCCGCACCCGGGTCTCTGGTCTCAATCAATTTCCTTCGCGGCCTTCCCACCAGCAGGCGCCGCACCACGGTTCGCGTCGTGCCGGGCGACCTGGGCACGCAGTCCCTCGGACTGGTACGGGCGAAGCCAGTACGGGCCCAGGGGACGCTTGGCCACTATGGCATTCTTGCCGAGGTGCTAATGCCCATCGGCTGCCTGGCGTGGGCGCTCCTATTGAGCAATCTGCCACAAAGGCGGTGGCTCGCCCTGATGTTCGCCGTCATATTCCTGGCGCTGACGGCGACCATTTTCGCGACCCAGACCCGGGCCGCTATTGCCGGGTTGCTGGCCAGCTGCATGGTCGCGCTGCTGTTTCTGCTCCGCAGGCGTATTCGGCTTTTGGCGATGGCACTCGTGCTCACCCTGGGAGCCGGCGCGACCGTCTGGATCCACCACAGTCGCGGATTGAGCTGGATCGCCAGGGGCGATGCAGGGACACGCTATCGCTGGATGATGTGGGAGGATGGCTTGCGGCTCGCCCGGCAGCATCCTTTCTTCGGCGTAGGGATGGGAACCATCCAGAATCACTGGCAGCAGTGGCACATCCGCGCCTTCGCCGTGTACCATGTCTATTACAACTTTCACTCCGATCTGGTGCAGATCGCGGCGGAACGCGGCTTTCTCACGCTGGCAGCGTGGCTGTGGTTCGTGGTGGCGTATCTTGTCTACCTGGTTCGCCTGTTGGCCAGAGCGCGCCGGCAGAACCAGTTCGCGACGGCAATTGTGACCGGAGTTCTCAGCGGCTTTGTTGCCTTTCTCTTCCCGTCGCTAGTAGAATCCGCCCTGAATGACGACTCCCTGGTGATGTTGCTTTTCTTTTGTTTCGGCGTGGCCGTCGCGATTGATCGCATGTTGCGAGAAACTGGCGGCCTCGACCTGAACTAGGGACGTACGCCCCAGCTTTCGTTTTGCGCAAGGAAGCTCGCCCGCGGGCTTCTCCGCATCGGACAAAGAGTGACGTCAATCGAAGCCGCCCAACCAGAGAGACTCCCCTCCGTCAGCTTCGCCTCACGATGGATCATTCCGGCAATCTTGCTTATCCTTTTTGCCCTGCAATCCTTCTGGTTCATCCACACCCAATCGCTCACCTATGACGAACCGGCGCACATCATCGCGGGCACCGACGCGTGGCAGCAGGGACGATTCGAGCGATGGAACGACCATCCACCCTTAGGGCGGTTATGGCTGACGCTGCTGTTACGACACACCCCAATCGATTTCACGCAACAAGCCTGGGAGAGGGAGCTTCGGATAACCTCCATGCGACCCGGGCCGGAGTGGTTGGGCCTGCGCACGCGTCCCCTGAATACGCTGCTGGGCCTGGCGCTGGGAGTGGCTGTGTGGATCGCCACGCGCCGGATATTCTCGGAAGGCGCCGCCAACGTTGCCCTCGCCCTTTTCGCCTTCACCCCCTCCTTGCTGGCGCATTTCTCGCTGGCGACCACCGATGGCATCGGCGCCCTCTTCATTTTTCTGGTTGCGCTGCAGCTAGTCCGCTGGCGCCATCGTCCCACTGCCATGCAAACCCTGCTGATGGGAATGGTGCTCGCAGGCCTTCTCCTATCGAAGTTCTACGCGCCGCCGCTGGTTGCCCTGGCACTCGCCCTGATGCTGCTCGATCGCAGTGGCCGCCGATTGTTCGCAGCGAGATGGAATTGGAAGCCCGCATTCGCGGCGCTCGCCATCGCGATATTGCTGGTCTGGGCCGGCTACTTCTTCCACATCTCCCATCTCAAGGTTGGGGATGGACAGGTAGTGGCAACCTTTCCCAACCAACCGGCCAGAGTTTGGACGGCACGGACCAACCTTCACGTAAACACATTCGTCCCGGCAGGCGAATTCTTCGAGGGCTTGCGTGAAGTCATTCGCAATAATCACCACGGACGCCCGGCTTGGTTACTGGGAACGATCTACCCGAATGGGGGGACGAAGCTCTACTACCTGGCGGCTATTCCACTCAAATGGCCGACCCTCCTGTTGTTGCTTTGTGTCGTGAGCCTGGTTCTTGGGATCCGAAGGACCAGCCGCGCCCCCTGCAACCTGCTTCTGATGCTAATGTTTCCGCTGCTCTACTTCGTCTTTGCGCTGACCTCGAGATACAACATCGGCGAGCGCCACATCCTGCCGCTGTACCCATTTGCTCTTTTACTAGCCGGCGGCGTCTGGGAACACGCGCGCAGGTCGCGCATGGCGAAGGCCCTCGTCGTACTCGCTCTCTGCCTGAACGCAGCCGATACCTTGCGTTACGCCCCCGATTACCTTTCCTACTTCAACGTTTTCGTTAAGCCGCAGAATAGTTGGCGACTGCTGACCGACAGCAACCTGGACTGGGGTCAGGGACTGATCGCCCTGCGCAAGTACCAACAGGAACATCCCAACGAGATTCTGCACCTTGCATATTTTGGAACAATCGACCCTGAACTCTATGGTGTACACGCGGTCCCGCTCGAGCCTGGGGAAAAGACTACCGGCAAGATCGTGATCGGAGGCACCCTGCTGTCAGGCCAGGTCCTATCGGACACCAATGCTTATCGCTGGTTGTGGCCCGATCAACCGGAATGTCTGATCAACCATTCTTTGTGGGTCTATGACCTCAAGTGATGCCAACAGGGGTAATTTACGCGGGGCGATTTTTACGTTTGGACTTCTTGGCCTTAATGCAATCAGCCCTCGTCAGGGTTAAACGGTCTCCCCGGGCTTCGCCCGATGCTGAACCTTTGAGCCAACCCTCTCAGCGAAAGCTCTCCCTCGTCAACAAAAGACAGGCGGGAGGCCAAGAAAGGCTCCCACTACGGCGAAGTTCAAGCAGGGATTCCCGCCAACGTCCGGGAACGAGCGCCATATTGATAATTCCTCCCTGCAAATTCCTCCGAGCGTGTATGGAAATAACTTGGATGGTAACTCGCTTGAAGGTAAGAGTGGTTATGTAGCTATGCGTCACTTCAGGGTGTTTGGGGTGCTTGTCCCATCCGTCAATTCCGAAAATCCCTATGTCGAAAGTACCTCCGTAGCGGCCCAGACACACAAGCGTGTGCGGCGGAAAATTCCATGACTCTTTGAAACGTGCACATTCGTCACGAGTGTAGAAAAGTTTGCGTGTCTTGCGATTGAATGATCCTGCTGTGATGGCTGTTTTCACCGCCCATTTTGCGATTGTTAATTGCTGGTCGCCGTTGAGTTGGAGTCCTATATCCTCCATGAGGGGCCCAGGATAAGTATGCTCTCCCTCTCCAATCGGCTCATCCACCCGGTATTGCAGTCGTAGCAGACACACGCCGTTTTTAGGTTTGATTTCATTCCTTGCGGGACTATCGGGCGATCACCAGAAAACCCATGAACGAGAATCGGCCTCTTGCCGCTCTTAACTTTTTCTTGAATCCACGCAGGAAGGACATCTTCTTTGCTGTCCGCCGGATTATCACAGAACAAGCAGAGATGGCGGGGATGCATCCCGCAAGCCTAGCAGGGGTGCTGCGTCAAGTAAATAATCCCGAAAGTTTTCTCTTGCTTCCGGCCCTTCTTTGTATTCTGCTTTCATACGGCAATTATCCCCCCCGATATTACACAGCATGAGGAAAAAAGCGACTTGAGCACCGACGAAACTAACAACTCCGCCGACGGGCCACAATACCAGGGAGAAGCCATTATTCTCCGTGGCCGAGTAGATGCGCTTGAGAGAGCGCGAACAGAATCCAAGGAAGAGGAAAAAAATATAAGAACGCTCAGCTTAGGTTTAACAAGTGGCTCGTCATATCCAATATCTTCCTCGTCGTCTGCACTGCTGCTACTGGTGGAATAGGCCTTCGACAGGCTTACATATCCCACATTGCTGCGGTCGCGGCCAAAGATGCGGCGAGTGCTGCTTCGGCTAATGCAGAGATAGCCTATTGGTCGCTCATGCAAGACGAAGAACGCTCCGCTTTCACTCTGGGCAAATGCAAGCTCAAACCAAGGAACAAGAACGTGCGGCGGATACGGCAAGAGAGTCGCTCACATCCCTCCAACGAGCCTTCGTCTTTCCGGATGGCGTTGATATTATCGTAATAGACTCCGGCGGTAAGACCTCCATGCTTTTCAGTGCTAAGTGGGGCAATGCAGGCGCTACGCCAACACGAGGAATGACGACACATGGCAGTTACCAGTGGCTTCCAATTAAGCTTCCTGATAATTTCCCGTTTCCTGATTTGTGGGCCCCCGGAGTCCCCCATGTTGACAGACATGCGTTGCTTGGCCCAAAGGGAACCATAAGGGTTGACCTTAATCCACCAATTTCTCTCGACACTATGAAGCTGGTGCAGAAACACCAGCTCTCGCTCTACTTCTGGGGGTGGGCTAGGTACAGAGACGTCTTCATGGGAACGCCGGAACATATCACCATGTTCTGTTCCGAGTTTATCCCCATCGAGAAGCAAATACCTCTCGACGAAGTAAAACCCGGAATATAGTACTTTCCTTTTGAGTTGCAGAATTGCGAACGTCTGAACCAAGCCATATCCAGAGCGTCGATCACCAGCTCACGCCCCATGTCGGCTCGCATCGACCAGCCCACCACCTGGCGGCTGAACAGGGCAAGAACCACGGCCAGAAACAGCC
>Ga0181523_10003521_pt1 | contig 14216 bp, 13 predicted proteins | sample PEATcosm2014_Bin_43_FD_119752 | JGI IMG/M metagenome (GOLD analysis project Ga0181523, IMG submission 119752) | Peatland microbial communities from MTU Mesocosm Facility, Houghton, MI, USA - PEATcosm2014_Bin05_30_metaG | ecosystem: Environmental > Terrestrial > Soil > Wetlands > Peat | place...
GCTCCTTGTGCCGGTCTTTGCCGCCTTGTTGCTGCTCACGCACGCGGGATGGCGCGACGCTGTGATCGAGAGCTTGGTGACTGCGGCCCTGTGCCTCTCGCTGACCCTCCTCACGGGGTTCGTCGGGCAGGTGTCCCTCGTGCAGGCGGCGTTCGCCGGAGTCGGCGGGTTCGTGCTGGCCAAGACTCTGGCGCATCACGGCCTGCCCTTCCCGGTCGCTCTGCTCGTGGCCGGCCTGGCCGCGGTGCCGCTCGGCCTGGTCATCGGGATACCGGCGCTGCGGATCCGCGGCATCAACCTGGCCATCATCACCCTGGGCGCTGCGGTGGCGCTCGATTCCCTCTTCTTCAACAACGTCTCGGTGTCCGGTGGCCTCTCCGGGACGTCGGTTCCTCCGCCGCACCTGTTCGGTCTCAACCTCGGGATCCAGGGCACACACCAGGGCGACTTCCCGACCGTCGCCTTCGGCTTCCTCGCGCTCGGGGTCTTCGTGCTCTTGGCGATCCTGATCACCAACCTCCGTCGCAGCCCCACGGGATACCAGCTGCTGGCGGTGCGCGGGAACGAACCGGCGGCCGCCGCCCTGGGGATCAACGTGGCCGGCACGAAGCTCCTTGCCTTCGCCCTCTCCGCTTTTGTGGCGGGGGTGGCGGGCGGGCTCATGGGATTCCAGCAAGGTCAGCTTTCGCCGGCCAGCTTCACGGTGTTCGTCTCCATCACGCTGCTGGCCATCGCCTACATCGGCGGCATCGCCACGGTGTCGGGGGCCATCATGGCCGGTGTGCTGCTCGCCCCGGGTGGGTTGGGCTTCACCGCGCTGGACCGCTGGCTGTCGCTCGGTGCCTACGAGCCGCTGGTCGCCGGTGTCGGCGTCGTCGTGAGCGCGATGGCCAATCCTGACGGTCTGGCCACGACCTTCGGGCGCCTTCGCCGACGGCGCACCTCGGTTCTCCCGGGCGCATCCGCCCAGGTCGCTCCCGCGGCGACTCTCGCAGTGGAAGGAATCGGCAGTGAGCCTGCTCTCGGTCGCTGATCTCAAGGTCTCGTTCGGCGGGGTTGCCGCCGTTGACGGAGTCTCGTTCGATGTCGAGGCTGGGACCCTGCTCGGTCTGATCGGCCCCAACGGTGCGGGCAAGACCACCACGGTCGAGGCGGTCACCGGCTTCGCGCCGCTGGCCTCAGGCACCATCAGCTTCGACGGCCACGCCATCGAGAGATGGCCGCCGCACCGTCGGGCGCGGGCCGGGCTCGTCCGATCCTTCCAGTCGGTGGAGCTCTTCGACGACCTGAGCGTGCGCGAGAACCTTCTCGCCGCCGCCCACCGCCGCACCTGGCGCCAGTCGTTGCTCGACACGCTGTGGCCCCGACGCCACGGGGATCCCGACTCGGTCGACGAAGCGCTCGAAGCCACCGGCATCGCCGACCTCGCACCGATGTCGCCGGCCGAGCTCAGCCAGGGCCAGCGCAAGCTGTGCGGGCTTGCCCGGGCACTGGCGTGTCGGCCCAGCCTCCTCCTCCTCGACGAGCCGGCGGCAGGACTCGACTCGAGCGAGAGCCTCGCCCTGGGCGACCGCCTGCGAGCGGTTGTGGAGCAGGGCATCGCCATCGTCTTGGTCGACCACGACATGGGTCTGGTCCTCGGTGTGTCCGACCATGTCGTGGTCTTGGACAACGGTCGTCTGCTCGCCGAGGGTGCGCCGGCCACGATCCGTTCGGATCAGCGCGTCATCGACGCGTACCTCGGCGACGACGCGGTCGGGTCTCACCCATGACGTCCGAACCGGACGTGGTGCTGGCCGCCCAATCGCTCTCCTGTGGCTACGGCAACAGCGTCGTGGTTCGTGACCTCGACCTCGAGGTCCGATCCGGCGAAATCGTGGCGCTTCTCGGTGCCAACGGGGCAGGGAAGACCGCGACGCTCTTGACGTTGGCCGGGGTGCTGCCTCCGATTGCCGGGCAGATCCGTCTCTTCGGGGACCCGTGCACCGGTGCGACTGCGGCCGAGAGGGCACGACGCGGAGTCTCCCTCATCCCCGACGACAGGGGACTCTTCCCAAAACTCACCGTACGCGAGAACATCATGTTGGCCACACGGCGGCGACGTGACACCGGCGCACTCGACCTCTTTCCCGAGCTGTCCGAGCGTCTTTCCACCCCGGCCGGGCTTCTGTCGGGGGGGCAGCAGCAGATGCTGGCTATCGCGCGCGCCATGGCAACTCGACCGCGCCTATTGCTGCTCGATGAGCTCAGTCTGGGGCTGGCGCCGGTCGTCGTCCAGCGTCTCCTGCCCGTGGTGTCCCAGCTCAGCGAATCGAGCGGCTGTGCAGTACTGATCGTGGAGCAACACGTGCATCTCGCGCTCAGCATGGCGACGCGGGCTTACGTGCTCAGCCACGGCGAGCTCGTGCTCTCTGGGAGCGCGGCCCACCTGCGCGACAACCCCGATCTGCTCCACGCCAGCTACCTCGGGTCGGTCGACGAGGTGGCCGACCCGTCTACCGTCGATCAGGAATTCTTCACGTCGCAGTCAGACGCAATGTCAATATCGGAGGTGCCAAGACCCCGATGACATCGGAATCGTCGGGAGGACGGTCGCCTCCCATTTCGATCCTGTCAGATGGCTAGGCGGGATCCGGGGCGTCCCACGGGAGTGTCGCGGAGACCCAGTGAGTGATCTCCTCACCCTGGTCGTTGCGATGCAAGTGGCGTGGAGGCTGTGCGAAGGTCGCGTACGGCCGGCAGCGAAGCACGACGCGGTTCTCTTGTTCGGCCATGGATGCGACGACTGGGCGGGCATCGTCGGAGAGCGGCTGGCCGGACATGCGTCCAGCGACGGCCATCATCACGTCGATGACGAGGTCGTGATCCGTCGAGACAGCGGCCTCCGCGTAGACCTGGAGGTAGGCGAATGGCCACCGTTCGTCGAGGATGCACAAGCTGACCTTCGAATCACGCGCGACTGCTCGTGCCTTCGACCGCGCCGCCATCGTTGAGACAAGCAGCTCGTCGTCGTCGGTGGGGATGTAATACACGACGGACATGGCCGGGCCGTCGTGCTGCCGACCGTAGCCAAAGATGCAGGTGCGGTGGGTACGAACGAACTCCCGACGCTCCGAGGGGATCAGGTCTCGGTCGGTGGGGGCGACGTACGGTTCGGGGGACATGGGGAGTAACACAGTCGGGCCTATTCCTTTCGAGCGGTTCTTTCTACTGTTCGGCTCATCGTGTGCCTGCTCGGTCGGTCTGCGACGCCGGGTCGTCTCAGATCATCAGGCTCAGTCCGCCGTCGACGACGACGGTCTGACCAGTGAGATAACGCGACCCGACGATTCCCATGCAGGCGTCGGCCACATCGTCGGGCGTGGCGACTCGCTGGAGGGGTGCTGTCGCAGCAACGAGCTCACGTTGCACGTCCCATCTCTCGGTCCACGGCGTGTCGACCAGCCCGGGTGCGACCGCATTGACGCGGACCCGTCCGCCGGCGAACTTGGCCAAGAGGGTCGTCAGGTGGTCCACGGCCGCCTTGGAGACGGCGTAGGGGAGCGAGCTCCCCGTCTGTCGCACGCCGGCTATCGAGGTCAGGTTGATGATCCAGCCGTCATCCGATTCTCGGAGCAGTGGCAGTGCAGCTTGGGAGACCAGGAACGTCCCGATGACGTTCACCGATAGAACACGTTCCCAGTCCGCGGGCGTCACGGCGTCGATGTCGTGGAGCGGGACGTCGGTGGTCACGGCGGCGTTGTTCACGAGTCCGTCGAGCCGGCCCCAGCGATCTACGGCGGCTCGCACCAGCGCTGCCGCGGTGCCAGGATCTGCGATATCGCCGCCGACGTAGAGCGCGTCGGGAAGCTCCTCGGCGAGGCTGCGGCCGGCTGCGGCGGACCGAGCCGAGTTCACGACGACCGCCGCGCCAGACGCGGCCAGCCGGCGTGCGAGCGCCTCCCCGATGCCGCTGGTCGATCCCGTGACGGCGACGACGCGGTTGGCCAGGTCCGGCGCCGCCGTCATGACGCCACCGGCGACACCAGCAGGCTGTCGAGCTGGTCTTTGAGCCGGGTCACCAGTCCTGTAACGTCCCGGTCTGTGCCGGCGGTCCCGTAGATGGCGAAGTCGGGGCGCTCGAGGACCGCTGCCACGCCATGGTCGGCGAACCATCGGCCGTAGCGTCCCTCGATGTCCTCGACCGCCGCGCCGATCGCGACGTTGCTGCCCCCGATCGACTCGAACCAGGCCGCCAACTCGCCGCCGAGCTCGGTCGGCTGGCCGCTGGTGACCAGGTGCCATCCTGTGCCGACGACGTCGTCGAGACGTCCCTCTGCAGTCCCGGCCCGGACGGTTGCCTGCATGAAGAGCTCACCGGCCAGTGCCGAGTCGGTGAGTAGGCCGCCCGAGATACCCGGCATCGGCGGCGCCGGGGTGCTGCCGCCGGGCGGGACGAGCGGTGCCATCTGCTCGTCCCGAGCGCGGGCTTCTTCGGGGTCGGGAATGCAGATCACCTTTCCGAGCTCGGTGGCCACTTCGATCACGGCGGCGGCCTGGGGAATGCGCTCTGCCTCGTAGGTCTCGAGGAGCGCGGCCGTCTCGCAATGGCCCAGTGCGTAGTCGAGCTTCCAGGCCAGGTTCGCGGCGTCGCGCAGGCCGGCGCACATGCCCTGGCCGGCGAAGGGGGGTGTCTGGTGGGCCGCGTCCCCGGCCAGGAAGACCCGGCCCTCGCGCCACCTCGTGGCCCAGCGGGCGCGGAAACGGTACCCGGCGTGGCGGATCATGGTGGCGTTGTCGGGCCGGACGTCCCATGGCTCGAGGAACGCCCACGCGGCGGCCTCATCGTCGAGCGTCTCGAGAGTCTCACCCGGGAGGCACATGAACTCCCAGCGGCGCCGGCCCGGGCCGCCCGAGACCACCGTGGTGGGCCGGCGCGGGTCGCACACCTGGAGGTTCGGGGGGTCGAAAGCCCGCGGCTCGTGGAGGGCGACGTCGACGACCAGCCAGTCGTAGAAGAAGCCCCGGTCGTCGAAGGTGACACCGAGCAGATTGCGCACCGTGCTGTTGGCCCCGTCGCAGCCCACGACGTAGGACGCGCTGACGCGCCGACGGGTGCCGCCGTCCGCCGGCTCGATCTCGACCCAGGCACCGTCGGCGTCCTGACCGGCGTCGACGGCAGCGTGGCTCCACAGGAGGGAGAGACCCTCGGTGGCTTCCACCCGGTCGAAGAGCCGGGCCTCGAGGTCGGGCTGGTTGAACATGTTGGCCGACGGCCAGCCCTGCTGGCCTTGCGCCGGCATCTCGAAGCGCAGCAATGGCACGCCTTCACCATTGCGCCACTCGTAGGTCGTGGCCGGCTCGGAGAGAGCAGGCAGATCTTCTCCGAGACCGCAGATCTGGAGGATCCGCGCCGTCTCGTCATCGAAATGCACGGCCCGCGGCAGCGGGTACGGGCCGCTATGGCGTTCGACCACGAGCACGCTCCGCTGCCGCGTCCCGAGGAGCAGCGAGAGCGCGCAGCCGACAGGCCCGGCGCCGACGACGACAACGTCGACGCGATCGGGCACCCTGGCGCTCACCGGTCAGCCCACGCTGCTTGGAGCTGGTCGAGGTCGGGCGGCACGATGAACTCGAGGGGGAGGTCGGGCCCCCATGAGTTGGCGACGTGCTCGAAGTCGAACGGCGTGCGTCCCCGGCGCTCCCATGCCTCGTCGTCGAGGATCTGGTCCAGGTCCGAGTAGAGCTCGAGATAGGAGCCCGCCGGGTCGCTCAGGTACCAGTAGAAGTTCGAACCCGCGAAGTGCCGACCGAGGCCCCACGTCTGACGGGACGGGTCCGGCCGCAACAGCGCGGACGCGCTGTGGCCGACGTGGTCGATGTCGTCGCACTCCCATGAGTAGTGCTGGAGCAACGGAACCGGGGACTCGACCAGTGCCACGTTGTGATGGTCCGGCGAGCACCGCAAGAAGGCGATGATCCCGTCGATTTCGTCGCTCAGCTTGAGCCCGACGCCCTGCACGAGCAGGTCCCGGGTTTCTTTGATGGCGGGTGTGCCGATCACGAGGTGGCCGAGGCGCCGCGGCGGTCGGGGTCCGGCGAACACCGCGGGGGCCCGCTCGTCTGCTCGGACGGTGGCGCCCGGGGCGTTCGGCACAACGAGAGAGGCGGGGGCGGGGGCGGGGGCGGGTTCGGCCACCCGCACCACCAGCTCGACTCGGCTCGCCGGGTCGACGACCCGCACCTCGCTGTCCGAGACGACTGGCGCGGCGCCGCCCTCGGTGAGCCGGCGCGCCACCACGTCGAGGTCCTCGGGTCCTTCGCAGCCGAACTCGACCCGGACGAGTCGGCGGAAGTCGCCTTCGTCCACGAGGACCGCTGAACCACCGTCGCTCCCCGTGAAGCCCGTCGTCGGGCTGCCTCCGAGCCCGAGCTCGCCGTAGAAGGAGGCCAGCCCCTCGGGGTCCGGGACGGCGGCGGTGAAGCCGAGCAGTCGGTGCAGCGCCATCAGCGGGTCCCTCCGTCTCGTCCAGTGCAGCGGTTGCGGAGCTCGCCCACCCCCTCGATCGTGGTCACGATCTCGTCGCCGGGGGAGAGGAAGCGGCCACGCCCCATGCCGACCCCGTCGGGCGTCCCGGTGAAGATGAGGTCGCCCGGCGAGAGCACGCAGATGGAGGAGAGGTACGAGACGAGCTTGGGCACTTTGAAGATGAGCTGTGCCGTGGAGGACTCTTGGACCACCTCGCCCCACACCTCGCAGCGCAGCGCGATGTCATCGGGGTTCTCGAAGGTGTCGACGGAGACGACGGCGGGTCCGGTCGGCCCGTAGGCGCCGAAGCTCTTGCCCAGACAGAACTGCGGTGGCGACCCGGTGAGCTGCACCTCGCGGTCGGAGATGTCCTGACCCGCGGTGACGCCCGCGACCACGTCCCAGGCGGCGTCCTCGGGGACGTCGCTACACGTCCGGCCGATGACCACGACGAGCTCGGCCTCGTAGTCGACCACGGCGCCGGACAACGGGACGTCCGCCGTCGGTCCGGCCAGGCAACTGGGGAACTTGGTGAACGTGAGGGGTGCCGGCGGCAGCTCCATCCCGCTCTCCTCGGCGTGACTCTTGTAGTTGAGGCCGATGCCGAAGACCTGCCGGGCGTCGGGCACCGGTGGGCCGAGGACGACCTCGTCGAGCCGCCCGTCCGGCTCTTCTCCTTCACAGCGCCGTGCGAGCTCGTGCAGCTCCTCGAAACGGGCCAGGCACGCCGTCGGCGTCGCCAGCGAATCGTCGTTGGCCAGCCGGGCCACGTCGTAGATGCCAGCGGCGTGCTCGAGGGCCGGCCGACCCCCAACATTGACCAGTCGGAACATATGTGCTCCCCTCCCTGAGCGGACCTGGGATGCAAGAGATTTATCATATGAACAAGAGTCTGGCAACTAGTTAGATCAACCGATAACGTAGTGCCATGGCAAGCAGGATCGTGGAGGATCGGGTGCAGCGACCTTCGGCCGACGGCACACGGGAGCGGATCCTCGCCGCTGCCCTCGACCTCTTCTCCGAGCGGTCGTTCGAGGGCGCCAGCACCCGCCTCATCGCCGAGCGCGCTGGCGTGCAGCAGCCCCTGCTGACCTACCACTTCGGCAACAAGGAGGAGCTGTGGCGGACGGCCGTCGGGCATCTCTTTGAAGACCTGGCGAATGCACTGGCCGAGCGGGTGGACGGGCTGCGTGGGGTGGACGACGAGACGCTGGCCAAGCTGGTGGTGGCGGATTTCGTCCGCTTCTCGGCCAACCACCCCCAGCTCCACCGGATCATCATGCAGGAGTGCAAGTCCGAGGGTGACCGGCTCGCCTGGCTCGTCGAACAGCAGATCCGGCCCCTCTACGAGGCGGCGCTGGGGTTGCTCGAGCCCCTCATGGCGGCCGGCAAGGTGCGCGACATCCCCGCCGCACACCTCTACTACCTGTTGACCGGGGCGGCGGCAACCATCTTCGTGCTGGCGCCCGAGTGCCGGCTGCTGACCGGCGTCGACCCGGTCAAGCCGTCCGAGGTCGAGCGCCATGTCGATGCCGTGATCTCGATGCTGTTCGTGTCATGAGCGGCGCCGGCCCGAGTCCCTCGTACGACGGCGACCTCCGAACCCGTGACGTCGGGAGGGCAACGGTGGAGCGTTCTCGCACCTGAGACGGCGGTGCGGCTCGGTCCCGCCACAGTCACGAGGCCGCCTCTGTGGCGTCGAGGTGCACGCCTGACCAGAAGGCTCGGTTGAGCAGCGCGTGCAGCAGCTCGAGATCCTCGTCTTTGAGGTTGGAGAACTGCCTCCGGTGCAAGGCCTTGACCTCCTCCGTGGCGCGTTCGAACACTGCCCGGCCGCGTCCAGTGGGCCGGACGCGCACCACCCGGCGATCAGCCTGCGATCTCGTGCGCTCCAGCAGGCCGGCTGCCACGAGTCGGGTGACGAGCCGACTGACGTCCGACGCATGGGTCACGAGCCCATCAGAGATCGAACCCAGGGGGATCCCCTCCGCGTCTTCGTGGAGGCAGGTGACCCACATGACCGGGTACTGGGCCGCGGTCAGCCCGTGGGCCCGGCACACGTGCTCAAGCTCGCCAGCAAGCCGCTGGCTGAGCAACTCGACGAGAAGGTACGTCTCGCGCCCGACCCAGTCGCGGCGTGGCTCGCCCCCGCTCATACCGCTCGCGCCAGCACCCGCGTGAGGGCGGCACGCAGCACCCTGACCGGATCCCCGACCGCCCCCATAGAGCGGAAGGCGATACAGCGATCGGGCCGCACGAGGATGGCGCCCTCGGGGCCGAACTCGCGCACTCGCTCGAAGCGCAGACGGGGATCGCGCAGGTCACCCGAAGCGTGGCCGATGCACCAGGCATCGATCTGCACCCCGAGCTCCGCGGCCACGACGTCAGCGGCGTCCCGCCAGGGCTCGCCGCGCTCCCCGGCGAGGAGGGCGAAGCGGTCGACTGACACGAGCTCGAGCGTGGAGAAGCGGCAGAAGTCGTCGTCCTCGACCCACGCGTGAGGCAGAGGACAGCCCGGGCGGGTCGAAGGGAAGAACATGCGGAAGTCGCGTTCCGGTGGCTCGGGGCTCCCGTCGTCGACGACCGCTGTCGACCGGTGGTGGTAGCCGTACTCGACGTCGTGCTCGTGGAACTCCTGGGACTGCACCGCCATGAGGTTCCGCACGGTGCGGCGATGTTCGGCGTCCTCGGGCGCGTTGCTCCACAGCCGGGCCAGGCGTGCCCAGCGCTCCTCGGTGGTCGCGTTCACGTCGTCGACACCCATGGCCTGGGCCATCACGGCGTAGCCGAGTGCGTTCTCGAGGGAGCGCTGCACGTTGCGAGCGTCCACCGGCCGGCGCTCGGCCTCGTAGGTGTCCAGCAGATCCTCGTCAGCCATGCCTCTGAGTACGAGGGTGAGCTTCCAACACAGGTTCTGGGCATCGTGGATGGCGCTGACCAGTCCGAGGCCACCCGTCGGCGGGTGGCGATGGGCGGCGTCGCCCACGACGAAGATGCGACCGGATCGGAAGCGGTCGGCAAGGACGCCGCTGATCGTCCAACGGGTGATGAGCTTGACGTCGAGCGGGTGGTCGCCGATCCCGAGCGCGTTGCGCACGTCCTCCAGGACGGCGGCGTCGTCGAAGGGCCGCTGGTCTTCGAGGTCGTAGGTGACGTGCACGACCCATTCCTCACTCTCGCCGCCCCAGCGCGTCGGCCCCATGGGAGCGAGCACGACCAGTTTGGCGTTGGCGGGGCAAAACACCCAGCGCAGCAGGACATCGGTTTCCTTGGCCCACTCAGAGAGGTCAGCAGCCAGGTGCACGGTCGCAGTGCGACCCACCTCGAGAAGCCCTTCAAGCTCGATCCCTGCCAGTCTTCCAACCGTGCGGCCACCATCGCATCCAAGGACGTATCGGGCTTCGATCTCGTAGGTGCGCTTGTCCGCCAGGTCGGTGACCGTGGCGATGACGACGCCGTCGACCTCCTCGAGCGCGGTGACCTCGTGGAAGAACCGGATGCGGCCCGGCGCGAGCTCCTCGGCGCGCGTTTTCATCAGTGGTTCGAGGCGGATCTGGGGCAGGTTGCTGGTGAGCTTTGGGCTGGCCGCGACCCAGTCGGGGTCCTCCCCTCCCGCACCCCAGGTCTCCTGTGTATACAGCACGCGGCCGGCCTCGGGGTGACCCGCGAAGCCAGCGTAGAAGGACGTACGCCGCAGCTGTTCGGGCGGAGTGCCGGCGGCGTAGATGGCGTCGGCCACGCCGCAGTCGTCGAGAACCTCCATGGCGCGCTGCCCGAGGACGTGGGCCTTGGGCAGCACCGACGTTTCCGGCAGAGCGCTCACGAGTTGGTGATCGACCCCCATTGTTGAGAGGAGCATCGAGGCCGTGAGCCCCGCGCCACCACCTCCGACGATGAGCACGTCTGTTATCAACCTCTGCTGATTCTTCTCCCGCGACACTGCGTCCCTCCCACTCTGGTCGTCTCACCGCTCACAAAGAAAAGGCGGCGAGTGCAGAAAGCATGTTATAACAATAATTGTTATAACATCGAAAAGACTGGGTGACGCCTTGGGAAGAGCCTCAAAGCCGGCCCGCGCCCTCAATCGATCCACTGGCTCCCGCAAGGCCGGCTGACTCACGACCTGCGTCTCAGCACGCCTGCTGCCAAGGCGCAGTCCTCTTTGGTATCCCTACAAAATCCCTACAACGGTGCAATTCCATCCCCCCGCCACCAAGTAGTCGCAGGTTCGGGCCGATCCGAGAGGGTCGGCCCTTCTGCTGCCCCCAGACGGGTTTGCAAGTGTCCCGGGGATTCCACGACCGGAGTGTGAAGCATCCCCGTCGGTTTTTACGGTTTTACAGTGGGCCGTCCACATCGTTCACTGTGCCGGTGGACGAACTGCTGGGCGACCCTGTCAGTCTTCCTTCCTGGGGGTCAGTGGCGGGATCCCGGGTGCTGCCAGGAACGTTGGGACCCTGCGTCATGCAGCGGCCTGGGGCAGGCGGACGGTGAAACAGCATCCACCTGATTCGTTCGCCACCTCGATGTCCCCCCCATGCGCCTGGACCAGGCCCTGGGCGATAGCCAGGCCCAGGCCCGCCCGCTTGTCCGGCTCGGGGCTCCGGGCCGCGTCGCCGCGGTACCCCAGGTCGAAGACGCGGACCAGGTCCGCCTCCGCGATGCCGCCGCAGCCGTCACGCACTGTCATGACGGTCCCATCGTCGGTGACGCGTGCCTGGACGCTCACCTTGCCGCCAGCGGGCGTGTGGCGCAGTGCGTTCTCGAGCAGGTTGCGCAGGATTCGCAGGAACTCGGTGGTGGAGATCCGCACTTCGGCCGAACCCTCCTCGACCCGCCCGACGACGTGCACCCCCTTGGCTTTCGCCATGGGGCGCACGAGCACGAGCGCGTCGGAAACCACGTCGTTGAGTGAGACCAACTCCAGGTTCAGGTTCAGGAGGCCGCTATGGATGCGGCTCAGGCGGAAGAGGTCATCGACCATGCCGTCGAGGCGGGCGACTTCGCCTCTTATGGTCCGGTAGTAGCGCGACACTGTCTGGGGATCGGTCACGATGCCGTCCTCCAGTGCCTCGGTCAGCGCCTGGATCCCTGCCAACGGCGTCCGCAGGTCGTGCGAGATCCACGCCACCAGTTCGCGCCGGGACGCCTCGAGCGAGCGTTCCCGCACCATCGACTCGTGCAGCTGCCCCCCGATCTCCTGCAGCTGGCTCGCCAAGTTGGAGAGCTCCAGGGTCGGAACCGCGGCTGCAGGATCGTGGGGCCGCTGACCGAGCGACGACGCCAGACGGCTGACGCTGCCGATCCCCTGGGAGAGGGTCCTGGCCAGGACGATGGCTGCCAAACCGCCGACCGTCGCTGCGGCCACGAGGACCACGATGGCGGTCCGCTCGTCTTTCGCGGACAAGAACATGCGCGAGCCGGCCAGCACCGTCCCGGCCACGATGCCGAGCACCGTGGTCAGCGCCACCACCCAGAGGTAGACGGACAACGGTCTCTGACCCAGGTGATGCGTCACCACCAAACCGAGCAACGACAGCACCAACGCGGCCCCGGCCGACAGGGCGACCACTTCGGTCGCCGCAGCGGGTGTGTCGCCGAAGGCGAGAGCGAGGAGCCACGCGGCGCCGATTCCCGCCACACCGAGCAGAGTGATCCGGCTCATGCCGCGAACTGGTAGCCGACGCCCCACACGGTGAGGATACGGACGGGGTTGCTGGGGTCGGGCTCGAGCTTCTCGCGTAAGCGGCGGATGTGCACCGTGATGGTGGCGCTGTCCCCGTACGTCCAGCCCCAGACGGCCTCGAAGAGCTCTTGCCGGCGGAACACCACACCGGGGTTGCGCATGAGCAGGACGAGCAGGTCCTGCTCGCGAGGGGTCAGCACGATCTGCCGGCCGGCGAGGGTCACCCGCCGGGCACCCACGTCGACTGCGAGCTCGCCGGCCCTCAGCGTCGGGCCCGTGGTCAGGCATGGGGCGCCGTCCGCTGCGCTGCGGTTCAGAACCGACTTGATGCGGGCGGTGACCTCGCGCGGCGAGAAGGGCTTGGTGACATAGTCGTCCGCCCCGACCTCGAGGCCACCGACCCTGTCCTCCTCCTCGCCGAGCGCCGTGAGCATGATGACGGGGACGCGGCCCATGAGGCGGATGCGGCGGAAGACGTCGAGCCCGTGCATCCCGGGCAGCATCAGGTCGAGCACGATGAGGTCTGGAGGATCCTGCGTGGCTGCTTCCAGCGCTGCGTTCCCGTCGGCTGCCGAACGCACCTCGAAACCTTCGCGGTCGAGGTACCGGGTGAGCACCTCCACCACCGTGGGGTCGTCGTCCACCACCAGGATCCGCGCCTTGGCCACGAGCAAGATCGTAGGACGCCCGCCACCGACCACGGCGATCGCACCCCAGATCTTAAGAGAATGGTTAGGTCTGAGGCATTCCTCCGGCGGGTGACGGCGCATATGGTCGGCCAGCGTGAACCTTGCGGCGTTGGACGCCTCCGCGCTGGTCCCGCGCCCGGAGCTTCCCCCGCTCCCCGGCATCGCCGGCGTGCAGCGCTCTCAGCTCGAACGCTGGTTCTCCAGCTGCGGCCGGCCACCCCGGCTTGACCTCGCCCGCAGCGGAGCACCTGGGCTCACGGCCCGCCAGATTCTGGGTCTCGCTGCGCCTGACGACGTCGAGGCCTATCTCGACATGTCGTTGGATTACGGCCCGGGGGTGGGAACCGAGCGTCTGCGCACCGCTGCCGCCGCCGTTGCCGACTGCTCGCCCGAAGACGTCATCATCACCCACGGCGCCATTGAGGCCCTCCTTCTGGCCTGCGCGGCGTCACTCGAGAGCCGCACCACGGTGGCGGTTGCGTCACCCGGCTACGAGGGCCTGTTCCGAGCAGTCGAGGCGGCCGGAGGAGTGGTCCAGCGGGTGCCGGTATGGAGTCCTGGTGCGTCTGGCCTCGACCTCGCCCGGCTGCTGGACCTGGACCTGGCACGCTACGGCGCAGTCGTCGTCAACTCGCCCCACAATCCGACCGGTCTCACCGCGGCGGTGCGGGACTTGGCCGACCTGGCCGAGCGCTGCGTCGCGGCCAGCACGACGCTCATCGTCGACCAGGTGTCCCTTGGAACCCTCGATCCGTGCGCGCGCTCGGTGCTGCGGCACGCGCCAGCCTCCCCGGCGGTCGTGCAGGTCGGTGACGTGAGCAAGGCTTTCGGGCTGGGCGGGCTCCGAGTCGGGTGGTGCGCGGTGCCTGAGCCGGCGCGCCGGGCGCGCATCGCAGAGCTACGCGACGTCACCAGCCTGGCGAATTCGGCGCCGAGCCAACACTTGGCCGCGATCGCTCTCGAGAACGGCACGGCTCTGTCGGCGGCACCGACGGCCCAGTCGAACCTCGAGCGCTTGTGCGCGCTGACGGAGACGCTTGCCCCGTCGGACAGATGGAGCACGCCAGCCGACGGGCTCGTGGCTTTCCCCCCCTTGCCGCTGGTGATCTCGGCCCGCGTGTTCGCAGACCGACTGCGGGAACGGTTCGGTGTGGCCGTCACCCCGGGATCGTTCTTCGGTTACGACCGCCACCTCCGCGTCGGGCTGGGCCTCGCTCCGGCGCTCTTCGAGGAGGCGCTGGACCGACTCGTCTGCGCGCTCGACGCCGGGGCTGGTGCGTGAGACCGGGAGACACAGAGCTCGCACCTGGGCCCGAGGAACCGGACGCCGACA
>Ga0181523_10003525_pt1 | contig 14205 bp, 4 predicted proteins | sample PEATcosm2014_Bin_43_FD_119752 | JGI IMG/M metagenome (GOLD analysis project Ga0181523, IMG submission 119752) | Peatland microbial communities from MTU Mesocosm Facility, Houghton, MI, USA - PEATcosm2014_Bin05_30_metaG | ecosystem: Environmental > Terrestrial > Soil > Wetlands > Peat | place...
TGCCGTCCTGCAACTACCTTGGTCACTCTAACCGGAAGTCCGAAGCTGCGCAAGACTGATAATTTTTGCGGCTGGTTGCAGCCAATTGCAACTAGGACTTCGGGCACGAGTAAGTTAGTCGGCGGTCCACGATACGAATTCTCTCGTCGTCCATCGTAAAGCTCTTCGGATTCCTTCGGATCCATCGCTCCGTGCTGGTTGAAACTAAACGTCCGAGGAAGGGCACAGTTGACGAAAGTGCTGAATGTGTCGATTGCCTGCCGAGTCCCTTATGAATTGGAAATCCGGCGATGGCGCGGTTCTTCATCACTTTCTTGGGCGCCCTTCGCACCCAGTCCAATATCGTTCGATTTCTTTCACGCTGTCGAGATTGCAGAGGGCAGAGTATCCTACCCCAAGGTGTTGGAAGCGCAAAGGCGGCTGCAGTGAAATGGGAAGCGTTGATACTGATCCTCGGGAGCATGCCATCAATCCCGCTCGTAGCCCAGAACCAAGCATCGCCACTGATTACCCAGTCCATCAATGAAGCGAAGGTGGTCCCTCTTCGCGGCAACGTGCATCCGCTGGCGCAGGCTCGCTACGACGTGGGAGCTGCGCCCTCCTCAATGCCCGCCAAGCGTTTGACGCTTTTGCTGAACCGTCCAGCCGCAAGGGAAGCCGCTCTCGCCGAGTACATGCAGGATGTTCACACTCCGGGCTCTGCGACCCACCACCAGTGGCTCACACCCGAGGAGTTCGGGGCTCGATTTGGACCAGCTGACTCCGACATTCAGCAAGTGTCCGGCTGGCTAACCGGGATGGGTTTTCAAGTGGCTGGCACGTCGAAGGGCAAGACGCTGATCGAATTCTCCGGGACCGTGGGCCAAGTCAACCAGGCCTTCCATACTCAAATTCGCAAGTATGCGGTAAACGGAGAAGTGCATTATGCCAATGCTACCGATCCGCAGATTCCGGAAGCGCTCGCGGGCATTGTTCGCGGAGTTTCGTCATTGAATGATTTTCGCCCCAGGTCCAATCTTCACGTCGTGGGGCCTGCGCACCTCGATCCTGCCACCAGGAAGATCTCCCCCGATTTCACCTTGTCCGGCCAGAATGGACCCTTCTACGCCGTCGCGCCCGAGGACTTCGCCACCCAGTACGATCTGGCGCCGCTGTATGCCGCCGGCATCAACGGCAGCGGAAAAACCATCGGCATCATTAACGATTCGAACATCGATGTGAATCTGGACAATGCCTACCGGAGTCTGTTCAACCTGCCCGCCAACCCGGTGCAAGTGGTGCTCGACGGCGGCGATCCAGGCATCAATGCGGATGACACAGAGGCTTACCTCGATGTGGAGATGGCTGGCGCGGTTGCGCCCGGCGCTACCGTGAACCTCTACATTGCCTCATGGGATACGGTTGCAACCGCGCTGAACGACCCTTTGATTCTGGCCGCAAGGCGTGCCATTGAAGATAATCAAGCGGACGTGCTGAGCATCAGTTTTAATGAGTGTGAGGGCTTTATTGGAACCGCCGACAATCAGATTCTGGCCGCGCTGTGGGAGCAGGCGGCCGCGCAAGGGCAGACGGTCTTCGTCTCTGCTGGAGACAACGGCTCGGCTGGTTGCGATAACGCCGATACCCAACAGGAGGCGATTTACGGCCTCCAGGTCAACGGCTTTGCATCCACGCCATGGAACGTCGCGGTGGGCGGCACCGACTTCTATTACTCCGACTATGCCAGCGGCGCTCCCAGCGCCGCCAATTTGTGGAATGCGACTAACGACGCGAATCTAGGCTCGCTCAAAGCACCCCTGCCGGAGCAAGTGTGGAATGATTCGTTCGGCTTCGATGCCGAGACTCCCAACAACATGACCTATCTTTACACCATTGCCGCGGGCAGCGGTGGCGCCAGCAGTTGCATCAACTCCGTCGCATCTGCGTCGGGCAGCGCGCTTCCGTTTGTCTGCAGCCCCGTCTCGGGAACTGTGTACGGATATGCCAAGCCAAGCTGGCAGAGTGGTCCGGGCGTCCCGGCCGATGGCGTACGCGACCTGCCCGACGTCTCGCTGTTCGCCGCCAACGGCTACAATCTTTCCGCATATCCAATCTGTGCCAATCCCGGCGACTGCGTCCCCGGCGCAAATCAGCAGACACCGATAACTTTGGTGGGCGGCACCTCGGCTTCCTCGCCCGCCATGGCCGCTATCATGGCGCTCATCGACCAGAAGTACGGACGCCAGGGGCAGGCAGACTACACCCTCTACGCGCTGGCCCAGCAGAAACCATCCGCCTTCCACGACATCACGATGGTCGGTAACAACGTTCCTTGTGGGGATGAGGACAACGGCGCATTAACTCCGAATTGTGTGCCCAACACCGGCGGAATCATCGATCCTGGGTTTAACACGTTGTCTGGCTATGCCGCGACAACGGCTTATGACTTGGCCAGTGGTCTTGGCAGCATCGACGCGAACGTGCTGGTGACTAACTGGGACTCGCTCACCTTCGCACCCACCGCGACATCCTTGCAGCTTTCACCCACCTCTTTTGCGCACGGCACTGCGGTGAAGCTTAATGTCAATGTCGAGTCGTCCTCCGGAGGAAAATCGCCCCAGGGCGGCGTCTCCATCCTCACTAATTCGCCGCTGCCCGCAAGCCAATCCGTGGACTTCCTCACCCTTGGCAGCAATGGATCGGCCAGCAGCAGTATCAACTCTCTACCTGGAGGCACGTACCAGGTTTGGGCGAACTACGGCGGAGACGGCCTGCACGCCAGCAGCAATTCCTCGCCTGTATCGGTTACTGTGAGCCCCGAGGCGAGCAGTATCGGTATCTCTGCCTGGAGCACGAACGGCACGAACGGACCGGGGTTCAATCCCGCCGCCGGTTGTACCCCGCTCGTGGGGCAATACGAGACGCCCGTCGCCAGCGGTTCTTCTATTCTTCTGGGTACACCACTCTGGCTCGCCATACAACCCGAAGGCTCAACCTCGAATCTCACAACGGCCACTGGCTCCGTTACGTTCACTCTGGATGGTCAGCCAGCGTCGGTTCCTTTGAACGTCTCGGGTATCGCCACGTGGGTTACTCCTGCGACCGTCAACGCCGGCACCCACACGGTGACCGCCAGTTACTCTGGAGATGCCAGCTACGGGCCGTCTACGTCTTTACCTTTCACCTACACGGTGCAACAAAGCCAAACCCTTTTCTACATAAATTACAGTTGGGTAAGTTCAGGTTTCGCCTGCAACACCGGCGTCCCGTGCAACGCCTACGCCGGAGACAACTATTCGGTCCAGGTTGAGTTGTTCGGGGGTGATTGCAACCTTGCCACCGGAACCGTTACCGTCACTCTGGGTTCGCAAACACAAACTGTAACTCTGTCTCCGGAGGGCTTCCCCGCGGGCGAGATCTTAACCGGTGTAGCCATATTCCCAAACGTACAGGCGGGTACGTATCAGCTGTCCGGAGCCTACAGCGGGGACGCGAATCACCAGGCAGCGTCTCAAGGCCCAGTCACAATCGTTGTGGCGCCTTCCGCGGGCCCGCTTGTTCCCACCACAGTCGCTGCGTCCGTTAACCCTTCGGTCCTTACATATAACAGCCCGACTTATGTAACTCTCACGGCCACGGTAACCGGGGGAGTCGGTGCCAATGGACCGCCGACGGGGACTATCGATATCTACCGAGACGGAGAGAATTCCTTTTCTGTCGGCCTCACACCATCCGGCCCTAATTCAGCCACGGGAAGCTATTCGATACCGGACTTTAATAATGACTTTTACTTTGGTCTGAATCAGTACCTTGCGGTCTATGGAGGAGATCCCATCTACCAGGGGTCCGTCAGCCCGCCCATGCAAGTCACTGTGGTGTCCACGACCGTGTTCCCCGATTTCATCATGGCCCCGCAATTGAACCAGATCACGGTGCAGTCCGGTAACTCGGCAACCGTGGCTGTCAACCTTGCACCGCAAAATGAGTTCAGCGGCTCCGTGGCGTTGACTTGCGCCCCGTCCTCCAGCCAGGTCACTTGTAGCCTCAATCCAGCGACGGTGAGTGTAAACGGGCCGGCAATAGCAACGCTGACAATCACTGTGGCGGCGCAGGCTGTCGCGTTGCCGGAGCATTCTCATCCTTATCCTGATTCGAGCAGTCGCCTTGCTTGGCTGGGTGCCTCTGGCGGATTCATGTTTGCGTCTGTCTTGGTGGGAGGATTCAGGAATCGCAAGCGGAGGCTGGCCACGCTGTTCAGTCTCGGGCTTTTCACGGCGCTGTCCTTTGCCGCTGGCTGTGGCGGCGGAGGAGGCAGCCACACTATTCCGCCGCCACCGCCTCCGCCGAACGCAACCACCTACAGTGTGGTGGTGAGCGCCACAACGGCGAACGGAATCGTTCATAATGCGAAGATCGCCGTGGTGGTTCCTTGACTCCTCCGGTGCTACGAAAAAAACATTCGGCATCGGTTTGCCCGATCTCGGTGGGTCAGCGGCTGTTTGGTAAGTTACGAACCATCCGAGTCCGCTTCCTGAGCGTGGCCTCATTTCCCCTTCGCGGAAAATCCAAGGTTCATTGTCCAAATGACTAGTACATTCCGCGTTGCGCCGCGCTCCGCGCGCCCTATCATCGACTTGTAACTCTTACTTAAATTCTTCAGAAACGGATGAAGCGATTCCCCCTCGCTCTTCTGGTTGTGGATCGTTTCAGTATTGGGCCCATGTATCGATTGATTCGTGTTCTCCTAGTATCTGTTCCTCTTCTGTTCGTCTCCCTCGTCGCGCCGTCGGCCTTTGCACAAACGTGGATCAGTGCCGTCACCGCGACCACGACAACCACCACCGCTACCATCACCTGGACAAGCGCCGTGCCTGCGAATTCGCAGATCACGTACGGTACGACGACCAGCTACGGAAGCAGCAGTGCCCTGAACTCGAACCTGGTGACGACGCACTCCGCTGCCCTGACGTCGCTGACCGCCGGAACCACCTACCACTATCGTGTGCTGTCGGCCGACTCCACGGGCGTGCTGGTCACGGGCCTGGACAACGTCTTTACCACTCCGGCCGCGGCCATCAGTGTCTCGGTCTCGCCCACCACGGCGACGGTGGCCTCGGGAGGAACAGAGCAGTTCTCGGCTAGTGTCACAAACACCAGCAACACGGCGGTTACCTGGTCGGCCACCTCCGGCACCGTGAGCACCGCCGGTTTGTTTACGGCTCCCACTGTGACTGCAACGAAAACCGTGACCGTAACGGTTACCAGCGTCGCCGACACGACCAAATCCGCCAGCGCCACTGTAACCGTAAATCCGGCGGTCGGCATTCTGACGCTGAATCCTACGAGCATCAGCTTCGGCAGCGTCACGGTCGGAGTGACGAGCCCTATCCTGCTCACCACATTGACTAACACCGGGAATGCTCCGTTGACGATTACCAACGACTCACTTTCCGCCGGCGACTTTAATTGGGGCGGCAAGGGCACCTGCGACTACGGCACACTGACTCCGGGATCAAGTTGTACGTACAGCGCAAAGTTCACGCCAACGGCGACCGGGACTCGGACGGCCACCATCATCATCTACTCGACCGCTTCGAATTCGACCGTAACGCTTCCACTCTCGGGGATTGGAACGAGTGTGACCGCTGGCACGCTCGGCGTCAGCCCGGCCACCCTCGCTGTGGGTAGCGTGGTCGTGGGCACAAGCGGAACCGCATCCGGGACTCTTACCGCGGGCGGATCGAGTGTTACCGTCAGCGCGGTTAGCAGCAACAACTCCGCATTCACGGTCGGAGGACTGTCGCTGCCGGTTACGATTCCAGCCGGGAACAGCGCTGCCTTTACGGTGACGTTCACCCCTCAGACCACCGGCGCCCTGACGGCCGCGCTTACCTTCACCAGCAATGCCCAGTCCTCGACCACGGTCGAAAGCCTCACTGGAACTGGTGCGGCTGCGCCCGTACACTCGGTCAACCTGTCGTGGAGTGCAAGCACTTCCTCGAATATCTCTGGCTATAACATTTATCGCGCGGCGTATGCGAGTGCGTGCGGATCTTTCTCCAAGGTCAACTCATTGCTGAATACAGGCACCCTGTACACGGATTCCGTCGTGCTCGACGGCGCGGCCTACTGCTATGCCACCACCGCAGTCAACACCAGCAACGAAGAGAGCGGGTATTCCAACGTAGTCTCCAACGTGCAGGTGCCTGCTCCTTAGTTGTCCGAGCGCGGAGGGACTGAACGAGCGAGCACAACGATTCGGCTAATGTGCGAACGCTGCACGGTCAGGACACCAGCAAGGATCCAGCGTCGGCCGGAACCCATTGGTCTTGCCATCTTCGCGGCTCGAAACCGGCGGCGGAGTGCAGAATTTTGCGCACAGTAGAAACGCCACTTCTGCGCTCGATTCAAGACCGGCGGGCGGTCTGACGCGCTCGCGCTTTCAATTATCCAACAAATTTCATCAGGTATTCACTTGACGCGCGTTTGGAAACAGCGGTAGGCTCTCTGGGTCTTTGCCGCGATGGAGCTTTCCCCCCAGAAGCTGAAGAACACCTGAAGTAGATCCGCAAGAATGGATCGTTGACGATGAACGAGGATCCTTACACGATCTCGGATCGCCACGTCTGCAAGACGCTTACCGCGGAATCGGTTGGCGAAAGTTTGGAATTTAAATGCCGCGGCCTGAGTGCCGTGGCGCAGCCTTTCTTATGAGGCCTGTTGATCTCAGCCGGAGGTTCAAATGCGCATCGTTCGTTCGAAGGTATTCACAACCGTATTCGCGTGCCTGGTGGGTCTTGCATCGGCGACCGCTGCCCACGCCACCAACTTCACCATCGGCGGCACCGTCTCCGGGTTGCTCACTGGCACTTCCGTGACCCTTCTCAACAATGGCACCGATGCGCTCGAAGTGACGGCCAATGGCAAGTTCACTTTCACTACGGCGTTGGCTAGCGGCGCCGCCTATGCGGTTACCGTCAGCGTCCAACCTACGAATGAGACCTGCGCGGTCACCAGCGGTTCAGGCACTGTGGGCTCAGCCAACGTCACCACGGTTAAAGTCGCCTGCAAAGCCAACACGTACACGATCGGGGGCACCGCATCCGGGTTGATCACCGGTCGTTCTCTGACCCTGCTCGACAATGGTGGCAGTGCGCTGAAGGTAGCGAAGAACGGTGCGTTCACCTTCACCAAGGCGTTGACCACCGGCACTGCCTACAAGGTCACCATCAGCGTCCAACCCTCAGGCGAGACCTGCACGGTCACCAATGGATCAGGCACCGTGGGTACCGCCAATGTCACCACGGTCGATGTCGCCTGCGTGCCCAACGACTACACCGTTGGCGGCACCGTCTCCGGGTTAATCAGCGGCCGTTCGGTGACGCTGCTCGACAACGGCACCAATGCGCTCACCGTGACCGCTAACGGCACATTCACTTTCGCCACAGCTTTGGCCAGCGGCACGGCTTACAAGGTCACCGTCGGCACCCAGCCCTCGGGCGAGACCTGCACGGTCACGACCGGTTCAGGCACCGTGGTCGCAGCCAAAGTGACCACGGTCAAAGTCGCATGCAAAGCCAACTTGTACACCATTGGTGGAACCGCATCCGGATTGATCACCGGCCGCTCTCTGACGCTGCTCGACAATGGTGCCGGCGCGCTGAAGGTAGCGAAAAACGGCGCCTTCACTTTCGTCACAAAGCTGGCCAGCGGGACTACCTACGATGTGACTCTAAGTGTGCAAGCCAGCGGCGAGACTTGCACGGTCACGGCTGGCTCAGGCCCGGTGGTGGCAGCCAATATCACCTCGGTCGCGGTGGCCTGCGTGCCCAACGACTACACCGTCAGCGTCGCTCTGTCCGGATTGATCAGCGGCCGTTCGGTGAAGCTGCTTAATAACGGCGCTGATGCGCTGACCGAGACTGCTAACGGCAGCTTCACCTTCACCCCGCCGTTGGCCAGCGGCTCGGCCTACAAGGTCACCGTCGGCACGCAGCCCTCGGGCGAGACTTGCACGGTCACGGCCGGTGCGGGCACCGTGGTTGCAGCCAACATAACTGTCGCGGTCGCCTGCACAGCCAAAGACTACACCGTCGGCGGCACGGTATCAGGCTTAGGGAGCGGCGATTCAGTGACGCTGCTTGATAACGGCGCCAATGCGCTGACCGTGACGGCCAACGGAAAATTCACTTTCACTACAGCTTTGGCCAGCGGAACCGCCTACGCTGTCACCGTCGGCACCCAGCCGACCGGCCAGACCTGCACGGTCACCAACGGTTCCGGCACCGTGGTCGCAGCCAACGTGACCAACGTCGCGGTCGCCTGCAAGTCCAGCACGACCTTCACCATCGGCGGAACTGTCTCTGGGTTGATCACCAGCCGCTCGGTGACGCTGCTCGACAACGGCGCTAATTCGCTCACAGTGACGGCCAACGGCGCATTCACCTTCACGACCGCGCTGGCCAGCGGCGCCACTTACAGCGTTACCGTCGGCACCCAGCCAACCGGCGAAGCCTGCACCGTCACCAACGGTTCGGGCACAGTGGGATCAGCCAACGTGACCAACGTCGCGGTCGCCTGCACAGCCAACAAATATACGATCGGCGGAACCGTCTCCGGGTTGAACGCCAGCACTTCCGTGACGCTACTCGACAACGGTACCAATTCACTTATGGTGACGGCCAACGGCTCCTTCACCTTCACGACACCGATTGCCAGCGGCGCCACCTACAGCGTCACCGTCGGCACTCAGCCCACCGGTGAGACTTGCACCGTCACCAACGGTTCGGGCACGGTGGGATCGGCCAACGTGACCAACGTCGCGGTCGCCTGCGCCGGCGCGAGCACCTTCACGATTGGCGGAACCGTCTCTGGGTTGATCACCGGCCGTTCTGTGACGCTGCTCGACAACGGCGCCAATTCGCTTACGGTGTCGGCCAACGGCTCCTTCACCTTCACGACCGCGCTAGCCAGCGGCGCCACCTACAGCGTCACCGTCGGCACCCAGCCGACCGGCGAAACCTGCACCGTTACCAACGGTTCGGGCACAGTGGGATCAGCCAACGTAACCAACGTCGCGGTCGCCTGCACAGCCAACAAATATACGATCGGCGGAACGGTCTCCGGATTGAACGCCAGCACTTCCGTGACGCTGCTCGACAACGGCACCAATTCACTTACGGTGACGGCCAACGGCTCTTTCACCTTCACGACAGCGATTGCCAGCGGCTCCACTTACAACGTCACCGTGAGCACGCAGCCGACCGGCGAGACCTGCACCGTCACCAACGGTTCGGGCACCGTGGGCTCGGCCAACGTAACCAACGTCGCGGTCGCCTGCGCTGCCGTGAAAACCTACACCATCGGCGGCACACTTTCAGGGCTGAGCGCCAGCACTTCCGTGACGCTGCTCGATAACGGCACCAATTCACTTACGTTAAGCGCCAACGGCGCCTTCACCTTCACGACACCGATTGCCAGTGGTGCCACCTACAACGTCACCGTCGGCACCGAGCCCACCGGCGAGACCTGCACCGTCACCAACGGATCGGGCACCGTGGGTTCGGCCAACGTGACTAACGTCGCGGTCGCCTGCTCCACCGGCTCCGGTGGCGGTGGCGGCGCGTACTGGATCCCCTACTCCGCATCCCCGATTCCCACGGAGACGCCTACTGGAAGCACCGGCCTGTTCCTGATCCCCTCGGACAAGCTGGCTTCGTCGCCCGCTCCCACATTTGTCACCACAGATACCACCCAGCTTCTCGCCATCGGAACCCAAGTCGCCCTGAAAAATGGAGTGGCGACATACTCGCCTCAGGTGATGATGTACGCCGACACCACGTCAGCGGGAACCACCAACATCTTCGGTATAACCCTGGCTGGAACGTCGAGTGTCCCCACGCCGACCCAGATCAGCAGCCTGTCGGTGCCGTCGGGCCAGCAGATTTGCTCGAGCAGTTCCGACTCGGAGACCGACATCACCGATGCGGATTCAGTGTTTGTGGTCATCCAGGTTGGCACCGCAGAACAGTGCATCTCCACTGGAGGCACCTACGAGGTCGTCCACTACACGGATTCCGCCACGACGGCTCCGGTGGTCGTGAGCCTGAAAACAACCGAAATGAATGGGGTTTACCAGAACGGCAAACTGGTTGGGTTGTTGGTCTTCAATGGAACCACCAACTCCCTTGACCTCTATGCCGACGACACCTTCACGTCACCCACGCAGTTGATCACGGGTTTAAGCGATGCCCACTATGTGTCGGGTGTGTTAGACGAGGCCACGTTAAGCACGACCGGAATTTTCGAGTCGGCGACTACCACCGGAAGCTCGACTTCCCTGTACCGCATCGACGGCTCCACGCTGGTGGCCACTTTGATCCAGGACGTGACCACTGCGACCATCAGCACCGTCGCTCAGGACGACAACAATCTGTACTATTCTGTCGTCAACAGCGGCGCCAGCAGTACGACTATTTCCTACGAGCAGGTCGCTCTCGGCGGCGGAACTCCTCAGCTGCTTTACACGACGCCAGCCTTCGTCCCCAGCAATTCGAGTGGAGATACCAGCTATCAGCTGATCGGCAGCAACGATTCGGTTCTGGTCTTCGAATACTCTAACGAGCCGGTCACCGGTAGCGGACTGGACCCGACCAAGGCCACGGCCAAGCTTTACACCGTGCCGGTTGGAGCCACCACAACCACGCCGACAACGCTCGCCACCTACCCCGCCGGCGACACGCTGCAAGGAGTCTTCCTGGCTGCGCCCAGCGGCAGCGGAATTTCCAGCAACGTCCTGTTCACAACCATTCGGAACGCCACTGGATCGGCTACGCTCTCGACGATCGCTTACTCAGCCGTATCGATCCCGCTCAACGGCGGCACCCGTCCGCCTGCGATCGAGAATTCCGTTTATTCTCCTTTGGCGATCATCACCGCCCAACTCACCTACAGCGTATGGCAGGTGACCGGCATTACCGATACGGATGGCGGCTTCGGCGGCGGCACCGCCAATACGGTGAATGTGAGCACGCTGGCGGCTACTCCGTTCACCACCACCGGCGGCGGAGACTACGTGTTCGGGGCAGGCTTCCTCGGAGGACTGGAGGCGCTCTCCAGCAATAACATTGCTGTCGGCTTCTTCGAAAATGAGCCTGGGTTCGAGTACAACGGCAATCCGCTGCAGGAAATCGGCGCCGCAGCCGACTTAACCACGAATTTCCTTTACCCGATCGTACTGACGAACACGGCTGTCACGCCCTATTAGGAGGCAGTAGAGAATTTCGGGATTAACGCCCAGAATCCGAGATGTGACCGCGCGGCGGGCGGGTAAGACGCGGCGGTCAGGAAGACACGGGCTCTACATTGAAGCCGCCCACTACCATCCGTGGCTTCTCGCCTCGCGTGTCGGCATGCTTCACCTCCGTCCGGACAGTGCGATGCTCTCCGGGCGTGAGCGTGATGTAGTTGTCACCATAGATTACGGGGAGAATCCGGTCTGCGCTCTTTTCCCGTACGACTTTCAATCTCACCATCAGCGCGGGGTAAGCGGAGTTGTTGTGCAGTTGAGTGGTCAACTGCCATTGGTCTCCGTGCCGATTAATATCGGTAACGGTTTTTACGCGCGCCTTGGGCAGCTGGCGAATCGCCCGATAATTGCCCTCCTGCGCCCCACGCAGGTAGAGATTTGTTGAAACCGGCTTGCCAGAGCGAGACAGCGTAAGCCGGACAAAGTGCACCGCCGTCAACCCCGTTGGGTATTCGATCTGCATGCAGGTTGTAACGCTGTCCTCCGCGCTGTCGAGTGTCGCGGATTTCGTCCACTGGATGGATCCGTCGATATTCAGAACTTCCGTCAAGGCAGTCAGACCGCGAGCGTCGCCAGCGCTGTAGTTCACCACCTCGACCGACTCAGTCACTCGATTCCATTGAATGTGCAGTGGTTCGCAAGCGCTCTTGCTGGCGAAGTACGCAGGAGTTGGCTCCATGTAGTAGTCGTAGGTCTGCCACAACAATGAAGGCCAGCAACAGTGACTCATCCAAAGCAGCAATCCCATGCGGTTCTTGCCCTGCGCTTCGAACTCGGCGCGGAATCCTTCATAGTCCGCGAAGTGCGCGAGCGAAATCCATTCTTCGATGCGGTCGGTGCCGCCGTAAGACTCCTCGATGATGTCGAAAAAACTGGCGCCACGACGGAATCCGGCGCCCTCCGCAAGATCGTGCAATCCCCATTCGAGACCCGGGGGCCAGAGAGCACCCTTGGGGATGAACTCCCGCAGGCTCTCGATCGACGGGATGTTGGGCGTCCCGATCTCGCTGTGCAGTTTGGTATAAGCCGCGTTGGCGGGGTAGAAAGTGAGCGGCATGAGCGCGTACGGGCCACCTCCACCGACAACGTTGTCGGCCGAGCTTGGAATGTAGTGCAGGCCCGGATGCAACTCCGCCAGTAAACTTTGGATGCCATCGTCAATGGCTTTCGGCGGGAACCCTTCGTTGCGTCCGCAATAGAGGCCGATCGACGGAGAATTGCGAATGCGGAGCACCGTGTCCTTCGTGTTGCTCAGGAACAGACTGTTGTCATCGGGGTTGGGGCCATCCCAGGGATTGGCGAGCCAGAAATCTTGCCATACGACAACGCCGTGCCGATCGCAAGCTTCGTAGAATGCAGTGTCCCCGATTTGTCCCACCCAGTTGCGAATCATGTTGAAGTTCATCTCGCGGTGGTAGCGCAGAGCGGCGTCATATTCGCGCGCGCGGTAGCGCAGCATCGACTCGCTGAATCCCCAGTTGCCTCCTCGAGCTATAAAACGTCGGCCGTTGATGAAGATTCTCAACGCGCCGTCGTCCTCGCTGTAGGACATCTGCCGGATTCCCGCCTTCAGCGCTTTAGTGTCAGATGTCTGCCCGCCGTCGAGTTCAAACGTTAGTTCCACGTCATACAGATTCGGATCGCCATAGCCGACCGGCCACCACAGTTTTGGGTCTTGCAAATGCAACGCCGGGTGCGTCGAGGGATCGAGCTTGATTCGCGTTGGAGCGTCCGCGGAGCCCACAGAGTCGACTCGTACTTCGAACGGCACGTCTCCAAAGCGACCGCGAAGTGTGCCTGCCGCCGCCTCGGGCCGATGGTTCACCAAGTCGAGTTCAATACTGACATCAGCGTGCGAGACTTCCGGCAGCGGCAGGGATGCGCTGACAAACGGGCGTTCCAGCGTTACTGCTCCAGTCGTTGCAATATAAACATTCCCAATCAAGCCCGTATTTCTACCGCGAATGGTAGGAATCCAATCCCAGCCGACCGATGCGTGATAGGTGGGATTGTCGGCTCCCAGCGCGCCGCCATTCGGACCGCCGTTTTCGAAGGTCTTCTGTTTACAGCTTCCGGGCGTGGCGTTCTTCTCGATCCTTACGGCGAGTGCGTTCTTACCTGGGCGCAGCTTGCCGGTTATATCGAATCGGCCGCGCATGAATCCGCCTTCGATACGGCCGAGTTCCTCTCCATTCAAAAAGACACCCGCTTTCCAGTTAACGCCGTCGAAGTTCAGCCAAGCCATCTTTCTTGCAGCGAGCGCCGGCGCCGTAAACTCGGTCCGATACCAAAAGTCGGAGTAGAAGAATGAGTCCGACACATACAACTGGTTCTTGCCGAAATTCGGATCGGGGATTGCCTGCACATTCAGGTAGGAGGTGAGGACGGTGCCAGGCACGGTCGCGACGACCCATGTGGCGTCGTGGAAACCGGGCTGGGAGAAATCCCGCCCGTCTCCATTTACCAGCGAGATCCGCTGCAAGCGCCACGCGCCTCCTGCAAGATCGAGCCGGCCATCCAGCGGGCCCGCGGCGCGAACTGCCGGAGGTAGCTTGGGGCGGGCGACTCGACCACCCCGGCCATACACCTCAATCTCGCTCAGCATGTAGCCGTCGGGCGAGGTTGGCCGCTTCATCAGCACACGAACGTATCGACCGCGGGCCGAGGACGCGAGCTTGACATCGTCCACGAGTCCGGCTTGCTCCGAGAGGGTATGCAGATCGCGCCAGGTTTCAGCATCTTCCGAGACCTGAATGGAACCCTGGGCCGGGCGCGCAATCCAGTAAAGCTTGACGCGATCGAACTCGCAGAGGGCGCCAAGATCGACGTAAACCCATTCTTCGCCGAGCCCGGCGCTCATCCATGCGCTGGTGAAACTGTAAGGGCCACCGATTTGCACTCTCTGATCGTGACTGAAA
>Ga0181523_10003531_pt1 | contig 14192 bp, 14 predicted proteins | sample PEATcosm2014_Bin_43_FD_119752 | JGI IMG/M metagenome (GOLD analysis project Ga0181523, IMG submission 119752) | Peatland microbial communities from MTU Mesocosm Facility, Houghton, MI, USA - PEATcosm2014_Bin05_30_metaG | ecosystem: Environmental > Terrestrial > Soil > Wetlands > Peat | place...
TACGGCATATCCACGCCGCGCACCATGATCGAAACCACGCGGGTGCCGATCTTGAATCCGAAATCGCGGTCGATCTCGCCGCTCACCGCGCGGATGATCGGCACCTCGTCGCGAATCGCCTCCACGTCCTCCAATTCGTACTTGACCGCCTTTCCAGCACGCTGCCCGCCGGCCTGCATGCTGGTCTGCCCCGGCCACAGCACGATCACGTTGTTGCCCATGTTCAGGAACGCGTTCAGCACGCACCCGCCCAGCCCCTGCCCGTAGGCCAGCAATAGCACCACCGACGCCAGGCCCCACACGATGCCCAGCATGGTGAGCGCCGAACGCATGCGATCGCGCATCAGCGACTGCCAGCCCTGCGATATGAGTTCTTTCAGGTACATGAAATCGCCATTGATTGTCTTGTGATCGACTGCCCTGTCATCCTGAGCGAAGCGAAGGACCTCTGCACTTTGCGGATCGCGAGAGACTGCACAGGTCTTTCGCTTCACTCAGGATGACAAGGGATCCAGCTTGCCCTACTCGATCCGTATGTCGCCCGATCCGGTGTGTACCCGCAGCAACTGCCCTCCGCCGCGGACTTTGCCTCGAATCTGCTTGTGCGCATCTCCGACGCGGCCCTGCACCGTCATTTCGACCGGCGCGCCCACATCCACGGATCCGGAACTGGTGGAAATGTCCGCGTCGAACGCTGCACTCGACGGCAAGCGCACGGTCACGTTGCCCGAGCCCGTATGAATCTCCCACGACCCCCTCTGCGTGCCTTCGGCAGTCACATTGCCGCTGCCCGCCTCACCGCGGAATCCGCCCTGCACCCCGCGCGCGGTAATGTTTCCCGAGCCGGTGTGCAGCGCGATGTCGCCCGCTCCCGTCTCTTCAATTTCAACATCGCCGCTGCCTGTTCCACCCTTCACTGGTCCCGAAATTTCACGCGCCCGCACGTCGCCGGATCCCGTCTGCAACGTTACCGCGCCGGTAAGGTTCTTGAGCTTCACGTCGCCCGATCCCGTTTGTACGTCGACGTTGCCATGCGTGCCTTCAATCACCTGATCTCCCGACCCGCTGTGGGTGCGGATGGTCGTGTCCGCGGGCACGGTGATCTCGTAATCCACTGAAATGTTTTTCATTTCAACATATTCAATGTGAATGCTGTTGCCCTCCTGCCGGATCGGAGGATTCGCTTCGATGGTGTGGACATCGGCCTCCCGGCTGCCCATCAGCCAGTGGTCGCCGACAAAGATCTTTCCGTGGATCGAAACCGATCCCGACCCGCCGGCACGCACCGTCACGTCGCCCGAATGGGTGAGCACCTCAAGATCGACAGGCCCGCTCACGTTCAGCGTCCTGTCGAACGTACCCTGGGGAGTGGACGAAGCGAAAACGGCGGTAGTAGTGAAAAGCACGACCAGCGCGGCCGCAAGAAAAAACCGGCTGGACACAGAGACTGGGCGGAGAGTGCGAGTGTCATTCATGGCGTAGTGACTCCACAGGTGTCATATCCGCGGCGCGCTGGGCGGGATACATGCCCGCGGTCACGGTGATCAACGAAAGCGTCAGAATCGAAGCAATAATCGAAATCCACGAAACGATGGGATGCGGAACAAAATCGGGCAGCGGCAAAGCCTCCAGGGCGGCACACAAGCCGATCCCGAGCGAGAGGCCAAGAGTACCGCTGACGATGGTCAGCATGGCGGACTCCGCAAAAAATTGCCGCAGTATGTCGCGCTTGGTCGCGCCCATCGCCTTGCGCGTGCCAATCTCGCGCGTACGCTCGGTCACCGAAACCAGCATGATGTTCATCACGCCGATCCCGCCCAGGCATAGCGTTACAATGGCCACGCAGCCGAAGAATAAAGTGACGACGGCGAAAATCTTGTCCACCAGCTTCGCCCCCTCCATCGTGTCCCAGACAAACAGCGCGTCTTTGTCGAGAGGATCGAAGTGATGCACGCGCCCCAGCGTGCTTCGCACCTGTAGAACCGCGGCCTCGTGCTCTTCCGGGTCGCCCACTTCGAAAACGATGTCGTCCAGGTACCCGCGCGTAATTCCGGCTCCCGGTTTCTCGGGCGGCGGAAAATCGCGCGACACCGCCGAATACGGCGCGAACAGGTAGTCGTTGTCCGGACCGCTGTAATTCGAATTCTGATTTTTCTCCTGCAGCACCCCTACCACCAGGTAGGGAAGACTCTGCACCAGCACACTGGCGCCGATGGCAGGCTGCCCGGGAAACAGTTGCCGGTAAGCCTTCGAACCCAGCACCAGCACGCGCCGGCCCTCGCGCTCGTCGTCGTCGGTAATCAGCCGGCCTTCTGAAATCTGCAGTGACCTGAAATCCTGATACGACGGCCACATCCCGACTACGCCGCGGCTCGCCAGGTTGTACTGGCTGACTTCCGGAATAGTGCGGCGCAACTCCGGGCTGACATTCTTCACCAGATAACATTCGTCGCGAATCAAGTCGGCGTCGTCGACGTTGAGATGAATCTCCCGCCCCGCCGCGCGCCCGCCCACCTGCGCACTGGTCCGCCCACCCCACAGGATGACCAGATCCTTGCCCAGCGTCTGCATGTGCTTTTTCTGATCGACGCTGAAGCCGCGTCCCAGCCCCACCAGGATGATCACCGACGCGATGCCCCACACAATGCCAAACATCGTGAGGAACGTTCGCATCTTGTGAGCCCGAAATGTGTTGAACGCCTGCCGCAGGATTTCGGAAAGAGTCATAGCGTCTACCAATATGGTTGCGGCTGGCCTAGATCTGCCGACGAAAGCGACGCGTCACGGGAGGGGTTCGCCCTCGACGAGAAATAATCGGCTCTTCGTGGCGTTTTGCCGGATCCCTCTGATCGCCTTATATTCCGGCGAGTCGTACCACGCACGCGCCTTCTCCATGCTGTCGAAGCCGATGATCACCACGAAGCCCTTGGGCGCTTCGCCCTCAAGAGGCTGCACGTCGCCTCCCCGGACGACATAGCGTCCGCCGTGAGATGCAATGATTTGCGGTACTTGCGCCGCGTATTCTTTTAAGGCAGTGGGGTCGGTTATCTCGACTTCCGCGACGACGTAGCCAGGCCTCGTCTTCTCCTGCTGGGCACGGACCACCTCGGCGCCAGCCGCGCCCATCAAGACTCCAGCCAACACGGCCAGCGCCACTCTGTGGCTCGTTATCATGGGCTCGCACTCCCTCTGCGATCTACTGCAGTACGACCTGATCGCCTTCCTTCAACCCGCTCAGCACTTCGGTCTTGGCGCCGTTCGAGATCCCGATGTTGACCGCTACCTTATCCTTGCCGTCCTTGCCTTTTGGGTCGGGCACTTCCACCGAGGCCTTCTTATCCTTGTCATAAAGGATCGCGCCCTCCGGAATCTGCAGCACGTTCTTGTGTTCTTCCAGAATGATTTCCGCGTTGGCGGTCATCTCGGCCTTGAGTTCGCCGCCCGGATTCTGGATCGAAACCCGAACTTCAAACGTGGTGACGTTATCTTTCTCCACGCCCATCGGAGAAATCTTTGTCACTTTGCCGTCGAACGTCTTGTCCTTGAACGATTCCACCTTGATGCGCGCGCGTTGTCCCAGATAAACCTTGCCGATATCGCTCTCATCCACCTTGCCCTTCACATACACTTCGCTGGTATCGCCCAGTGTCATGACCAGCGTGGCGGAGGAACCCAGCACCAGAATCGAGCTGACCGCGTCGCCCATTTCCACATCGCGCGACAACACGATGCCGTCAATCGGCGAAATAATGTCGGTATAGCTGAGTTGTTCGTCGAGTTGCGTCAGGTTGGCCTGGTCCTGCACCACCTGCGCCTGGGCCTGCGCGATCTTCGCCTTCAGCACCGTGACCTGCGCCTTCGACACGTTCTGTTTGTTCAGCGCCATCTCGTAATTCTTCTCGGCGTCATCCAGCGCCGAAGCGGAGACCACGCCATCCTTCGCCATGCCCGTTGCTCGGTCGTAGGCGCGCTTCAGCAGCGGCACGTCCGGACCTTCCGCATCGACCTTGGCACGCTCGAAGTCAGCCTGAGAACTTTTCAGATTCGCCTGCGCGGCTTCCAGCGCCGCCTGCGACTGTGCGACCTGCGCTTCGATCTCAATCTTGTCGAGCTGGGCCAGGAGTTGCCCCTTCTTGACGCGATCGCCGTAGTCGACCAGAAGCTTCTTCACAATGCCGCTGGCCTTCGACTTCACCTCAACCTTGGTGATGGGCGTGACCTTGCCGGTCGCCACCACGCTCTTAGCGAGGTCGCCCTTTTCCACCTTGGCGAGCTTCGACGGATCGATTTTGGTTCCACCGCGAGTTGCCGCGAACACGCCGCCGGCAATCACCAGCACGACCACCGTTACAATCGCACCCCAGATAATCAGTTTCCGGCGCTTCTTCTTATTATTCCCGTTACCGTTCACACCGCCTCCTGTAGATGTCGCCAAATGGAGATTGGGAGCCATTTCCGCCGCCCTCACTCTGTGGTACGGAGCCCGCCTGACTTTTGTTCCTGATGATTTAACGATCGGGTTCAAAAATGACCGGCGAGCGGGTCAAGTTCCTTTACCGCCTGCCATTTAGACAGACAATCTCCTAAAAGGATAGCGCATCCCCGAGTCGAATTTTGTGACCCCGCGCACCGAGTACTAATCACTGGCCACTGACCACTGACCACTGCTTCCAACTGTTAGAATTACCCTTTTATGATCGCCTTTGTGCTGCTCCGGGTCTTTCTGATCCTGCTCCTGGTGGCGGCCAATGCCTTCTTCGCGGCCGCCGAATTCTCCCTGGTCAGCGTGCGCGATACCCGCATCCAGCAACTCATTGAAGCGGGACGCATCGGCGCGCGCATTGTCCAGCGCCTGCATCAGCATCTCGACGAGGTTGTCAACGGGGTCCAACTCGGCATCACCATGGTCAGCCTCACCCTCGGCTGGATCGGTGAGCCCATGGTTGCCCGCCTGGTCGAAGGCATGGAGTTCGTTCACCGCGTGCCCCACGCCGCCGTCTATGCCCACACCATCGCCATCGTCATCGCCTTCAGCCTGATCACCTACATGCACGTGATCCTGGGCGAACTCGTTCCCAAAACTCTGGCCCTGCAGCGCGCCGAGCAAGTCGCTCTCGCCGTCGCCGCCCCCATGGAGGCTTTCCTTACCCTCACCCGCCCCGTCCTTTTCTTTATGCGCCGCTCCGGCGGCCTGGTGCTACGCCTGTTTGGCGCGCCCATGACGCGCCGTGGAGGCGCCATCCACTCGCCCGACGAACTCAAACTCATCGTGACCGCCAGCCGCCAGTTCGGCCAGATTCCCGAATTCCAGGAAGAAATGATTCACTCGGCGATTGAACTCGACAACATCACCGTCCGCGAAGTCATGGTTGCCCGTCCTGACATTTTTTCCCTGCCCTCCGACCTGCAGCTCGACGAATCCCTGGCCCGCGTGGTCGAAGGCCAGCACTCGCGCATCCCGGTCTACGATCCGCAACGCGGCCCCGAGCACATCGTCGGCGTGCTCTATTACAAAGACCTCATGCGCTGGATGCGCCTCCGCCTCGGCAATCTCGGCCAGTCGACCTCGACGCGCATTTCCCGCATGCAGATCAGCCAGATCATGCACGATGTCCTGGTCGTTCCCGAAACGAAAGTTCTCGCGGAATTGCTGGCGGAATTTAAAGATCGTCGCCGCCATCTCGCCGTCGTAGTCGACGAATTCGGCTCGACCGCAGGAGTCATCACCGTAGAGGACATCCTCGAACAGCTGGTCGGCAACATCGAAGACGAATTCGACGTCTCCCCCAGCGAACCCGCCCTTGAAGATGAATCAGTTCTCTTGCTCGAAGGCGCCGTCAACATTCGCGATCTCGAGACGGAATACGGCCTGACGTTGCCGCGCGACGCCGGCTTCGAAACCTTGGCGGGATTTATCCTGGCCCGCCTGCAAAGAATTCCGAACCTCCGCGACCATTTCGAATACGAAGGCCGCCGCTACACGGTAGAAGAGCTGGAAGGCCACCGCATCGCAAGAGTCAGAATCGAAAAAACCGCAAAAGTGGAAGGCGAAGCCGAAGCCGCGAAAGGGGTGGGGGGCTGAATATGTGGACGTACCCATACCCCTGTCATCCTGAGCGGAGCGCGACGGCGAGCAAAGTGAGCCGCCGCGCGCAGTCGAAGGATCCCTACACTTTCATCACTCTGCAACGCATAGGGATCCTTCGACTTCGCGTGCTCATTCGAGCACGCTCCGCTCAGGATGACAACACAACCGAGAACTGAGAACCGCCAACTGAGAACTGTCCTCCAACGCGTCCTCTACACCCTGCCCGTAATCTGGCTGGTGGTGAGCCTCGTCTTCCTCCTAATCCACCTCGTCCCCGGAGACCCCATCACGCAGATGCTCGGCGAAGGCGCGCCCCCCGCCGACATCGCCGCCACCCGCCACGCCTACGGCCTCGACGCCCCGCTCGGCCAGCAGTACGTCAATTACTGGAAAGGCGTCCTGCACGGCGACCTCGGCCGCTCCATCCGCCTCAACAAAAGCGTGACCCTCAGCCTGGCCCAAGCCTATCCCTACACGCTGCGGCTCACGCTGGCGTCTCTGCTCGTGGCTCTGGTTCTATCGATCCCTGCCGGAGTCCGCTCAGCCCAGCGCCGCAATCGCTGGGACGACCGCCTGCTCTCCGTCGTCAGCCTCTTCGGCCTGTCATTCCCGAACTTTGCCCTCGGTCCTATCTTGATCTTGCTGTTCTCGATCAAACTCGGCTGGCTCCCCGTCTCTGGCGCCGGATCGTTCGCCAACCTCGTGCTGCCGGCCCTAACTATGGGCAGCGCGCTCGCCGCCATCCTCACCCGCATGGTGCGCACCTCCATGCTCGAAGAGCTCAGCCAGGACTACATCCGCACCGCTCGCGCCAAGGGCCTGCCCGAACGCACCGTCGTCTACCGCCATGCCCTGCGCAACGCCATGATCCCCGTGCTCACGGTGCTGGGCCTGCAGTTCGGCGCGCTGCTCGCCGGCGCCATCGTCACCGAAAAAATCTTCTCCTGGCCCGGCATCGGCCGCCTCACCGTCGACGCCATCTCCGCCCGCGATTATTTCCTGGTCCAAGGCTGTATCCTCGCCATCGGCCTGACGTATGTCGCAGTGAACTTCCTGACGGATGTGTTGTACTCGGTGGCGAACCCGAGAATTCGGCAGTAGGGGGCACAAGTCTGCACGCCATTTTCAGAAATCCCAAAACGGTCATCCCAAAGCCAGATTCGTTATTAGCATCATCAACTCCACACAAAACCTGTCATCATCAACCGAAAGCCTGTCATCCCGAGCGAAGCATTGCGATTGGGTTTTGCAATTGCAATGCGCAGTCGAGGGACCTGCTTTTTGCGCCCGCTATGAAAGATCACTGTTACACCGTCTACATCATCGCCAGCAAATCACGCGTGATCTACATCGGGATGACGAATGATCTCAGACGGCGAGTGTTTGAACACCAGAACGCCCAAATCGAGGGTTTCACTCAGCAGTACCGTTGCCACCGCCTGGTGTACTACGAATCGTTCGACGACGTGAACAAAGCTATTGACCGCGAAAAACAGCTCAAACGCTGGAGCAGAGTAAAGAAGATCTGGTTGATCGAGCGCCGAAATCCTACATGGGAGGACTTGGGAGCCGAGTGGTTCACGCGGCACATGTATCAGCCAGAAAAGCAGGTCCCTCCACTCGCCAGTTGACTGCTTCGCAGATCAACTGACTCGGTCGGGATGACAGACAGTTTCTACGCTTGCCAATTCTCCCTGTCATCCCGAGCGAAGCATTGCGATTGAGTTTTCCAATCGCAATGCGCAGTCGAGCGACCTGCTTTCTGCTATCCAGCGCGTCTTGTGGTCATGGAGCCGCGGGCACAACCCGAATCGTCCCCAGCCATCTCTCCACCAGCTTCGGCCATTCCGTGACCGGAAGCTCCGTGCGCCGCAATCCGTAGCCGTGACCGCCACTGGCGTAGATATGCATCTCCGCAGGAACGTTCGCATTCTTCAGCGCAAGAAAGTACACGCTTGCATTCTCCACATGCACAGGATCGTCCTCAGCCTGAACAATAAAAGACGGCGGAGTTTTTTCCGTGACATGAATCTCGGCGTTCGGCGCGAAGTTCTGTTCCGAGAGCGCCAGGTAGCCGGGATAAACAATCACCGCGAAATCAGGGCGGCAGCTGACCTCGTCCGCGTCGTCGACGGGATCGTAAAGTCGCTGCTCGAAGTGTGTACTGAGCGCGGCGGAGAGATGAGCGCCGGCCGAGAATCCAAGCACTCCGATCCGCGACGGATCGATGTGCCACTCGGAAGCGTGTGAGCGGACAATGCCAAGCGCCCGCTGCGCGTCCTGCAACGCGGCCGAAGACTTGGGATACGGCCCCGAATCCGGCACGCGGTATTTGACCAGAACGCAGGTGATCCCGACCGAGTTGAGCCAGTCGCAAACCTCCGTGCCTTCAAGATCGATGGCCACAATGTGGTACCCGCCGCCCGGAAAAACCACGATCGCGGCGCCTGTGTTTTTCTGTTTCGGAGCATAAACCGTCAGAGTCGGCGTCGACACGTTGCCCAGGCGGATGAGCGGCTTGCCTGCGACCAGATTATCTTTGGCGGTTGTGATGTCGACCTCAGCCGCCGAATTCGGCTGAGCACCAGGCGCTCCGTGCGGCCAAAGCTCTAAAGTCAGATGACCGGGCGCGGGTTGCCAGGCGGGTTTTTGAGCCAACAGACTCGCGGTGAGAAAGATAACTGCGGCAAGAGTCGAGAGACGCGCAAGCATGATCAGAGCCTTACTATCCTTAGAAAGAATGCGGAAATCCCACGCGAGACCCGGGGGCGTTTGAGCATGTGCTCTTACGCCCACCGAGCCGAGCATTCTCCAGGATTGGTTTACTTCGCGGTTGCTTTGGCTGCGTCAATCGCCAGGCCCAATTCGCGTTCGGCGGCGCGCAGATGGTCTTCGGCCTTCGCTCCGTGGCCTTCCATGTCGTAGTGGTTGGCGGCGCGGGCATGTTCCATTTCGTGAATGGCTTCAATCACGTGCTTATGGACGCCATCCAGATCGTGCCAGTCGCGGACCTGGCCGGACAACGCGGCGCCAGCAACGAACGACAGGGCTATGGCGGAAACGGTAAGAACTTTCTTCATAATACTTTCTCCTCTCAGCGTGAGAATTGTTCCCGGCACTGGAACTGGGAGCCAATTGTACAGAAACAGATGAGGGCTGCTGCAAATCACTTGGGCAGACACTGAAACGGAAACTCCCGTTTTGGACTCGCAAGGCGGTTACGTCTTCTCAAATCTTGACAGGCGCGTCTAAGATGGGAACGCATGGCCACCGCCGCCATCTCGTTCCGCCGAAAGCTCGGCGGCTGGGCTACGGGCTGGGCTTGGCGAAACGCCCGACACAATCCGCTCGCGGCGCTGGGCGTGGTGCTGGTGGTGGTGTTCGTGATCTTTGCGCTCTTCGCGCCCTGGATCGCGCCGCAAGACCCGGCCTCGATCAATCTGCCCGCGCGCCTCGATCCGCCCTCGTCTGCCCACTGGTTCGGCACCGACGAACTCGGCCGCGACATTCTCTCGCGCGTGGTCTACGGCGCGCGTATCTCCATGCTGGTCGGCAGTTGCGTCGTCCTGGCTTCGCTCGCCCTCGGACTCATCATCGGCTCCATCGCCGGATACTACGGCGGAGCCATCGACCGCTTCGTCAACGTCGTGCTGATGAACGCCTTCCTTTCCTTCCCCGGAATCCTCCTGGCCATCGCCTTCATCGCCTTCCGCGGTCCCGGCATCTTCAACCTCGTGCTCGCGCTCTCGCTCGGCGGATGGGTTGGCTACGCGCGTCTGGTCCGCGGACAGGTCCTCGCCGCCCGCGAACGCGAATTCGTCGAAGCCGCCCGCGCCCTCGGCGCCTCCGATTTACGAATTATCGTCCGCCACATTCTTCCTAACATCATTCAGCCCGTCGTCGTGCAGGCCGCCATCGGCATGGCCGGTGCCATCCTCGCCGAAGCCACCATGAGTTTCCTCGGTCTCGGCGTTCCTCCGCCGACCGCCAGTTGGGGAGCCATGCTCAACGACGGCCGCGCCCACCTGTTCGACGCCCCGCATCTCGTCCTGTTTCCCGCGCTGGCGGTGATGCTCGCCGTGCTGAGCTTCAACTTCATCGGCGACGCCCTGCGCGACTATCTCGATCCCCGCTCCCGCATCGAAGCGGGACTGTAGCGGCAGGGTCAACGCCGGCGCCGGGTATCCAACAGATTCAACTCTGGCAAACCGAAACTTCTGTCGCTCCGAATGGTTATAGTAATGGCATGGAAAGACCGCGGGACATATCGCTCTCGCGTGCGCGGGGCCCGGGCCTTACGCGCCGCCAAGTCATGCAGGGCGCTGCCGCTCTTACCGCCTCATCGATCTTGCCCGGCTGCGGTTCTTCGAGAACCACAATCGTAGTCCCGCCGCCGATAAATCCGCAGCCCGTGCCCAGCGGGCCCTTGACCCAGGCCTCCCTCACCGTCACCGCCACGTCAACCGGTTCCATCGGTCCCGCTTTCGCCGGGCTCTCCTACGAGAAGTCCCAACTCAACGGCCCGCTTTTTTCCGCTTCCAACGCTGACCTGATCGGCATGTTCGATCGCCTGGGTGCGAGTGTGCTGCGCGTGGGCGGGAACTCGGTGGACCGCAACGTCTGGACCCCGAACGGTCCCGGCCAAACCGCCGGCCAGATCGCGCCCAATGATGTCGATTCGCTTGCCGCGTTCGTGAAGGCGGCGGGATGGCAGTGCCTCTACGGCATCAACCTTGGTGGAGCAGCCACTGGCGCCACCACTCCCGCTCTGGCTGCGGCGGAGGTTGCCTACGCTGCGCAGCAGTTCGGCTCGTCGCTGCTGGGCATCGAGATCGGCAACGAGCCCGATCTCTACGGAGATTCCGGAAACTATTTCGCGGGCAACTGGTCGCTCTCTCAATTCCTCACTCTCTGGGCCCAGTTCCGCACCGCGATTCTGGCCAGCACGCCCAGCGTACCGATCACCGGTCCGGCGGACGCAACCAACGAATCGAAGTGGACTGTTCCGTTCGGCCAGACCGTGACCAACAGCGAGATCACGCTGCTCACCCAGCACTACTATCGCGCCAACGGTCAATCGCCCACTTCTACCGCCGCCTATCTCATCACGCCTGACCCAACGCTGATCGCCGACCTCGCCGTGCTGCAGGCCGGAGCCCAGGGCATCGGAGTCCCTTATCGAATGGCGGAATGCAACTCCTTTTACAACGGCGGATCGAGCGGCGTCAGCGACTCTTACGCCTCCTCGCTCTGGGTCATCGATTACCTTTTCAACTGCGCCCAAGGCGGAGCGGTGGGCGTCAACTTCCACGGCGGTGGCGACGGCACGGGATACACTCCCATCGCCAACAACGGCGCCTCTGTGGTCGAAGCGCGGCCGGAGTTCTACGGCATTCTGTTGTTCACCCTCGCCGGCCAGGGAACTCTTTACTCCACCCAGATCTCCGCCGGATCGCTCAACGTCACCGCCTACGCGGTCAAAGCATCTTCCGGCAGCCTCAACCTCGTCATCGTCAACAAAGACCTCGCCCAGAACCTCCAGCTCACCGCGCAGCTTCCGCAGAGCGCTAGTTCCGCCACTCTGATCGCGATGACGCAGCTCTCCAGCGGAGCCACTGCGCCCGACCTCTCAGCTACTTCCGGCGTGACCATCCAGGGCGCAAGCGTCAACGTCGACGGCTCGTTCTCTCCGTCCGCGGCTTACACGCTCAGCTCGAGTGGCTCTCAGCTCACCTGCTATGTACCGGCCTTGAGTGCGGTTCTGATTCAAATCGCCTAGAAGAGAGTAGGTCTTAGGTGTTGGGTCTTAAGGAAGCTCTGATTAAGCCTCCGGGTTCCTCTGTGCGCCTCTGTGTCCTCTGTGGTTTACGCTTTCTGTCGGGGCCTTGATCAGAGCTGCCCTAAGACCTAAGACCGCTTTTGCCCCCTGCAAGCCGCTGCAACTGCGCCACATACACTTCTTGACAAACATCGCAAATTGCAATATAAGTATTGCTGTTTGGAATACTACTCAGGGGCGTGGCCGGTGAAGCTGGGCGAGAAAATTCGGTACCTCCGCGAAGTCGAGGGTGGGCTGCGCGGCCTGGGGCGCCCCATGACTCAGCTGGAACTGGTCCGCGCCATTCGCGAAGAGTTGGGCAAAGGCCGGGGAAGCACCCGAGGGATTGGAAAAGCCACGGGAAAAGCGGCGTCCATCAGCCAGTCCTATCTTTCGCAGATCGAAAACGGCGCGCGTCCGCACATGACGCAGTCTTCGCGCGCCCTGCTGGCAAAGTTTTTCAAGGTACATCCCGGCTTTCTGGTGGATGACCCGGACGGCTACCACGCCGAACTGACTTCGGACCTGCGCACCACCGAAGGCCAGCTCGACGTCTGGCTGTTGCAAGGCTCGGAGAAATTCGCCAACGATCCGGAAGTCAGCAACGTGCTGATCAAGGCCGCCCGCGAAAAAGATACGCGCCGCTGTTTCCTGCTGCTGGGTGCGATTCTCGACACGCCCGGGCTGGCCGACCGGTTGCTGGAGGCGCTGCGGCCCGAACTCGCAGCCAGCAACGGCAACGGTTCTCGTGCCAGCCTGGGCCGGACATCTCGCGCGGTCACGAATGACGAAGGGAGGCGAATCCGATGACGTCAGCCAAATTGGACTGGTCCGATTTTTATTTGATCTGTTTCGCGGTCGGCTTCTGCTTCAGTTTCTTTTCATTCATCTTTGGCGGATCGCGTTTCGGACGCCTGCACCTGCCGCACTTTCATGGACACGTCGGGCACTTGCCGGCGATGCATGGTTCTGTGGGACATGCTCCCGTCGCACATGCTCCTGTTGCCGGCGGTCACGCGCCAACGGCGGCACACGGATCGGCGGGACACGGATCGGCCGCATCGCACGCGTCCGGCGCGAATCAGGCGGCACGCAGCGGCGTTTCGCCGTTTAATTTCGTCACGCTCACGGCTTTCCTGGCATGGTTTGGCGGCACGGGATACCTGCTCACGCGCTTCTCGACTGTATGGGTCGGCCTGGGATTGTTGTTCTCGGTGCTCAGCGGCCTGGCCGGCGGCGGAATCATTTTCCTGTTCCTGAGCCGCGTGCTGATGTCGGACGAGGAGAACATGGATCCCGCCGACTACGAGATGGTCGGCGTGCTGGGCCGGGTTTCCAGTTCCATCCGCGAAGATGGAACCGGCGAGATCGTTTACTCGCAAGTGGGAACGCGCCGGGTCTGTGGCGCGCGCAGCGAAAAGGGCGGCGCAATCGCCAAGGGGACGGAGGTCGTTGTCAGCCGCTACGAGAAAGGCATCGCTTACGTGGAGCGGTGGGAAGAGATAAGCAACGAGTAGCGCTTGCCGTGGACTGGCAGCGATGTTCCAAGGGGGGCTGAGATGGAAGCGAAGTCATTACACAGCGATGTAATCGCCGAGGAGACGCACGCGGGGCGGGTATGGAGCCTGATCATTCTGCCTGTGCTAATCGGGCCTGCAGTATCGGTGGCTTTCTATCCGACGGCGCCAGCGCGTTTTGCTCTGACCATCGTGGGCGTGATTGGACTGGGAACGCTGGCACTGGTGCTAAGTGGGTTCCAATACCGCTTCCTGCGTCACGGAGTGGAGATACGCACCATGGGTTTCCGGCTGCGCTCGATTCCGAAACAAGCGATTGTGAGTTATTCGATTGAGCCCTGGGCTTTCGCGCGCGGATACGGAATTCGCGGCGTCGGCAGTACCCGCGCCTATGTGTGGGGGAACAAAGTGGTGCACATCAAGACCACGAATGGCGAAATTTTTCTCGGACACAACGATCCAGAGCGCATCGTCCGAGATCTGGATCAGGTAACAGGCTTTGTATCGCGCGGGTAAGAAACATTTGAGCCGGAGAGTTTATGAATCGGAACTTCTACAAACCGCTGGTCGGGCTGATGTGGCTGGTGTTGCCCATCACGGCGCTCAAGTACTGGCGCGCCTGGGACCACCTGCCCATGCGCATGGCCGTGCACTTCGACGCCAACTGGCAGCCCAACGGCTACACCTCGCGCCAAGGCGCGCTGATGCTGGGACTCGGCATCATGGCCGTCATGCTGCTCTTTTTTACGATCGGAGCTTTGGCCGCTCA
>Ga0181523_10003532_pt1 | contig 14191 bp, 13 predicted proteins | sample PEATcosm2014_Bin_43_FD_119752 | JGI IMG/M metagenome (GOLD analysis project Ga0181523, IMG submission 119752) | Peatland microbial communities from MTU Mesocosm Facility, Houghton, MI, USA - PEATcosm2014_Bin05_30_metaG | ecosystem: Environmental > Terrestrial > Soil > Wetlands > Peat | place...
ATCCCCCCGCCAATGAATTCCCGCGTCGGGCGCTGGGTCGCGATTAGCAGGTGGACGCCGACCGAGCGTGCCCGCTGGGCAAGGCGCAACAAGCTCTTCTCAAAGTCTTCGCGCTCGGAGCGGGAAAATGTGGTCATCAGGTCTGCAAGTTCGTCAATGACCACGACCGTGCTCTTCAGATGCTGGTCCGGCAGCTTCGCCCGGAGTTCCCGATAATTGGGACAGTTGTTTTCGCGCAGCAGTGTTGTCCGGCGCTGCAATTCCGGCCCGGTCAGTTGTTGCAGGGCCTCAACGGCGCGCTCAGGATCGGATATCACTTCGCCACCGCACAAATGTGGGAGTCTTGCGACTATCGCGAAGTCCACCGCTTTGATGTCGATTATGATCAGTTCCAGCTCGTCCGGGGACAACTGGAGAGCGAGCGCCAGAATGCAGCAAACAAGCCAGGCAGTTTTTCCGCTTCCGCTCGCGCCCGCGGCAAGAAGGTGAGGCAGGAATCCCAGGTCGAGGACCACGCGCGTGCCGTCGGGCGCCATCCCGGCGGGCAGCCAGAGCTCACCTTGCATGGTGCGCTTGGGCAGTGCCTCGATGGCGGGCAGCAGGGGCAGTACTTGCCGGTCTGTGCGTGGCAGATCCAGGCCGATAAACGGCTCGCCGGGAAGATTGCTGACCAGAACCTCGCATCCGAGGGCCCGGCCGATGTCTTCTGCTCGTCGGCGAAGAGACGCGGCCGTTACACCCGCGCCCAGGGCGACGCGGTGTCTGACAATAGTTGGGCCTATGAGCGGGTCTGGACAATCGTGTCGAACGGCGATGCCATAGCTGCGCAGTATGCGGTGGAGTTCTTCTGTCGACGGGGTTAGAGCAAGTTCGCCCGCTCGGGTTTCTTCAGGGATCGCGGGCACGCTCGGGGGACCGTCCTCATCGGCAAGGGCGGGTTCGTCTGGCTCGTCTGCTTCGGTCTCTTCAGGGCATGGCTGGATTTGATCGGCCTGCTCCTTGACTTCCGTCGCCTTGCCGCGGTCGAGAAACCACTGACGTTTCTCTCCAATACCGCGCACTCGGATCCGTATTTCTGGATTGCGCTCGAGGTGGTCGATGATTTCGAGGAATTCGCTTCTGTCGGGGACGAGATCGGCTAGGAGCCCTTCCGGGACCCACCTGCGCCGAAAGGGGCGCTCGGCGGCGCCGAGCGCTGCGAGGACGGCATCTACAGTTCTGTTGCTGACCATGCATGCATTATCAACTACAGGAAGGTGTTTTGGATTCCGCATGTAGGGGGCCTCTGTTGCGCGGAATTCGCGAGTTTCCGTTGTCCGTTCCGACAGTGTTCATGACGTCCGGCGCCCACTTGGTGACACAGCGGCATGCCGCTGTTCTCAAGCACAGTGAGGGATCCACGGGATTCTCCACTGGAAGTGCCATCCTGCGGCCACGGGATCTGTAACTGTCGCGCGTGACAGGCTTGAGAAATCGCGAGGTTGTGCTCGGAGTGGCACCCATGGAAAACGATCCCGTGGAAATGCTTTCTTGGTTGGCCACCATCTCAATCAACTGGGCGCACGTCTCAGTAGTCCGGCTGGGGTGTGGTGGCGTCCTGTCCCATTATTCGGCCCACCCCTGTCGCCGAGCTGTTCCCCGCGTGCGATGCAGGCGTTCCCCGACCGTGTCGTGCTTCTCGGCGTCGATCAGAACACTCCCCAGGCCCCGATGGGTACGTTCGAAGAGCATATGACACTGGCTCAGCTCAACCAGCATCAGCGGTTCCACCGTGAGGTAGGCCATGCCCGGCGTGAAAAGCCCATGCCCGCTATCGCCCCCAGATGCGCACCGATGGACTTCGGGTGCCTCTTGCCAAGAAGCAGCCGGCAAGTCCAGTATCATGTAGAAGGTCACTATCATGGCCACCGACGTGAACACCCTTAGCAGGCTCTTGCAGGCGCTCGCAGAGCGCCGGTGGGAGGACGCCGTGACGCTTGGGGCAGCACTCGCCAAGCGCGAGGAGCGCCAGGGGCACTTCCAGGCCGCGCGGCGGCTTCGCGGCGCGCTGGGTGAGACCGGCAACGGTGACGCGGGCGAAGTACCTTGGCGTGCCACCGGCGGGGCGCCATCCGCGCTACGGGCGCTGCTTCTGGTCTCGCCGGTCGAGCTTGAACAGGTCGTGCTTCCACGCCACCTGCGCGAACAGCTCGAAGAACTCGCCCTCGAGTGGCGACTCCACGAGCAGCTTGAGCAGGCCGGCATGGGCAGGCGGCGCAAGCTGCTGTTCGTCGGCCCGCCAGGCTGCGGAAAAACACTCACCGCACGTGCGCTCGGCGGGATGACTTCCTTGCCGATCCTTGTGGTCCGGTTCGACGCCATCGTCGGGGCGTACCTGGGACAGACCGCCGCCCAGCTTCGAGAGGTCTTCGCCTACGCCGAGGCGATTCCGTCGGTGTTGGTGCTGGACGAGATCGATGCCCTTGCCCAACGTCGCGGCAACCCGCGCGAGGTGGGCGAACTCGACCGGGTGGTCATCTCGCTGATGCAGGAGCTCGAGCACGCGTCGCCCCGCGGCTTCGTGGTGGCCAGTTCGAACTTGCCTAGATTGCTGGACGAGGCCCTTTGGCGCAGGTTCGACCTGGTGCTGTCATTCCCGGCGGCGGCCCGGCGGGACTTGGTCGCCTTCGCTCGGAGCCGCCTCCGCACGTGGTCGCTCCGCCCGCCGCGCAATCTGCCCGCTATTCTCAAGGGTGCGAACTCCTACGCTGACGTTGACCGCGTGCTAGGCGACCTACGCCGGCGCACGATCTTGCGCCAGCACATGGAGTGAGATGGCTGAGACCAGGGCGCCTCGAACCTTCTTCCTCAATGAAGCCCACGAGCACGCGCGGGGCGAGAGGAAGGGCGGAGGCCGGCTTCCCCCGTACACCCCTATCGATTGGCAAGCGAAGGGCGAGCGCATCGCCAAATCCCTGAGGGCAGCGCGAACCGCCGTTCGGCAGTCGCCGGACCCGGTTCGGGAAACTCGCTTCTTCCTGCTTTCGAAGGCCGAGGCCAAGATCGAGAAGTTCTCCACGGACAAACGGAAGTCCAAGGACGGTCGCGTGGTCGAGGAGATCCACCCGGCCGGCAAACACGCTGGCATTTTCCAACGGCTGGGGCTCGACCTTCTTGGGGTGACAGACCGGGGAGAAGCCTTGGTGCACGCCGAGGCCGACAGACTAGATCGGCTGCTCGCAACCGCGGACGCTCTGGGCTCGGCGGGCCCGCGCGAGCAAGCCCGGTGGGCGCTTCTGTCGGACTTTCAGCCCGCGCCGCCCGAGACGCGCGCCGACCCCGAGTGGATCTCGTCCATCCCGCTGAAGACAACAGTGGAGGCCATCGTCGAGATTCAACCGCTCCTCCTGCGCACGGAGGTTGAGGCTGTGGCCAAAGCTCTGCGCGATTCTATCGCCGGCGATGGCCGCCAGGCCGTCCTCGCAGCCGGGCGGGACTTCTCGGGCCGCAGTTGGTTCCGCATGCGGCTCTTGCGGCAGACCGTGGACGCGTTTGCCAGGCAGTTTCAGTCAATCCAGTCGATCCACCCCCCACTACGGTCGCCTCTGGCTGCAGTGAGCACCAAGGCGCCCGCGGTCGCAGGCGGCGTTGCGGTTCCACCGATCGACGCCAATCTTCCGGCGGTCGCCATCGTGGACGCGGGCATTCCGCAACAACACCCAGTCCTTGCCCGCTATCGGCGAGGACAATTCCTGCATGCGGAAGCAGGACAACCAGGAACCGACGATCACGCCTCGCGAGTCGCGTCGCGCATCGTTTTTGGGGACGTCGATGCGAGTAGCGCGGGGTATGTGCCGCCACCCGGCCGGTGTCAGTTCCTGGACGTGGTGGTCCCCGCTTTCCCGGGGAGCATTGGCAAAATCCCCACCATTGATCTCGACAACAAGGCTATCCAGGATGTCATCGGCGACGTCACGCGCAACTACCCCGACGTGCGCGTGTTCGACTTCAGCTTCGGAAGCCATCAACCCCTGTCGCGGTTGACTGCCGTGCAAAGGCGCGAGGAACTCATTGGGGTCCAGGATCTCGACAACTTCATCTTCGCGAACGACGTGCTTGTCGTCGTGGCGGCGGGCAACTCGCCGCGCGGGGCTGTTCCAAACCAGCAGTACCCGGGGCATGTCGACGATCCAGATTGGGGTCTCGGTGCCTGGGCGTGCGGGTTCAACACGCTGGTCATTGGTTCCTACGTGGGGCAGCCCCACTCAGACGGCCTGGCCGGACACACCGGGTGGCCAAGCCCGTTCACCCGCATCGGCCCAGGGTTGGCGGAAGCGCCGGTCCCCGGCTTCTCTGCGAGCGGCGGCGATTCGACGAGGAACTACGGCTACCAAAGCCCGCTGGGGGTCTGGACCTGCGGACGTACCGGGTTGTGGGAGGATGCCGTTGGAACCTCGTTCGCCGCGCCGATTGTCGCCCGCGAAGCCGCGATCCTTCTCCAGCAACTCCAGCGGCACTGCGCACCGGGAGTCCCGTGCTTCGCAGCGACAGCGAGGGCATTCTTGCGGCTGGTCGCACGGCGAGCTGGCGACCAGCCGTTTCCGCCCCGTGTCCGGAAACTCGCTGACCTGACGCTCGGACACGGACTGCCCACTGCCGAGCGGCTTGCCCGCCCTCGCGCATCGAGCGCAGTGCTCGTTTGGCAGGGGACTCTGGAAGATCCTGCGTCGATCGCGCGGGTGCGTGTGCCCGTGCCGCCCGCCTGGGTGGCAGCCGCGCAGCACCCCAGCCTGCGGGTCGTCTGTGCCTGGAATACACCGGTGAGTGCGGCCGCGCCTGATGTCTGGGCCAGCCGCAAGGTGGTCATGCACCTCAAGCCCACGCTCGGAGCGGAGGCGATCCGTGGCAAGGGCAAGTCCCACAGGAGCTACCCGATCACCGACAGGGTGTGGCGGCTTGATCGCGATGAGGAGGGCGAACCACGGGCCACGCCACCGTCCGACGAGTGGGCGGTAGAGTTGTTTTACGAGGACGTCGGACCCTATCCCGCCACCCTCCAGATCTCGCCTCAGCAGCAAGTCTCGCTGGTGATGGAGCTGTTCGACGATTCGAGCACCCCCATCAGTCCCCAGGAGGAATTGCAGAAGCTGCCCATCGCGGAGACGATGATTCGCCTCGCGGGCGTGGCGCGCGAGGTCCAGGTGCCGGTGAAGATCCGCGTGTAGCCGGAGCTTTTCTTCTGCGTCTCGGCAGACCGTGATACCGTCGACTCGCGACGAACTCTGCGTCCCTGGGGCGACGTGGACGTCGGCGCCTCCTGAAGGGCGAACGATGTTTGGACCTCAGCTTTCCGTTGGTGAAATTGCGCGCCATCGAAGCGTGACGAGGCGCCTACCCGCGCATCGGGTGGGCAGGCACTGGAAATCCAAGTCCTCGGGGAACAATGTGTTGGCTTGGGCAAACAGACGGGATCGCCGCGCGGAGAAGCCAGCACTGGTCGCGCCAACCGAACCTGCCAGCGGGGTGTTCTTGTGACCGCCCCTCAATCGAGCATCGGCTCTCGCTGGTTGCGCTGGGATCCTCCACGGCCGGGAGGAGATCGGCGTCGTGCATCCGATCTCGTTCAAGACCAGGAAGGACGAGCCCGCGATCCTGCTGCTCGGCGGCCGCGGGTGGCTGGTGAACCACGTTGACTGGGAAGACCGCGTTGCCTACGTCCAGCCGACCGAAGTCCATGGGCGCTCGCGGTGGCTGGGCGCCTCGCAGGCCCTCCATTTCCGCCATTGCCGAGCGATCCGGGCGATCCTGGCCGGGGCCGACCCCGGCTCCCGCCTCACCAAGCGAGCCACCGAAAAACTGGCCGAGGTCCGAGAGAACCACGCCTGGGCGAGCAACGATGCCATGACCCTCGTGCGCAGTGCTGAGGGTGACCTGAATTGGTGGACTTTCGCCGGCCTCCGCGCCAACGCGACACTGGCCGAGCACCTAGGCAGGCTCACCGCAGTCGGGGTCGTCGACAACTTCAGCCTGCCGTTGGTGCCAACGGCGAGCAGCAGCGATCTCGAACGAGCGCGCGCGGAACTACGTGGTCGGATTCCTCTTGCCCCGCCCATACCCGACGGAGCCACCGACGGTCTGAAGTTTGGGGCGTGCCTGCCGCCGTCTTTTGCAGAGCGCACCTTGCGAAGCCGGCTAGGAGATGCCGAGGCGGTGAAGGCGTGTTTGGGGGAACCGGTCCGCTACACGAGCTGTCAGTAGGCTAACCCCACTCATGAGATCGAGTTCAGGGGGACGCTGAACCGGCGGTGGTATTGTCCAGCGACCATATGGACTCGTTCTGGACAGCAAAGGTGGACGTTAGCCGGTGAGTACTTGGAGCTCGTCCGCGATGGGCCTGATAGCTTTCCGGAATCCGTCCTGCAGACAGACGATGGCACGGAGAAGTTCGCGATTCTGGATCTCCGCGGTCCGGACGATGTCTGTCGTGTCGTAGACGAACTCCAGTAGCTCTTGCTCGGCGAGATGCCAACGAACGATGGCGATCCATCTCGAGAACGAGACCCGGCGGACGAACGTCCCGGCGACGTTCGGATCGACGAGGCGGCCGGACAGACGAGACAGGTACTCGCCTCCGCGCTCGTAACGAAGGTCCACTCGAAGTTCCCGAGCCCGCTTGGGACCGACCAGCGGTTCGACCAGACCAGCGGTTAGTTCGGCCAACGCCATCAGGGACCGGACGGACATCCTGAGCTTTGGATAGACCGGAACCACGGCGCTATCCACGAGCCACATCTCCGCTTGCTTGCCCGGCCACTCGATTTCGCAAGACAGCCCCTCAATTGTATCACCGGTCGTCGCGTCAACTCGGCAGTTGAAAGGTGCGATGTAGGCGCGAGCATATGGCCCAAGTCGATCGTCGTGGATGTACAGTTTTGTCATCCTCGAGCTGAACGAAGGTATCGTCCCGGAGAGGCCCGGGTGCTCGCTGGAACTACACTGAAAACCGGTCGCGGCAACAGCGTGGCCGAGTCCGCTTCCTCGCAGAGCCAACACAACGGGAATTCCTGACTGGAGGTACGCGTGCAGAGCCCCAACGAAGCTTTCCGGACGCCTCATCGCGGAGATTACCTCGGGGGTGAAGCCGAGGCTCCGAGTTGCTTCGCAGAGCTGCGTAACGGTGAGCCCCGTGGATGCCGATAGCAGTCCTCGTACCGGCGGTCTTGCAGCTCTCGTTGCCGCTTCGGAGATCTCCGCCGGCGTCGGGGCGCGCATTCCATCCATTCGAGCGCTTCGAGCCAGTGCACTCCATAGTGCAGCTGTTGCACAGGCTCCGACCGCAACGTCTTGTTGTTGGAACGCCAGCCCGTCGACGCGCAGGCACAGATTCGCGATGTGTACGTCGTGGCGGTTCGTTGCCCAGATGTCTCTGCGGAGGCCTGTCGTGTCGTCGCCCGGTGTGGACAAGATGGTCCTACCGATAGGCACGGATGTTACAGGTCGCACCGAACAGTAGCCCAAGTACCCGTCGCGATCATTGGGTTTGGCTCCCGCCGACAGCTCGGCCTGCACGGCCTCTCGATCGGCCGCTGACACGGTGCTGCGCTCAAGCCACCGTGCGAACTGCGTCTCGTCGAAGTCGCGTTTGAAGAAATGGATGCGTGCTACGTGGTTGGGTGGCGGTGAGAGCATGCGGCTGTAGTAGAGCGCGTACTCGTCGACGTAGTGCCGATCCATGTAATGCCGCTCGTGAACCAGAGTACGAGCACCGAGCCGCGCGCAGTATCGTGCCAGGTAGTCAACCTGCGGCGGAATGTTGTCCAGCCGGTCGGGGCAAATCAGCCGACCAAGAGTCTCAGCCGAGAACGGATGGACCGTGATCGCGTTCTCGATCATCGTTCAGCGAAGACGGAGTGCCGCACTGGTATCGGTCAGGGCGAACACCTCCCTTAGCTGCTCATTGAGTTCGTCGGCATTCGAGGCTGCCTTATTCAACGCCTTACGCACGGCATCGGCAGTAAGGATAACAGGCTCGGAAGGCGGCGATTCAGAGGGCGAACTTTTTTCGCGTTCGTTCTTCATTCGGACCTCCGCACCATCACGCTATTGGGTTTCATGCGTAGGGAAAATCCAAAGGTCCCTTGTCGCATCGCCACATCGAATCCATGTTGCCTGGCAAACAGGCCAGCTGTCAACTTCCCCGTGGGCCCGCGAGCCCGATGAGCCCGACGGAAAAACCGCGATTCCCGCGACTTGCAGCCACCCCGAGGCAGACCTCATCCTCGCTCCGCCCGCTATTGCCCTTCGACACCGCTCCCTTCGGTCCTCATCATGCCCCTGAAACTCGACTGTAACTGTTTGATCTTCTTGGTGTGCACTGTGGCTTGGTGGAGTAGAAAACCGGGCTCGGATTCGTCAGTTTCACGCCTGAAGGATCCATGCGTTTCGCCCGGGGGCGAGACTCTGTGGAAAACTCCATCACGGCTTCCGTCTGCCACTCCGCGGATTTCGCCGTACCGCCGTTTGAGTCGGTAGGCGCATGCTGTCACCGGCAGCGAGCCGCCCACCCTGGGCGGAGGTGCATTCGGAGCAATCTGGGTCACTGCGAGGCGCGTCAAGTCTGGCCACGTCTGATCGGGGCTCGATGTACATGTAGTCTGACGTTGTTGCGTTCCGAAGCCCCATGAGACGGAAGAGGTAGTAGTTCGTCGCGTGCGACGCCGAGAGCGCGTTGAGCGTGATCACGCTCGGTGCGGGGAGATCCTCTTCCTCCACGTATCTCTGCGCCCTCCTTTCATCCGGTGACAGCGCTTCCTTCTGCAGGCCATCGGGTGTGATCAGTCCGTTGCACCATAGGCAGCCTTGCCCCGGCAGCACTGGCCGGACTACGGAGTACACGCGGCAGATAGCGCCTGTTGTTGGATCGACGGGCACTTTGGCGCCAAGCTGGACGCCAGGGATCAGGTACTGGTGTACGATTGCGTTGAACACAAGCCTTGCTTGCATGCTGTCTGCTGCAAGGAAGAGGAAGTCGCAGCCCAACAAGGCTCGAGCAACACTGTCCTCGGCCACATTCCTGGCATAGCGCACAAATTCGATTCTTGAATTAACTTTGCGAGCCTCACGCGCGGCGACGTCCACCTTGAGGCGGGCAATTCGGCCTAAGCGCGTCTTCAGCCAGCTGGATTTCCGGGCTCCTGCAGATGGGACCAAGGCATCACGTTGGGTGCTGCCCACTACTCGCGACAGGTTCGTGAGATCCAAGCGGTCGGGGTCTACGGCGATGATGCTTCCTACGCCCACGCGCACCAGGTACTCGCAGACTAGGGAGCCCACGCCTCCCAGGCCGATGATGCCTACTCGCTGCTGCGCCAGCATCGCCTGACCGCGATCCCCGAAAAGCCGGGCTTGCCGGTCGTAGTTCGGCGAGACTGCCGGCGGCCGTCGCGGAGGTTCCGGAAATAGTTCTTGATGGTTCTGCCCTATGATCCGAGCAGATGTAAGGGAAGTGCGTTCGCTTTCGAGCCAAAGATCGCCGGCAACCGCATTTTCGGCAAAGACAACGCCACCGACAATCTGACCCCGTGTGATGTCCTTGAGCGCGGGATAGCCGCGTTCGTGTGAGCGCAGATCGTCGCGTGAGAACTGAACTCTGGCGCGCCCTCCGTGGTTGTGAACCGCAAGATAAGCAAGGCGCTCCTCGCGACAGAAGATCGCCTGGTCGCGGACGAAATTGGCCGTGAGCATCCGGTACCCGCGTTCGCCATTGACGTAGTCGACGCCATCAACAGCGAGTCGGACGTGGCGGGCGAGCAAACGAACCCGACCGCCGACTCTGGCAACAGACGCTGCGATTACTGCTCCGTGCTCATCATTGTCACCAGCGAATAGATGACGGCTAAGGGTACTCCAGATCTTCTCCGGCAGGTCCAGATGGTAGGTCAAGGGTGCGTCTTTAGCCACTGGATCACCTTCAACAGCTTGAGCAGCGCCGTGTCCGTCTTGGGGTTGAGTCGATTCGATCTCCTTGAGAGCTGCAGCGCAGCTCGACCCTGGTGTGTGTGACCGTTCGTAATCCCATCCCCCAGAGGACGGCCATCGCGCCGCTTCAGGTCACTTCGCACGAAATGGGGGTAGACATCCGCGTATGGGTATTGAAACGTGATACGGAATCCAACCCAGCTTGTGTTCGGGTCGTAGAGGTCCCCCAGTGATAGATCCTCGACGAGTACCCATGCGCCGCCCTGGCCATCGTCCTGCGCATCAACTCGATTGTCCGGGTGAGCCGTACGGATCTCCTGAAGAGCCTTCTCAACTGCTTCGTTCATGGTCCGCGTGTCCTAAGAGGCTGTCCTATGGGGAATACTGCGGAATTCGGAGCATTTAGATGGACGTTTGGCCTCTTTCCGTGCGTGTCAGCTTCCAGCGCTACCCAATCCACGCAATTTTCCTATAGGACACCTCTAAGAGTTGTCGTCCGGTGCGACTGCGATGAAGTGCAAATGCTTGTGCACGTGCACCATGTCGTCATCACCAACAACGCGCGACCGCCGATCGCCCAGCTCCTCGGAGAGAACGAAACCGAGCTCGATCGGCACACCCTGCGAAATGGCCGCCTGCTTGATTGCCCTTCCCGTGAGCGGGTGCTCCTGAACCTTCACGTCCCGTTCGTTGACGACGATCACGATCTCGCGCGGCCGCAGGACGAATCGCTCGTTCGGCTGGAGATGCAGTCGTTCGTGGTCCTCTACGGCCTGGGTACCCGCTTCGGTTACGCGTTCGAGAATGAAGTCGAGTTGAGCATCTACGCCTTGCTCGATCGCGGACTGCTTGATGTGGTGACCGGTGGGATGGTGTCCGGCGATCTTGGTGGGTCGCTCGTTCACCAGAATCTCGACTTCCACAACTTCGTCTTGGTTACTCATGTGTCATCTCCTTGTTAGCTACCATAGCTAACAAAGCGAACGCTGTCAAGCCTTCTCGACTACCTGGTGGCTTTTGAACCGGATCCTCCTTGGTCGCCGAACTAACGACCACGCTTAGCAACCGCGCGCAGAGCCTCAAGTGGCACGGGGCGGCCCGAGCTCCGGATGTCTTTGAGCAGAACCACCAGTTTCGGGTTCTCGGCGAGCCAATCCTTGAGGTCCGGTGTGATGCGAGCGTCCAGTGTCCGGATCTCATCTACTGGTACATTGAGAGCATCGGCTAGCTTCTCGTAGCGATCCGTCTGTCTGCGCCCGTGTTCAAGATCGCTTAGAAATGGAGCCGACACTCCGACCTTCTCCGCGAGCGCACGAAGGGTGCTTCCTTGGTCCTCGCGCAACAACCGGACCGCTTCACCGAGCGTCTTCACCCCAGGCGGCAAGTGGCGTTTTTCATCGTTCATCCACTCCATGTTAGCCAAATAAGCTGACAAAGCAAGTCCACGATCGAGCAGCAGCACTTCCTTCACGAGAGCCACTTGTGCGCGTAAGGCGTTCACAACTTCAGCAGCTTCCGCAGCGGCTCTGCCGGAATCGTGTAGTAGCCGGCCTCCATGCCTCGGTCGACCTCCCGCTCGCGCGATACCTCGACGGTCACGCCCACTCGCCGAAGCGCACCGATCAAACGGTAGGCGGTGCGTTGGCGCACACGCAGTTCCGCGGCCAGTTCGGACACCGTCCACCTCGGTCACGGCGTCAGTCAGGCGAGACTACGACCGGCTCCTGGTTTCCCTGAAGGGGCACACGATGCCCAGCCCGGAGTTCTTCATGCACTGATTGCAGGCGATACAGGCGGACCTGCGCCGATCCTCCCGTCGCCAGCGCCCAATCAAGCCGGGTTCCCTGACGAGCGGCCGGCACATCCCGATCAGGTCGGCCTGCTGGTTGTCCAGGATGCTCTGGGCCGTTTCAAACGACCGGATCCCTCCCGTCACGATGACCGGGACATCGATCGCCCGCTTCAGAGAACCTCCCCATCCCCTGAAATAGCCCTCCTCTCCGGGTGTCTTGGCGTTGCCTTTCATCGGCGTTCCACCCCGCAGGTCCAGGAGGCCTTGGCTGATCTCGATGGCGTCGACACCGCATGAGGCGAGCCGTTCGGCGGCCTCCTTCCCTTCGCTGAACGGCAGACCTCCCGGGAGTGTGTCTTCGAGGCCCACCTTGATGAGCACGGGATAATCCGGCCCGAGCTCCTTCCGCATGCCCTTGATGACCGCTTCGTGGATCCTTAGGCGGTTCTCGATCGGCCCGCCCCAGCGGTCCACCCGCTTGTTGGTGATGGGCGACAGCGCCTGGGACAGAAAGCTGTTGTGCGCGGAGTGGATCTCCACGCCGTCGGCCCCGACGCCCTTGGCGATGGCCGCGGTTTGTACGTAGGACTCGATGATCGCCTCGATCTCACGCTCGGTCGCCGCATGATGCCTGGAATACCGGTAGGTCGAATTGAAGAACACGCTGTCCTCCGGCAGCTGCGAGACCGCCACCGGATCGGGGTCCCGGCTCAGCCCGAACAATCCAGCGGCGAGTGTGTGCACCTGCAAGACGATTCTTCCGCCTTCGTCATGGATGGCGCGGATGGTGCCTTCGAACACCTCGGCATTCGCCACATCAACGCTACCGGAGATGACCAGGCCGACGCCACCCCTGACGATGCCGACCAGGTCATCGGGCTGGGAAGAGTCGTAGGCCGCCGACAGGACGAATCGGTTGTCGAGCTCTAGACCGCCGAGAGAGACCTTCTCGAAGGGTTCTGACATGACCGGAGCACCTCCGGGCCTGGCCGCCCTTGGGCCGGCTCTTCATAATCTTATAGCGACTATATTTGTTATGCAACACTATTATTAGAGTGACTTTCGGCTAGCCCGACGCTAGACTGGAGCACTCATGTCCGAAAACCAGCCCGGCCTGCGCGAGCGAAAGAAGGCGAAGACGCGTCTGTCGATCTCCCAGATCGCGACGGAGATGTTCAACGAGCGGGGCTTCGATGCCGTGACCGTCGCCGAGGTCGCCGCCGCGGCAGAGGTCTCGGTCGCTACGATCTTCAACTACTTCGAGACGAAGGAGGACCTCTTCTTTGATCGCGAGGGAGAAGTCATCGCGGCGCACTGCCGCTTCGTCCGGGAGCGCAAGGCGGACGAATCGATCTCCGAGGCATTGCGCCGCGCGTTCCATGCGGCCATCGACATGGACGCGCTTGCGCGAATCGTCGCGGGCGACGGCCGCTTCGTGCGGACGATCGAGGCTAGCCCCGCGCTGCGAGCGCGCGCTCGGCTCGCGCTCGACAAGGCCGAGGCTGCCCTCGCTGAGACGATCGCCGAGGAGACGTGCGCCGCCAAGGGCGATCCCACGCCGCGCGCCGTCGCGGCCATGGTTCTCTCCATCGAGCGGATGCTGATGGACGACGCCCGCGCCGCGGTCCTCCGCGGCGACGCCTCCGCCGCGGCGAAGCGCAGGCTCCGGAGAACGTGTGACCGGGCGTTCGAGCTGCTCGAGGGCGGCGTGCGCGGCTACGGGCGCCAGGGGAAGGCGCCCGCGGGTGAGCGACCGCACGTGCAACTCACCCCCGAGGACCCGCGCCATCGACACCGCGGCCGCGAAGATCCGCGTGGAGGGCGCCAGGGGATACGTTGACTAGGCGGCACCGGTGACGTGATGACGCGACTTCCGAACTCGGAGGAAATGGCGATGTAATGGGGATTCAGATACTCGTCGCGGCAATTGTGCGCCTGCCCGGAGGCAGCCTATGGGGTGGTATCGACCTGGCGCTACTCTAGCCATGCTGCGCGCGAGCTGGAAACGGTCATACTCCTGCGCGGAGGCACACATGGAAGAGACGCGCAGCCTACAGAGTCTGATGCAAGCCGGCCGGGCCTTTCAGGAAAGCCGTGTGCTGCTCACGGCCATCGAGTTGGACGTGTTCGCGGCGCTCGGGGAAGGCGCCCGGGCCGCCGAGCTTTCGTCGCAGCTGGGCACGGATGCTCGCGCCACCGAAATGCTGCTCAACGCCCTCGTGGCTGTGGGCGCCCTGCTCAAGCGCGACGGCGTCTTTCGCTGCACAGAAGAATCGAGGGCGCTCGCGCCCGCGCGCTCGGGCCTTTTGCACATGGTTCATCTTTGGGATACGTGGTCCACCCTCACCGAGTGCGTGAAGTCGGGCAGGGCGGTGCAGTCGCGAGGTCCCGAGAGCTTCCCTGAAGCGCGCACCCGCGCCTTCATCGCCGCCATGCACGCGC
>Ga0181523_10003534_pt1 | contig 14186 bp, 10 predicted proteins | sample PEATcosm2014_Bin_43_FD_119752 | JGI IMG/M metagenome (GOLD analysis project Ga0181523, IMG submission 119752) | Peatland microbial communities from MTU Mesocosm Facility, Houghton, MI, USA - PEATcosm2014_Bin05_30_metaG | ecosystem: Environmental > Terrestrial > Soil > Wetlands > Peat | place...
ATGGGTTTTCTGTAGAAAGGCGAATTCATGGGCCATAATCGCAAAAATTGGAACCGCTATTTTAGCCAATGAAATCAATGGGTGGTATTTTCTAATTCGTAACACCCTCCGTTGGGACAACCTGAACGGCAGCCTATTCCCAATGCCACCGCAGGATTTGACAAACGTCCGTTGATTCAATTTCTTTCGTGCCCAAAATGTCCGGTCGTTCGGTGATAAATACCGGCCAGTCTCTTTTGTCCGCCGGGCACCGGCCATGCGAGCCTTTCACCAGCGTCGCGTCGAGCGGAACCACGTCCATCAATATCCGGAAGCCGAGTTTCTTTTGCAGCAAGCGCCAAGCGATTTTCAATTTTGGCAGCGGAATTTTCGGGTCAAGAAACAGTTCCACCGGGTCGTAGCCCGGCTTGCGGTGGATGTCCACTGTCCGCGCAAAATCCGGCGCGCGCGCGTCATCGAGCCAGTAATAATAAGTGAACCACGCGTCTTCCCTGGCGACGGCAATCAAATCGCCGGCGCGCGGATGGTCAATGCCGGCAACGGATTTTTCCGCGTCTCCCAAAACTTTTTCTACGCCGGGTGTCTTTTCCAAAACCTCACGCACGGATTTTTCCAATGACGCATCGTTCAAATAAATGTGCGCGGCCTGATGATCCGCCACGGCAAAAACCTTGCTCGCACCCGCGTCGAGAATTTCCAAGCCTAACTCTTCCTTGACCGCCAGCCATCCTTTCTGCCGAAACAGGCGGTTGAGATGAACCGGCGTGTCCACGTTCGTGATGCCATATTCGGAAAGCAACACGACCTGCACGCCGCGTTGGCCGAAAAATTTGATGAGGTCGCCGACGATGACGTCAATCTCGTGCAAGTCGCGGTGGATTTTCGGGTTCACCTCGTAGCAGCCGGCGTGAGCCGGCTCTTTCTTGTTCCCGATTATTGAAGTGAGCCGACTCACGTCGGCTGCTACAACAAACGGCCCGTGCCGCTGCAAATCGTAATCGAGGTGCGGCAGGTAAATCAGGTTCAGCGCCGGCGAAAATTTGTTTTCAATCCATTTCGCGGATTCGGCAATCCAGCGCGTCGCGCAATCGGCGGAAGCCCGCGGTGTATTGATTCCCGCCGCCGGTCCCCAAAAGCCGAAGAACGGAAATTCGCCCAAATCTTTTTTGATTTCGGTGCGGATGGAATATGGCCAAGTGTAAATATCGAAAATTTTCCTGCCATCGGCGGGATACATCGGGCGCGGCGTGATGGAATAATCGGCGGTGGAATACATGTTGAACCACCAAAAACAATTTGCGATTGATGATTTACGATTTACGATTTCGGATTGCTTTCGGAGCGCATCCCAGATTTTTGGCTGCTGCACCAGATGGTTCGATTGTTTCCAGAATTGGACTTCGGCAAGCTCGCGATTAAACCAGCCGTTGCCGACGATGCCGTGCTGCGACGGCGTCGCGCCGGTGAGATAATTCGATTGCGCGGTGCAGGTGACGGCGGGAAAGGCAGGCACAATGTTCGCCAAGGCGCCGCGCTTGCGGAATTCAGCGATGCGCGGCGTGTGTTCGCCGATGAGCGATTCAGTGAGGCCGACGACGTTGATGACAGCGAGCCGGTTCATGGTTTCGCGCAGCGTTGGAGTTCACGCTTCAGCGTGTTTTTGGACAAGCTAAAGCTTGAACTCCAACCATTCATGTCCGGGTTTGGCCCATGCAACGTTCCCGCAGCTCGTGAATGGCTTCAACCACTTTCGGCAGATTCATTTCGTGAGCTTCCACGGCGCCTCCGATTTCCTTCAAAAGTGTGATCGACAGTTCGCCGCCGAGGTGTTCGCGGAATTCTTCAAGACCGTTCAGAATTTGCAGGCGGTTCCCGGCGTCGGCATTCAACAATTCATCGGCGAACAATTTGAAGCCAAGCCGTTCGAACAGTTTCAGAATCCGTTCGGCGGATTCCGCGTCGAGCAGACCGATGTTGCGCGAGTAAAGCACGTCGAGCGCAATGCCGATGGCGACGGCGGCACCGTGGCAGATTTGGAAACCGGAATGCTGCTCCAGTTTGTGCGCCGACCAGTGGCCGAAGTCCAGCGGACGCGCGGAACCGCTTTCAAACGGGTCGCCGCTCGTGGCAATGTGGTCGAGATGCAATTCGGCGCAGCGATGAATCAATCGCTTCATGGCCGCCGGCTCGAAGGCCGCCAGCTTGTCCGCCTCGCGCTCGATTTCCTCAAAGAAGGCGCGGTTGCGAATGCAGGCGACTTTGACGGCTTCGGCGTAACCGGCGCGTTTGTCGCGCGGTTCGAGCGTGGCGAGCAGGTTGAAATCGTTGATGACGGCGTACGGCGGCGCAAAGGTGCCGATAAAGTTTTTCTTGCCGAAGGCATTGATACCGTTTTTCACGCCAATGCCGGAGTCGCACTGGCTTAAAGTCGTCGTCGGGATGCGCACGAGGCGCAAGCCGCGGTGCGCGGTGGTGGCGGCAAAACCGGCGACATCCAGCAGCGCGCCGCCGCCGACGGCAATCAGATACGAATGGCGGTCAATGTGATGGCGGTCAATCTGTGAAAGGATGTCCGTGACCAGCGTCAGGGAATTTTTTGCACGTTCACCGCCGCAAACGAGAAGCGGCGAACGGACGAGTTGCAGGTGGCTGGCATGGGCGGAAAAATAGGTTTCGATGCGGGTTTCGAGGCCGGGCAGCGCCTGGGCGAGCGAGTCTTCGAGCACCATCAAAACCTTGCGCTGGGCGGCATCAGCCAGCGCGTCTTTCAAAACCGGATTGGCCGGATTGAAAACGTCTTCGGTGAAAAAGACGCGCAGTTGCCAGCCGACCTGAATTTGGCGCTGAATCAAATCCATCACCTCCAATCTGGTACTCTGGAAGGCGCTTTTCGAGTTTTATTTGGATGCCTGCGGCTGGAGCCGGCAAATCTGGAGCGCCGGTCTCCGATACGGCGTGCTGCGATACGGTTGCCCGAAACGAGCCGTGCCGGAGGCCGGCGCTCCGCCCGCAGTTTCAAAACAAGTCCCGAAAACAAAAAACCCTCCCGGCGCGGATCGGGAGGGCGTATTGAGATTCAACGGTCATTTTTTCAACTGCTGGTCCACGGGAATCCGCATGCAATAAAACGAGCGATAGACGAAGGTCAACGCCACCAGGAAGAAGAACGCGGCGATGGCCATCTTCAAATTCTTGTTTTGCATCGTCACGGCGATTTGCGCCGCGAGCAGGCCGAACAGCGTGGTGAATTTGATCACGGGGTTCATCGCCACCGAGCTGGTGTCCTTGAACGGATCACCCACAGTGTCGCCGACGACGGTGGCGGCATGCAGCTCGGTGCCCTTTTGCTTCAGTTCCACTTCGACGATTTTCTTGGCGTTGTCCCATGCGCCGCCGGCATTGGCCATAAAGATGGCCTGGAACAGGCCGAAGAACGCGATGCCCACGAGATAACCGACGAAGAAATAGGGATTGAAAAATGAGAGCGCCAGCGCCATGCAGAAAACCACAATGAAGATATTCTTCAATCCTTTCTGCGCGTAGATGGTGCAGATTTCGACGACCCGTTTGCTATCGGCGATGGAGGCCTCCGCTTTGTCGAGCTTGAGGTGTTCCTTGATGAACACGACCGCGCGGTAAGCGCCGGTGGCGACCGCCTGCGTGCTCGCGCCGGTGAACCAGTAAATCACCGCGCCGCCCATCAACAGGCCGAGGATGACCTGGGGACGGACGAGGCTCAACATGGCTTTGATGTCGAAGTTGGGGTCTTTTTGCAGGCCGATGTTCTGCAGCAAAATGATGATGCCGAAAATCATCGTGGTCGCGCCGACCACCGCCGTGCCAATGAGCACCGGTTTGGCCGTGGCCTTGAAGGTGTTACCCGCGCCGTCGCCCTTTTCCAGTTCGAGCTTGGAGTTTTCAAAATCGGGTTTGAACCCGAAATCCTTTTCGATTTCCGCGCGAACGTTCGGCACGGCTTCGATGCGGCTTAATTCATAAATGGACTGGGCGTTGTCGGTCACGGGGCCGAAGCTGTCCACCGCGATGATGACCGGCCCCATCGCCAGGAAACCGAAGGCCACGAGACCGAAGGCGAAGATGGGCGCAGCCCACTTGAATTGGTCCGGCATCAGGACGAGCAGGGCCGGATTCTGCGAAAGCTTGTAGGCCGTGCCCATCAGCGTGATGATCACCAGCCCCATCCAGAACGCGCAGAAATTGCCCGCGACAAAGCCGGACAGGATGTTCAGCGACGCGCCGCCCTGGCCGGAGGCGGTCGTGATTTCGCGCACGTGCCGTGACTTGGTGCTGACGAAGATTTTGGTGAATTCCATGATGAGCGGCCCGGCCAGTGTGCCACAGGAGATGATGCCGGCCAACACCCACCAAAGATTCGGGTTGTCCATGCCGGGGAACGTCTCGCGTCCGGGCAGCAGCACCCAGCTTGCTGCAAAAGTGGCCGCAATGGAAACAAGCGAGGTCAGCCACACCAGGTTCGTCAGCGGCTGTTCCCAGTTGAAATCTTTTTTGCCCTCGAAAATCGATTCACTGGCAAATTTGTTCACGTAAAAGGATGCGAGCGAGGTGATCACCATCATGCTTTGAATGGCAAAAATCCAGACGATGAGCTTGGCGCTGATTGCCGGCTCCGTCGCCAGGGCCAGCCCGAGAAAGGCAATCAAGGCCACGCCCGTCACGCCATAGGTTTCAAAGCCGTCTGCTGTCGGGCCGACGGAATCGCCCGCGTTGTCACCGGTGCAATCGGCGATAACGCCGGGGTTTTTCGGGTCGTCTTCCGGCAAATTGAAAACGATTTTCATCAGGTCCGACCCGATGTCGGCAATCTTGGTGAAGATGCCGCCGCCGATGCGCAGCGCCGCCGCGCCGAGGGATTCACCGATGGCGAAGCCGATGAAACAGGGCCCGGCCAGTTCCGGTCGCACCCACAGCAGAATGCCAATCATGCAAATCAGTTCCACGCAGATCAGCAGCAGGCCGATGCTCATGCCCGAGCGCAGCGGGATCATGAGCGTCTGGAGCGCGCTGCCCCGGAGCGAAGCGAAAGCGGCGCGGCTGTTGGCGGTGGTGTTGATACGGATGCCGAACCACGCCACGCCGTAACTGCCGAGAATGCCCAGCACCGAGCAGCCCAGGATGACGATGCCGCTGCGAATCAATTCGCCATGGGTCTTGGCCGGATCGTTCCACGGCAGACCGATGAAGTAGTAAATCATGCACACGGCAATCACCGCCCAAAGCACCACGAGGAATTTTCCCTGTTGCGCCAGGTAGGTTTTGCACGTTTCCCAAATCATGTTGGAGACGTTGCCCATGGACTTGTGCACCGGCAACGCGCGGCAACGCTTGTATTCATAGAAGCCGAACAGCACGCCAATCACGCAGACGGCCAGTCCCAAGTACAAAAGGACGGGGCCACTCAGGCTGCCGCCCAGAAATGTCACACCTTTCAAGTCAGGCAATTTGATGTCGGCGTCTCCCGCAAAAGTGTTGGTTCCTAAGGTCAACAGCGCCAACAACATTGCGCCACGGATAAACGATTTGGTCTTCAGCATAAGGCGGGTAAAACTACCGGAACGGGACAAGGTGGCCAACCATTTTTTGGCAAAGACTTTGCCGGAAATTGCCCTTTAAACAAAGATTTTGATGGCTTTGGGGCGGGAAATCACCCGCGCTCCGGTTTGCTTTGACCTTGCCGCTCACTGATTGTGAGTTTCTCTCGCTGGCTGGCTGGTGCCGGAGGGCGATTCGGTGCGGAATCGCTATTTTATCGGAACTGGAAATGGGCCGGGTGTCCCGTGGTTAATAGGTGAAGTGGTCCGCTCGGCAATCCAGCGCAGGTCGGGGTTGCCGGCGGCCAAGGCACCGTGGCCGATGTAAGTTCCGCTGTCGAGATGCGGCATGGTCCGGGAATCCTGCCACCGGTGCGGCTCCACATGTCCATCCGCGAAGGCGATCACGGCGCGTTGCCGGTGCAGGTCGGACGGGTAATGAATCCAACAGTTCAGGTTCATGTCCACCCCGAAGCCAGGCGTACAAATGTTGGCGGGGTTAACATCCATGAAAACGAACCGGTTGACAGGCGAATCCATGGCGATTTGCGAAGACTTCAGGTAGGTCTTGAAATTGGCGCTGATGGACAGCGGACTGATGGCGTTGGCCGGGGCGGTGCCGATGTAAGAATTCATGGCGTAGCTCCGCATTTCGGGAACAAAGGTTTGCTTCGACGTCCACAGCGGCCAGGTCGAAAGGTCGGCCGGGCATTTGTAGATGCGCTCGCCGGGCAGCAGCGGGGCGAAGAGCGCGTAACTCGCACCCAAAAGATAGACTTGGTTGGTCAGCGTTTCGGGCGCGCCGTGGTTGCCGCCAAAAACCCAGAGGTGCGGCCGCGTACTCGTGATGGCATTGTCGCCACCATTCAACACCAACACGTCGTTGTTGTCGCTGGCATAAATCGCCCAAGCCGTGATCAATTGTTTCTCGTTGTTCACACAATCGATGCGATAGGCCTGTGCCTTGGCTCCGGCCAGTGCCGGCAGCAATAACATCGCCAACGCGGCGATGACAGCGATGACGACCAACAACTCGACCAAAGTGAACGCACGGGCGTTCACGGTAACGGACGCGGATTTGGCTTCCGTCGTCATGACACCATCTGACTCCGGCCAAACATGCGCCCGCTGGCCGCTGTTTGCAACCATGAAGAAAAATAATTTTTCGCGGGCTGTTTTGTCCGGCGCTTAATCACCCGACGTTTGCCGCCTGCGCTTTCCCCTTGCCGCGGATTTTTGGTTTGCCCATGCTCAAGCGATGGCCGAACGCGCGGTTTCCAATCTGAACAAACCCGACGTGGCGTTGGAACTGACGCTGCGGCCGTCGCTGTTTTCCGAATTCACCGGCCAGCCCAAGGTCAAGGAACGGCTCGAAATCGCCGTCGCCGCCGCCAAAAAACGCAAGGAGGCGCTCGATCACATTTTGTTGAGCGGCCCGCCCGGCCTCGGCAAAACCACGCTCGCCTACATCCTCGCCAAGGCCATGGGCACGAACATCAAATCCACCAGCGGCCCGACCATCGAGAAGGCCGGCGACCTCGCCGGCCTGCTGACGAATCTTGAGGAAGGCGATGTGCTGTTCATTGACGAAATTCATCGCCTGCAAAAAACCATCGAGGAATATCTCTATCCGGCGATGGAGGATTTCAAACTCGACATCATCATTGACCAGGGACCGAACGCCCGCAGCGTGCGGCTCAATCTGCCACGATTCACGCTCATCGGCGCGACCACGCGCAGCGGCCTGCTCACCGCGCCGTTGCTCACGCGCTTTCCCATTCGCGAACGGCTCGACTATTACGTCACCGAGGATTTGGAAACAATCACCGTCCGCTCGGCGCGTTTGCTGAACGTCGAGATCGAACCCGCCGGCGCGCACGAAATCGCCCGGCGCAGCCGCGGCACGCCGCGCATCGCCAACAACCTGCTCCGCCGCGTGCGCGATTACGCCCAGGTCAAACACGAAGGCCGCATCACTGCCGACATCGCCGACAAGGCGCTGGCGATGCTGGAGATTGACCAGAACGGTCTCGACGAAATGGACAAGCGCCTTCTCGAAGCGGTCATCACGAAATTCGGCGGCGGTCCGGTCGGCATCAGTTCGCTGGCCGTGGCCGTGGGTGAAGAGCCGGACACGCTGGAAGAAGTCTATGAGCCATACCTCATCATGGAAGGCTATCTCAAGCGCACGTCTCAGGGCCGCGTGGCGACGGAATTAAGTTACAAAAAACTGGGTTTAAAGCTGGCGGTGGGAAATCAGGCGAAACTTTTTTAGCCATCAAATGGATTTTGAAATCGAAAATCGGCAACACCGCTCCGTGCGTGCGGAGTCGCAAATCGAAGATTGAAAGATGCCCAAGCGCACTGACATTCACAGCGTCCTGATCATCGGGGCCGGCCCGATCATCATTGGGCAGGCGTGCGAGTTTGATTATTCCGGCACGCAGGCTTGCAAGGCGCTCAAGGAGGAGGGCTTTCGCGTCGTGCTCGTGAACTCGAATCCGGCCACCATCATGACCGATCCCGAGTTCGCCGACCGCACCTACATCGAACCCATCACGCCCGAATGCGTCGAAAAAATCATCGTGCGCGAGCTGGGAGAGATGCGCAAAATGGGAGTTCTCCAGCACCCGGACGCCAGCGCCAAGACCCCGCACAAACTTGTCCTGCTCCCGACGCTCGGTGGTCAGACGGCGCTCAACACGGCGATGGCTTTGCACAAGAGCGGCGTGCTGGAGAAATACGGCGTGGAGATGATTGGCGCCAAAGCTCAGGCCATCGAACGCGGCGAAGACCGGCAGGTCTTCAAAGACCTCATGATTTCCATCGGCCTCGATGTGCCCGTCAGCGGCACCGCGCACAACCTGGAGGAGGCCCGCGCCGTGACGGAAAAGATTGGCCGTTTTCCCGTCATCATCCGGCCCGCGTTCACGCTCGGCGGCACCGGCGGTGGCATCGCCTACAACCGCGACGAGTTCGACGCCCTCGCCAAACGCGGCATGGAGCTTTCGCCCGTCTCGGAAATCCTCGTCGAAGAATCGCTCCTCGGCTGGAAGGAATTCGAGATGGAAGTCATGCGCGACAAGGCCGACAACTGCGTCGTCATCTGCTCCATCGAAAACGTCGATCCCATGGGCGTCCACACCGGCGATTCCATCACCGTCGCGCCCATCCAGACGCTGACCGACAAGGAATTCCAGATCATGCGCGACCAGAGCTTTGCCGTGATTCGCGCCGTGGGCGTGGAGACCGGCGGCTCGAACATCCAGTTCGCCGTCAACCCGGACAACGGCCGCATGGTCATCATCGAGATGAACCCGCGCGTGAGCCGCAGTTCGGCGCTGGCGTCCAAGGCCACCGGCTTTCCCATCGCGAAAATCGCCGCCAAACTTGCCGTCGGCTATCTGCTCGACGAAATCCGCAACGACATCACGCGCGAGACCCCGGCCAGCTTCGAGCCGACGATTGATTACGTCGTCACCAAGATACCGCGGTTCGCATTCGAGAAATTCGCACAAGCCGACCCGACGCTCACTACGCAGATGAAAAGCGTCGGCGAAGCGATGGCGATTGGCCGGACGTTCAAGGAAAGCCTGCAAAAATGCCTGCGCTCGCTGGAGATTGGCCGCTACGGCCTGGGCGGTGACGGCAAACCCTGGCGCATCGGCAATGAGGTTTATGGCGACCGCGACATCCTGCCGCGCGACGTTATCAGCCACAAACTGAGCGTGCCCAACGCCGAGAGGATTTTCTTCATCCGCCACGCCCTCCGCGCCGGCTTCACCATTGAAGAAATTTACAACCTGACGAAGATTGATCGCTGGTTCCTGGTGCAAATCAAAGAAATTGTCGATTTCGAGGAAGAGCTGGCGGGGGCGAAGAATTAAAGCGATGGAAATTTTTCGGACCAATCAAGTTTTTGTTCCCGGCGGAATGCCGACATTAACTTACGTTCCTCGGTCAGATAGAAATCTCGAAGAACAACTTAAAGCTGCGAAAGACAACCTTTGCAAGCTTGTTACTGTCACCGGTTCGACTAAGTCTGGAAAAACAGTTCTCACCAATCGAGTCTTTCCTCGGACGAGTTCGGTTTGGATAGATGGCGGCACTGTCAAAGAAGAGGAAGACCTCTGGAACTTTATCCTCGAACAAATAGGCGGCTACAGTGAAAGTTCTGCATCGAAGGAATCTGAGACAGCATCAGTTTTATCCGGGGAAATCAGCGCAAGTGGACAGCTTCCTCTCATAATGAAAGGTGGGACAAAGTTCAGCGCGGAGTATGGGCAGAAGCGTGGCGAAGCAACGGATAAGAAATTAGCCCTCAATCCTCGGGCTGCTGCAATCTCACAACTGAGAGCAACCAAACGGCCGCTCGTCATTGATGATTTTCATTACCTAAATCGCGACTTCCAAGGCAACGTCATCCGTGCACTCAAACCACTCATTTTTGACGGCCTGCCGGTCATTTTGATTGCGATTCCTCATCGCAGATTTGATACGATTAAAGTCGAACGCGAGATAACGGCGCGCCTTCATCCCATCCCTATTCCGGCATGGAGTGTTGAAGAACTGCTGCAAATTCCAAAAGATGGATTTCCGTTGCTGAACATTACCGTGTCAAAGGGTGTGGTGGATAAACTTGCAGCAGAGGCATACGAAAGTCCTCACTTGATGCAGGATTTCTGTCGGTTGCTTGCGAGCGACCAAGGTGTTAAAGAAACCTCAAAGTCCCCAGTTGTTATTTCTCAAATTTCAGACGATTTGTTTCGTCGAGTTGCCGAACAAACAGGGAAGGTCATTTTCGATAAACTCGCCAAAGGACCAACGCAGCGCGTCGACCGCATACCGAGAAAACTTAAGAATGGAAGGATTGTTGACATTTACAGCGTTGTTCTCCTGGGTCTTGCAAAAATGTCTCCCGGCCTTCAAACCGTGGAATACGAACAACTGCGTGCGGCAATCCGGGACATCCTTGAAGATCAAATTCCCGCAGCGCATGAGGTAACTCGCGTAGTTGAAAAGATGGCTGAAATCGCTTCGAGCGATGAAGCGTCAACGCCAGTTCTTGATTGGGAAAAAGGTGAAAAGAAACTCCACATCACCGATCCCTTCTTCGCATTTTTCCTGAAGTGGGGAGTAAACGAGTGATTATGATTGGCTTGAGTGCGCACGCCACCGCTGCTTGCGCCCGACCACCCGCCCGCGCCGGCGGCACGCAACCGTTTCCAACCTTCCCGTTTCCCCCCCGCTGCGTCTCACAGAGTTGCGCTCCAGAACGGGGTTTGCATTCCTCCGTGCGTGTGCTACAAAACAGCCATGCGCAAACTTGATTCAGCCGTCGGCAAAATTCACCAGACCGATGCGCGTTCGTTCATGGGCGAACTGCCAGACGACACGTTTGATTTGATTGTTTGCGACGGACCTTATGCGGTCACGACGCATGATTGGGACAACGTGGCGGACATTCAGCATTTCAATCTTGAATTGCTGAAATCCTTTTCCGAGCTGCTCAAGCCCGGTGGCGCGGCCTACTTGTTCGGCAAGCCGGATTGCGTGGATTTCATTGATTACCGGCCCTTTCTCACATTGCAATCGAAGCTGGTGTGGTATCAGCCAAGCCGGCTGGCGCAGGGGCGCGTTTCCTACACAAACAACTATGACGTGATTTGCTATTTCACCAAAGGCAAGGCGAAGACATTCAATCTCGATGACATTCGCGTGCCACAGTTGGTGGAGTTGGAGCATCGGTTGCGCTGCGAACGCGTGCCGTCCGTGCGCAACGGAAAATATGGCAAGACAGTTTTTCATCCCGACGGTAAGAATCCCGGCGACGTATGGGGCGACATCAAGCAACTCACCTATAAGTCGAAGGAACTGGTTAGTCGCGAATTGCTGAACACGATTCAGAAGCCAGAGAGGCTCATGGAACGGCTCATTAAGGCCAGCTCTAACCCGGGTGATTTGGTGTTCGATCCGTTCTGTGGTTCGGGAACTGTGCCGGTGGTCTGCCAACGGCTCAATCGCAGATTTGTTGCCTGTGAAGTTAACCCGGACTATTGCAGGCTCGCAGAGCTACGAATGGCCAAAGCAGCCAGCGACAGTGAATCTTCAGAAAACCTCTTTGAGTTCGCGGCCATTGGCAGCAATGGACAGTCAGTTCCGTCTCAAGTTGGCTTGGTATAAACGAGCTTGCCGTTCTGCTGCGCCCATTTGATGGTGAATCCAATGTGGGAAATCTCATTACGGCTGGCGTCAAGTTGTCGCCCTGCCTCATGCATCATCGCATCGACTGGAACTTCGTAAATAGCAAGAACATCCAGCGGGCTTTCCACATCGAACACGGCGCAGTAGATGGCCGTGTTGCGGGTTATTCGTTCGAGTGATTTCGCGCGTTTGTCCGCCGGCGAACTAAACATCCGATCCAGTTGAAATGTTCCGCCTTCAAAACAGGAAAGGTATTCAAACTTACGCGCTGGATTTGCTGGGTCGAAAGCGTCGGGTTCGTGCTTGGTTCGATGAACCTCATGGCCGAGGATATCAGCAACCACCAGTTCTTTCACAAGACCTGGTTGAAGCAAATTCTTGAACCCATGCGCTGCGGCAATTTCTTGCGCCTTGCGAACGTAGTTGATGATTTGCCGGATGTAATTCACTAAGTGCGGCTGAGGCTATTAATTTTGGATTTGGTTGTCGAGACGGTGATTATCGCTGCCAAGCTCGCACCAGCACTCGCAGGCCGCGCTCAACCTTTCCCAACTCTCCCGTTTTCCCTGCGCTTCGGCCAAAGCGCCAGGGGGCTGGTGCACTCCATGACGCTTCGCGCATTTCGGAAATCATTGTGCAACGCGCCAGTGTCTTGGACTGCGGTGGCCCTCCACCACTTTCATTCCGCCACACCGCTGCGGATCGCAGAGTCGCGTTCCGTCGTAGCGCAGATTGGTAATCTGCCGTTTCGCAGGTTGGCAACCTGCACCTTGCCCCGCCAACCAACCCCCGCCGATTGCCAATCGGCGACACAGCAGGCTGCCAGCCTGCGCTACCTCTCCCGTTTTCCCCGCGTTCTCAGAAAATAGGTGTATCGGTGAAGCGGATTTGCTGCGATAATGGTCTGCTGGTTGCCAAGCGTGAACATTTCATCCGCCATTTTTGACTGCAGCGCGCCGGACCTGGAGTCGTGTCCGGACGAGTCCCTGCCTGAATTCGCCTTCGTCGGCCGCTCGAACGTCGGCAAATCTTCCCTGCTGAACCTGCTCTCGGGCAAGCTGGACCTGGCTCGGGTCTCGCCCACCCCGGGGTTTACCAAGCTCATCAACATTTTCACGATGAACCGGACCTGGCGTCTGGTGGATCTGCCCGGATACGGATTCGCCGCCGGGGCGCGGAAGGCCAAATTCAAGTTCAACCATGCGGTGGACGATTACCTCCAGCATCGAACGAATCTTAGCTGCGTCTTTGCGCTGCTCGACTCCGGGCTGTCACCGCAGGAAATCGATGTCAAATTCGTGGCCTGGCTCACCCGCAACTCCGTCCCATTTGTCCTCGTCTTCACCAAGACGGACAAGGTAACGCCCGCAACGGTGCAGGCGAACATCGCGGCGTTCACGGCTCGCATCTCCGGATGGTTCGAGAAGTTGCCGGCGATCTTTACCTGTTCCGCAATGGCGAAACATGGCCGGGAGGAATTGCTCAGGGTGATCGACGAGACGATGACCGCCATACAGGCTGAGTCGGGGCCAGCGCAGCCGGATGCTCTGACTCCACCCGAAGATTTGGCCACCACCGGCCAGCAGGTAAGCCCCCGGGTTGCGCGCAAAAATCGTCCCGACCTCGTGCGCCCCTGGTGAGGTGCTGGCGCACGGCCACCAAAATCCTTGCGGACGGCCACTCACACTCGCAGGTGCGCACAACCTTTCCCAACCCGCCCGTTTTCCCCCACTACTTCGTCATCGGCTGGTAGTCATGCCACAGCCATTCCAGAGCTTCGGGGAGGGTTTGTTGTTTCACCCGGCTGTCCACGTGCCCGGCGTTGCGGGCGAAAATGAACTGGTAATGATAGCCCTTGGCCGCGAGAACCTTTGCCATGTTTTCATTGGCGAGCACCCAATCGTGCATGTTGTCGCGCATGGCATTCGGATTTAAAAGGTCCCGGTCACCAACTTCCATCCAGATTCGCAACGGCTTGACGGGGTTGTTCGGAATGAGGTGTTCATGAAATTCCCATGCGCCGTGCGGAGTCTTGGCGTTGGGCGGCCACTGCTGGTTCACATAGGTGCCTGAATAAGTCAGGACGCGGTGGTAAAGCTCCGGATGATACCACGCCATAATCAAGGCGCACGAGCCGCCGGAACTGGCACCCATCGTCGCCCGGCTATCGGGGTTCCTGGTTAAGGTCACGTGGCATTGTTTTTCCACGAGTGGCAGCACTTCTTTCTCGACGAACTCCGCATATTGTCCGGACATCGTGTCGTATTCCAGGCCGCGCTCGCTGCCTTGGGCGTCACCGCTGCCATTACCGATGGAGATGGCAATCATCACCGGCACCCTGTGTTCGGCGATAAGATTGTCCAGAGCCGCGAACAACTCGCGGTCGGGTCCGTCCGCTCCGACAATGAAGGG
>Ga0181523_10003537_pt1 | contig 14184 bp, 11 predicted proteins | sample PEATcosm2014_Bin_43_FD_119752 | JGI IMG/M metagenome (GOLD analysis project Ga0181523, IMG submission 119752) | Peatland microbial communities from MTU Mesocosm Facility, Houghton, MI, USA - PEATcosm2014_Bin05_30_metaG | ecosystem: Environmental > Terrestrial > Soil > Wetlands > Peat | place...
GCGAACGATGGATTTGAAGTGCACCGTGTCGCCGGGCCGATACACCGGGCGATCAGTATAGGTATACGCAGTCAAGCTGGCATCAGGATCGTTGCCCAGATTCCACGCACCGGGTGTATTAATCGCGAACTCGTTCGCACTGGTTGCCAGGACTGCAACGTTTTCGGGCTTCGTCCCGGTTAGCTTGGTATCCAGCAGCCCCTGCTGGTCGGTAGTCTTGGCGGCAACTTCTTTCTGGTCGACCCAGACGCGCACCGTGATCCCGGCAATCGGATCGCCGGTGCGCCGGTTGACCACGAAACTCATCAGCCGTCCGGGCGCTGCTTTCGTGATGACCGCGATTTCGGTGACAACAACGATGGTGTAGGCGCGAAGTGTGCCGTTGGTCGCCTCCACCAGATAAACGCCCTTCTCGTTTACCGGGATCGCAACGCTTTGACTCTCCCATCGGTCGTGCGCGGGCACCGTCCAGTTCCAAACCGAGACCACCTGTTGTTGGTTGAGCACCGGCACTTGTGCGTAGCTTTCAACCTTTGCGCCCGATTTCTTTTCGCCGCCGCCCATCTGCCACAGCCGAATCTTCTGGCGCGACTCGGCCGAAAATTGCGCGCGAACGAAATCGCGGATCCATGCCCAGATGCGATGCTTCCACGCGTGAAACTTTTCCAGCCAGGTGTGGGCCTGCTTCGGCAAGGCCGGCGCCTGACCGCCGAAGTTATGCAACTCCTGCATCTGGCTGAAGAACTTCACCGGATCGTTCACCCGGTAGACACGGAACTCCAGCGCCTTTACGTTGTGGGAATAGACCGAGACCTCCGGCTTTTCTCCGGGCATGAAAGTGCGCTGGCTGGTCAGCGAAAATGACTGTGCGGTGTCGGTATCGGCGTCGGCGTCGTCCTGCGCGAATAGCGGCAGCACCAGTGCATGAGACAGGAGAACGGCAACGAAAGCGGCTCTCAGACGCATCAGTCCGCTCCCCGCAAAATGTTCCAGCGATAGACGCCCAGAAAGCCGGGATTGTCCGCGAGCGGCCGCCAGCGTGGGTCGGGATAGTTCAAGAGTTGCGCCAATGCGAGACGGCGAATCTCGCCCGCAGAGCGCGCACTTGGCCCGGTGTGGTAGACGACATACTGTTCGTGGCCAGGCTCGATCTGGCTTCGCCCGAGGAAAATCATCGCGTGGAACGGCATCCTATGACCATCCTGGCGAAAGAACAGCAAATCGCCGGGCCGGGCGCGAGCTAAGTCGTGTCCCACGAAGTGCGTGTTGTGCCGCCAAAGCGTTTCCACATCGGCGAACTGAGCGAAGGCGCCGTCGCCAAGATCGTTGGCCTGAAAGCTTCCACCACGCACGCGAAACAGTGCCGCGGCCAACGGAGTGTACGGGTATTGATATTGCTGGATGTCGCTTGCCGAAGCTGGAGCCGGCAGCGCCATCTCGTGGGCCCAGGCGGAGTCGTGCGGGCGCAAGGTTTCGCGGTAGGCGAAGCGCAGGAGCGCAGCGCAATCATCAACTTCCGCCGGAAGCGTCCGACCGCGGAAATACTGCGCCTCAGCGAGCAAGGTAAACCATCGGCGGAAAGCAACGCGATCGGACGGATCGTGTAAGCGCAGGAAGTCCGGAGTGCCGTCTCCTATCGCGTCGCTCGCATCAAGCGTCGCGCTGAACGCGATTTCCTGCGTCGCCAAGCCCCGCCCGGCAACTCGTACTTTAGTCTCGCCCGGCAACACACCAGCACGCAGCGACGCGGTCGCCGTGTCGCCAGCAACGGTCACTGACTCCACAGCCGCGCGGTGCGGATCTTCCACCGTGACCTGCACGTCGCGCGGTGGACGGCCGTTGGATGATGTGATTTTGAGTTCTGTGGAAGTAAAACCGTCCGCGGGAACTGCAGTTTGGGAGAGGTGCAACACCAAGGTTGCGGGTGCCATCGTGTGTCGAACGGTGAAGGCACACACCACCGCGCCTATCGCGACCACAGCCAACACTGCTACCCAGCGAGGCACGCCGCGCATGAATCGTCACCCTCCGCGGGAGCACGGATTATAACGCAGCGACCACGATTTGCCATCGCGGAAAACCGGATGACCAGATGTAAGTAAGGTGAAGGGCTTCGATATCATGGGCGGCGGAAGCTTCATTCCTCACGCAACAGTCTCAAAGGATCAACCCTCAGAGCCCGTTGCGCTGGAATCCACGTGGCCAGCAGCCCGAGCAATGACATCACCAGAACGACACCAGCCAATACCAGCGGATCGCGGGGGGTTCCCAGATAAACGATGAAGGCCAGTATCCGGCTCGCCAGAATTCCGAGAAACAATCCTGCTACCGAACCAAACGCGAGCAGTTTGAAGGCTCGTCCCAGCGCTGCTCGTATTATCTCTTCGCGCCGCGCGCCAAGAGCGATACGAATTCCCAATTCCTTCAACCGCTTGCTTACTGAGTACGCCGCCATTCCGAAGATGCCGGTGAGTGCCAGCATCGCGCCCATTACGCCCAACACACCGAGCGAGAGCGTCGCCGCACGCGAAGGAAACAGAGCGCTGTCCAGCTTCTTGTTCCAGGTTTGGATGTAAGAAGGCAGGCCTGGATCGAGATCATGCAGCGCAGTCTTCATGGCTGCCGCCAACTGCTGCGGATCGCGCTGCGAGCGCACCACCAGAAACATAGAGCTTGACGGTGACTGCAGGATGGGTAAGAACACCGCCGGGTGCGGAATCTCAGCTATGTTGGTATATTTCCCGTCCTCGACAATACCCGCCACCTGGATGCGCGTTCCATCCGGCATCTTGAAGTATTTGCCCATGGCGTTGGGCACAGAGCCAAAGAGCCGGCGCGCAAACTCCGGATTGATGATCGCTACGCGTGGCGAATTTTTATCGTCATGCCAGGTGAACGATCGTCCCGCCAGCAACGCTGTACCCGCGGCGTGGAAATAGTCGGGAGAGATGTTGTACTGAATGACTTCCGCCGCGGCGTTCGCCGGCCTCAGATCTGTGGTTTGATCGGTAAAAACGTTGGAAGGGCTCCAACTGTCATGTAACGGCGGCTGATCGACCAATCCGACGTACTGAACGCCAGGAATCGTCTCCATAGCTTCGATCATGCGCTTCTGCATTACGGGCACGCGATCGCCGGTGTAACCTGCCATGCTCAGCACAGTATCCATCATCATGGCATTTTGCGGCTCAAAACCGAAGTTGCCGTGCCGCGTGCGTACCAGTCCCCGCACGGCAACGAAGGACGAAGTGACCAGCACGCCACAGATGGCAATTTGCACCACCAGCAACACGTCCCGCGCCGTAATCCGCCGTCCCACCGTGCCGGTGGATCCCAGTTTGACGACCTCATAAGGATTGGTCCGCAGCACTTGCCTGACGGGTACGGCGCCAAAGAGAAATCCACTGCCAGGCTCAGCAGCAAAGCGACTCCATATAGCTTTGCGTCGGGATTGAGAGACAGATACATGGGATATCTGGGAAATGGATTCCACGTGCTCAGCGCGCGCAACAGGACGACGCTCCCGCCCAGTCCGACTGCGCCGCCGATCACCGAAATCAGCATGGCCTCGGTGAAGAGTTGCCGCAGAACACGCCGGCGGGTCGATCCCAGCGCCAGCCGCAGAGCCACTTCCCGGGAACGGTCGGCGGCGCGGGCGGCAAACAGGCTGCCCAGGTTGGCGCAGGCGGCCAACAGGATTAATCCCGCCAACAGCATCAGTCGTCCGGTCAGGAACGCCCGCAGGGGACGGCCGAGATAGTCGCCATAAAGAGCCGGACGAGCCAGCAGAAACTCCATCCGGCCATCCTCTTTGGGATAGCTTTTTTCCAGATAAGCGCCAACCGCGTTCAGATCGGCAATCGCCTGTGGCGGCGTGACTCCTGGCTTCAAATGCCCCATGACCATGAACACCCATCGGTTCCCGCGGGCGTTGAGTGTACTGGCGCCGTCGATCTGCTCCTGGTTCACCATGGGCACAAACAAATCGGGATTGAAAAACTGCAAAGTCCCGCGGAACCCAGGCGGCGCTACTCCGAGAATAGTATAGGGGTGCTTGTTGAGTTGAATCACGCGGCCTACCACGCGGCGATCATCCTGAAAATGGCTGTGCCAATAGGCGTAAGTGAGCACGATATACGGAGCGCTGTTGGGACCATGCTCATCGGCGGCATGGAACAATCGGCCGAGATAGGGGTGAAGACCGAGCACATCGAAGTAGTTTCCGGTAGCTAGTATGATCCAGGCTTCGGATGCATTGCCGCCCATGTCCAGTCCTGCCTGATCGGCGGTGTAACCTGCCAGGTCCTCAAAGCTGCGGTTGCGGTCGCGCAGATCGAGATAGTCCGGATAGGATTGCGACGGATCCAGGAAGCTTGCTCTGCGCTCGATCGCCCAGAGGCTGTGCTCCTGCGGCACATTCAGCGGCCGCAGGATCAGCGCGTTCAATACAGCAAAAACCACGGAGTTTGCGCCGATGGCCAATGCCAGCGTTACGACGGCCACAGCGGTGAAGCCGGGAGATTTCCGCAACATGCGGAACGCGTAGCGCAGATCATTCAGCAGACTCTCGATGAGATTGCCGCCGAGAGCTTCGTGGCACTGCTCCTTGAACTTCTCCTGGCCGCCGAACTCAATACGCGCGCGGCGTTCGGCCTCGACACGATCCACACCGGAACGCTCCAGATCGTCAGCGCGATGCTATATGTGCGAGCGCAACTCTTCGTCCATCTCTTCCGCCAGCTCAGACCGATGAAAAAACTTGGCGGCAAGAGAACGAAAGTAAGCCAGAACTTTCATCGCAGTTCTCCCGCGGCGCCCGCCTCCTCCTTGAGACGCGGCGAGACTTCCATAATTCGTTCCGGCAACACAGCCGTGCTCATACGCTTTCCTTTTCGGCAAGCGAGTGAATTAACGGTACATTGCGGTCGGGAACAGCCACCCTCAGCTTTACTGGAGCGAATACGATCAGTGCCACGCCGATGACAAAAAGCGGGAGTATGGAGGTCAGTAGCTCTCCACGCGGGAGCACATTGCGGCTCGCCTGCACCGCCATTACGGCGGCGTGAATGATGCTCGACCACGCCGCGAAGCCGATCAGGCTGCGATTCGCTGACGGCCTACGCACGGCAAGCAGCAGAAAAACTCCCAGCGTCGCATAGACGCCACCGAGCATCTGCTCCATCGCCTCGGGCGGATTCCATTGCGTCAATGGGTAAGCGGCAGCCAGAAAGAGCAACCCCAAAACGACCAACAAGCCCTTTAACACTCGTTCGCGAGTCATCGTGTCCTCCTGTCAAGCAGAATAGGGAAAACTGCGGTACAACGCGCGGATACACAGCGCGCAATCGAGGTGCCCGCCGGAGCCAATGAAATCCACGAGGTCATACTTCCTCCGGCTGCGCTGCGAGTGCGGAGCCGATCGCCGTCGCGAGCCGATTCCAGCTCTCGGTCTCTTCACGCAGACGCTTGCGGCCCGCGGCAGTGAGTTCGTAAAACTTGGCCCGGCGATTGTTCTCCGACGTACCCCAGCTTGCCTTCAGCAGCCCTTGACGGACGAGGCGAAACAGACCGGGATAGAGCGCGCCCTGTTCGATCAATAGGGCATTGCCGGAGATCTGCCCGATGCGTAGAAGAACACCGTAGCCATGCAGCGGGCCGAGCGAGACGGCCCGCAGGATGAGGAGATCAAGAGTGCCAGGAAGAAGTTGAGCTTGGTCGGTCACCGACCCTCCTAAGATGATTAGGAGGATAGCGCGGACTCTCCTAAGCTGTCAAGGAGAAAAAGAAAAACGCCCGGACGTGAAAGCAGGGCGCTTCTCTTAGCTCTATTCGCTTATCTCAGAGAATCAATCCACCTTGTCCCAGGTGTTGTCGGGATTGTATTCGGTCATGGCGGTCGCGATTTTCGCCGTGTCGGCCCCCAGGTCCTTCTGGTAAACGACGCCGTCCTGATTGACGATAAACGTCATCACGCCGGAATTGTGATACTCGGCCGGGTAGGCCACGAAGGCGAACCCGCGCGTCAGTTCGCCGTTGACGACGTAATCCCGCGCGCCGCCTTTCGCCGCGGCTCCCTGCCTGGTCAAAATGCGGTAATAGTAACCGTGATAGGGCTCCGGCTGGCCTTGCGGCAGCGTATAACCTTCCTTGGCGGCGACGGCGAGCAACGGTCCGATGGGACTGGGCTCATCATTATCGCCGGTCTTCCAGTACAGCCCGTCTTGCTTGCCATCGTCGCTGACGAACTTCATGGCGTAGTGCTTGGTCTTGTCTGCATCGTGGAGTTGGGAAGCGTAGTCGTGCTGCGCATCTACCAGCGAATACAGGATCTCGATCGCATCGTTCTCGTTCCTGCCCACGCGCCGGTAGAGGATTTCCTTCTTGCCGGCGCTGGCATCGAAGTACCACGCGCCGCTATTGTTCTTGACGATGGGAATCGGAAAGGGCCAATTCTCCGCGCCGATGTAAAGTGTGGCGCTGCCGTCGGGCTCGATCACGATCCGATGCATCGCATCATAGTGGGTGACGAAGTTTGTCACCATGTTCTTATCGGCGACGTCGTCGCCGGTGTGAAGAATATCGTTGGCATTGGAACCAAAGAGCGCCGCAGCCGCCTGGGTGTCGTTGCTCTTGGCGGCATCGTAGAGAGCAAGCACGGCGGCGCCGGGCGAGGCGAAAGTCTTTTCATTCCCTGGCTGCGCAAAAGCGCACACGGCGCTGGACAGCACCATCAACAGAACCAGCACGAGCGGGACGGCGCCCCGACTGGAATGGACTGCCGTCGAAGTATGCGGTGACGATTGCATCGGTATCTTCTCCTGCTCCTGGTATCGGAATCTCATATTCATTAGCTCTAGCGGCGGAATCCGCCGCGATCGCCACCACCACCCCGGCTTGCGCCAGCGTTTCCGCCACCGCCGCTGCGATTTCCTTGCAGACTCTGCTGCCCGCGAGCGCTGTTGGTCCGAGTGTTGCCGCCCTGGCTGTAGTTGCTGAAGGCGCCCGTGCTGGTGCCGCGGTCGGCTTGCTGCCCGTAGCCGCGTGAAGCGTCATTGCGCTGGCTCTGGTTGTAATTCGAACGGCTTTGATTTTGCCCCATGTTCTGGCGGTTCTGCTGACCCGTGTTTTGGGTGCGATTCTGGCCGTAATTCTGCTGCTGACCGCGATTTTGATTGAAGTTGCCCTGCTGTCCGCCCGGATTTTGCCGGTTGTTCTGGCCCAAGTTCTTGTTCTGGTACTGAGGCGCGTCGTACTTCTGATTAAACTTCGGCGAGCTGTAGTTGCTGCTGTTGAAATTATTGGCGCGGTTATTGTTGTTATTCAGGTTGTTGCGATTGACGTTATTCGCGTTGACATTGTTGCGGTTGTAGTTGTTGGTGTTGACGTTGTTGCGGTTGTAATTATTGGCGTTAATGTTGTTGCGGTTGACGTTGTTCACATTCACGTTGTTCACGTTAACGTTGTTGTGACCGTAGTAGTTGTTACGATTGACAAACGTGTTCGAGGAGGAGATGTAGGTATTGTGGTTGTACACCACGGTATTGTTGTGCCAGCCGCATCCCCACGAATTCCACCCCCAACCGCAACAACCTCCGCCACCGCTGATTGCAGCGCCCACTGCGATTCCCACTCCGAACGAGATCAGGCTGGTAGCCACCATATCAGCGGTCGAGTATCCCGGATAGACGGCTACTGGTGCTCCATACACCACCGTTGGATTGTAGGTTGGAACATATACCACGGTAGGCTGAGCCGGCTGAATGATGATGGTCTGCGGGGGCGGCTGCACGATGACCGTCTGTTGCGGCGGCGGTGCTGGTGCATTCGAATCCGCGGGCGGGGGTGGCGGCGGCGCCGCTCCCGGAGCCTGATTCTGCGTTGTGACCGTCTGCTGCTGCGTGCTCTTCAGATTGCCGGACTGCTGCGCCCGTTGACGCATCACCTGCACGGCGTTCATCACGCTCTGGGGATAGTTGAAGTATGCATCGCCAAGCGCGGAAGTCCACGACAAGTTTGTGGCCATCTGTTGCAGCACGCCGGAAAACTGCGTCAAGCCCTTCACACTGGGGTCCCACGACTGCTGATTGACGGCGTCCAGCAGTTGCTGGCCCTTGAGGCTGGAGTTCTGTTGCAGCCAGGTGTAGGCGGCGCTTACCTGATCCGGATAGGTCGACCCGGCCAGGACCTGGGCCAGCAGGTTGTCTGGAAAGAGCGCGATGGGAGCCACCAATTGATAGAGTTGCTCCGCCGTGGGCACGGCGTTCGTGGCCGCCGGAGCCTGGCTCCCCGGGCTCTGCTGCTGCGCCTGGTTCGACTGCGCCTCTTCCGACTTCTTGCAGCCGTCTAAGCCGATAACGCTAACCGTTATGGTGACGCTGAGAAAGACAGATAACGCCTTCCGGTAATTTGTCATGCTATAAGTCCTTGATCTGGCGATGGAAAAACCAATCCGATTCTGCCACGCACAACCCGTTCGAGACTATCCTCGCGACCCTGAAGCCGCGAGAACTGATGCGCGACGCTTTCGCTTGGCGCCCGACTGGCCTTGAGGCTCGTCGGACAACAGCATTGTACCTATCTCACCCTTCAGCGCTTGGCAAGAGAAATCTTGCCAAAGACCGCGGGCAACTTGGGTGATTCTGCCGCCAGATACACTGCTATATCTGGCGGTTCAGCAAGGCTTGGTTTTCCGGTAGCACCTTGGTGGTTCAATGGCGAATCCGGGATTTTGCTGCTGTCGGTCGCGTTCGATTTCAGGCTGCCGTTTTTGAAGAATCCTCGCCGGAACTGATGGCATCAACGTCGATCAGGTTTCCTGTCGATATGGGTTTGCAAGCGTTCCACCGCTCGCCCCAGTCGAACTGAAACTTATTTTCCAGGTAGTAAGTCAGCCGCGAGGGGAAGTTCTCGTCGCTTCAACCCAGTCGCAGGTGAGCACTTTTCAACGACGGTCTGAGAATTTATAGGAGGATTTCTATGGCAACGACCACGGTCGCAGTGAAACTAATGAAGAGCGCGCAGATTTCAAAACCGGGAGCAGATTTCCAGATCGTCGAGCGCGAGATTCCTGAGCCGGGCGCAGGACACGTGCGGATCAAGGTCCAAGCGTGTGGAGTCTGCCATAGTGACGTGCTCACGAAAGATGGCTTATGGCCCGGAATTCAGTATCCCCGCGTACCGGGACACGAAGTCGCAGGCATCGTCGACGAAGTGGGCGCCGGTGTTTCCGCATGGAAGAAGGGGCAGCGTGTCGGTGTCGGCTGGCACGGCGGCCAGGACAACACGTGCCGCGAGTGCCGGCGCGGAGATTTTCGCAATTGCCAAAACCTGAAGATCTGTGGCATCAGCTATGACGGCGGATACCAGCAATACATGGTGGCTCCGGTGGAGGCACTGGTGTCGATCCCGGACACACTACGTGACGTCGACGCCGCGCCGCTGCTCTGCGCCGGTATCACCACCTACAACGCGTTGCGGCACAGTGGGGCAATGCCCGGCGACCTGGTTGCGGTGCAGGGTATCGGCGGCCTGGGTCACCTCGGAATTCAATTCGCAAACAAGTTTGGATATAAGGTCGTGGCCATCGGGCGGGGCTCCGAAGACTCCTCGCTCGCAAAAAAACTCGGAGCGAGTGTGTACATCGACAGCCAATCAACAAAGGCAGCCGAGGCGTTGCAAAAGCTGGGCGGCGCACAGGTGATCCTCGCCACAGCCCCAAGCTCAAAAGCGATGTCTGAGCTGATCGACGGTCTGGGGCCGAATGGCAAGCTCATGGTGATCGGTGCGGCCTTCGATCCCATCGAAGTCACTCCGGTACAGCTCATTATGGGGAGTAAGACCATCCAGGGCTGGGCCGCGGGTACGCCGGCCGATTCCGAGGACACACTGCGCTTTGCCGAGCTGAGTGGCGTGCGTCCCATGATCGAAACGTATCCGCTGGAAAAAGCGGCGGAGGCTTTCGCGCGCATGCTGAGCGGCAAGGCAGAGTTCCGCGTCGTTCTGACCATGTGAGTTTGGCAAGGATGAGAACAATGCGAAGCGAAACTGCTTCGGGTACAACCAGGAGAGAACCACGAAGACCACGGAGACGAAATCATGGTAACGGCAACGACGACAACCCGTCCCCCAGTACCTCCGTTCACCCGCGAGAGTGCGATTCAAAAGGTGCGTCTTGCCGAGGATGGCTGGAACAGTCGCGACCCGGGAAAGGTAGCTCTGGCATACGCGATCGATTCACGATGGAGGAACCGCTCGGAGTTCATCAACGGACGAGACGAAATCATCGCTTTTCTCTCTCGCAAGTGGGCCAGGGAGTTGGACTACAGGCTTATCAAGGAACTGTGGGCGTTCACTGGCAACCGCATCGCGGTCCGCTTCGCCTACGAGTGGCACGACGACTCGGGTCACTGGTATCGCGCCTATGGCAATGAGAACTGGGAGTTCAATGATGATGGGCTCATGGCTTCACGGTTTGCGTCCATCAACGACCTCCCCATTTCTGCTTCGGATCGCAAGTATCACTGGCCGCTCGGGCGCCGTCCCGAAGACCATGCTGGATTGAGTGAATTGGGCCTCTAGCTCTCTTACACCGTAAGAAGGCTCCCAACTTACCGCGCCGGCGGGTTTGTTATTTTGTTAAAAAAACGTAGCAGCCCGGTGTCAACCGCGTCCCTCTTGCGGCTCGGGGACGTGAGATGGTAAATCTGTCCCGATGGAATTTCTGCTCACAGGCATTGATCTCGCGAGTGGATAGCAGTGAATCCCGTTGAGATTTCGAGGACGCTATGACGATACGCAATCGGTTCGTGACATCGGCGGTAGTTACGACCGTCTTATTCAGCGCTGTCGGTGCTGAAGCGCAATGGGTGATGGTGGCTCGGGCGGTCTCGGGACGCATCCAGCAGATGTCCAACAAACCTCCGAATGGACCCGGCTATGATGTTGCCACGGTTGTGCTCGCAGCCAACGCCGATAAGGTTTATCAGACTGCGATGAAGTCGCTGCAGGCGCGCACTGACATTACCATTACCGGCAACGATGCGAAGAAACGGGAAGTAATGTTCGCCAAGGGCGCGCAAGTGGCGAGCATGCAGGCGACTCCGCTCGGCGACAAGTTGACCCAGCTGGTGATTGCTTCCAACCTGACAGACGCGCAGCCCAGCTCTGCTTCTCTGGTAGTCCAGGGAGTGCTGCACGTCTGCAAAGAGATGAACGTCGCGTGCACGCTCGAGGGCCAATGAAGGCCAGCGGTCGCTCGCCTTCACTTTCCATCACGCTGAAACTGGAAACAACTCCGCTGCCTACTGCGCCAGCTTGCTGTAGTTGGTGTTAGTCGTGGTCACCTGAATCTGTTTGGACGGAGCATTGAGAACGGTTTGCGCTGCGTAATTGGTTCCGTCCGGCAAGGAAGCGAACTGCACGGCCAGAGTTATTGCGTCCTTGGCATCCCCCAGATACGTATTGACGTTGAGGGTCTGAATTTTCTTCGTCGCCATGTCAAAAGCAATCGTCATCTGATCGCCGGGCTGGGCATAGTTCTTAAACACCAACTGCGGAGCGCCTCCACCGGGCACGATCGACACATTGTGGGCCTGGAAGGCCTTCTCCATGAGTTGGGCCTCAGGAGGAACGTACATGCTGATGACCGCCTTCACCTGCTGCATGTAATCCTGCATCTCCTCAGTCTTTTTCTCGATGACGCGCTCCTTCAGTCTGCCCTGGCGGCCACTCTGCTGCGCTTGTTGCTGGTCGATGGGGACCTTCTGGATCTGCCCGTTGGGGCCGTAGCTGCACAGGTTCGACTTCGGCGGCTTCTGTTCACCCTTTAGGGTGAGCGTCTGGGTTTCCACCCACTGGTACTGATGCAGCTTCTGCTTGTTTGCCGCCGCGGACTGCTTTAAGGCAGCGAGTTTCTGTTGAAGTCCCCCGCCGCCCTGACCACCACCCATTTGGGCAAGAGCTGGAGTCGCCAGCAGTGCAGCGACCAATAGCATTCCGCAGTTCAACTTCAGCCGACTTTCTATTCTCATCATTGTCTCCAGTATGGCATGGCGTGTCTTAAGATTTGAGGTTCGCGACTAGTCGCCGGAGGCCGCAGTCGCAGGGGACGAACTCGCAGGCGCAAGTGTATCTGACTTGACGCTGTCCTGCTCAGGAGCCCATACAAGTATTTTCAAGTCCAGCACAAATATGGAATACAGCACCGGAACCATCAGCAAGGTTATAAAAGTTGCCACCGTCAGTCCACCGATTTGTGCGTAGCACAACGGCTGCCAGAGCGGGCCACCATGCATGGCCAGGGGAAAGAGCGCCAGCACCGTCGCGCCAACGGTAATCATCACCGGCCGCAGGCGGATGATGCCGGCGTCAATGACCGCCTCTTCAAAGGGCTCGCCTTTGGCATGCATTTCCTCAATGAAGTCGAAGAGCACGATCACGTGACTGACGATGACGCCGATCAGGCTGGCGATGCCCAGGAAGGCCATGAAGCCGAACGAGGTCTTCATCACCCACAGCCCGAAGATTGCGCCTGCTACTCCGTACGGCGCAGCCGCGAAGACCAGTATTGGCTTGATGGCGTTGTTGAACTGGAACAGCAGCGCCAGGTAAATCATCATCACCGAAATCGCCAGCACCAGGGTCAGGTTGCGGAAGCCGTCCTGCTGCTTGTCGTACTCGCCGCCAATTGTGATCCGGTAGCCCGGCGGCATCGTCTTCTCGAACTCCTTAAGCTTGGGTATGACCGCGTTCGTGATCTCCGATGCTAGATGGCCGGGAGCGGGGAAGGCGTAGATCGACATCTCGCGGAAGTGATCGATGCGGACGATGCGGTTCGTCGTCATGCTGTTCTGGATGTCGGAGATCTGCACCAGCGGAATCTTAGTGTTGTCCTGCGATGACCCTGAGTAAACGTAAAGGTTCTGAATGTCTGACAGCCTTGACCGCTCGTTCATCTGTAGGCGAGCGACGACTGGAATGTTTTTGTCCCCGTCCTGCAAGGTGGTGACGGTGGTGCCGCTCATGGCGCTGGTCGCCGAGTTCGCCACATCCAGATTCGTGATTCCGGCGAGATTGGCGCGATCGGCATTAACCTGCAACGTCACCTGAAAGCTCTCCTTCTGCCACTCATTGCGAACCCGGCGGGCCTCGACCGCGGAGCGCAAAATGTCCTCCACCCGCGAGGCGATCTTGCGCATCTCCGCAATGTCTTCGGCGCTGCGCGTGGAGCTGACATCGGCATCGCTGACCACGCGAATCTCCACCGGGTAATTAATGGGGTTGGTCTGCAATTGCCGGTAATCGCAGCGCACGCCCGGCAGCTTCGCGCTGAGGACGGGCTGCACCTGATCGACAAATTTCGGCGTGATGTCCTTGTCGGTCAACTGCACCAGAACCTGCGCATAGTTGAGCTGCTTGGGCTGCGGCGAGACCAAGAACCAGAATCGCGGGCTGCCCCCACCTACCCAGGTCGTCACGTAGCGCAATATCTGCGAAGGCGAACCATCCTTCTCTAGATGCTGCTTGCCCCAGTCGTCGGCTTGCTGGCGGATGATCTGCTCCACCTGCTGTGCTGCCGTGTTCGTAGCGTCGAAGTTCGCGTCGTTGGGCAGCCAGACATCGACGTAAGACCAATATTGCACATCGTCGGGGAAGAACGATGTCCTCAACTGCGAGAACAGAAACCCTCCCAGCACCAGGAACGCCAGCGAGCCAATCGCTACCTTCCAGCGATGCTCGATAGCGAACTTGGCGACCGCCGCATAACTGCCCGTGAAGCCCTTGGTGCGGCGCTCCTCGATCGGCGGCTCCGGTTTGCCGGGCCGCAGAAGGTAGTAGCCCAGCAGCGGGATGAACGTCATGGAAGCCAGCCGCGAACAGACCAGTGCGACCGTCATCACCACCGGCAGGCTGTAAATAAACTCACCGGTGGTGCCCGTGATCATCAGGAACGGAAGGTACGCGACGATATTGGTCACCGTGGCGTACATAATGGCGGTAGCGATTTTCGTCGGCCCAAGCCACGGCGCGACGATGCGGGGACGGCCTTCGGCCAGCATTCGCTTGATGGAATCGCCGGCCACCACGGGATCGTCCACCAGCAATCCCAACGCGATGATCAGCGACGCCACCGAGACCTGCTGGATGTCGATACCGAGCATGTATATAGCGCCGAACGTCATGGCC